>Ga0326727_10007940_pt1 | contig 27456 bp, 22 predicted proteins | sample MB2enrmetagenome_FD_207643 | JGI IMG/M metagenome (GOLD analysis project Ga0326727, IMG submission 207643) | Lab enriched peat soil microbial communities from McLean, Ithaca, NY, United States - MB29MY | ecosystem: Environmental > Terrestrial > Soil > Wetlands > Peat | place: USA: New York...
GTTATTGGAATGGGCATAGCCCTGGCTACCGTAGCCGATGATCGCGACTTTCTTTCCCTTGATCGGGTCGAGTTTCGCTTCCGCTTCGTGATACACTTTCATTGCCATGAATATCCTCCGAAATTCAACTTGATTTGTATACGGTTTTGCCTGTTTTTATCCCCGGGCGAGCGACACCCGGCCGGTCCTGGCCATCTCGCGGATGCCGTAAGCCTTGAGCAGGTCGATGATCGCGTCGATTTTGTTCGTCCCGCCGGTCACTTCCAGGGTGAGGGTTTCGTGCGAAATATCCACCACATGGGCCTTGAACACCTCCGCCAACTGGATGACCTCGTTACGCTTGGCGGCGTCGGCTTCCACCTTGATCAGGGCAAGTTCGCGGGAAACGTGGTCCGTACCGGTGAGATCCCGCACCTTGATGACCTCGATCAGCTTGTTGAGCTGCTTCTTCACCTGATCGGCGATGCGGTCGTCGCCCTCCACCACGATCGTCATGACGGAAACGGCAGGATCTTCCGTCTCGGCCACGGAAAGACTCGCGATATTGAAGCCGCGGGCCGAGAAAAGGCCGGAAATGCGCGCGAGAACGCCGAAGTGGTTCTCCACTTGTACCGAAAGAGTGTATTTCATATCAGGCAAGCCCTCCGAGTATCTGAGTGAGGCTCGCACCCGCGGGTACCATCGGGAATACGTTCTCCTCCTCTTCCACCATCACGTCCAGGATCGCCGGTCCGGGATACGCGATCATTTCGCGCAGGGCGGCATCCAGCTCCGAGGACTTGCTGACGCGCTTGCCCCAGCACCCGTAAGCGTCGGCAAGCTTCACGAAGTCCGGATAGTAGCGCGTTCCCTTGCCGTCCTCGGTCTTGAGGATGACGGAAGAGTAGCGCCGGTCATAGAAAAGCTCCTGCCACTGGCGCACCATACCGAGGTAGGTATTGTTCAGAATCACCACTTTCACGTTGATGTCCTGGGTGATCGCGGTTGCGAGTTCCTGGATATTCATCTGGATGCTTCCGTCGCCCGCGATATCGATCACGAGTTCGCCGGGAAGGCCGCACTTGGCGCCGATCGCGGCAGGAAGGCCGTATCCCATCGTACCCAGGCCGCCGGAAGTCAGGATCTGACGCGGACGCTGGTACATATAGTACTGCGCCGCCCACATCTGGTTCTGACCGACTTCGGTGGTGATAACCGCCTGCCCCTTCGTAATCTCGGAGAGCTTCTGCACCACATACTGGGGCTTGATCACCGTATCGCTGTTCTTGAACGTCAGCGGAAACTGCTTCTTCCAGCCGGCGATCTCGGCCATCCAGGGCTCGATGTCGCACTTCTTCACGAGCTTCAGCATCTCCTGAAGCACTTCCTTCACATCGCCGACGATGGGCACGTCCACCACGACGTTCTTGGAGATGGACGAAGGGTCGATGTCGATGTGAACGATCTGTGCGTTCGGCGCGAACTCGTCGAGCTTGCCGGTCACGCGGTCGTCGAAACGGGCGCCGATGGCGAGAATGAGGTCCGCGTGATGCGTGGAGTAGTTGGCGAAGACCGTGCCGTGCATGCCCAGCATACCGAGGTACTGAGGATCATCGTAGTCGGCGGGATAAGCGCCCAGGCCCATCAGCGTCGAAGTCCCGGGGATGCCGGTCTTCTTCATGAAATCCCGCAATTCCTGCGAAGCCTCGCCGAGGATGATGCCGCCGCCCCAGTAGATGAGCGGCTTCTTCGATTCCTCGATGAGCTGGACGGCCTTCTTGATCTGGCCGAGGTGCACCTTGGGGTGCGGTTTGTAGCTCGGGATCTCCACCTTTTCAGGATAGACGTACTCGGTCTTTCCGGTGAGTACATCTTTGGGAATATCCACAAGCACGGGACCGGGACGCCCGGTGGAAGCGATGAGGAATGCCTCGCGGATGATGCGGGCGAGATCCGCGACATCCTTGACGAGGAAGTTGTGCTTGGTAATGGGGCGGGTAATACCCGTGATGTCCGCTTCCTGAAAGGCATCGCTGCCGATCATATTGCTCGTCACCTGCCCGGTGATGGCCACCATCGGAATGCTGTCCATGAATGCGGTGGCGATTCCCGTTACCAGGTTGGTGGCGCCGGGGCCGCTCGTCGCGAGGCATACACCGGTCTTGCCCGTGGCGCGGGAATACCCGTCGGCGGCATGCGCCGCACCCTGTTCATGCCGTACATGAACAAGACGGATACCCTTTTCGTCGTAAAGTACGTCGAACAGCGGAATCACCACACCGCCCGGGTAACCAAAAATAGTGTCCACGCCTTCGCGTTTCATTACATCAATCAGAATCTGCGAGCCGTTCAGGACCATGGATATCTGCCTCCTTGGAAGGAACCGGGAATGACATGCGACGGGTCATTCTTCGGAAGCATATATTAAACCATAAAATCCGGTTTTCGTCAAATTCCCGGCCTGGTGGGCTTCGATAAACAGGCTTGCACTTACGGCAACCGAATGGTGAAATCCGACAGCTATTCCTTCGTTTTCAACTGCCCCTTGTTGTCCTGAATGAACTTGCGGATCTCGTCGCCGAAATCCAGCACCTTGCCCCATTGCTCCTGGTAAAGCGTCACCGGGAAGCGCCCTACGCCGTAGAGAGACACGCCCCCTTTCTCGCTCACCTTGAGGTAGAGCGACTTGCCGGCTCCCCGGGTCTTGAGGGCCGCGTTCTCCGCTTCCAGAGCGGCGATTTTCGCCTTCAGTTCTTCTTCGGATGTCATATTTCCTCCGGTTGTTTGTATCTCAGTCCTATGATACCACGAGCGGGAAAGTTAGTCAACCTTCTTCCCGATCAGCACGATAACTCATAAATCATAAAATTGAGAGGAAAAACGCTCACCTATTACCGTGAAAGTATGTTACCACGAATCTGGAAACCGAATACCCGGATTCCATGGGCATCCCGGACAATTTCGATGTAATGCGACATTCTGTCCCGGAAATATTTCCCTTCATACCAGATGGTGATGGAATCGACGTGAATTTCAAATATAATTGGTTGCTACTGTTGGAGTTACATGGGAGGGTGGTGTCAAATGCGTTACAAACCGCACTCACAAATTGCGTGTAACCATCTGTGAGTGCTAACTCGATAGCGGTCAGCGGGAATCGAACCCGCGTTATTAGCTTGGAAGGCTAGAGTACTGCCACTGTACGATGACCGCAAATTACTTTTTATAACAAAATGATTCGAAACAGGAACGCATGAAGCAAAGCGACGGCCAGAGTAATCACACCCGCCATTCCCTCGTACCTGTCCATGAATGCCACTACCTTTTCCTTCTGCTCCTGCGGGATGTTGAAGATGCCCAGGATGCCGGGATAAATCACCAGGCTGTCCAGTATCAGGATCACCGAAGGAATCAGGGCGCCGATAACCGTGGGAGAATATCCCGCCCCGAAGTCCGGAGCGAAGAAGTTCCACAGTCCCGCCATTACGCCTCCGATGGCCATTACCATCCGGGAGGTTTCCGACTTGAAAAAGCCGTCGGAACGATCGAAAAAGGCCTTCACCTGAGGATTCCGGTCATCCCCCAAAAGGCGGCGAAAAACTTCCGTGGAGAGCACAAAACCGTAAAAAATGAGGATGATCACGAACAGGATTACACCCGGCATCCTTTATTCCTCCACAGGCGCATGTAGTATACAATAACCTGGCGAAGCTGTCAAATGATTCGGGACTTGAAGTCTTGCGCAAAGCGGATTTTTTCTTTATCCTGTTAGCTTCCGGATGATGCAGTGAGGAATACAGGTCACGGAATCGGGAGGAAACGATGAAACGGTTTTTGATCCTTTTCGCCTGGGGAGTCGCCATGATGAATCCGCTTTTCGCCCGGGACAGCAACGCGGCGCCTGCCGTCACGCCGGAGGATCCCTACCTCTGGCTGGAAGATGTTACCGGCGACAAATCCATGGCTTGGGTACATGAACACAATGCGGCGACGGAAAAAGAACTGGCGGGCGACGAATCCTTCCGGCAGCTCGAATCGAATCTTCTGGACGTCATGGATTCCGATGCGAAAATTCCTTACATCAGCAAAGCCGGGAATTTTTATTACAATTTCTGGCGGGATGCGAAACATCCCCGGGGGATCTGGAGACGGACCAGCCTTTCGGAATACCGTAAGGATCTGCCTCAATGGGAAGAAGTGCTCGATATCGACGCATTGGGTGCTGCAGAAAAGGAGAACTGGGTTTTTCACGGCGCACGGTTCCTGAAACCGGAGTGCAGACGCTGTCTCGTCTTTCTCTCCCGCGGCGGTTCCGATGCCTGCGTTGTCCGCGAGTTCGACGTCTACGCGAAGGCGTTCGTTCCGGGAGGTTTCCAGCTCCCGGAGTCCAAGAGCGAGTGCAGTTGGATCGATGTCGATACGATTTTCGTCGGCACCGACTTCGGTCCGGGTTCCCTGACCACCGCGGGATACCCGCGCATTGTCAGGATCTGGAAGCGGGGTACGCCTCTGTCACAGGCCAAAACCGTCTTCGAAGGGAAAGAGACGGACGTATCGGTAACGGCGTATCATGATTCCACACAGGGTTTCGAGCGTGATTTCCTGGTACGCTCCCCCACGTTCTTTTCCAGCGAAACCTTTGTTTTAAACAAGGACGGCACACAGCGGAAGATAGACATTCCCGACGACGCGGAGTGCGACGTCCATCGGGAGTGGCTGATGATCAAACCCCGGACTCCATGGCACGTGGGCGGGAAAACCTATCCGGGAGGCGTTCTCCTCGCGACGCGCTTCGACGATTTCATGTCCGGAAAGCGCGAACTGAAGGTCCTGTTTGAACCTACCGAAACCGCTTCCCTGGCCGGTTATAATTTCACCCGGCATTATATGATCCTCAACGTGCTCGACAACGTCAAGAACCGCCTGACGGTTTTCACGCCGGGGGACTGGAATCAGGCTTCATTCCCAGGCGCTCCGGAATTGGGCACGGTATCGGCTTACGCCGTCGATCCGGACGAGTCCGACGACTATTTCATGAACGTCACCGATTTTCTCACGCCTTCGACGCTGAATTACGGCGTCATCGGAGGTCAGCCGGAAAAACTCAAGGAGTCCCCCGCCTTTTTCGATGCCGCCCAAATGGAAATCAGTCAGCATTTTACGGTTTCGAAGGACGGTACCCGCATTCCGTACTTCCAGGTTTCGGAAAAGGGATTGAAGCCGGACGGCACGCATCCGACGCTGCTCACTGGTTACGGCGGCTTCGAGATTTCGGAGGTTCCCTATTACAGCGGAATCGCCGGCCGCGCCTGGCTGAGCAAGGGAGGGATCTATGTGGTCGCCAACATCCGCGGCGGCGGAGAATTCGGACCGAAGTGGCACCAGGCGGCCGTCAGACAGAACCGGCTTCGCTGTTACGAGGATTTCGCGGCTGTCGCCCGGGATCTGGTGACGCGAAAGCTGACCTCGGTGAAACATCTCGGCATCGAAGGAGGAAGCAACGGGGGTCTGCTGGTGGGCAATATGCTTACCCTCTATCCCCAGCTCATCGGCGCCGTGGTATGCGAAGTTCCCCTTCTGGATATGAAGCGCTATTCCCATCTGCTGGCAGGTGCCTCATGGATGGAGGAATACGGCGATCCCGACAAACCCGAGGAATGGGAGTACATCAAGACCTTTTCGCCCTACCAGAATGTCCGGGCCGATGTGAAATATCCGCCGACGCTGTTCATGACGACCACCCGCGATGATCGTGTGCATCCGGCCCATGCGCGTAAGATGATGGCCAAAATGGAAGCCCTCGGATGCGATGTCCGCTATTTCGAGAACACCGAAGGCGGGCACGGAGCGGGAGCCGACAACAAACAGGCCGCGCACTTTTTGAGTCTCGCTTACCGTTTTCTCTGGCAGGAGTTGAAGTGACGTATCCCGTCCGGGTGAAGGCGGGCAAGCTCGGCGGCGCACTCCGACGCTCCTCTCTCAAAGAGGAGCGTCGGAATTATTCACCGATATTACTTGCGGCATGAACGATGGATATGAAGTTGACCGGAATGATGGTATCACCGTCCATGTCGAAAACATGCCATAAGTTGCCTTTCAGGTAAGGCTGCTTGAAAATCCGCGACTTTCCTCCGCTGTAAACGCAAACCGTTACTTCGGATCCATTTGACTTATTGTAGTTATTGCGATTGTTTTCATCAATGTTATCCGAATAATTGTGAACAAAATACTGGAACAAAAGATTGGTAGCATTGAACAGGGTAAATCAATCCGTTTTCCGAAAGCGACTGTGTATCCAGGAAATTGGAGGAGGCGAAAATCCAGTTCACGGCGCCTGTATCCTGATTCAAGGAATGAAGATTCTTGTCAATAGGAAGTGAAGGTTATGTTGCTTCCATCCGGGGATGCGGCAGAACTGACGTCGTCCCCGGCGGTTACCGCGTCCAGGATGGATCCGTTGAACCTATCGATGGTATAAAACCTGTCATTCCAGCAACCGATGAACAAGCGATCGCCGGATAATACCGGACTGGCCGAAATGACATTAGGGCGCCTCTAATAACCGCCCTTTCGGGGCGGCAAGGATGCGCCACAGTGACAATTAGAACAAACATCATGCTTGATTTCCTGACAAATGCATAGATATTAGAGGTGCCCATTAGACAGATTCAGGGGCCATGCCGTGAATATGGAGGAAATCCCGGAGTTCATCCCTGCTGTCGTCAGGAGCAGCATAAACGGAAGAAAACTTTTGTTCATCTGCCGCACCGCATCGCTTTTATCGCCCCCGGACTTGAATTCAATCAAACAGAACTTTCGATTCTGTTCCACTTTTTCCTCAATATATTGTATTCTCTATGCGGGAAAAAATCCACCTGGAGTATCCTCCCTCCCGTTTGAAACAGTCAATGTGATATAGCTGCTATGCCTCCGTTATAAGGAATTGTCACAAAAGTTCCATTGCCAAATGTGACCGATTGCCATGCTAGAGAGTCAGGCATTGTTTGAGTTATCCAGTTAACACCATTTGTTGAAGTCGCGACAATATTTGTGTTCTGGTTAACCGCTACAAATGTTCCGTTACCATAAGTGATTGAAGACCAATCTTGAGAACTTGGAAGTGTTTGTTGAGTCCAGTTAATGCCATCCGATGATGTTGCCGCAATGTTCGTATTCCAGGCAATTGCGGCAAACGTGCCGTTGCCGAAAGTAATGGCATACCAGTACTGGGAACAAGGTAATGTACAGGCTGTCCAGTAACTTCCATTTGTTGAATAAATAGCAATATTAGTTCCATGGGCAACCGCAACAAATGTTCCATTGCCATAGGTAACGGAATCCCAATCCGATGAAACAGGAAGCGTTATCGTTGTCCAGGAAATTCCATCAGGCGAAGTTGCTGCAAAATTACTACCTCCGGCAATCGCGACAAAATTGCCGTTTCCAAAAGTAATCGTATCCCAGCATGCTGAGTTTGGAAGTGTCTCGGCAGTCCAGGTAATTCCATCAGGCGAAATTGCGGCGAAAGTAGTTGAGTTGGCCACCGTGACAAAAGTCCCATTTCCGTAGGAAACAGAAGTCCAGTTTTGAGAACTCGGAAGATTATAAGCTATCCAATCAATTCCGTTTGTCGAAATTGCCGCTGTGCTGGATCCGTATGGAACCGCGACAAAATTTCCGTTCCCATAGGTGACCGAATACCAAGGTTGAGAGCTTGGAAGCATCTCGGAAGTCCAATTCGCAGCAACGCCGCTAGAAGATGAAGAACTGGATGCCGTTGAACTGACAGCAACGGATGAGGAAGTGACATTTGAGGCAGAAGCGACTATTGTCGGCCACCCGGACCAACTGCCGGTGTTGGTAATGGTATAGGTCGCTGTGCCGGCTGGCAGGGTGACATTTCCTCCCGGAATCCCGTAGGAAGGGGACCAGTTGCCGTTCAGGTATAGCACATTGTAGGAGATGGTTGCGGAACCGTTGTATTGATTTGTGAAATTGACGGTTCCGCCGTTATTAGCGGTCATCGGGTCGGAAGCAAATGCATTGGAGTAGTTGTTGAACGATCCGAAAAGATAAAGTTCAACGCCGGGAATGAGCTGGACGATGGATGAATTCGAAGGATTGGCACCGCACAAGACGTTGGTAATCGTCAGGTTGAGGTTGACGCTGACGGTATAGGTAGGTCCGGTACTTTCCCAGAATTCGATAATACCGGAAGGATCTTCCGGGGCAAAATAGGACCACGCGTTCGTCTGGGCATTTGTCATCCAGATTTGCTGCGAGCTACAAGAATTGGAAATATCGAAGGGCCGGTTCATGCTTTCCATCGGGTTTCCATTAATATCGTATATTCCTGCCTGGTTGGCCCATGAACTTCCGAAACCGGAAGTTGTATTGACAAATTTGAACTGGATTATCTTGTCCACATTGTTGGTGAACGGAACACTGAGAACGATTTTCCAAAGCTGGCAAGATGCAGAGCCGGCACCGATCGCCTGGGAAAGCGTAACATTGCTGACATAGGTCATAAACCCTTCCGCTACCGTCGGATCCCAGGTAGCCATCACGCTTCCGTTAACGAGTGCGCCGCCGAGATCGCCGACGATCATCGGGATATTGGTATACACACCATTGTACAGGTTGGTTGCAGCAATCGGTGATAACGCGAGATAAACGGAAACCTGATTGGTGCTATGCAGAACGCCGGAGCTGGTGTACGTTACGTTGGACTGTGCTGCCCAACTGACGTTGTTGGTTACCAGGTTCTGCAGATTAGTGAATGCCGCAATCTGGTTGGTCGGTACCAGACTCGTGAAGGCCGGCAGGGCTACCACCGCCGCCGCCGCGTTGGTCCAGTTGGCGGCGAGGTTGGAGCCGACGAAGGTCTGGAAGTTGGAATTGATCGCTACCGCCACCACGCTGTTGGACCAGTCGGAGAGGTAGTTGGTACGGAGATTGTTGAAATTCGTATTCAGGGCAAAATTAACCTGCGCGTTGGACCACAATGGGGCGTTCGTATACGCCTCCGTGTTGGGGTCCACCGTCAGTGCGAGAACCACGGCGGGGGAATTGGTGTTGGTGGAAACGAAGGAGCCGATATTTCCGTTGCCGTTCACCGCCGGTTTGGGAAGCATTCCCGCGCCGATTTCGTATGCGTCGGGAATGCCGTCCTGGTTCGCGTCCAGTACGGAAAAAATGTCGAGTACGCCCGTTCCATAGCGATCCATCGAGGATATGTTGGTATATACCGCGGCGTCCGCAACGCCGTTGCCCGATGTGCAGATATTGCTGTCGGGTTGTGCGGCAGCGACGCAGCGACCGTCGGTGGTGACCGTGGGAGTGCCGAGAGGAATCGCGTCCGTGGTTCCGGAAGTGGAAGGACCGTTCTTGAAACTGACGACGCCGTCAGGATAGGATAACAGCATCGCATTGGTATAGCCGGTATAAACTTCCTCGATGTAAAGCGAAAGCATCTTGTTGGTGGGAAGAGTCACAGAGGCGTTTCCGGAGGAATCGAATGCGGAGGCATAACGAACGCCATCGGGACTCATGCCGACCAGCGACCAGACGGTACTGCCGTCCGTCGGTGACCGGCGGACAACCTGCCGCTTCGGGGCTTTCAGCTTGAGTTTTAATTTGAGTTGCAGGTCGGTGTCCAGATTCATTTTGACGTCGTCGTTGATATTCAGGGTTACGTTGCGGCCGACTGCAGTTGAACTGACGGATTTATTGGGATTGTAATTATTGTAAAAGCTTTTCAGGTCCGCAATATTGGTGCAGGAAACGGACGCGAGCACCGACAAGGCCCCCAGTAATACCAACATCAACCGCACCATACCACTCTCCTTACCCTTGTGATACCTTACCCATCACGACCGAATACCACAATGATATTCAGCTTCGAATACTTTTTTTCATCGGGGGGGGTGAAAATGGAAGCGGTTTATTGAATTCAGGATGGCTCGGAGCCCGGTTTTTAGCCATCTTCTGAGTATCATACAGCGAACAGGAAAATTTTGCAATCACCCAAAAGGGTGATTTTTTGTTGAAACGAGATTTTATTTTCTCTTATGTTTTCAAATCAATATGATAGATAGGAGTATGTTAAGATTATTGTACTAGTAGCTGCGTACAAGATTCCAAATGATACAATAATAGTACTATTCATCTTTGCGATTTCCGGGAATACTCCTGATAAATCTGTTCCATCGAACCCTGACGCCAAGACAGCAACGCGCCAAGCGTTCAGTCTCACGTATCAGCGCGGCCTGACCTTCTGGAATCTGAACTATCTTGGATCTATTTTCCCCACTTGGGGAATCATCAGTCCGGTTTCTCGCCGGTGGATCAGGAAGCCGGTTTCCCGCTTTCCAGAATCTTCTGACCGAATTCCTTGCCGAAACGGTAGCAGGCTTCCAGTTCCTCGTCCGAGGGCTTGAACTGCACCTTGAGCGAGGGGAGCGGCATCTGGAAGCGGAGCTGTTTGAGCCGTTCCTCGGCGAAACGGATGCCTTCGCCGGACCAGCCGAAGCTGCCGAACACTCCGGCGATCCTCCCCGCATGGATGACGGGATTCAGGGAAGTCAGAAGCGCCCAGATCGGCGGGAGGGCGTCGCCCACGATGGTGGGGCTGCCCACGAGCAGTCCCTTCGCACCCGCGATTTCCGCGAGCACCCCGCCGAGTTTAGTCTTCGCATCGTCGTTCTCCCCTTCGCTGGTGAGATCGAATAGGCGCGCGTGCATACCCTCGCCGGCATCGTTTACGCCGCGGGCGATTTCGTAAGCCATCTGACGGGTATAATGATAGGCCGACACGAAGGGAATGATGACTCGGTTGTTCGCGACGGGAACGGGCCGGGACCATTCGTCGTAGCTGTTGACGTACCGGGAGATATCCTGATCCAGAACCAGGCCGTGACCCGGGCAGACGAGCCGGAGCGGGAGCTTTTCGAGCTTCCGGAGAGCCTGCTGAACGTGGGATTTGAACGGCCCCATAATCATGTCGAAATAGTAGCGGAAACTTTCCCGGTATTCCTTTTCGATGATCCGCGGATCCACGCGGGATAGCAGGACTTCCGGCGCGGAGTAATGCGCACCGAGAAAGTCGCAACTGATGAGTGCCTCCATCTCGGGAATATAGCTGAACATCGTGTCCGGCCAATGCAGGAAGGGCGCGATGATGAACTGGATCGTGTAGCCGCCGAGGTCGAGCTTCGTTTCCTCGGTGACTGCGGTGTGCGGAATTTCCCGGTTGGCCACCTTCCTGATGAACATCCCGTTCTGCTTGGTCCCGAAGACCCGGATGTCCGGGAACATCTCGACGATGCGGGCGACGCAGCCGGCGTGGTCGGGCTCCGTATGGTTGAGCACGAGATAGTCGATCTTCGCGTCGCCGATGGCCGAGCGGATGCGGCCGATGAATTCGTCGAAATGCTTTTCCTTCACCGTTTCGAAGAGGGCGATCTTGTTTTTCCCCCGGACGAGGTAGGAATTATAAGTGGTGCCGTAAGGCGTGAACATCACGATATCGAAGACGCGGAGTCCGGGATTCAGACCGCCGACCCAGAAAAAATCGGGACGGATTTCGATGTGCTTGTTCATGGAATCTCCTTGCGACATATTCCGGATTTTCTCATCCCCGGCGCGAACGGCTAAATATAATCAAGGCGGCGCGCACTGTCAAGGCGCCGGCATCACTCCACCACGCGGACCTCGGCCTCGAGCCGGACGCCTTTCGCCCGGTAGATCTCGTCGTTCAACTTGTCCATCAATTCCAGGACATCGGCGGCCCTGGCTTTGCCGCGGTTGACGATGAAGTTGGCGTGAAGATCGTACACCTGGGCGTCCCCGACCGCAAGCCCCTTGAGTCCGAGAGAATCGATGATGCCGCCGCTCGAAACGCCGAGTTCGTAGCAGTTCTTGAATACGCATCCCGCCGAAGGCCAGGCGTACTGGCCCTTGGAACGCCGGTCCTCGCGGTTTCTGTCGGTGGCTGCCTTGACGTCTCCCGCATCGGCGGGTTGGAGACGCAGTTCCACTTCCGCGATGGCGAGTTCGGGACGCTCCATAAACACGCTCTGCTTGTAAGCGTATCCGAGTTCTCCGCGGGAAAGCGGGAGTTCCGAGCCGTCGGGCAGGAAGGTCCTGACGCGTTCGACCACGTTCGACATCTCGCCTCCGTAAGCGCGCGCATTCATCACTGCCGCTCCGCCCACGGAACCGGGAAGACCTCCCGCAAACTCGAGCCCTGTAAGCCCCGCTTCGGCGGCGGCACGGCACAGCGCGTCCATTCCGGCGCCCGCGAGCGCGCGGATGGTATCGCCTTCCCTCGAAACGGTCTTCAGTTCCGTTGTGCAGATCACGAGTCCGCGAAAGCCGGCGTCGGCGAAAAGCGTGTTGGAACCGCCACCCAGAATGTACCGCCGCAGACCGCGTTCCGACGCATAAACGAGCGCCTGACGCAGTTCTTCGATGCTCCGGGGCATGCAGAAATAGTCGGCGCTGCCTCCGATGCGGAAGGTGGTGTGTATCGCGAGGGAGTGGCCTTTTTCCACGGAAAAGTCGGACATCCGGGCCTCCATGCGGCCATAATTATGGGGCGAAGAAGACGGATTGTCAAGCGCCCGGAGAGTAGGAACAAGTAGAGACAGATGGTCAACAAGAACGATCGACAAGAAACCCGAATCATTGAAAATGGCAGTAGAGTCTTATTACTCGGATTTTTCGGTCTCTGCGGGTGTCGGGTAGATTTGGACAGCATGAAAAAATCGGTAATTTGGATTTTGTGCCGAAGGTTTATCCTACTCCACGGGTTCCGGTGTAAATCAAAAAAGTGGGCGACCCTTTTGAGTCGCCCACTCATTTTTCATACCATTCCGGGTTAAAACACGGGATTATCGCTGATGACGGATTCGTAGTTATCGTAAGGAGCGGTGATGGTGAGGTTGTTTCCCGTCTGCCATGTCAAAGAGGAAACGGAAACCGAGTTGCTGTTTATCCAGGCTCCCAAAAGAACCTTGAATTGTGCGCCGATCGGAAGATTGCCCTGATAGGTCCAACCGTTGATGCTCGAGCTGTAGGTCATCCTGTAAGCATTGGTCCAATTCCCGAGGTAGCTGCCCTGCCCGCTGATGTAAAGGGCGTAGCCGGTGCCGGGATTACTGTAAGCATTGATGACAACGGGTGTCGGAGCAAGATGAATGGACAAATCCACGGTTTTCTGAGCAGTTACGGTTACAGGCACGGTTCCCGAAAAAGCGTCCGATTCGTCGTTGATCAGGATAAAGGCGCTGAAATTGGTATTGCCTGCCGGAAGGGAAACCGAAACCTGTCCGTTGTTGGAAGTGATTCCGAGCAGTTTGTCGGCCTGCCATGGACCTCCGTAAACTCCCACGCCGGCGTAGGGCGTGGAAACCGGATTACCGTTCTGATAGGAATCGGCATAGACGGTTACCAGCACCGTCCCGTAATTGGCCGGCACGCTTTCAACACCGATCTTCTGACTGTTGCCAATAGTTGTGGGATCTTGAACGGATAGAGCAGCCGAGCACGAAATCAGAATCGACGAAAACAACACAATACCCGCTGTGAAGAGCTTCATCATTTCCTCCTGAAATTGGTTATCGAATTTCTTTTTCACCTTTTTCCAAGGCGCATTGATTATATAATCAAAAATGCAGAATGTCAAATATTTGTGCATGAAGATTATTAACAGTGCATTCTGCATTTTTCACAACTCCCTTCGATTGACGCAGAGGCACGGAGAAAACCGAGCGAAGAAAGGGTATCTGCTTATTTTGGAAAATGGTCCGGAACAGCTAAGAACACCTCTAATCCCGGGCGACGATCAAAAAGAGCGGAGCGGAGACGGCGAGCACGATGCGGACGCCCGCGCAACCGCCAGGAGGGCGGGTTCGCTCCCACAATGGGGGCGTGCCGCGAAGGGCAAGGATGCCCGAAAGCGGCGGCGAGGATCGGAGAAAGACATCCGGCGCATAGCGTTCTTCGACCGTCAGTGCCCCTTCCCAACGAACATCGGTTGCACTAGCGGTCTCGTAAACCGGTCCGCCGGTTTGCCGTTGGTGAGAACGGTGAAAGAGAGGCTTTTCGCTCTGGACGAAAGAGGGAAGTTGGTGGTAAAATAGCCGTTCGAGTCGTAGCCGGTAATAAGCCAGTTGCTGACCATCAGGGCGGCGTTGGTGTCGATCATTCGGCCGCTCACCTCAACACCCGCCCTTGAGCGCAGGTGACAGAATGAGTTGGGCGTATAGACGACAAATTGCGGCAGAGGCGGTTCCCGGAAGGTGTTGGTGTTGCTCTGACCCGCTTTTTTCCGGTAGTCCACTAACTGTCTCAGCCGGTACCTGTCCAGCCATTCGCCCACCTGGAAGTGGTAATGGGGATCTTCAGGAAGGAATTCCTCGGCGTAAAAAAGCTGCGGCTCCTTCCGGTACTCGGGAAGGGAATCCACGATCCCCTGGATGTGACCGAACATCTTTCTCGCCTCGGTTTCGTCGGACGGAAGACGGATATCCACGGCGCATCCGATCAGATGTTCGGAATCCTCCACGCCGCCGACGTAATTGTTATAAACGGGATCGCGGAAGGTGTCGGAAACGAAGCTGGTTCGGTTCTCCTCCGAGCGTTTGGGGAAGCGGTCGCGGTAGACGGGGGCCATCAGGTCGTAGATCTTCTGGATCTCCGCCACGAGGCGCGGTTCGAGACAGAAGAACCGCCCGTTCATATACTTATTGGTGGAGGCGAAAAACCAGTCGTTCACCACGTCCACGAGCCGGAAATCCCGACTCACCATACGGTAGATGTTCTGGTAGGTATCGCCGTAGTAGAGAACGCGCGGCTCGAGTTCGAAGAGCGCGCGGTTTTCCGTAAAAACGAAGGCTTCACCGCTGGGAAAAATGACGGTCTTGCTCCGGAGCGCGCCCTCGTCGCCGGGCTCGTCGCTGCAGGCGGTCGCCATAAAAATCCAGACGAGAAAAGGCAAAACGTAACAGGCGATTTGTCGCATGTTTCCATCCGGTTTTTTTGTCGGGACAGGATCCCGGACAGATATTATACCCCGAGTCGGCCGGGAAATCAAATCGAACGGGAGTCAATCAATCCTGAAACATGGGGAAATCGGCCGCGCGGGAGTGCGAAAATTTGAAAAACCGTGCTCCGCGGTTTATACTATTATTCTCGAACGGAGGTAGTCGGACCCATGCGCGTCTTCGCTCCCTGGATTCTGTCGCTTCTGCTTTCCGCCGTCCCGGTTTTCGCGGAGAATCCCGCCGTCCGGGTGGAGATTTCCACCAATCCCGTCCGCTTCCTCGAACCCTTCGAGGTACGGTACACCGTTCCCGGCGCGGAGAAGATCCTCGCCGCGGCTTTCGCGTCCAACGATTTCGCGAGCAACTCGGTGGACATCCGCCTGAAAGGGATCATCTCGAACACCCTCACGGTAACGGCGCGGTCGCTGGAACTCTCGAACGCCGCCCTGCCCGTCCTTACCCTTCGCGCCGTCGTGGACGGACGCGAGCGGGAATTCACCGCTCCGGAAACCCCCATCGTTCAGGAGCAGTTGAGGGCGAACATCACCAACCCCGCTCCGGCGGCTCCGATTTACTATTTCCATGACTTTTCGTGGCTGTTTCTCCTTCTCGGTGCAGCCGTCATCGTTTTCCTGGCCGTTTTCTTCGGACGGAAACTTCTCTCCGCCAAGCCCGCCGCGACGGCGGCTCCCGCTGCGTCCCCCGTCGACCCCTGGGAGGAAGCGCGGGAAACGATCGCCCGCATCGCCTCGTCGCCGATGGATGAGCACAACGCCAAGGAACAGTTCGCCGTACTTTCCGAGGCGGTACGCCGCTTCCTGGAACATGCGCTCGGACTGTCCGCGCTTGAACTCGCCACGAGCGAGATCATGACCGGCTACCGCCGCTTCGCCGCCGATCGCGGCTTCATGGAGACGGACGCCGCAGAGATCCGCGAGATCCTGGAACACATTTTCCGCGCCTGCGACCGGGTGAAATTCGCCAAACACATACCGAACGCCGCCGAGCGCGACACCGCCGTGTCCGAGGCCTACGCCCTGCTTTCGAAAACGCAGTCCCTCCTCGCCCCGATAACGGACGACGGAAGCGGAGGCTCGAAATGAGATTCGAAAATCCCTGGTTTCTCCTCCTCCTGGCCGTTCCGGCCGTCGCAGCGTATTTTCGATACTTCTCCCGCGACGCTTCCCGGACGAAATTGACTCCGACGATCCTCTTTTCCTCGGGCGCCCTCTTCCCGGGAAAACACACCTTCCTCTCGAAGTATTCCGGTCTGATCTCGGATGCGCTCCTCGCCGCCGCGCTCGTCTTCATGATCATCGCGCTGGCACGTCCCCTCGGGGGAGCCGCGATCCAGACGCGGGAGCAGTACGGCGTGGACATCGTCCTGGCCATCGACACTTCGGGAAGCATGCTCAACGTGGACCGCTGGCCGCCGTCCATCCGCCCCCGCCAGACGATGGAAGGAGTTCTCTATTTCGATCCCACGGGCCAACTCCCCAAGTACAGCCGCGTCGCGACCGCCAAGCGGGTGATCGACGCCTACATCGACAAACAGGCCAACAACCGCATCGGTCTCGTAGTATTCGCGGGTTACAGCTACACAAAGTGCCCGCTGACGCTCGACAAAACGATGCTCCACCAGGTGGTTTCCGCCATCGAATACAACCCGGACAACGACATGACGGCTATCGGAATGGGAATCATGACGAGCATCAATCGGCTCAAGCAGTCCCATGCCAAGAGCCGCGTCATCATTCTGCTGACGGATGGAATGAACAACACCGGCCTCGTCGCTCCCATGTCGGCGGCGCAGGTGGCAGCCCGTCTCGGCATCCGCATCTACACCATCGGACTAGGCAATCCGGACGAATGCCTCACTCCGCGCAGCCTCGAACAGAAAGAATACATCATGACGCGCGGCGAGGGAATCGACGAGAATATCCTCTCCAGCATCGCCGATCTCACGGGCGGCAAATACTACCGCGCCTACGAACCCCAGTCCCTCGGAAAGATCTACGACGACATCGACCGTCTCGAGAAAAGCCGGATCGAAGTGAAAGAGCGCGTGCGCTACCAGGAGAACTTCCTGCCCTTCCTCTTCGCCGGATTGCTGTTCCTTGCCGCCTGGACCGCGTTCCGTTCCGCGGTCATCCGCCTGCCCTGAGCCGACGATGAGGAAATATGCAATCGCTCTTTTTTTCACCGTTTTCCTATCGACAGTCCCTTCATTTCCCGACAGCTACCGCCTGACGTTGGCGGAAGCGGCCTTCGCATGGAGGCTCATGGCCCTGCCGGAAATCACGGGAGGCAAAAATTTCTCCCTGGACGGCGGAAACGGAGCCTTGGAACTGAATATCCTGGAAATCGGCTGGCCGCTCGGATCCACTTTCGGTTTTCCTTTTTCGCTCTGCGCTTCGGCGGCGGACATCTCCATCGGATCGGAAAGCGATTTCCGCATTCTGCCCGTCGGCCTGAAAGTATTTCCTCTTTCGGAATGGCTGGAAGTCGGCCTTTCGGCCGGTTACTCGATGCGCATCGACGATGTTTCCTCGCGAGACAGTCTGTCCCTCCGGGAAACCATCGCCTGTACCCCGCCTATGAATCGGGACGATCCCTCAATCCGTTTCGCGATGGTATTTGAAGAAAACCTGGATTTCCGCAACCGTTTGACAGGCGCTTCTATGAACGCCTTCGATTTCCGCTGGACCCTGATCGCCGGTGTCCGAATCGGCTGGAACTTTCCGAAAACGGAAGCCGATCCATTCAGCGGGATGTAACGCGGATCGTTCGGAACTGCCGTCACCCGTGAAGAAAAAATATGCGCCCGGGACAACAACGGTGGCATGGTCGTCATCCCGGACGCAGGAATCTGGGGGTAATTGTATTTACTCTCGGTATATCCCATTCTCACAATTTTCCAGGATGTGAGCACAGTTTTTTCTTATCCGGATTCATTTCAGAAGTTGCCTCTCCTGTTCCAGACGGAGAGGCACCCTTTATTCCAAACTCTCATTCGAAAATAACCCCTGAAGATATCGGTAATTTTCCTCGCTCATGGCATCTATGCTGGTTTCCGCAATCCCATCTAAAGCACTGTTTTCCGGGAATTCTCTGAGGAGAGGAAGTCAGGATCGGTATTTTTGAATCAGATTGATCAATTCGACACGGTTGGTGCAGCCGGTTTTTTCATAAGTATTCGAGACATGATTTTTGACGGTGCCCACCTTAACCCGAATGGCGGCGGCGATTTCCTTGTTGGAAACGCCGCGGACCAGCAGTTTCATCACTTCCGTCTCGCGCGGCGTCAGCCGGAAAGCCCGGATGAAAGCAGCCGGAAGTTCGGCCGGATCGACAGTCGGAGGAACTTCTTCGGAAGAAACGGGCGGTGGTGAAACAATGAAATGAAAAGCATAGTAAATGCTGAGAATATTCCAGACGAGATAAAACAGTGAGGTAAACGACAATCCGAAGGGAAGCAGGTGCCGGACTACCTGAAGCTGGTAATAATTCGCATCGGCGACGAACCCCGGAATGAAGACAACGATCATGATGACCGCGGAAAGCAGAACCTTCCTGATCCGCGGATCAACAAGACGCTTCAGTTGGAGAACGGACAAGATGACGACATACAAGACCACCGACACCACTACGATGAAGTAAACTTTCCCGAGAAGAAACCGGATCACGGTCATCTGGGAAGGAATGTCCCCGGCGACAAAGAAAGGGACATAACTCCCGACAAAAGCGGCCACCGCCAGCCCGTTAAAGAGGACATTCCGCCAGCCCGCCTCGATTTCAAACAGCGCGTGAAAAAAATGCGGAACAACGGCAAAAATCAGACTGTAAAGAATGAGGAATATGATTCCGTTCACGAGAGAAAGAACAGTATCGGCGTCTTTCATGATCGAATAGCGATAGACATTCAATAAATTGATCGTGATAAAAACGGTGAAAATTCCGAGAAAAGCCAGATAGTAGCGCAGTACCGCCCGGCGGATCTTCCCGTTGACCAGCACGACCACCACGATGGACGCAATTCCGCTGGAAAAACAGAGGACATGAAAAAGAAGAATCAAGTGCTGCATAAAAATCGCCCCGGCAATCTGGATTCAAACCGACCTGATGGTCGTCCACGTCCCGAAAAAACCAACTCAAAGTATATTGCCGAAACGTCGATATGTCAATATGCGACCGTGTTCTGCAAACAAAAATACTGTTAAGATTCAAGCAAAAAATATTTGACAACTCTTTTAATTTTTTATATTATCAATATTTCCAGACAAATAGAAGACAGGAGATAATCGATGGCTTCCGATTTGTCCGAAGAAACCTGAAGTTATGGACTTTACCTGGAAAACGGAAAGGAGTACCGGTCGGACCGGCGCCAGGGTTGGCGACATATTCGACTGATCGCAACCCGCCGGAATCAAGGTAGTCTACCTTCTTGAAGAAATTTCGGGAAACTGAGTCCGGCTTAACCAGGGATGTCCGGAAAATCGGGGCAATCCGTTCCTGATTTTGGGAAAAGAAGGACTGCGAAGAGATCAAATTTCCCGATTGCGAAAGAAGATTCCCTATTCAAACTATTCGAAAAAATTTCACAGTCTGTAAATCGATCGAACCCGGCGTGCATTTACGGTATCGCGAGACCAGTTCGCGTAAATTAGATTTTCCCCTAAACCGTCAGCGGAAAGATCCGCAGGGTCGAACTCCGCGAGATGGAACTCCGGAAACGCGGCCTCAACTAGCCCCGAACGTTCATGATTAACAGGAATGATTCATTATTTTCCGTATCCGCAAGTCAGCCCTCCCGTTACGGATAAAGCCGTTCGATTCTCCAGTCTTCCTCTCCTTCACGGCGGTAGCGCAGGCGGTCATGGAGACGGCCGGGACGCCCCTGCCAGAACTCGATGGAGAGGGGAAAAAAGCGGAAACCGCCCCAGTAGGCGGGCATCGGAATTTCCCGCCCCTCGTATTTCTTCTCCCATTCATGATACCGCCTTTCGAGTTCCGCGCGGCTTGCCAGAACCCGGCTCTGGTCGGATGCGAGCGCGCCGAGCCGGCTCGTGAGCGGCCGGGATCGGAAATAGACCTCCGACTCTCCGCGCGGCAGTTTCATCACGCGGCCCTCCGCTCGTATTTCCCTTTCCAGTTCTTTCCAGTAGAACACGAGCGCCGCTCGCGGATCGCGTTCCAACTGACGGCCCTTATCGCTTTCATAATTGGTGAAAAAAGAAAGTCCACCTTCCTCGATCCCTTTGAGAAGCACGATTCTCGCCGCCGGAGCGCCGTTTTCCCCGACGGTCGCGAGAGTCATCGCGTTGGGTTCGTCCACGCCGGCCGCGACGGCCTCGGAAAGCCACCGCCGAAATTGAGTAAGCGGATCGGGATCGACGTTCGCCTCCCCCAATTCCCCCCGCATATACTCATGCCGCAATTCCGAAATGCTTCGATCCATCGAATTCCCCCATTCTTTAATAATACCCCGCCCCTTTCCGTCGGACGCTGCCTTTTATCCGATATATTATGACATCTTCTGCGTTCCCCGGCGACTTTTTGAATGAATTTCCGGACAGGGAAAGACCCTGCGATTTGAAATTCTTGTGTTTTTCCTTTCCCGGTGTTATAATTTCTGACTCGATTCCCTGATGGAGGTGCTTATGATCATTGTTCTCAAGCCGACGGCCACCAAGGATGAAATTGATCATATTGTCACCATGATCCAGAAGGTGGGTCTGCGCACCAACATTTCCGTCGGTGAATCCAACACCATTATCGGCGTCATCGGCGACAAGACCAAGCTCTCCAATACCCCCCTCGCCTCGCTGGCGAGCGTGGATTCCATCGTTCAGGTTTCCAAGCCGTACAAACTCGCCAGCCGCGACTTCCATCCCGACGATTCCGTGTTCGATATCAGCGGAGTCAAGGTCGGCGGCGGGAACCTCGCCATTATGGCCGGTCCCTGCTCGGTGGAAAGCGAAAAACAGGTGATGATCATCGCCGAAGCGGTCAAAAAATCCGGCGCGAACATGTTCCGCGGCGGCGCTTTCAAACCCCGCACTTCCCCTTACGCTTACCAGGGTATGGGCGAGGAAGGCCTCAAACTTCTGCAGAAGGCTTCCCGCGCGTTCCAGCTTCCCGTCGTAACCGAGGTGATGGACACGGCCGACGTCTCCATGATCGCCGACTACGCGGACATCCTCCAGATCGGCACCCGTAACGCCCAGAACTTCTCGCTCCTCAAGGCGGTGGGCCGCACTCAGCGCGCCGTGCTCCTCAAGCGCGGTATGTCGCAAACCATCGAGGAATGGCTGATGTCCGCCGAGTACGTGCTCAGCGAAGGCAATCCTCGCGTCATTCTCTGCGAGCGCGGCATCCGGACCTTCGAAACCGCCTACCGCAACACGCTGGACCTTATCGCTCTTCCCGTCGTGAGAGAGAAGAGTCATCTTCCCGTGGTGGTCGATCCCAGCCACGCTGCCGGAAAATGGCAGTATGTCACTCCGATGGCTCTTGCCGCTATTGTTTCCGGTGCGGACGGAATCGAGGTGGAAGTGCACCACGATCCCGCGAAATCCATGTCCGACGGCGCCCAGGCCCTCAAACCGGAACTTTTCGATGCTCTCATGAACGAGATCCGCAAGATCGCGCCCGTGATCGGTGTCGGTAAGAACCTCTAAGGACGGATTCCGGGGATGGAAAATATCAGGGTCGGCATTTACGGACTCGGACTGATCGGCGGCTCCATCGCACTGGGGGTGAAAAGCAATTTCCCCGGTTCGAAGGTGATCGGTTTCGGCCGGGACCTGGCGAAACTGGAAAGCGCCAAGAGACTCGGCATCATCGACGCCTGTTCTCCCGATAACCCGGATGACATCGCGAGTTGCGATTATTTCATTATCGCCACTCCTTCCGAACTCGTCGGGCAGACATTCGCCCGTTACATGAACAGCCTTTCCGAAACCTGCATCGTGATGGACGCCGCGAGCGTCAAACGCCAGGTCCTCGCCGACGTGGCGAAGGTAAACAAGCGCGGACTCCGCTTTATCGGGGCGCATCCCCTCGCCGGCAGCGAGAAAAGCGGCGTGGAATTCGCCCGCTCGGATCTCTTCGAGAAAAAAATCGTCGCCATCACGGCCGAAGGCAACGAAGACGTGCTCGGTCAGGTCCGCGACTTCTGGAAGGGCCTCGGAGCCCAGATCGTGCTTGTTTCGGCGGACTTTCATGACGAAATCGTCGCCTCGACAAGCCATGTTCCGCACCTTGTCAGCGCGGCCATTTCACGCTTCCTGGAAAAAGACGGATGGGCGGAAGTACGGTTTTTCGGCCTTTACGGCAAGGGGCTGCTCGACACAACCCGCATCTCCCAAGGTCCCGCCGAAATGTGGACCGATATCACCCTTCTGAACGCCGACAATGTGGAGCGTTCTCTCATCAGCCTGTCCCGCGAAATCGACTCCCTCATCCACCTGGTCCGGAACCAGAAACGTCAGGAACTCGTGGAATACCTCCAGAAGGCCCGCGAGTTCCGGGAAAACCTGTGATCGTCACGCTCGACGGTCCCGCGGGCAGCGGCAAAAGCACGTTGTCCCGCCTCATCGCGAACCGGACGGGCTTTCGTTTCCTCAACACCGGCGCGATGTACCGCGTCGTTTCCCTCGCCATCTTCCGTCAGGGAGCCTCTCTTGAAGATCGCCGGACCCTCGACGCCATCCTTCGCACCGTGGACATCTTTTTTACCGCCGACCGCGTGTTCGACGGAAAAACGGATGTCACCCTCGCCATCCGCACCCCCGAGATCGACCGCCTCGTTTCTCCTGTTTCCGCGATCCCTGCCGTACGCACCCGTATGACCGAGCTTCAGCGCCGCATCGGCGGCGGCGGCAATTGGGTCTGCGAAGGGCGCGACATGGGCAGCGTGGTCTTTCCCGACGCGGAATACAAGTTCTACGTGGACGCGAGTCCCGAGGAACGGGCGCGGCGCCGACTGGAGGAACTCCGCGAAAAGGGCGTGGAAAACGCCGGCTACGAAACCGTCCTCGCCGACATCCGCCGCAGGGACGAGCTCGACAGCACCCGCGAGACGGCGCCCCTCGTCGTGCCGCAAGGGGCGGTGGTAATCGACACCACCGGTCTCACCGTGGAAGAAGCGGCGGAACGCATCCTGTCCCGCATGCCGGGCATTGCGGCAGGCAGCGCATGATCGCGCGCCTGCTCTCCCGCCTCAAGGAAAATCTGCGCCTCTGCGACCGCACGCTTTTCATGCTCGTGATGCTGATGATGTTCGCGGGCATCGTTTTCGTCTACAGCGCGAGTTACCAGGCCGGCTACTATTACCACAACGACCCCTACTATTTCACCGTCCGCCAGGCGCTCTGGGCCATCCCCTCCTGCCTCGTCTTCCTGATTTTTCTGGCGATCGACTACCGGTCGCTCCAGAAGGCCGTAAAGCCGCTGATGGCGATCACCCTCGTGCTTCTCCTCGCCGTATTCGTTCCTTTCATCGGCCATGAAAGCGGCGGTGCGCGTCGCTGGATCGATTTCCGCCTCTTCACCTTCAACCCTTCGGAACTCGCGAAGCTCACCATCGTGATCTACCTCGCCTTCATCTTCACCAAGAAGCGCCAGAAGCTGGAGAAGAGCTTCACTTTCGGTTTTCTGCCGCCCTTTCTCCTTGTGACGCTGATCTTCTTCATCATCCTGATGCAGTCGGGTTTTTCCACGGCGGCCCTGCTTCTCACCGTCGCGCTCGTGCTCTTCTTCGCGGGAGGCGCATCGATGTCGCACCTCGCGGGCATCGCGGTGGCGAGCGTCCCCGTGCTGACGTTCTTCGTTCTCAAGTTTAACTACCGGAAATCCCGCATCCTCTCCTTTCTCAATCCATGGGAGGATTCGTCCGGGAGGGGCTACCACCTGATTCAGGCGCTCAAAGCCTTCGCCATCGGCGGCGCGACGGGAACAGGCCTCGGCAACAGCGTCCAGAAGATGGGCCCGCTTCCCACTCCGCACACGGACTTCATTTTCGCCGTCATCGGCGAGGAAACGGGGCTGGTCGGTCTCATTCTCGTGGTCGCGGCGTTCCTGCTCTTCTTCGTCCGGGGCGTGATCATCGCGCGACGTTCCTCCGACGGCTTCGGACAGCTTCTCGCCTTCGGAATCACGATTCTCGTGACCCTTCACGCTCTCCTGAATATGGGCATCGCCGTGGGAATGTTCCCGCCGACGGGCGTTTCCCTTCCCTTCGTCAGTTACGGCGGCTCTTCGATGCTCGTGATGGCAGCCGCCTGCGGCATTCTCCTCAATGTCTCCGCCCAATCGACGGCGGAATCCGCACCGATGCACCGGGAGATCCGCGACATGGTCGGAGACACGGTAACGGAACACCCGAAAGGGGACTGAAATAAAAGGCAGACAATCCCGATGGGAGGTGTTATCATGGACGGGAAGGAGTTTCCCTTGCTGAAAAAAATCCTGCTGTTTCCCGTGAAGCTCGTTTACACCGCCTGGTTCGACCTCGTGATGCTGCTGATGCACGTGCTGGGAATACCCATCGCGCTGGTGCTTTTGCCGCTCGGTCAGGTGAAGATCGTGCGCTGGATCGAAAGGCGCTGGGTGTTCACGCTCTTCCTGCTCGGGGGAAAAATCCTCCGCGTGAGCGGGCGGGAAAACGCGGAAAAGGGACACGCCTACGTCATCATCGCCAATCATTCGAGCTTCTACGACATCCACACCCTTCTCGGACTCTTTCCCGCGATGGGCTTCCTAGCGAAGAAGTCGCTCTTCTCGATTCCGCTCATCCGGCAGGGCCTGCGCGTCAGCAACAGCGTCCCCATCGACCGGGGCGATCTCCGCAGCACCGTGGACGCGCTGAATCAACTCATCGAACAGACCCAGGGCGACTTCACCCTCGGCATTTTCCCCGAAGGTACCCGCACCAAAACGGGCGCCCTCGGGACCTTCAAGCGCGGGTTCGTCCGCATCCTCCGTGAATCCGGCATGTCGCTTCTGCCCGTCACTCTGAAGGGCTACTACCAATTCAAGCCGAAGAACCGCCGCCTGCTCGACCCCTTCGCCAGGCTCGAAGCAGTGATCCATCCGCCGCTCGGGCCGGAAGAACTTGCGAATATGACGGATGCGGAGATCGTGGAGAAAGCGCGGGAAATCATCACAGCGGCGATGTAATCATACCGTTCAAGGCTGAAAAAAGGTAAATTTCGATTATAATTTCCGACGTCATCACCCCGTCATCCATTTGCCTTTCTCTCCGCTCCGCCTTATCATGAATGCCGTCTTCAACTTGTCCCATTCCAAACGAGGTAGAACCCATGACCCATGAGATCGGACGCAGACGCACCTTCGCCATCATTTCCCACCCGGACGCCGGAAAAACCACGCTGACCGAGAAACTGCTTCTCTACGGAGGCGCGCTGGAGCTCGCGGGCTCGGTGACGGCCAAGAAGAAGCAGAGAGACACCTCGTCGGACTGGATGGAGCTGGAGAAAAAGCGCGGCATCTCGATTTCGTCCACAGTGCTGCAGTTCGATTACGAAGGTTTCCGGCTGAACCTGCTCGACACTCCCGGCCACAAGGACTTTTCCGAGGACACCTACCGGGTGCTGACCGCCGTGGACGGCGTCATCATGGTCATCGACGCGGGCAAGGGCATCGAAAGCCAGACTCTGAAACTCTTCGAAATCTGCCGGAAGCGCGGCGTACCCATCTTCACGTTCATGAACAAGCTCGACCGTCCCTCGATGCCGCCGCTGGAACTCATCGACCAGTTGGAGAAGGTACTCGGACTGCACGCGTTCCCCATGAACTGGCCGCTCGAGAACGGACCGTTCTTCAAGGGCGTGTATGACCGCCTCAAAAAGGAAGTGCACCTCTTCGAGCGCGTGAGCGCTGGCGCCTACCGTGCGCCGGTGTCCATCCGAGGCCTTTCGGACCCGTTCGTGAAGGAAGTGCTGAGCGCTGGCGCTTACGAGGAGATCGTCGAGGAGCTGGAAATGCTGGACGGCGCGCACGACGGCTTCGACCGGCAAAAGGTGCTCGACGGGAAAACCACACCCGTTTTCTTCGGCAGCGCGGCCAACAACTTCGGCGTGGAACTTCTTCTGAAAGGCTTCCTGGAATACTCCTGCGGACCGACCGTGCGCAACACCTCCGTCGGCCCCCTGCCCCTCGACAGCGATCAATTCTCGGGCTTCGTTTTCAAGATCCAGACCAACATGAACCCCCAGCATCGCGACCGCATGGTCTTCGCGCGCGTGTGCTCGGGAAAGTTCAGCCGCGACCTCAAGGTTTTCAACACCCGGATCGGCAAGGAAGTCCGGCTGTCAAGCTCTCACAACGTCTTCGGGCGCGACCGGGAGATCGTGGAAGAAGCCTACGCGGGCGACATTCTCGGCTTCGTTACCAACGGCGACTTCAAGGTGGGCGACACCATCAGCACCCGGAACGACGTGTTCTTCGACGAGATCCCCACCTTCGCGCCGGAGTGCTTCGCCTATCTGCAGAACGTGACGGCGTCCAGCTACAAGTCCTTCCGCAAGGGCCTCGACCACCTCTTCGCCGAGGACATCGTCCAGACTTTCCGCATCGACGGCAACTCCTATTCCGTGCCTCTACTCGGCGCGGTGGGACCTCTGCAGTTCGAGGTGCTTCAGTACCGTCTCCAGGACGAGTACGGCGCGGAGTCCCAGCTCGAGCGGATGCCATGGTCTCTTCTGAAGTGGATGAAGACGCCGCTGGACGAGAAGCTCCTCAAGCGGAAACTGCCTCTCGGAGCCGCGTCCGGCCTCGATGACCAGGGCCGCCAGGTGGTGCTTTTCGAAAATCCGTGGTCGCTTCAGCATTTCCTGCGCGAAAACGAGGGAGTGGAACTGCTCGACCACCCCGGACGGGTGAATTGAAGCCGGATTTCCCTACCTTCTTCCGGCCCTGTTTTTCTCCCGGATTTCCCTCTTCTCCATCGCTTTGAGGAACAGCAGCGAGGTTCCGAAAGCGAGCGCGAGTCCTCCAAGAACGTCCGCGATGTAGTGCTGTTTGACGAATACCGTTGAGAGCACGATGAGCACCGTCCACGCCGCGAAGGGAACGCCGATCCGCTTGTCCACACGCAGCCAGTGGATCGCCAGGATCGTTGAAAGCGAGACATGGAGACTCGGAAAACAGTTGTACGGGGCGTCATTCGCGTATACGTCCCGGAGGAGCCGCGTGCAAACGTCGTTTCCCGTAAGAACGGGACGGTCCATCCAAGACTGCATCAGGATGAAGAAAGCGAAGCTTACCAGCCACGCCGCGATCATCGACTGCGCTGCGGATTCGAAGATCTTCGAGCGGAAGAGCAACAGGAGAACCAGCGAAACGAACACGAGCGGCTGGAGCGAGAGGTAGGGGATCACGAAAGCCGGGACGAGAGGGATGACGG
>Ga0326727_10007941_pt1 | contig 27455 bp, 25 predicted proteins | sample MB2enrmetagenome_FD_207643 | JGI IMG/M metagenome (GOLD analysis project Ga0326727, IMG submission 207643) | Lab enriched peat soil microbial communities from McLean, Ithaca, NY, United States - MB29MY | ecosystem: Environmental > Terrestrial > Soil > Wetlands > Peat | place: USA: New York...
ACGGATTCACGGTTTGGCTACTGAGGCACTCCCAGAGGAAACGGGGAGAAACGGCTAGGCTGGACCTTCGGAATGCTGCGCCAGTCCTCGACCCGACCGCCTTTTGGAAATCATCTTCACATTTGGCGCGATTGGGGCTTTGGCAGGAGGGTCGAACATACAGGTTTCAAGGGCAGGGGTTTGAGCGCGGCTTCGCCGCGTGGATTGATTCCCAAAATCCGATGGATGGAGGTATGCGGGAGTTGAAACCCTCGCCTCCCTCCGTATCGAGCCTCTCGCCTCCGAAACCCGGAAACGTCCTCACCCCGGTCCGGGTCATCCTGGTCCCTGTTCCCTATTCCCTGGTTCATGCTTTCTGATCACTGACCACTGATCACTGAGAACTGAGAACTGAGAACTGATCCCTGACCCTTGACAGGATGACGCCCCCGCAGCCATTCCCGGTGAAAGTGGACCGCTAAAGGTCTCCATTTCAGGCAAAACCGGACAGCTACAGATCACCACTTTCTCCGAAACCGGAGACCAATAGCTGCTCATTTTGGGGGTAAACCGGCATATATAGCTTCACAGTCTGCGAAAACCGGTAGCTTTTAGCTCACGATTGATTTCACCCCAGCAGCGAATCGACAAACGCTTCCGGCGAGAACTCCAGCAGGTCGGTCATCTGCTCGCCTACGCCGGCGAAGAGGACGGGCAGGTTGAGTTCCTGTGCGATGGCGACGGCGATGCCGCCCTTGGCCGTGCCGTCGAGCTTGGTCAGGATAATGCCGGTAACCCCCGCCGATTGAGTGAATTGCCGCGCTTGGTTGAGGCCATTCTGGCCGGTCGTCGCGTCTATCACCAGCAGCACTTCATGGGGCGCGCCGGGGATCAGCTTCGCCGCCGTCCGGCGCATCTTGTCCAGCTCGTCCATCAGGCCGGTCTTGGTGTGCAGGCGGCCGGCGGTGTCCACAATCAACTCGTTGATATTGCGGGTCTTGGCTGCGGCGATTGCGTCGTAAAGGACGGCCGACGGGTCGCCGCCGTGGCGGGTCTTGATCATCTCCACGCCGGAGCGCGCGGCCCAGATTTCCAACTGCTCGATAGCCGCCGCTCGAAAGGTATCCGCGGCGCACAAAAGCACGGTGCGTCCCTGCGCGCGATACCATGCGGCGAGCTTGCCCGCGGAGGTGGTTTTGCCGGTGCCGTTGACGCCCACCAGAAAGGTGACGTTGGGACTTCCGGTTGGCGGCAAGGCAATTGGTTTGTTGGCGATAGGAGCTTCGAGGATGGCGCGGATCTGGGCCTTGAGCAGGGCGCGCAGTTCCTCGCCGCCCTCGATAGCCTGGCGGCGGGCGCGGTCGCGCAGAGCCTCCAGGATGGCGGTGGTAGTTTGCACGCCCAGATCGCTGGACAGCAGCGCGGATTCCAGGCTTTCCAGCGTGGATTCATCAACCGTGCGCGTCAGTGCGACGAGGCTCTCGATCTGCGTGGAGAGCGACTCGCGAGTGCGCGCGACGGCCAGCTTCATGCGGCTGAAGAGGCTGGTACCCGCCTCCTGCCCGGATTCTGGTGCAGAATTTGTTTCTTTTTTCCCGCCAAAAAACTTCATCATCAAAGTCCAGCCTTGAGTTTAGAGCATTTGGGCGGCTGGAAACCTCCGCAGAAGTCCGATCCCGACTGGATGGCAAGTCCCTAGTGCTCGTCCTTGCCGGGGCGGAGCATCAGGGCTTTGATCGCTTTGCGGGGGTCCTTGCCTTCATTGAGGATCAACTCCATCTGCTCGGCAATGGGCATTTCTATTCCGTGCTGGCGGGCCAGGCCTAATGCGGCGCGGGTGGTCGAAACTCCCTCGGCCACTTTTCCGCCCAGGCCGGCGAGGATTTCGGCGAGTTTGCCGCCGCGGCCCAACTCCTGGCCCACGGTGCGGTTGCGGCTGAGCGAGCCGGTGCAGGTGAGCACCAGGTCGCCGACGCCGGAAAGGCCGGCGAGGGTTTCGCGGCGGCCGCCGCAGGCTACGGCGAGGCGGGTAATCTCGGCGATGCCACGAGTCATCAGGGCGGCGGCGGAGTTATAGCCGAGGCCGACTCCGGCGGCGACTCCGGCGGCGATGGCAATCACGTTCTTAAGCGCGCCGCCCAACTCGACACCAATCAGGTCGTTCGAGGTGTAGAGACGGAGGGTCTCGGACGAGAATTCTGTCTGGATGCGAGTGGCGATGACGGTGTCGTGGAAGGCGACGGTGAGGGCAGTGGGCTGGCCTTGGGCGACCTCCAGCGCGAAGCTGGGGCCGCTGAAGGCGCCGATGGGGAGGGTGAGACCAACTTCCGCCAAGCTGGCGGCGATGACCTGGGTCATGCGCAGGTAGGTGTGGTCCTCGACGCCCTTGGTGGCGCTGACGATGATCTGGCCGGGATGGAGATAGGGGCCGATGCGGGCGAAGGTAGAGCGGAGAAATTCCGAGGGAACGACGGAGACGACGATCTCGGCGTCGGCTGCGGCTGCGTTGTCGCCGGTGATGGTGATCTCCGGCGGGAGGGGAAAGCCGGGAAGGAAGAGCCGGTTTTCGCCGTCGGCGATGATCTCCTGGGCAAACTCAGGGCTATGTGCCCATAGCGAGAGCTGGTGGCCGCCGCGGCGGTGAAGTGAGAGGGCGATGGAGGTTCCCCATGCGCCGGAACCTAAGACGATGATGCGGCTCATGCGGGCTTCTTCTTTCCCAAGCGGGATTCCGTGCCGGCGATCAGGCGGCGGATGTTCTGGTGGTGCTTGACGATGATGAGCAGAGCGACGGCAATCTCCACCGCAATGAAGAACGGGGGGCGGTCGCCGCGGACCAGGAATATTGCAAAAAAGGGAAAGCTGGCTGCGCCCAGGATGGAGGCCAGCGAGACATAGCGGCTGATGCCGAGGACGAGGAAGAAAACCGTGATGGCGGCCAGCGCGGCGAGGGGCGTGGCGGCCAGAAAGACGCCGAAGCCGGTGGCCACACCCTTGCCGCCGCGGAAGCGGAGCCAGACGGGGAAGACGTGGCCTAGAACGGCAATCAAGGCGGCGAGGGCCTCAACGTCGCGTAGCGGGCAGTGGGGCAGCAGCAGGCCGCCGAGGAATGCGCCCAGCCAGACGGCGGAGCAGCCCTTGAGCATATCGAGCAGGAAGGTGGCCGCACCTAGGCCCTTGCCGCCGGAACGTAAAACATTGGTCGCGCCGATGTTGCCGCTGCCCGTCTGGCGGATGTCCTGATGGCGAAAGAGGCGGACGAGCAGGTAGCCGGTGGGGATGGAGCCGAGCAGGTAAGAGGCGGCCACAATGAGCAGAGTTGCGAGGACCATAACCAAAGAGAGTTTAGCAGGTGCCACCTGCGGAGGGGGACTTGCCCCTTCGACTTTGCTCAGGGCAGGCAATACAGGCGGACTTCGCTTCGGGCCGCCTTCGACTTACTGGATGGTGCAGGCGGCCGAGGAAGCGCGGGGCTTAAAGTTGGATAGTGCGTAGCGGGCGGTACGGACCTCAGCGGCCAGAACCTCGAGCATCTTGAGCGCCATCCTCGGGTTGGCTTGCATCAGGCTGGTAAAGTCGTCGCGCGAGACGAAGCTAAGGCGCGCGCCGTTGCGGGCAATGGCGGTGAGTGTGTAGGGTTCGCCGCTGATCAGTCCCGGCAGGCCGAGCAACGAGCCGGCTGACGCCTGCATTTGCATCACCGGCTCGCCGCTGGGCGAGGTCATGGTGAGGGTAAGCTCTCCCTGGTTGAGAATGTAGAGGCCGGCAGGGATCTCTCCCTGGCGGAAGAGAACGCGATCTCCGCCGCAGGAGATGGGTTTGGAACTTTTTTCGAGTGTCAGGATCAAATCCGGATCGGCGACGAATGCAGACGGGTCGAGTTTCATGAATAGCCTCCATAAATCAAAACGGAGAATGAATGGGCAAATAATGCGTCTGATCGCCTGTGAAGCTATGATTTCATCGCTGGGGGCTTGTATATGGTGATGGGCGTCACATATTGATGGTTAAATCTGGAGAGGGAAGAGTCGACGGCGCACAGATCACCGTTAGTCAGGCCGTGGTATTCAGCAGGAGCGGAGTATCTTTGCCGGCCACTTATTCACCTGGATTCGATATAGTAAGGCGATGAAGTGCTGTCGTCTTTTTCTCTCATTTCTGTTTCTATTGCTCGTCACCGCTACCTGCGTGCCGTTAGCGCTCGCCCAGGCGGCCGCGACCGATCCGGGCCGCGCCAATCCGCGCAACGTGGACGCCACCAGTTTTGGCGACCTTATCGGTCTCGGGCCCGACTGGCTCTTCGCCCCTGGCGACGACCCCGCCTGGGCCTCGCCCACCTTGGACGACAACGGCTGGAAGACTGTCTCGACGGAAAAGCCGCTGACCTACTACGGCTATCGCGATCTCCACTTTGCCTGGTATCGCATCCATGTGCATCTGCGCCCCGGTACACGCAACCTGGCGGTTGGGACCATAGGCATCGCCGGCAATTACGAGGTCTATGCTAATGGCGTCCGCCTCGGAGGCAGCGGCAAGATGGCGGAGCGGCTGCTTTCCGCGCAGGAATCGCTGGTTTCCTACGCCGTTCCCGACAATCAGATTGGGGAGCGAGGCGATCTTGTTCTGGCCATCCGCTGCGCGGTCAATTGGGGATCGAGCGGAGGCCACGGCGCCAGCACTCCCCTCAATTCCGAATCCGTCTATCTCCTCAGCCGGGAGTCGGCGCCGCTCATCGCCAGCTATGTGGCAGCCCACCAGGGTGGACCTCAGTTGCTGTCCTGCATTCTGGCCCTGGTTGCCGGCCTGATCTCGCTGGCCCTCTATTTTGCACTGCGGAGCCAGCAGGAGTATCTGGCCATCGGTATCTATCTGCTGGCCGACAGTGTGATGATGGCTCTGCAGCTTTGGCTCAATGTAGTCAGGTACTCCTTTTCTGTCGACGTTCTCGAATATGGTCTCGTGAGCGTACTGACGATTACGCTCATCGAGTTCGTGCGCCTGGTGCTGCATATGCCGCGCACGCGCTGGCTGCTGGCGATGGAAGTTGTTTGTTCGCTGGTTTTCCTGTTGACTCCGCTGCACACCCTGGGAATCATATCGAACACGCTCAATTCGGTGTTTTTTGTACCTATCCTGGTGATGAAAATTGTGCTGCCGGTGATGCTGATCAAGGGCCGGCTCAAGGGTAACCGGGAGGCAGGACTGGTGCTGGGGGCAATTCTCATCAGCGCCCTGGCCGACTATTGGTATTTCCTCCGCAATCTGGCCTTTTATGCTCATCTTAACGCGCTGCTTCCCTATCTTCCATTTAGCATTCTCCTGGGGAGTTATCGGGTAACTTTTTACCAAGTCGGCGACTTCTTTTTCGACATCTTCATTCTGATCTTCCTGGTGCAGCGCGCTGTGCGCATCGCCCGCGAGCGCAACCGCGTCGCCGCCGAGCTGGAAGCCGCGCGCACCACACAGCAGCTTCTGCTCGCCCGCTGCTCGAACCCCACCCCCGGCTTCCACGTCGAGGCCATCTACTACCCGGCTAGCGAAGTCGGCGGCGACTTCTTCGAGGTCTCATCCATGCCTGATGGCGGTCTCATCGCGATCATCGGCGACGTCTCCGGCAAGGGGCTGCTGGCGGCCATGCGCGTCGCCATGATCCTGGGTGTGCTGCGCCGCGAAGACTGCCGGGAACCCGCCGTTGTACTGCACAACCTCAACGACGCCCTGCTCACGCAGGGCGAATCTGGCTTCACGACCGCCTGCTGCGTTCAGATTGAGCCCGACGGCCGTTGTACCGTGGCCAACGCCGGCCACATCTCCCCGTACATCGATGGCCGCGAAGTGGCAACCCCGCCGTCCCTGCCTCTTGGCCTTGCCCCCGATCAGCACTACGCAGCGGTCACCGGCAGCCTCTCCGCGGATCAGAAGATTGTGCTGCTCTCAGACGGCGTGGTCGAGGCGCGCTCTTCGGCCGGCGAGCTGCTGGGCTTCGAGCGGCTGGCCCAGCTCACGCTCAAATCGGCGCGCGAAATCGCCGACACCGCCAAGACCTTCGGCCAGCAGGACGACATTACTGTACTCACGCTGGCCCGCACGGCCTGATGCCATCAAAGCACACGAAAAGCGTGTGCTGAAACTACACATCGAGTTACTCGATGGCGGTAGAGGCAACCTCATGCAGCCAGCCGGGCGCTTTGAGCAGTTCACGGGGGCGGGAGCCGTCGGCGGGGCCTACTAAGCCGTCGCGTTCCATTAGATCAATTAAGTGCGCGGCTCGGCCGTAGCCGATTCTCAGACGGCGCTGGAGCAGCGAGGTGGAGGCCTTGCCGAACTCGAAGACCAACTGCACCGCGTCGTTGAAGAGCGGATCGTTTTCGTCGGGGTCGGGATTGGAGCCGTCCACATTGGCGCGCTCGTCCTTGGGCGATTCGAGGAAGCCTTCGACGTACTCGGCCTGGCCCTGGGCCTTCCAGAAGCCGACGACCGCGGCGGTCTCCATTTCGGTGACAAGCGGCGCGTGGAGGCGCATCAGGCGGCTGGTTCCGGGCGGCAGGAAGAGCATATCGCCGCGGCCCAAGAGAGCTTCCGCCCCGTTGGTGTCCAGGATGGTGCGCGAATCGACCTTGGTGGCCAGGCGGAAGCTGATGCGGGAGGAGATGTTGGCCTTGATGAGGCCGGTGATCACATCAACGCTAGGTCGCTGCGTGGCCAGGATGAGATGAATGCCGACGGCGCGGGCCATCTGCGCGAGGCGGGTGATAGATTCCTCAACATTGGCGCGATCCAGCATCATCAGGTCGGCGAGCTCGTCGATGATGATGACGATGAAGGGCAGCGGCTCTTCGTCTTCCGCGTCGGAGAAGAGCGAAGGCATGACGCCCTCGAAGAGCTTGTTGTACTGGTCGATGTTGCGCACGCTGCGCGAGGCGAGCAGCTTGAGGCGGCGCTCCATCTCGCGAACGGCGTTGCGCAGCGCGTTGGCGGCCAGTTTGGGTTCGGTGATGATGGGTGTGAATAGGTGTGGCACGCCTTCGTACATGCCCAGCTCGACGCGCTTGGGATCGACGAGAATGAGGCGGACCTGCGCGGGGGTGGTGCGATAGAGCAAACTCATGATCATCGCGTTGATGGCGACGGATTTGCCGGAACCGGTGCTGCCGGCGATGAGCACGTGGGGCATGGCGGCCAGATCGGCGGTGCGGATGCGGCCGTTGATGTCTTTGCCCATGGCGATGGTGAGGCGGGATTTGGCTTTGTTGAACTCTTCCGACTCCAGGCAGTCGCGCAGATGGATGGTCTCGCGGCGATGGTTGGGCACCTGAATGCCGACGGTATTCTTGCCGGCCATGCGCTCGATGAGGATGCTTTCGGCGCGCATCGCGAGACAGAGATCGTCGGCAAGGCCGGTGACGCGCGAGTACTTGACACCGGCTTCGGGCTTGAACTCGTACGTCGTGACCATCGGCCCTGGATTAATCTGGACCACCTGGCCGCGCACGTCGAACTCGGCGCATTTTTCCACCAGCACGCGGGCTTCGTCGCGCAGTTCGTCCTCGCGGACGGCCTGGGGACCGTCGCCGGGGTTGAGCAGCGTGCTGGGCGGCAGCTTGAAGCCGCTGACGCTCTTGGGCTTCACGATCGTGGTGTGCAGATCGGCGTCGGCGCGCTCGTGAATGGCAATTGGATCGGCGTGCGGCGCAGGGGCCGGCTCAAAGGTGAAGCGAGGGGCGGCTGGTTCAAAGTGGGCGGGCACGGGGCGGGCGGGGACGGGCTGGGGCGGCGCAGGGGCGCAGTGCGCCGGTTCCGCATGTGCCGTGATGGGGATGGCGGCGGGAGTCTCCTCAACGCGAGCTGGAGTATGGGGAACCGCGGCGCGCTCCCAGATGCTGTGCGCCGGAGTGGGGGTTGGAGCTTGATCTGCTGCCGGCTGGATGGCGCGTTGATAGGCGGGAATATCTTGCGGGTCGATTTCGGGCGCACGCCGGCGGTGGAAGAGACGGGCAAAAAGGCCGGGACGAACGTCGAGCGACGCCTGGCCGTCCTCCAGATCTGCGTCGGGAATCTGCTGCGGGGATGGTTTTTCCAGCTCACGCTCGGCAAGGCGCTCTTCCCTGCGTTCGGCGCGCCGTTCGCGCCAGTTGCGCCAGCGGTCGTGCAGCGAGGCAAGGTTAAGCCAACGAGCCTGGATGCTCTCGAAGATGGCCTCGAAGCTGACGGCCGAGGCAAACCAGAGGCCAGCAGCGGCCAGCACGCCGGCCACCAGCCATGCGCCCTGGATGTTCAGATAGGTCACGAGTAGGCCGGCCATCAGCCTGCCCACCACCCCTTCGACCGGCAGCGCATGAAGCCACAGCCAGTGCCAGGGTAGCAGCCCGAAGACCGCGGGCAGAAAGGCGAGCGCCAGCACGGTGCCTATCCAGCGCAGCCACGCCAGCCCGCCGGGCCGCGAACGCATCCAGGTCCAGCCCAGCCCGCCCAGCCACAGGGGCAGGAAGAAGGCAGTGATGCCGACGGCTTGCAGCAGCAGGTCGCTGAGGTAGGCGCCAAAGAGGCCGATCCAGTTGCGGACGGCGTGGGGGCCGATTGCGCCCGAAGCAGTATTCAGCGAAGGGTCAGAGGGCTGGTACGTGGCCAGCGATAACAGAACGAGCAGCGCGGCCAGCACCATCACCAGCCCCAGGAAGATATTGAGGGGGCGGCTGCGCGTCGGCGCTAAAACAATGCGAATCGGTTTCATGGCGGTGGCGCTCCATCTCGCTGGCTACTCCGGAAAGCTGCCGCGAGCGAGAGGGTGGAGCGGGCGAAGACTCCCAGAGCAGTCTTCATTATCCGCGCTGGGCATGTGGATTTTGGTCAAAATCGGGCGGGAGGAACCTCGCTGTGGACCCCCGTCGCAGTTCAACTCCCGAGGTATTTTGTCCCCCATATCAGCAGCGCCGCGCCGAAGATGATGCGGTAGATGGCGAACATCGTAAACCCGTGCTTGCGCACCCAGTGTAGAAACCACTCCACCACGCCCAGGGCCACGATGAACGAAACCACGAAGCCGATGATGAGCACGATCCAGTTATCGGTGGTCATGACCACGTGCGCCGCACCGCCGCCGCTGGGGAAGACTTCCTTCTTCAAGTCCCAGATCGTCGCGGCGATCATCGTGGGTATGGAGAGTAGGAAGCTGAATTCGAGGGCAGCGGGCCGGTCCATGCCTGCGACCTGGCCGGCGGCGATGGTGGACATGGAGCGCGAGGTTCCGGGGAAGATCGCAGAGAGCGTCTGGCAGAGGCCGATCCAGATGGCCTGCGGCAGGGTCATCTCCTCCACGTGAGTTGTGCCGGCTTCGCGGTTGGTGCTCCACGCATCGATGATCCACATCACGATGCCGCCGATCAGCAGCGCCAGCGCGATCGCCTTCAGGCTTCCCATGTTCTTCTCGCTCCACTTGTGCAGCAGCAGCGCGAGCGCCGAGGTAACGGCAAAGGCGATCATCGTCATCGAGATGGGATGGTTCAGCCAGTTGCGGTCGCCATACTCGCCCTTGGGAAAGGTACGTATGAAACCCACGATGCGATTCAGGAAGAGCAGCAGCAACGCCAGAATCGCGCCCAACTGAATGACGATGGTATACATCTTCCAATAGGCATCATCCAGCGGAATCTTCATCAGTGCTTCGGTGATGCGCAGATGCGCCGTCGAGCTGACCGGCAGAAATTCGGTCAAGCCCTCCACAATGCCCAGTAAGACGGACTGAATGTATGGGTTCAAGTAGCCTCCAGGTTATATGTCACTCCCGGTCGTTGCCGTAAACGGGAACGCCTTCATCCAATTTGAACACGAGCGCGGCGGCTCGCGCGGCAAAATCCGTCTGAGGGAACTTGTCTTTTAACCTTGCGGCTAGTTCGCGGGCGTGCGCGTGAGCGGCGTCGCTTTTCTTATCGCTGCCGTCGGTGGCAAACATATCGGTGAGCACGGCCTGGCGGTAGACGGCCTGATAGAGAGCCTGCGCGGTCCTTGGGCTGTCAGGATATTCGTCCGCGTACTTCTCGTAGATCGCCGATTCCTTCTCCGGGCATTTGGGCGAGCCTTGCCAGTCGCCGCAGAGCTTGTTGTCGATCAGTTCGAAGGCGGCCAGATCGGCTGGGCGGGTGTGCGGATAGAGCTTGATCACCTTCTTCAGCTCCTCCTCGTCTATCTGGTCGCGCATATAGGGATCGCGCTCCTTGGCCGAGGGGCGCGAGGCGGCGTCGGTCCTCTGCAACTGCCATAAAATGTCCGCTGCCCGCCACATTGCCTCGGGGACGAGCGGTGATATGGGAAACATCTCTACCAGGCGCCGGTAGAGTAGCCGCGCGCTCTGCGCTGCGTTCACAGGGCCGCGCGGGTCGCTGGCCAGCGACTCTTGATTGGCCGCCTCGCCCATTAGCACCTGGTCGCCGTTGGGTGTGGTTTCGATGACCACCCCTTTGGCCTCCATCCAGCCGGAGATGGGCGGCGTCACCTCGTCGCGGCCGAATTCGGGGGCGTCTTTCTCGCGTGCTTCCTGAATGTCGGTGTTGGCGTAAACGCGCAGCCAGGGGCCGCTGTGCTCGGCGATTACCATCTCGCGGCCAATCTGCACCTTGTCGACCTTCTGCGAGCCGAGATCGGGCGCGATGTAGAGCCAGGTGATACGCAGCGGCGTGGCACGCGGGCCGGCCATCGGCTTTTCCAGTTGCGGTGGCTTGCCCGCGACGGCGGTCAGGGCGGCGCAAGCCAGGGCGAGAGCAAGCACAAGGCTTCGGGGAGCGGGGATACGGAGCTTCATCACAGAGAAAATCATAGCCGAAGGACGTTTCAGCGTGTTGAGAGTGAGCAGCTGGGTAAAGTGATACAATGAATACATGTATTCGCACTGGAGGTAAAAGTGGCTACTTCTATCAGGCTTGCGCCGGAACTCGCCAATCGGCTGGATCAGTTGGCTTTGAAGACAGGGCGCACGAAGGCTTTCTATCTGCGGGAGATCATTGAAGGCGGCCTCCGTGAGATGGAGGATTATTATTTGGCAGCCGAGACGCTGGCACGGGTACGCAAGGGGCAGGAGCGGGTGCATTCTGCGGCTTCGGTGAGGAACGACCTTGGCCTGGGCGATTGAGTACGCGGATACCGCGAAGAAGCAACTGCGAAAACTGGACAAAGCAGCAGCCCGGCGCATCGTCGATTTCATGGATGAGCGGGTTGCTCCGAGCGAGAATCCACGCGGATTGGGCAAAGCGCTGAAGGGGCCTTTGGGCGATCTTTGGAGCTATCGAGTGGGTGATTTTCGCGTCTTTTGCGATATTCAGGACGTGGTTCTGACGGTTCTGGTCTTGCAGATAGGCAATCGACGAGAAGTCTATCGATGAACGGGTCAGGCTTCGATTAGCACCTCGGCGAGCAGCTCCGGCGCGACGTTGCCGCCGCTGACCACGGCCACGGCTTTGGTGTATGGTGGCAGCTCTACGGCATGGAAGAGCAGCGCCGCAACAGCCGCCGCACCGCTGGGTTCGGGAACGAGGCGTGTGGCGGCCACAATCGCCCGCATAGCGGCGCGAATCTCGGCCTCGGTTACGGTGATGATGCCGTCCACAAAGGCCTGGATGTGGGCAAAGTTGCGCACGCCCACGCTCTGGGTGCGCAAGCCGTCGCAAATGGTGCGGCTGGTCAACTCCGCCGGCCACTCGACGATGGCGCCGGCGCGGAAACTTTCGGCGGTATCGCCTGCCAGCTCCGGCTCTACGCCGAAGACCTTCGCCTGGGGCCGCAACTGCTTGACCGCAGCGGCCACGCCGCTCAGCAGGCCGCCGCCGGAGACCGGCGTCAGCACCAGATCTACATCGGGTAGCACTTCAACGATCTCCAGGCCGCAGGTGGCCTGGCCGGCGATAATCTGTTCGTCGTCATACGGCGGCACGACGACGTAACCGTACTCGCGGACCAACTGCTCGGCAACGGCCAGCCGCTCACTCGAAGCCAGGCCCACGTCGACGATCTCCGCGCCCAACGCCAGCGTCGCCGCGCGCTTGATGGCGGGCGCGTTCGAGGGCATCACAATGACCGCCTTAGCCCCTACCGCGCGTGCCGCATAGGCAACGCCCTGGGCATGGTTGCCGCTGGAATAGGTGATGACGCCGCAGGCGATCTCGCTGGGAGAAAGTTGCAGAATCTTGTTGGCAGCACCGCGAATTTTGAAGGCGCCGATGGGCTGAAGGCTTTCTGCCTTGAGCCAGATCTGTTTGCCGGTTCCGTGGCCGGAGAGGCCGGGAAAAACGGCTTGCACTAAGGGGGTTTTGATCGCGATGTGCGCAATGCGGCCGGCGGCGGCGCGAATGGTTTCGAGGGAGACGAGGTCGGCCATGAGAGGAATTGTACAGATGTTGCCTGTCTACGCCAGTATGCATGGATCAATCGATGGACCTTTATTGGCGTCGGCCCTGGCGTGCAGGACGCATCTTTCGCCAAAACCGCCCTTGAACTGGTAAGTTGGACTAGAAGGATCTTGATTTTGCCGATGACCTCAAACCCCTATTTTTCTCTGGCAGTTCTGTTCCTGGCGGCGCTGGGCTTTGGGCTGGCTCCGCTGGGACTGGCGTGGCTCTGGGCCAGGGTGTTTTCGCCGCCCAAGCCCAATGCCGTGAAGAACGCCATCTACGAGTGCGGCCTGGAGTCCAGGGGCGATGCCTGGATGCAATTCCACTCGGCCTATTACCTGTATGCGATTATCTTTCTGATCTTTGATGTGGAGGCGGTCTTTCTGCTGCCCTTCGTGGTGTCCTTCAGCGGGTTGGGCGTGGCGGCCTGCGGGGCAATGCTGGTCTTTGTACTGCTGCTGGTGGAGGGGCTGGCATGGGCCTGGGCCAAGGGCGTGCTGACGTGGGGATGACGATAGTTCTCAGTTGTCAGTTTTCCAGTTCTCAAAATCGAGGCCTGGAGCACCCAACTGAGTGGTACTGAAAGCGAAAGGCTGAGAACTGACAACTGAGAACTGAGAACTGGAGCGTAGCGACGATGGATGAGGGATTGAAGATCGAACTGGGCAAGCAGGGGGTCTTCGTGACTACCATCCAGGAGCTGTACAACTGGGGCCGTCGGAACTCGATCTGGCCGATGCAGTTCGGGCTGGCCTGCTGCGCAATTGAGATGATTGCCACCACGATGGCGCGCTACGATCTGGCCCGTTTCGGAGCCGAGGTCTTCCGCCCGTCGCCGCGCCAGGCCGACCTGATGATTGTCTCCGGCACGGTGACGAAAAAGATGGCGCCGCAGGTGGTGCGCCTCTACAACCAGATGGCCGAACCAAAGTACGTGATCGCGATGGGAGCCTGCGCAATCTCTGGCGGACCGTTCAAGCAGGGCTACAACGTGCTGAAAGGGATCGACCGTTATATTCCAGTGGATGTGCATATTCCCGGCTGCCCGCCGCGGCCCGAGGCGCTGATTCAGGCCTTCATGACGTTGCAGAAGAAAATTGACGGCCAGCCGTTGACCGGGGAGGGCCGTCCGCGCTTTCTGGATGCGGAGCAGCAGGGCGAGTTCCCCGTGCCGGTCTTTGGAGAGCATGACCTGGAGCCGGCTTCGAACAAGGGAGTGTGGCCGCTGTCGGTGATCAACAACAGGGACTAGGGACTAAGGGAGTGAGGGACTAATGGACTCGGGACTGAGAGACTGAGAGAATGACGAAATGGGACTAATAGATTGGAGTGCGTTTCATCAATCCGCTTTGTAACAAGGGCACGGCTTCAGCCGGGCCGCAAAGGTAGCATAAAGAATACGGGCTTTAGCCCCTGATGGATGTTTATTCAGGAATGGAACTAAATCAGGTGTTCTTGAAAGTGAGGAGGCGCGAATGAAGAGTGTGGATCGGGATTTTGATGCAAATGGAATTGCTAAACACTTTTGGACTCTTGCCTATGTGATTGTGGCATTGGGAGCTTTCGCTGTATTTGGCAGATTTTGGGACGAAATTCATCTCCATGGGCTGCCGCCTCACAAACTCATTCGAATCGTTGCGCTTCCATTGATCTATTTATGCCCAATAATTTTCTCTCTTGCAATCAGAAGGTATATTAGGTGTGCTTTGAAAGAGAAACTTGTGAGTGAAAGGGTAGCCAATAACTGTGGGTTTTTTATCGGGCAACAGTTGATATTTGTTTATATAGCGATCTTGTTATTAGCCAGTTAGAACTGACATTGATTCGAGGGAATAGGGATTGAAGACGGTTGAAGAGATCAAATCGGCGATTGAAGCGGCCATTCCGGGTGCGGGAGTGGAGATTGTCTCCAATCCCAGCCCGTCGGGCCAGCACTCGCTGCGGCTGGCGCCGGAATGCGCGCTGGCGGTGGCGAAGTTTCTGCGCGACGACGCGGAACTCAAGCTCGATTATCTCTCCAACGCAACGGGCGTGGATTGGCCGGAGTCTCTGGAGGCGGTCTACCACATGTATTCGGTCGAGAAAAAGCACGGGCCGGTTATTCTCCGCATGAAGACCGTGAACCGGACAGACCAGGTCGAGCTACCGTCACTGACGCCTATCTGGCGGTCGGCGGAGTTTCAGGAGCGGGAGATCTTCGACCTCTACGGCATCGTCTTCACGGGCCACCCGGATCTGCGGCGGCTGCTGATGTGGGAGGGCTTCAAGGATCATCCGATGCGGCGGGATTACCGTGAGCCGGACGACTTCGAGTATGAACCGACGGCGCATGATGAGGTGTTGAAACGGGCGGCGGAGCATCAAGCTGCGGCTGCCAGCCATCCAGGATCGGAGGCCGGCGCATGAATGTCGCGGAAGAGCTTCTGAATCCGAAGCTGGAGGGCTGGAACCGTCCCGCATCGATCGCGGAAAGCGGTGACGGCGAACTCCTAGAAGTGGCGATGGGGCCGCACCACCCCTCGACCCACGGCGTCTTCCGCATGGACGTGGCGCTCGACGGCGAACGGGTGGTGCGGCTGAGGCCGGTCTTCGGCTACCTGCATCGCAACCATGAGAAGATCGCCGAGGGGATCAGTTACCTGGCTTCGATGCCCTACACCGACCGCCTGGATTACATCTGCCCACTCACCAACAACTGGGCCTATGCGCTGGCCGTGGAGAAGCTCACTGGCCAGGTGGTTCCCGAGCGCGCCGAGTACCTGCGGGTGATTCTGGGTGAGCTGACGCGCTTCCAGAATCACGCCTCGTCGATTGGATTTTTGGTTCAGGAGATGGGCGCCACCGGTACGCCGCTGATGTACGCCTTCCGCGAGCGGGAGAAGATTCTAGACCTCTTCGAAGAACTAACCGGAGCGCGCATGATGGTCAACTACATGCGCTTCGGCGGCTGCCGCGTGGACGCGTCGCCTGCCTGGCTCGACCGGACGCGCACTGTCGTCGCGGGCCTCGCTGGATTTGTGGACGAGTTTGAGCGCCTGTTGGCGACCAATGAGATTCTGATGGCGCGCACGCAGGGCGTGGGCGTGCTGCGCGCTGATCTGGCGGTCAACGCCGGGGTCACCGGGCCGATGCTGCGCGCCTCGGGCGTGAACTACGACATTCGCAAGGTGGACGGCTACGGAATTTATAACCGCTTCAACTTCCGCGTGCCGCTGGGCGATCATGGAGATGTCTACGACCGCTTCATGATTCGCCTCTTGGAGATGCGGGAGTCGATTGTGATTTTGCAGCAGGCGTTGAAAGAGATTCCCGGCGGGCCGGTGATGAGCCCCACGGCGAAGATTCGCGGCTTTCGTCCTAAGCCGGGCGAGGCTTACGGGCGGATCGAAGCGCCCAAGGGAGAACTTGGCTTTTATCTGATCAGCAACGGCGGACCGAATCCCTATCGCTATCGGGTGCGGCCGCCAAGCTTGATTAACCTGACTATTTTGGAAGATATGTGCCTTGGTCACGACGTTGCCGATGTGGTGCTAATCTTCGGCAGCGTGGATATTGTGCTGGGAGAAGTGGATAGGTAGGTTTTTGTTTTGGCTTCTTAGGATTCTGAAGGTTGAGGCGTCCCCGTTTTACCAAAAACCTTGGGGCATCCGGAAGTGAACCGCGCAAGCGGAGATGACAGAATGAAAAGGAGAGGTCAAATGATGATTCGTCGAGTACGGACCATGGTTGGTGTGGCACTGGCTCTGATAGGGAGCTTGAATCTTCACGCCAAAACCAAAGTAAATGCGCCGGAAGCCTCCTATAACTTCCATTGCATGGGACCGACGCTGAATTTGTCGGCGATTTCGTTCAGCTTGCCAGTCTCGCGGAGTGCGGCAGCCACGGGTGCAGGGAAAGGGGCGGCATCAGGAAGGCTCGCAACTTCGACTTTGACGATCGATTTTCCAGTGGACACGGCGTATGCGACCTTGTTTTCCCAGATTACTCGTGGGGAGCACTACAGTTCCTGCACTTTGGTCCTGAATGTGGCTGCATCTGGCGGCCCAGGCGGCGCTGCGAGATCAACCGAGTATAGCTGGACCTTCAGCCAGATGACCCCGACCACCGTGACCACGATCTGGAGAGATCCATCGACTCCAGGATCATCGGGAGTGGATTCTCCGTCCTCGCTGGTTCGGGCGACCTTTGCCTTCAGCGAAGTGCGGTTTGAAGACGAGAATGGTAATCACACCAACGGAGCGGTGGATAGCTGGACGCAAACGCAATGAATCCAATCGCTAATAACCCGTTCTAATGGGCGGTTAGCGGTCGATGATTCAAGAGAGCGGGCGAAGTTTCCGCGCGGTGCGAGCGCTGTGGGTGGATTGTGTCAGGGAGGACAGCGGGTGTTAGGCGAGGGCATACTGAAGGGCATGGCGGAGACGGCGAAGAACTTCTTCGGCAGCTATCACTCCGCCGAGCGGCTGACGACAGTCGAGTATCCAGAGCAGCGGATCGCCCCGAAAGAGGCTGCGCGCGTCTTTCCCTTTCTTGTCTATGATTCCAAAAACCCGGGGGACGGCGCGGATTGGGAGGCCGGAATGCGCTGCGTGGCCTGCCAGATCTGCGAGAAGGAGTGCCCCCCTAAGTGCATTTATATTGTCAAAAGCACGGATAAAAAGCCTGATGCATTGGGCAAACCGCAGTTTTATCCGGCTAAATTCGATATTGATATTTCTGTTTGCATGAGTTGCCAGATCTGCGTCGAGGTTTGCCCTTTTGAAGCCATCAAGATGGACACTGAGTATGAGTTGAGCACGGCGGATCGCTTTGACGGGCTGTTACTAGACCGCCAGCAACTAGCTAAGTCGAACGAGTATTACCACCAGATTCATCCCGCGGAAGCGACCGGCGTGGATGAGCGGCTGGCGGCGGAGAAAGTCAAGTCCGACGCCAAAGCTAAGATCGCGGCCGATGCAGCGGTAGCCAAGGCCGCGGCCATCGCCGGAGAGGGAGCGTAGACGATGATCGATACTTTGGACCAGATCTTCGTTCTGCTCCGCCACTGGCTGGTGAGCTTTCTGCCTGCGGACTGGCAACCGGTGATTGGCGTGCTGCTGAGCGTGGCGGCCATTGTCACCCTCTTTCCTGCGCTCTTTGCGTTGACCACGGTCTTCGAGCGCAAAGGGCTGGCCCGTATTCAGAATCGGCTCGGCCCCAACCGCGTGGGTCCGTTCGGCCTTTTGCAGCCGATCGCCGATGCCATTAAGTCGCTGATCAAGGAAGATATTGTTCCGTTGAGCGCCGACGCGGCGGTGCATTTTCTGGCGCCGGTGTTGCTGGTGGTGGCCGTCTTTATGGGCTTTGCAGTGCTGCCGATGGGCCGTAACATGGTCCTTGTTGATATGGACGCCGGACTGCTGTTTTATTTTGCCATGGGCGCATCCACGGAGTTATCGGTCTTCATGGCCGGATGGTCGAGCCGCAACAAATATTCGCTGCTGGGCGCAATGCGCGCGGTGGCGCAGATGATTAGTTACGAGGTGCCGCTGCTGCTGTCGAGCGTAGTGGTAGTGATGATGACCGGCTCGCTTTCGCTTACCAAAATCGTCGCGGCGCAGAGCGGCTTCACCTGGGGATTACCGCACTGGTTCATCTTCACGCCCTGGGGTTGCGCGGGTTTTGTGATGTATGTGATTGCGACCACGGCGGAGACTAACCGCTCGCCGTTTGACTTGCCCGAAGGCGAGTCGGAGTTAGTGGCTGGATACCACACCGAGTATTCGGGCTTCAAGTTTGCGCTCTTCTTTTTAGGCGAGTATCTGGAGATGTTTTCCATCTCCGGGTTGGGCACGACGCTCTTCCTGGGCGGATGGTCCGCGCCGTTTTCGTTCTTGGCCTGGATTCCGTCGTGGATATGGTTCTTCTCCAAGCTGATGATGTCGATCTTTGTTTTCATCTGGATGCGGGGAACGCTGCCGCGGCTGAGGCAGGATCAGTTAATGAACTTTGCCTGGAAGTTTGTCTTGCCCATGTGCCTGTTGAATCTGATGGTCGCCGCGCTGTGGCGCTTTCTGGGCGACGGGTGGCTGCGCTGGGTGATTTGCTCCGTGATATTAATTGGAGCGTATGCAGCGATGGGTTGGGGAGAGATGCGTCGAGGGAAGATCGGATCGAGGAGTTATCGTTATGCGGAATGAATCTTTCGGGTCCAGGGAAGGGAAGTGCATGCGTTGAGCTTTGTATTCTACATCCTTGCAGCACTCACGGTGGCTGGTGGCTTAGCGGCCATGCTGCTCAAGAACACCGTGCATTGCGCGCTGGCGCTCACTGTTGCTTTTGCCGGATTGGCGCTGCTGTTTTTGAATCTGGACGCGCAGTTTGCCGGATTCGCGCAGATTCTGGTTTACATCGGCGCGGTGGCGATCCTGGTGGTCTTTGCGATTCTGCTGACCCGAGGCTCAGAGACGCCCAGTGATGGAGTTTTCAGCAAAACATGGCTAGTGGGGCTGGTGATTGCGGCGGGAGTCTTTGCGGTTCTGGGCTGGGCGGTGATCGGGAGTGTGCGAGTCTTGCCACATGAAACTGCGGTACCGACCGTCACTGTTTTGCAAATCGGCATTGCGCTGGTGAGTCGTTATGTGTTGCCGCTGGAGATCGTGGCTGTGTTATTAACTGCGGCGATGATTGGCGCGGTGATCGTGGCTATACATGAGAAAGAGGGGCAGAAATGACGCCGCTGGCGAGTTATCTGCTGGTTGCAGCTTTGTTATTCTCGATTGGACTTGCTGGAGCGCTTACGCGGCGCAACGCCATTCTTGTGCTCATCGGAATTGAATTGATGCTGAACGCGGCTAACTTGAATCTGATTGCCTTTTGGCGCTACGGGCCGCATCCGGAACTACTGACGGGGATGATCTTTGCGATCTTCTCGATTGCCGTGGCGGCAGCCGAGGCTGCGGTGGGGCTGGGGCTGGTGATTCAGATTCATCGCCACGCAAAGACGACCGACCTGGACCAGATGAACAGGATGAAGGGGTGAGAGGTTGATGCAAGAGACAATTTCATTCACTCCGCAGTTAGCGGCTTCTCCCATCGCAGAGATGCTATGGCTGATTCCTGCCGTACCGATGGTGGCCGCGGGCGTGGCCGCGTTGCTGAAGCAGGGCAATCGCAGAACTTCCGCCACGCTCGCTATTGGCTCGATAAGTGTTTCCTTGCTGCTCTCTCTCGCCGCGTTTGTGCACGTGCTGGCTGGTTGGTCGTATGGGCAGGCTATGCGCGAGACGACCAAGTTCACATGGGTTCAAGTCGGCTCGGCTAACATCGACTTGGGCTGGGTGCTCGATCCGCTTTCGGCAGTCATGCTGGTGATGGTCAGTTTCGTCGGTTTGCTGATATTTATCTATTCGACCGGCTACATGAAAGACGATGATAATTACACGCGATTCTTCTGTTTTATGTCGCTCTTTGCCGGGGCAATGCTAGGCGTCGTAATCGCCAACTCGATTCTCTTGCTCTTCATGTGCTGGGAGTTAGTCGGGCTTACTTCTTACTTATTGATAGGCTTTTGGTATCAGAAGCCGGCTGCGGCCGCGGCGGCAAAGAAGGCCTTCCTGACTACACGGATCGGCGATGTCTTTTTTCTGCTGGGAATAGTTTGGCTCTTCTCGCAGACGGGTACGCTGCTTTTCTATAACCACGGAGCGGGTTCCATTGAAGCAGGCGCGCTGGCCGGATTGCTCGCGCAGCCTGCCGCTCTGGGACTTACGGCTGCGGGCGCGATTGGACTGCTTATCTTTGCCGGCGCGGCGGGCAAGAGCGGGCAATTTCCGCTGCATGTCTGGCTGCCCGATGCGATGGAAGGTCCCACGCCGGTCTCCGCGCTGATTCACGCGGCTACGATGGTGGCCGCGGGCGTTTATCTGATTGCGCGGGTTTATCCGCTGATGGCCGCCGGAGCGCTGGCCGGCGGGACGACAACAGCGCTCACCGTTGTTACTTGGGTGGGCGCGTTCACTGCGGTCTTTGCCGCGCTGATCGCTGTGGCGCAGAACGACATCAAACGCATTCTGGCTTACTCAACCGTCTCGCAACTGGGTTACATGATGGCCGGGCTGGGCATGGGCGGCGTTACGGTGGGAATGTTTCATTTGATAACTCATGCCTTCTTCAAGGCGCTCTTGTTCCTGGGCGCGGGATCGGTGATTCACGGCTGCCACGAGGAGCAGAATGTACGGCGTATGGGTGGACTTAAGTCTGACATGCCAATCACATTCCTGACTTACGCGATAGGAATGTTGGCGCTGTGCGGCTTTCCACTGCTGTTTTCCGGCTTCTGGAGCAAGGATGGGATTCTGGAGGCTGCGCAACATTGGAGCGTTGCCAAGGCGCCGTTTTATATGCTGGTCTGTGGCGCGTTTCTGACGGCGTTCTATATGACCAGGCAGGTGGCTTATGTCTTCTTCGGCCACTGGCGGGGCGGCAAACCGGCGCATGAGAGCCCGGCGGTGATGACCGTACCACTAGGTATTCTGGCCTTTTTCGCGATGGCTCTGGGATTGATTGGAACACCCGCCTGGCCGTGGTTTCGAGCTTTCATGGATGGGCGCGCGACGAACTTTGCATGGCACGGGTTTATGGAGCCGGGGTTGTTAACGCTGATGGGCGCTTCCGCGCTAGTCGTTTTTCTGGGATTGGGCCTTGGATGGAAGCTTTACGGAGATCGCTCCCCAAAGCCGTCGGAGCCGGATGCGCTGGAGCGGATGATTCCGCCAGTGTGGGTAGCATTGCGCGACAAGCTCTATGTGGATGAGTTATACGGGGTAACGGTGATCGCATTCTATGGCTGGTGGGCGCGCGTTGCGGATTGGCTGGATTGCCAGGTCTGGGGTGGCGTGGTGGCCGGGGTTACGTGGGGCTTTGCTCTGAGTGCGCAGTTAAACCGCTTCCTCGATAATAATATCGTAGACGGTGGCTTCGACAAGGGATGCGATGAGTTATCCGTGAGCGGCGGATTACTGGCGCGCGTTCAAGCAGGCCGCGTGCAGACTTACCTGAGAATTCTAGCGTTGGCCGTGGTTGTGCTGGCCGCAATTCTATTCTGGAGCAGCAGGGCATGAGCGGAATCCATCTGTTGACGCTGTTGACCGTGCTGCCACTGGTGGGGGCAGCGATTGCGCTGGTCGCCGGCAAGCACGCACGTGCCGTGGCTCTGATCACGACACTAATTAATCTGGCGATGGCGTTGGTGGTATGGACGCAACTGCCCGCGAATGGAAGCATCGGGTTAGTCGAGCGGGCCGCGTGGGCGCCTTCGCTGGGCATTGAGTATCATCTAGGCGTGGATGGACTGGGTGCGCTGATGCTGCTGCTTTCCGCGATCGTCACGCTAATGTCGGTAGATGCCGCGCACAGAGTGCATCATCTGCCGGGGCTTTACTTCGCGTTGGTGCTGACGCTCGAAGCGGGTCTCTTCGGCTCCTTCACAGCACTGAATTTCTTTCACTGGTTTTTATTTTGGGAGTTAAGCCTGATTCCCGCTTTTTTCCTCATCAAGCTGTGGGGCGGTGCGCGGCGCGGTTCGGCGGCGACGCAGTTTTTCGTCTATACGATGGCCGGCTCCGTGGCTCTGCTGGTCGCGTTTCTGGCCGTATTTCTTTCCACCGGAAGCATGGACTTCTCGCACCTGACACTGCTGGCTTCAACCGGAAAGTTAGAGCAGATGGTAACTGCGCATCTGGGGCCGGTTTATCTAGGATCGGTTTATCTGGGGCCGGTGATGTTATGGCTGGCCATCGGCGTGCTCGCCGGCTTTGCTGTGAAGGTGCCGATGATTCCCTTCCACACCTGGCTGCCCGCGGCCTACGCCGAAGCGCCTTCGCCGGTGACGATGTTATTAACTGGAGCGATGTCGAAGATGGGCGTCTATGGCCTGCTGCGGATTGCGCTGCCGCTCTTTGGCCATCAAATCTCTCAGATGCGCATACCGCTGCTGGTGCTGGCCGTAGCCACGGTAGTGATGGGCGCGTGGGCAGCGGCGGCGCAGAAGGATCTGAAGCGCATCTTCGCGTATATGTCGGTGAATCATCTGGGCTATTGCTTGCTGGGCATTTTCGCGCTTGCAGTTCCGGCGGCGGGCGCTGCGACGCAAACGAGTCAGGCCATGGCGCTGAACGGCGTGATCCTGCAGATGTTCAATCACGGCATCACGGCGGCGGCGCTCTTCTGGTTTGTGGCGATGATTCAGCAGCGGACTGGCGGCCATCGCGGCATCGATCAATTCGGCGGCCTGGGCAAGCCCGCGCCAGCGCTCTACGGGCTGATGGGGATCGCATTGTTTTCTTCACTGGGATTGCCGGGGCTGAATAGCTTTCCCGGCGAGTTCCTTATCTTCCGCGGCGTCTTTCCGCTGGCGTGGGTAGCCGCGGCGGTTTCGATTCTTGGTCTGCTGGTCACGGCGGCAGTGATTCTCACCGTGATTCAGAAGGTCTTTACCGGGCCAGTGCCGGAGCACTGCGCCGGATTTTCTGATCTACACCACAACGAGCGCATGGCGCTAATCCCGGTAATAGGACTTATGATTCTGCTCGGCCTTGTGCCGCAACTGATTGTGGAGATCGTAAACCCAACGGTCGTTAACCTTTTGGCGCACTGGAGATTTTAATGTTAGCGTGGACGATCTATCTCTCGTTTGCCGGGGCGCTGATGCTGGCGCTGCTGCCCAAAGGTAAGCCGGTTTTGGCGCGCTGGCTAGCGCTGGCTGTGGCTGTAGCTGGGCTGGCGCTGGCCGTGCAGGGGTTTGTGGCTGGAATGGGGCAGGGAAGTACCGTGCTGGTTGATTTGCCCTGGGTGCCGTCGATGGGGATACGCTTTCTGCTAGCGGCTGACGGCATCAGCCGCGTGCTGGTGCTGCTGACCGGTCTGGCTGCTGTGGCTGGAGTTTTATTTAGTTGGAATATCGAACTGAGGACGAATGAGTATTTTGCTTTTTATCTGGCGCTGATAGGCGGAGTCTACGGAGTATTTCTCAGCTACGATTTATTTTTACTCTTTGTCTTTTATGAAATTGCCATTGTGCCCAAGTACTTCCTGATCGCCATCTGGGGTTCCACGCGACGTGAGTATGCGGCGATGAAGCTGGCGATCTATTCCTTCGCGGGCTCGGCGATGGTGCTGATCGGCCTGCTGGCGGCCTACGCGACGGCTGGCAGCCATTCGACAGGGTTGATTGAGTTAGCGCACGCCAACCTGCCAGTTCATTTTCAAATGTGGTGCTCTCCACTGGTCTTCACGGGCTTTGCGATTCTGGCCGGCATGTGGCCCTTTCACTCCTGGGCGCCCACCGGGCACGTCGCCGCGCCGACAGCGGCTTCGATGCTGCTGGCCGGCGTGGTGATGAAGCTGGGCGCATATGGCTGCCTGCGTGTTGGCATTGCGCTCTTCCCGCGTGGCCTCGATCCGTGGGGATTCTCGTTCATCGGCATTGGTTCCTGGCGCGATGTCTTCGCGGTGCTGGCGGTCATCGGCATTGTTTATGGCGCGCTGGTCGCGCTGGCGCAGACCGACTTCAAATTCGTGATTGGTTACTCCAGCGTCAGCCACATGGGCTTTGTACTGCTGGGGTTGATGACTCTGAATCAGATTGGTATGACCGGCGCGGTGATGCAGATGTTCTCGCACGGCATCATCGCCGGGCTGCTCTTCGCCATTGTCGGGCGCATCGTCTACGACCGCACGCACACGCGTCAGTTAGCGGAACTGGAAACCATGCACTTATCGAAGCGGCTGCCCTTTGCCGCATGGGCCTTTGTCATTGCTGGAATGGCTTCGATAGGAATGCCTGGCTTCTCGGGTTTTGTGGCCGAGTTACAAGTGCTGGTGGGAGCGTGGATGGTCAGGCCCTGGTGGACTCTGGCGGCGGGCGTGGGGGTTGTGGTCGGCGTGGCTTATACGTGGCGGGCGTTACAAATGGCCTTCTTCAGCGATGCGCTGCCCAGTGCGCACGTTTTGGAGCAGGAACACGGGCACGAGTTAGCCGCCATCACCTGGCCGGAAGTTACCGGTGTAGTTATGCTGACGGGAGTGAGTCTGTTTGTCGGGCTTTACCCGAAGATATTGCTGGACGCGATCGAACCGGCGGTGAAGGCTCTGCTTGCAGGAGGGGTGCAATGAACTACGCAGACCTTTTCCGCGTGACACTGCCGGAGACGGCGCTGGAAGTTGCGGCGCTGATCGTGCTGATTGTCGATTTGGGCTTTTTGCGTAAGGTGGCGCTCAAGGTGCGTGTTATTGTGGCGGCGCTGCTCGGCGTTGCAGGTTGCGGCGCGGCGCTTTGGGCGATGAGTTTTCAGGGCCGTACATTCTTCCCGTATGGCGACTTTGACGCACAAGTATTACTTGACCCAAGTGGCCATGCCGCAGTTGCTGAGGCCGCAATTCTCGTACTGACGGGACTGACACTTTTACTACTCATCGATTCTGTCTTCACAAAGCACGTGGGCGAATACGTGGCCGTAGTGCTAATGGCAGCAACGGGCGGATTGCTTATTGCCGCCGCGCAGGACCTGCTTGTGATCTTTGTCGGCCTGGAATTACTGAGTTTGGGCCTATATATTCTGACTGCATTTGCGAAAAGTTCCGGACAAAGTGCCGAAGCCGCAATGAAGTATTACTTATTCGGAGGAATGTCCGCGGCGTTTCTGCTGTTCGGATTCAGCTATTTCTATGGAATGAGCGGGTCGACTTCACTACCTCTCATCCATCACGCTATCGCTCTTTCGGGTCCCAGCCCGCTCTTCTATGTTGCGTGGATCTTTGTTGTCGTCGGGCTCGCATTCAAAATAGCTGCTGTTCCATTCCACATTTGGGCGCCGGATACGTACGAAGGAGCCCCGGCCCCGGCTGCCGCATTTATTGCGTCTGTCTCCAAGGTGGCAAGCTTCGCGCTCCTGCTCTCTCTCTCAATTCAATGGTTTTGGCCAGCGGGTGCATACAGAGAAACTGGGTTTTTAACCGACACATGGGTGAGGGAGTCTTTTGATACCTGGCCCAGGGTGGCACTAACTCTCCTCTTCCTTTCCGCTCTGTCGATGATCTTCGGTAATCTTGCAGCTCTAGTACAGGTAAGTGTCCGACGGTTGCTCGCCTACTCCGCAATCGCACACGCAGGCTATATGCTCTTGGGTGTCGCAGTCTATCCACTATACTTTCGGCAAGCTGATCCATCATGGGTCTTCAACACGGACTACTTTCAAACGATTCGCGGCGTTCAATCGACCATGTATTACGTCCTCACCTACGGCCTGACTACCATCGGTGCATTCGGCGTGGTCTCCGTCGTCGAGCGCGCCACTGGCAGCGACCGGCTTGATTCTTTCCTCGGCCTGCACAAGCGCAATCCGCTGCTGGCGGCGGTGCTGGGGGTCTTGTTTCTCTCGCTCGCCGGGATTCCGCCGCTGGTCGGCTTCTGGGCCAAGTTCAATCTCTTTGCCGCAGTGCTGGGCGTTTCCGCCGGGCCGGTTCCCTTTGCGCTGGTGGCTCTGGCAGTCGCGATGAGCGCCGTCTCACTCTACTACTACTTACAAGTTCTCAAGCGGGCTTACGTGATGCCCGCCGTCGACGAGACGCCGATCAAGGCGCATCCGGTGACGCTAGGTGTGCTGCTGCTGATTGCGGCGGCGGTGGTGCTGCTGGGCTGCTTCCCGGCGTTGTTGCAAGGGTGGATAGAGAGCTTCTATCCGATCCTCTAGCTTGCTCTTCACATACCGGCCTTTTCCTGTGAAGATGATTACGCGCACGGGCTAGAGCGCAGAAAAGAAAGAGATAGCACACAAAATTGCCTTGCTTTCCAGCCCGGGCGAATCGACAGTTACAAGATCGAAAACCAGCCAAGGTAACGTAAAATACCCCCTGTAAAATGTGCAACGTAACTGTTTTTACCAGGCACAAATTACCAGAGTAACCCTATATGCGTAATCTTGTGCAGGAATTGGATTTGCATAGAATATTCATGATGGCAGAACCTTGACCTCTGCCATGGGAGAGCCTTACGTCTCAACTAGCTTTCCAGGGGTTGATTTGAAAGACGCCAGCGTACGAGGTTATGAAATGTACGGGCAGAATCAGAACCCACTCAAGGGTCTGGACCTTGTCTCTAAGGGGCCAAGAGGGGTTGGAAAGATGAAGAGCATTGTAGTTCGCACACTCGGTCTGGCCTTGTTGGGCGTGGCCTTCGCTTCCACGGCATTTGCCGATGGAATCACCCTCAACGGTAACCTGAGCTCGCCCACATATCTTTACTACACCTTCACCTCGACGAGCGAGATCACCACGACGGGCCAGATCACCTCAACGAGTCCGACCACCGTTAATCAGTGGGTTTCTCCCTACCCAGCAACATCCACGATTTACGGAGTCACCATACCCTCTCAGTTCGGTTGCCTGGACATTAATAACGGGACGAGCGTCGGCACATTCTACAGCGGCACCTTTGGGTACGCCGTCACCACCGCCGATGATGAGGTGTCGTGGCTGGCCGACCAATTGGCCGGAACCACCCCAAGCAACCCCTTAATAGTTAATGGAGTAAATGAATCTGGGCCCATTTCAATGGCCATTTGGGAGATTGAGTTTCCCTCCTCGAACAATTCTGAAGGCGGGTTTCTGCCCATTGATCCGGCGGCGGCGCCCTGGATTAAAGACGCTCAGGCCGCAGTGAATGGTGGCTACCAACCCGACAGTGTGTTTTTCATCCCCGATGACTCAGCTTCACAGCGCTTCGTTGAAATTTCGCTGACGCCGTCCACGCCAGGGACTCTGTATTTGCTGGCTCCCGAGCCCAGCAGCCTGATTCTGCTCGGAAGCGGCCTGCTCGGCCTCGCAGGCTTCTTGTGGCGCAGAAGGCACGCTGCTTGAGAAACCTCTCTCTGTTGACGCTTGTGAGAAGCGTTACATATGAGATTAGGACACCCGCATCGGGCTGGGATCAAGCGCGCACATCTGATTCGATGAGATTCCCCTCTCCAGCAATAGCTAAAGCGAATTGGCAAGCCGGATCACCAGATCCGTGATTCCAGGAAGGTTGGCAGACTTCGTCGAGTTACCGTTACCGGCCAAGGC
>Ga0326727_10007945_pt1 | contig 27447 bp, 14 predicted proteins | sample MB2enrmetagenome_FD_207643 | JGI IMG/M metagenome (GOLD analysis project Ga0326727, IMG submission 207643) | Lab enriched peat soil microbial communities from McLean, Ithaca, NY, United States - MB29MY | ecosystem: Environmental > Terrestrial > Soil > Wetlands > Peat | place: USA: New York...
TGTTCTCGCGAATCCGGCTCTGGTCGTTGGCAATGGAACTCTCTTCCTGTTGGCGCGTTTTAATCTGCTCGTCGAATCCCGCGATCACGCCTTTCTGGTCGAGAACCCGCTTGATGGCCTGCTCGATGGCCGGCGTCAGGCGCTTCTGCTCGGTCAGCACGCCGACGAAACCGCTGGGGAGGTCGGTGAGTTCCGCCTGCGAGGTCACCGGCTGATACTCCTCCACCACCAGTTTCTGACTCGTTTTTGGATCCACCTTCACGCGGAAGCGGTAGAAGGATGCGGAAGTTTCCTCCGGCTTCAAGCCTTCCGCCAGCTTCCAATCCGGACTGTCGGGGTGTTCGATAATGACATCGCGCGGCGAGGTGTCCGAGTTGCTGATGGTATAGGTTTTGGTCTGGCGATCTTCCCGCGTCAAGGTCATGATGCCCTTGGCGATCGCCAGCCGGCTGTAAGGCTTCGCGCTGGAATCTTCCTCCGCCTTGACCTTCACGGCCGAATCGGCGGCGTAGGAAATCAGCCGCTTTTCGCCGGGGCGCACGGCGTCAATCATTCCTTCTCCGGCAAAAGTTCCCTCGTCAAGAATGTTGAAGCTCCCCGCATCGAACTCCACGCCACTCGTATTGTTGAGCCACAGAGCGCGCAGGGGTTCATCGGAGTCCTCGTTCCAAAGCGTCACTTTCTCCGCCTCGATGCGCGCTTGCAGAATGGGCACCAGCGCCGACTGGTTCTTGCCGATGGTGACCTTCTCTTTCAGGTCGTATTGGAAGAAATCGCCCACGGCTCTGGCTTCCGCTTCCGCAGTGAAGCGGTCTTCCTTGTCGGCGAGAGCCATGCCATTCATCGAAAGCCCCGCTGATGGAACACGGAGAAGATTCTCCCCGGTTCCCACTGCCACACCCCCACCACCGCCCCCTCCTGCCCTCGGACCAAAACCCGCCCCACTTCCCGAACCAATGCCCCCTCCCACCCCACCAACTACAGTCCGAGGTAATAGTACAGGTGGAGGTGGAGCCGGCGCAGACGGCGCTACCGCATAAATCGCGCTCTCGTGTGTCTGCGGAGTAAGCATGGCCGACTGCGGCAGAGGCACTTCCGGCCGGCGGACGTAAAGCGGCTGCGAAATATTCTGCACAAACGATTGTGGCGCCCCGGCCACGAGCGAGAGTTGCACATCTTTCCAATCCTCGCCGATGGTGTTATCCACCACCGCCCAGCCCTGCACCAGGGGTTTATCGCCGTGTTTCTGGTCCAGCAGAATGCGGTAGGTGCTCTTCCACACGGGCACCTCGCTGATGTAGCTGACAAAAATCTCGCGCTCGCCCGTGCCCGCCGCGGAGATGGTGAGGCGGCGCAGGTCCACGGCCTTGGAGGAGCCGATCAGGTTGAGGTAACGATTCACATCGTCGGCCAGCTCGCGGTCGGCGATGCGCACGGTGGTTTCCGGCCCCAGGTTGAAGCTGCGCACTTCCCCCGCGTCGGTCACCAGCGTCAGCACCGTTACGTCTTCCACTTCTTGGGGTTTGGCGCCGGACTTCTTCTCCACGTCCAGGGCCAGCACCTTGCCGGTGGCGCTGGTGGAGCCGTTGCGGACTTCCACGCGCGTGCCCCGCAACGCTTTCAACAGATCGTTGCGCGAAGCCTTGGCGCTCAGCGGCAGGGGCAGGCTTTTCAGGCGCTCGGAGAGCGGCGCCACGGAATTAAAGCGCACCCCCGTGATGCGCCCGTCGCCCAGGTCCACCACCGTCAGTGACTTCAGCGCGTCGTTCAACTGCGCGGAGGTGAAATCTATGTTCAAATCCTGCGTGCCGCGCACATGGGTGGAGTGCTCGAAGTATCCCACGCCGTTTTTGTAGAGCACCACGCGCTTGACGGGCAACCGGCCCGCGGCTTCACTTGCGGGCTCGGCCGGAGCCGCTGGAGCCGCCGCCTGCTGCGCCGGGGCCAGGATAATGAATGAAAACATCGCCAGAACTGCCGCCACAACGTTTTTTCGCATGAGGTCCTCCCTCTCGTCACAGTAGACCGAAGCAGCGTTTATGAAGTCACCCGCTCCAGTGAGGCTGTATAGGTGCGAGATTCGAAAGTTAAACCCCAGGTTGCCCCACGGCGATTAAAAGGCCGGGAAACGGGGTAAGGAACAAGGGATAAGGTAAGGGGTAAGGGACACGCCGGATTGCGCAGAGCGAAGCTCTGCGAATCGGTAACCGCCAATCCACAGCGAAGCCACGGATGCCATTGACCGCAGAGCTACGCTCTGCGCAATTCGGCAAATTCCCGTGTCCCGTTTCCCTGCCCCGTTTCCCGTGCCTCGAAAGAAGCTTGAATTTCCCCTCACTTCCCGATATAAAGTCTGCATCAAACGCGAGCAGGCAAGTTCGCACATACTTGAAACGCCAGAGGGAAAAGAGGGAATGAATCATGACGGACGAACTTAATCGGCGAGATTTTATGAAGCGTGCAGCCTTTACCACGGCGGGCGTCAGCATGTCGATGGCGGGGTTCAGCACGGGCAAGGTTCTGGGCGCCAACGACCGCATCCGGCTGGGCGTGGTCGGCACGGGCCGGCAGGGCACGGACGATATGATCAACTTTATGAAGCATGATGTGGAAGTGGCGGCCTTGTGCGACGTCTACCAGCCTAACCTGGACAAAGCGCTGGCGGCGGCAACATCAGGGACCTATTTCCCGGGTCGCACAACTAGCCACCCCACGACCTACAACGATTTTCGCAAGGTGCTGGACGACAAAAACATCGATGTGGTCCTGGTCGGCACGCCTGACCACTGGCATCCACTCCCCATGGTGGAGGCCTGCAAGGCGGGCAAGGACGTTTACGTGGAAAAGCCCATTTGCGTGGCGGTGGAAGAAGGCCAAAAGATGGTGGAGGCCGCGCGCAAATACGGCCGCGTGGTGCAGACCGGGCTCTGGCAGCGCTCCAACCTGCATTTCCAGAAAGCCGTGGAGGTGGTGCAGAGCGGCGCGCTGGGCAAGGTCAGCTTTGTGCGCACCTGGAATTATGCCAACTCCTACCCCAAGGGCCAGGGCACGTACAAAGATTCCGACCCGCCGACCGGGCTCGACTGGGACTTCTGGCTTGGTCCCGCGCCCAAGGTCCCTTACAATTTCCAGCGCTTCGGCGTGGCGGACGGTCGCTGGTCCACGTTCCGCTATTTCTACGATTACGCCAACGGCTGGCCGGGCGACTGGGCCGTCCATTTGATGGATATCGTCCTGTGGGCCATGCAATCCGATGGGCCGACGGGCATCACCGCCATTGGTTTCAAGAAATTTATCCAGGACAATACCGAGACTCCCGACACGCTGGAAATCACCTGGGAGTTTGGTGGCGCCCACCCCTTCATCGCCACCTACGAGAATCGCGAGTGCAATGGCAATTCCATGTACAAACACGGATATGGAATTGAGTTCCATGGCTCCGACGCCACGATGTTCCTCGATCGCGACGGGTTTGAGGTGTTTCCGGAACCCGTGTCGGAAGCCGATTACCGCGAGGTGCACCGTCCGGCCGCCGGGCAGGCGGAACGCCAGGAACTGGGCAAGGCGCCGGTGATGAAAATGGAGCGGGTCGACGACGGCCTGCTGATGCACGTGGGCAATCTGCTGGAATGCATGCGCACGCGCAAACCCCCGCAGACGAACATCGAGTTCGGCCATCGCAGCACCACTTGCTGCGTGCTGGGCAACGTCGCGCTGCGCTCCAAAGAGCACCTGGAGTGGGACACCGCCAGTGAGAAACTCACCAGGGGCGGTCCCGCCGCGCAGAAACTCCTCGGCCGCGATTACCGCGCGCCGTGGAAGCTGACGGTGTAGGAGAGAAGTCGATCATTGATCGCAGGGGCGGTTCGCGAACCGCCCCTGCGAATTTGCCACATTTATCGTTCTTGCCATCGCCGCAAGTTGTGCTATACTTAATTAGCGCTTATTACCGCGGTTGTGTGGTGCGGCTGCTCGGGTCAAGTATTTGAGCTGATGTTTTCCGCCTCCGGTTTCTCTCCGTAAGTCTTCAGCGCAATCTAAAACAAGTCTGGTCACGCAGGTGGCTGTGTGCGCGTCGCTGTATGCATGCGCGAAACGGTCGCCTTCGCCAGAGAAAAGAAGAAAAGATCAATGCAAAGTTTTTCAGAACTCACGATTTCACAATATTCCAAGGAGCGGCTGGCCGCAGCGCGATTTACGATCCCGACGCCCGTGCAAGCCGCGGCCATCCCGGAAGCGCTTGCCGGCAAGGACGTACTTGCCACCGCTCAAACCGGGACGGGCAAGACGCTGGCCTTCCTGATTCCGATCATCGAACACCTGCTGCAAAATGAGGCAGCCGGAATCGCCGCCCTGGTGCTCGTCCCCACCCGCGAACTGGCCATGCAGGTGGCGGAGCAGTACAACGCCCTGCGCGGAAAGCGCCTGGGGCCCGCGGCCCTGGTGGTCGGTGGTTTGCCGGAAGCGGATCAGCTCACCGTTCTGCGCAAGGGTGCGCGACTGGTGGTGGCCACGCCCGGCCGCTTGGAGGATTTCCTCGGCCGCCAGCTCATGAATTTTCGCGCCCTGCGGATTCTCATTCTCGATGAGGTGGATCGCATGTTGGACATGGGATTTATTCCCGCCATTCGCCGCATTGTGGGCGCGTTGCCCAAAGATCGCCAGACCATGTGTTTTTCCGCCACGCTGGCAGCCCAGGTGGTGCACCTCGTAAATGATTACGTGCGAAACCCCGTGCGGCTGGCCTTCGGGTCAACGATCAAGCCCGTAGATAGCGTGCGCGTCCAGGCGTTTGAAGTCGCCCACGATCGCAAACAGGAAATCCTGGAGCGTTTGCTCACCCGCGAGACGGGCCGCTGCCTGGTCTTCGCGCGCACCAAACGTGGCACGGAGCGGCTGGCCAGGAATCTGGTTCGCCAGGGATTTTCCGCCGCCATGATTCACGGTGACCGCTCGCAATCGCAACGCTCGGCGGCACTGGCCGGATTCCAGCGAGGAAGCTATCGCATACTTGTCGCCACCGATCTGGCTTCCCGCGGCATCCACGTCCAGGACATCGCCCACGTCATTAATTACGATATGCCCGCCGATGCGGAGAGCTTTATCCATCGCGCCGGACGCACTGGACGCGCGGGCGAACGCGGCGTCGCCTCCACCCTTTTCGTCAGAGACCAGCACACCGACTTGCTTCAATTGGAACGCACGCTGGGAGTACGAATGGAGAGAATGCGGGAGGCTGACGATTCCTGTGAGAATTCGGATGCAATCTCCGCGCGAACTCCAAGCACTCAACATCATGGGTCGCAGCGCGTGAGCCGAATCGGGCGGAGCGAATCCGCACCCCGGCCTCGATTGGAAAAGCTTCCGGGAGAAGTGCTGCAAATCCAGATGGAAGGCTGAGAATGTGCGAAGCACCTTGGACTGCGGCGGCTTGACGCCGCCTTTGTCATCACCCTCGGTATTATTTCAAGGCGGCGTCGAGCCGCCGCAGTCCAAGGTGCAGTCCTGCCCGCTTTTGACTTTCAACTTTCAACTTTGAACTTCCTTCAGTGAATTGCCGTAACGTAGATGGCAGTGTTATCGCCACTGGTGGTGGGAGCGATGAAGGCGACGGTTTGCTGGGTATCGCCGGTGAGGGAGACGATGGGTTTCCCCGGTCCCGCCGTCGCGATGGGCAGGAAATCATCGGGCGTCGTCAGCCGGTTCACCTGACCATCACAATTGCAAAACAGTGCGAGGTCGTTGGGCGCGTCGGCAGGGGCGGCGGCGAAGAGCATGTTGCCGCGCGGCCCGATGGTAAGGCTCAGTATTTTGTCCACGGACTTGAGCGGCGTGGTGCTGAGAGATTGTTTGGCCATGACCGGCTTGCTGGGATCACCGGCCAGCAAGGCGGTCTGAATGCTGCCGTTTTCAAGGTAGACCAACAGCATTTGCACGGGCGCCACGCCCGCTCGCGCCGCCAACAGTTCCGAGGTGCGAGTGGGATCCGGCGGAGGTTGCAATTCCTGAAAAGTTTGTATGGCGATGGCACGGAAAAACTGCTCAATGGCAACGTCCGGAGAAATGCCGCGGCGCAGAAAGGCCGCTTCATCGTGGCCAAAGAAAAAGGGGTCCAACAAATCCTTGGGGCCCAGCGGCATTCCCGCCGGCAACGGAAGCGCCTGGAGGCCGCGAGGGCTCCACAAGAATAAACCGCTGCCCGCACTCTTCCCTGACCAGCGCGCTCCGAACAGCACGTTGCCGTCGGAGGTTACGAGCGGCGCCGAGAACTCTTCAAACTTCGCCCCCGTCTGGCCAGGCGGCGAGTCGAGATTGGTCGCCACGGCCTTGGGTTTCGAGCCTTCTTGCCGCACCACAACCATTTTTGGTACATCCGCCTGGTCCGAATCCAGCGTGGCGGTGAAAGCCATCACCCCGGAGTCGTTCATGCTGGGTGCGCTGAAAGAATCGTAGGGGGTGCGGGGAAACGGCCCCAGCAGCCCCTGGAAAGCCACTACCAGAAAGCTGACTCCCGTCGAACGCACCACGGCGCGCATCTCCACGCGCGGGCTGCGCAAACTGGTGAGGAAGATAATCTCTTGATTGCCATTCATCGACAGGCTCAAGAACGGACCGAAGGCCAGCCCCCCGTGGCCGGGAACTTCCGTGCCGCTGGTGAGCAGCAAACGCGTGTTCAGTTGGGCAGATGCGGGAATCGCGCACCCGGCCAACAACACCAGGAGCGCGCCCAGTGCCCATACCTTGCCGCGCCAGACAGAGTTTTTTCCCAGCACCTGAGTCAAACCGCGATTCTCCCTTCCCGCTTGCCGTGGCCACGGCGCGAGGGCGAGTTACTTCTTCGAGTCCTCACGCCGCGATACTCAGTACCCCTTGAAGCCGAAGCAGGCAACCTAGCACCGAGCTTTCCTACGCGTCAAGATGAATTCCACGCCATAATTCCCGCCGGCCACGCGGCGAGCGTTTCAGGGCATAAATATTTGGGAAATAACTCTGGCAAAGGCTGGATTAGTTTTGTAATCTTTCCTCTGGGCATGCCCACACTAAGAGTTTCAATGCGACCGAAGAAGGAGTTGCCATGAGCAAAGACTTTTCGCGACGAAAGTTTCTGGGAAGCCTTGCCGCCGGAGGCGCCGCCGGCGCCAATCTTCCCTGGCTCGCGAATCTTGCGACTGCCGCAGAAGCGAAACTGCCGCATCGCACGCTGGGCCGCACGGGCGCCAAGGTTTCCATTCTGGCTTTCGGTTGCGGCAGCCGCTTCCTGATGTACAAGGACGAGGATAAGGCGTTGGAAGTGTTGAATCACGCCATCGATCTGGGCATCGACTACGTCGACACGGCGGCCGCTTATGGCGACGGGAAGAGTGAGACCCGCGTGGGCAAGGTCATGGCCTCGCGCCGCAAGGAAGTGTGGCTGGCCACCAAGATTATGGACCGCACGCGCGACGCCTTCATACGGAAGCTCGACGCAAGCTTGAAGCGCTTGCAAACCGACCACGTGGACCTTCTGCACATCCACAGTCTCGGCAAGGCCGACGTGCTGGCCAAGTTGGAAGCTCCCGACGGCGCGCTCAAGGGTTTGCTGGAAGCGAAAGAGCAAAAGATGGCGCGCTTCATCGGCATGACCAGCCACACCGACGGCCCCACCATGGCTCAGGCCATCGAACGGCATCCGCTCGACTGCGTGCAGATGGCGCTGAATCCTTCCGGCAACGGCGGCTTTGAAAAGACCGCACTGGTGGCTGCCCACAAGAAGAAACTGGGCGTGATCGCCATGAAGGTCTTCGGCCAGGACCACCTGATTGGCCAGGAACCGGGCCAGACTGATCCCACTTCCCTCTTGCGTTTCGCCCTGAGTTTGCCGGTCACGGTGGCAGTTTCAGGCATGCCGCAAGTGGAAATGCTGGAGCACAACGTGGCGTTGGGCCGCACCTTCACGCCTTTCAGCGCCGCGGAAATGGCGCGCCTGCGTGAGCAACTCGCGGTCTCGCGTCCCCTGATGGAAAAGAAACTCGTCGGACACGTCGACGGCCCCACCAACCACCCCGAATTGTTTTGGGTGTAGGGATGGATTCATCGGTTCATCGGGCCATCGGGCCATCGGGTCATTTGAGATTTGCGAATTGAGGATTGCGATTTGGGGTTCACGATTTGCGATTATGGATTTGTGATTTGCGAATTTCAAAGTCGGCAAATTGCTTCATCTTCTAACCTGGCACCGCCGATCACCGAAGTGGGGGAGTGTGTCACGCAGGGAGTTTGGTTATTGACTCTGCTCGCGGTGCCGTCATGCTGAGCCTCGCGCCGGACTCTGCCCTACCCGGCGTTGGCGCCCATCACGTTAATTTCTAACGGTATAGCATCGTATAATAATATATGTTATATGGCCAGCGTTGTGCCGGGTCGATTGGAATTTGCTTCCCTCGGTCGCCGCGGCGGCAGAGGGTGGCCCGCAACCGGCGCTTTCATCAGGCTGGGCGGGACGGGTGAGGGGGTCTAAATCGCAGCGCCTCACCTCCTGATGAATGAATTCCACACACGCAACTCTCCGCATGGCTGGACAATTTGTCACCAAACTTCCGCGTTCCTACTGTTTTCGGTAATCGGCTTGTTTTCAGCATGTTCTCAGGTTCGTTTTACAAAAACCGCTTCTCTCGACCCTTTGTTTTCAAGACTTTCTCAGGTTTGGGGATTAGCGCGCCGCATGGACTTAAAGTCACCATGCAGTTCCCGTAGCTTCGAGCGATTAGGATCATTAGTTCCCCTTGGCTTCCCGCCCACGCCCTCACCTCTACGCCGCCACCGATGCCGTTTGGACCACCTCATCCGCCTCGGGTTCCTCGCTTGCTGGCGGCAGAGTTTCCGCTCGGCGCAGGACGGGCTCCCGGCGCCGGGCGTAGAACTGGCGCAGCTTCCGTTCGATCTGATCTTCCAGATGAGTTTCATAGCGAATGACTTCGTCCAATTGCTGGCCGGGCAGCAGCAGTTCGGCATCCTCCTGGAGCGGGTCCGCCTCCAGGAATTCCACCGCGTAGAGCGATTGCAGTTGCTCCCAGTCGGCGATTTCCTTGCTCAGCTCGGCAATCAATGATTTGCGCGCCTCCGCGGCGGCCTCGGTATCCCCGTGTTTGCACTTCTGCGCCACGCTCTCAAAGTGGGCCTTCAGGGTTGCGGCGCGAGGCCCGGCAGCCTTTCCGTAGAGAAGGTTGAAGTACAGGGTGGAATCATGGTCAAACATTTCGATGCGGACGATGTCGCGCAGTTGGATGAGAATGGAAATCACCTGCTCGAATTTCGTCACCGAATCGGGCAGGCCGGTAAAACCCGAAATGGCGGTCAAACCGTTAAGTTGGAGGGCGGCTGACCCCGTTGGGGCGGCGGTGGCACGCTGGCGCTGGTGCTGGAGCCGGCGCCGCTGTAAGGCCACCACTCCCATCTCGGCGCGTTGCAAATGTTCCAGCCGCATCCGCAGAATGGCGATGTCCTGCACCCAGGCGGCTTCCCAAGCATCCCGCGGCTCCATGGCTGCCGCCAACGCCTTGTGCATCAGTTCAAAATCTGCGGGGAGCTCCCCGAGCGCCTGCATGCTGCGCGCTACGACTTCGGAAAAAGGGCGCGGCTTCAGCGCATTGCGGCTCGAAATCGCTTTGCCCCGCTCGCTGCGCGGTCCGCGGGAGCGCCGGCCGTTGGCCTGGCTCGCGCTGGACTGCGCCGGGGTAGGTTCTCTTTTAATCAGACTCATGGTTTTCTCTCCTTAAACTTGGGGCCGGCGGCCCACCCGCCCGCGCCGCGGCGCTCGCTTGCGGTCTGCCAGTATGACGATGGGAAGAGGATTGCCGGGTGGGGCGCGTGTAGCGTACATCGATCATAACCCGTCAATTTTATCCGACTGGCCTAGAGAATGTCAAGAGAATTCGTAATCACGAGGCTATTAAAAGGAACAAAATCCTGATAAATCGCAGAATTATGGGCCAAGAAACGACATTATGTCCATAAAGGGAGCTTTCTGTAGGCCCGCGCGGTCGTCGACGCCCCCGGCCATTGCCCAGCGAGGCAGGTGTCCGTTACTTGCTCGCAGAGTGCCACGGATTAAAGGGGTTCTTCATGCACGAGGCTTCCAGGCTTGAAATCCTGAGTGCAACTGTATTCGCGGAGGGCGCCGACAACACCTTTGGGAGTCCAGCGGAGGAACAACCTTGTTTCCGTGTCTGCGCCGTGATCGCCGCAGGGCCAATCTAAGACCTCAATGGGACCTGTTGCGCGTCGGAGTGCCTCCCACTCCCCCTTCTGCATGTACAGAGGCTTGCCAGGCTTTGCCGCCGCCCCCAAAGCGTGGAGCCGCGGATTTCTCTTGGAAACCCCGACCACGAGGCCGAGACTCTTTCCACAGGGGAGCGATTCCATCCGCTACACTTGCTTTTCACTTTTACCCTTTACCCTTTGCCCTTTGCCTTTTGATTTTCTCTTGCAGTTTGTCCGCGCTACGCTCGCTATTCAAGCACGTGCACAATCACTCCCGACGATTTCCCCTTCCCGCGGTAAACCCTTTCCGTGGCCTTCTTGAAATCCTCCGGCTTGGCGTCCGGGATATTCAGAAAGGTCTGGGGATTGCGGTCGATCAGGGGAAACCAGGTGCTCTGGACCTGGATCATGATGCGGTGATTTTTACGGAAACAATGGTTGATGTCGGGCGCGGTGAAGTTCAGTTCTTCCACCTGGCCGGGGATCATCGCCTCGGGCTTCTCCCAACTGTTTCGGAACTTGGCGCGCATCGGCCAGCCGCGCAGCAACTGCTGGTATCCCGCCAGGATGATGGAGGGAGGCGGAACATCCGTGAACAGCGATGGGGTCGGCGGGGCCGGAGGTCCCGGTGTCACTCTCGTTTCCGGTTGAGGATAATCGGGCGGATAAACATCGATGAGCTTCACTACGTAATCGGAATCGGTGCCGGTGGTGGAAACGAACAGGCGCGGGGAAACCGGACCGGCAATCGTCACGTCCTGTTCCAGCGGTTCCGTCTGGTACACCAGAACATCCGTGCGCGTGGAGGCGAAGCGTTGATCAGCCACCATGTACTCCTGCGGCACGCCGCGAGCGGTATAACCAACGAACGGTATGGGGCGGTTCGGGTCGCTCACGTATTCATCAAACGCCGTATCCTTGGCTTCCGGGGCCGTGAACGACAGTCCACCCTGCTCCTGGAAGTAGAGCACGCGAGTCTTGGCATTCTCGGGAGGCCAACTCGAATACTTGCGCCACACGTTGGTGCCCGTTTCGAAGACATTGGCCTTGGCCAACTCCTCCGTTCCCTTCCCCTTCAAATATTTTTCGAAAAAGGGAAACTGAATGTGGTCGCGGAAGTAAGCCCCCGTCTTGGCGGCAAAGCTGACACTGCCCAGATGATCGCCGTCCAGGCGCCCCCAACCACCGTGCACCCAGGGCCCCTCCACCAAACCGTTGTAAATGCCCGGATCGTTTTGCTCGATGGAACGGAAAACCCGGAAGGGACCGTAGAGGTCCTCCGCATCGAACCATCCGCCCACCGTCAGCACCGCGCAATGAATGTTCTTCAGGTGCGGGGCGAGGTTGCGCGCTTTCCAGTAGTCGTCGTAGGTATTGTGGCTGACCTGGTCGCTCCACAGAAAGCTCTGGTTATGAAAGTAGCGCGCGTTGGCATTAGCGAGCGGCCCCATCTTGAGGTAGAACTCGTAGGCGCTTTGGGTGCCGAAATCAAACCCCACACTGGGTTTCGGCGGTGTGGGATTGTCCAAGGGCTTGAAACCGGAGTAGAAACCAAAATTGGCATCGAGCATGAACGCCCCGCCATGGTAGGCGTCGTCACCCATGAAGAGATCGGTCATGGGAGCCTGCGGTGAGGCGGCCTTGAGGGCGGGATGCGAGTCGATAATGCTCGCCGAGGTATAAAACCCCGGATAGGAAATCCCCCAGATGCCCACTTTCCCATTATTATTGGGCACGTTGTGGAGCAGCCACTCGATCGTGTCGTACATGTCGGAGCTGTCGTCCACGTCCTGCTTGCTGTGCTTTTCATCGATGTGCGGGTGCATTTCCACGAACTTGCCCTCCGACATGTAACGCCCGCGCACGTCCTGGTAGACGAAAATATAGCCGGAGCGTTCAAACGCTTCCGAGGGCCCCAGCGAAGGCCGGTATTGATCCTCTCCGTACGGGCCCACGCTGTAAGGCGTGCGATCCATCAGAAAGGGATAGGCGACGGAGGTGTCCTTGGGCACGTAGACGGACGTGAATAAGTGCACGCCATCCCGCATGGGGATGCGGTATTCGTACTTGGTGTAATGCTCGCGGACATTGAATTCTTCCCGCGGTCTTTCCTGTGCCCACGCCGGCAGCAGTACAGCCGCCGACAAAATTAAGAACAGCGAGGCAATTCGAGTGCGCATTTTTGATCCTTCCTCCTGCGGTTCATTGTGCCGAGCCGGGGTGACCCTTACCCGCCCCGAAGCATCGGGACACCCTCTATCGCCGCGGCGACGGAGGGCCTTAAATTCAAATCAATGCCCCACCCGGTCCAGCGCCAGCCGCGCTTGCCAGAAATCCGGATCGACATCGAGGGCAGCCATAAATTTGCCCGCCGCCTGGGGACTGCGGTGATCAAACAGATCCAGCAAGCCCGCGGCGTAGAAATCCGCGGCGGCATGTTTCTCTCCGACTTTCACTTGCATCAGCGGGCCCAGAGTCTTTGCCGACGCGTCATTCTGCTCCAACCGGCGCTGGGCCAAACCGCGGTACAGACTGGCCAGCGGAGAGGCTCCCTGGGCTTCTTCCGCCGCCTGTGCCCATGCGTCGTGCGCGGCATCGGTCTTACCCTGCGCCCGCAGGGCCTCGCCCAGCCAGAACCAAATCTCCTCATCGTGAGGCTTGTCGGGTTTGCCGGAACCGAGGTTGCGCGGATACTCCAGCGCCTTGCGAAAAGCCGCCTCGGCCACCGTCGGCTGGTTGTCTTCCATGGCCCGCATGCCCTTTTGGAAGTTCGCCAGCACGTACATTTCATGGACGCGCACTCCGCCTTCCCAGGGCTTGAAGTGGTGGCCCATCAAAAGCTCCGAGGCGCGGTCGTACTTCCCTTCCTGGGTCAGCAGCAACGTCCGGCGCACCAACACCGTATCGCGCTCGCGAACAGACGCGGGCGCCCCCGCGAATAATTTCTCGCGACGCCCGGCGCTGCCCATGCGGAAATAGATTTCATCCAGGTCGGTATAGAGTCGGTAATCCTCCGGGGCCAGTTTCACGGCCTGCTCATAAAACGAGGCGGCGTCCGGCAGGTCGTTCTTCACCCGCCAGGCGTAGAGGCCGAGGTTCCGCATCAACACCGAATATTCAAAACCCTGCGCAAAAGCCTCGGCCCAGGATCGCGCCGCCTCCTGGTAACGGCCATGGGCGAACAAAAAATTGCCCATGAAGTACAAGGCGTGCGCGTCCAGGGGATGGTCGTTCAACTGGTCGTCGATTACTTCCGCGTCGGCCAGGCGATTGGGAAAAACCTGGGAGTAGGGCGCCGCCTCGCCCTGGCGCGCGAAATCGTCGGCCTGCTTGTCGTTACCCTTCTCGCGTGCGTTGGCAGCAAGATAGTAATAAACGAGGGGCGTAATCGCCGGCGCCGGCAAATGCTTCAGAGCGAAATGCAGGACCACGTCGGAGTCATCCACATCGCTGAGGGTGCGGTACCATGCGGCGACCTGCAAGTAAGTTTCAGCGGTGGCAGGATAAGGCGTCGCCCAATCTTCGGCCGTGTGCGGCGCCGCTTTCTGCCCCGCCTTTTCCCGCGTGGTCTGGAGGATCCAGCGTTCCGCGCGCGCATAGGGGAGCAAGGGCATCTGTTCCAGAGCCTGGGTGATGATCTTTTCCGCCTCGGCGGTCCGTCCGGCAAGGCGCAATGCTGCGGCGAGGTCGACGGCCGCCATCGCATCTCCGGGGTTGTAAGTGACCGCTTGATAAAGTAAGGGAATCGCCTGAGTGTAATTCTGCAAGGTCAAGGCGATTTCGCCGAGTTGGGCAAAAGCGGGAGCCGGATCACCTCCGAAGCGAATGTCCGCCCAAAACATGTCCTGCGCCTTCGACCAGCGATGCGCCGCGCGGTTCACCACTCCGGCAGCGTAGAGCGTCTCGGGATTGCGATCGTCGCGGGCCAGAGCGGGAGCCAGAAAGCCCTCCGCCGCGAGGAAGTTCCCCGCGCGCAATTCATGCCCCGCCATCTTGACCAGGGCCGGAATATAACCGGGGTCGCGCTTGAGGACCGCATAGTAAGTAGCCTGCGCCGTATGCTCGCTGCCATCCTTCTCCGCCTCGACGCCGGACAGGAAAAGCTCCTCCACGCTCATCGCCTCGGGAGATTTGTGAGGCGCGGTGGGAACGCCGGCGGCGGGCATGAAATCTGGGTTGCCATCAATCGGATCCGCCGCCGACCAGTGCAAGAGCATCTGGCCATTCTGCCCGGTTACGGTGATTTCGATATGGCTCTTGGCCGCTTCGAGATCCGTTACCGGCACGCCCACCTTCAGCGTCGTCATGGGCTCGAGGGCCACGGGGCCATAGTCCTTCAAAAGCTGTGTCCCCAGCTTCACGCGCAGGCGCACGCCCGGGATCGCGTCGGTGGGAAAGAACGAAAACTCCACGTGCTGCGGCATCGCGGCGGCGCCTTTGAAAAAGCTCGCATTCAAAGCGAGACGCGGCGTGGCTTCCACAAATCCGTCCCCCAGCCCGCTCACGGGGTACCAGAACTCGGTGAACGACTCCTGTCGGCGCGGCGGCATAAATTCATAGTTCAGTTGTGTTTCAAACCGGCCTGCCTGGATTTCGTTGTAAGGTCCGTCGTGATCGGTAAGGAGGTCCGCCCAAATCAATCCATCGTCGGCCACCCCCCAGGTCCATGTCTTTTTCCCCAGGACCTCGCGAAAGTCTGCCACCTGTACAACGCCATAATCTGATTTCTGGTAATACGCCCCGAAGAAATTGCGATGCACCTGGCGGCCGAAGAGCGAGGTGGGCTGGCGAACATTTTTGTACCAGCTATAATCCACGCCGTCGTGGAGTGGGAATGACCAGATCTCTTCCTTCGAATGTGGATTGGCTTCCCGCATGGGGTAAATGAATCGCATGTCGTCGGTAGCCGGAACCGCCGTGTTTGTCCAATACCAGTAGGGATGGGTCAGACCCGTGTCGTTGAAAAGCGTCACGTGCTGCTCCAACCGCGCCTGGCCGGGGCGGAGCGTCAACGCCACTTCCCAGTGCATCTCCGTAACCAGGTCGACGTCGCCCACCACCACTGTGGCGCTGCCGTCGTGATTCTGCATTGTCGTGAAGGCCACGGGTGAAACCGTCACCACCGTGTGCCCGTTGGGGAAATTGAACTCCATGCCACCCGACATCCACGCACCGCGCAGCGACACCAAGCCGTATTTCACTACATTGTTACGATAGAACACCTCGCGTTTATTAACTTTGTCATATAGCGAATAGAGGTGCCCGCCCAATTCGGGCAAAATGATGGCCTTGAGAAACTCGTTCTCCAGATACACAGCTTTGTAACTCTTCGCCTCACGCCGGTCCGTCAAATCATCGAGCAAGGTGTAAGGGTAAATGCGCCGTTGGTCCGCCAGGGGAAAGGGCGGGTTCGCGTCTTCCGGGCCGGGCAGGTAGGTGGGAATCTCCAGGGTGTTCTGCCAGACGCGGACGTTTTCGGCGAAAGCCGGCAGGCAACCAGCCAGCAAGCCGACGAGAGCAATTAGAACCACTTTCACAGGTCGCATGGGATGGCTCCAGAGAGAATGGATATCGCCGTGGAACGTGGGTGGCGCGCGACATCGCCGCCTACTCTATCTGAAGCAGGCTTTCCAAATCAATCGGAAGCGATGCCGGGCTCGCCAAAAAGCGCTGACAAACCTCTGTGGGGTGTGATATTGTGCCGCGAATTTCTCGCAAGGGCGGAATATTCGGGACTAAAGCGGCGGTTGCTTACCTATGGCTTCCAAGCGAATTCGCTGGTGGATTGTATGGACACTCTTCGGTTCCACCGTCGTGAACTACGTCGACCGGCAAACCTTTTCGGTCCTGGCCCCGGTCATCTCCCGGGAACTGCATTTCAGCCACGTTGATCTTTCCCGAATCATCTCGGCTTTTCAGTTTTCCTATGCCGGCATGTGGCTGATGGGGGGCGTCCTGCTGGATATCATTGGCACGCGGCTGGGGCTCGCCCTGGCCGTCATCTGGTGGTCGCTCATCAGCATGCTCACCGGCTTCGCAAACTCCGTCTCTTCCTTCAGGGCATTTCGTTTTCTTTTGGGAATCGGCGAGGGCTGCAACTGGCCCGGCGCCAGCAAAACCGTGGCGGAGTGGTTTCCGGCCAAAGAGCGGGGCGTGGCCGTCGCCATTTTCGATAGCGGATCGAGCGTGGGCGGCGCGATTGCGGCGCTGACCGTGCCCTGGGTAGCCATTCTCCTCGGATGGCGGTACGCCTTCTTGCTGACCGGGTTGCTGGGATTTCTCTGGCTGATCGCTTGGCTCTCAATTTATCAACCACTCCAGCGCCATCCACGGTTAACTGTCGAGGAGCGCGCGCTCATCCAAGCGGGGCACGACACCGCCAGAGTCTCCGCGGAAAAAGGCTTGGCCCGCTGGCTGAGCCTTTTGAAACAGCCTAACGTATGGGGAATCGTCCTCGGCCGCTCCCTGACCGACCCCATCTGGTGGTTCTACGTTTTCTGGCTGCCGCAGTATCTCAGCGACGCGCGGGGGTTCAGCCTCAAGCAAATTGCGGCCTTCGCGTGGATTCCCTTTGTGGCGTCGGATGTCGGAAATTTTACGGGCGGGCTTGCCTCGGGCTTCCTGATCAAGCGCGGCATGCCCGTGGTGCGTGCGCGCAAATGGGTCTGCGTCATAAGCTCCCTGCCCATTCTCGCGGGAATCCCTGCCGCCACAACCCACAATCCCTACGCAGCGGTATTGTTGATCAGTTTTGCCGTGTGGGGCTATGCAAGCTGGTCAACCATGGGACTTACCTTTCCCTCTGACTTGTTCCCGCAGGACGTCGTCGCCACCGTTACCGGCCTAAGCGGATTCGGCGCAGGCTTGGCCGGAGCTCTTTTCACACTGTTGGTGGGATGGCTCGTGGATAAGTTTTCGTATTACCCTGCGTTCTTTCTCGCGGCTACGGTCCCCATGCTCGCCACACTCAGCGTGCTTCTGCTGATTCGCCCCGCGAAGCAAGCAGTAGGCAGTAAACAGGAGGCACAAAGCCCGTGGGTCGTGTTTTGACATTACCACCCTCGCCCCCTTGGAGGAGAGGGTGGACCGCAACCGGCGCTTTCTCCAGCGGGGGCGCGCCGGGTGAGGGGACACCGCTTTCTGCTTTCTGCTTTCTGCTTTCTGCTTTCTGCTTTCTCCTCACGGCTGCCCCTCACCTCAACATTGACTCACCCTCGCCAACGCATATAATGCCAAAGCATGATGCAAACTGCCCAAGGCCGCTCCGTTCCCAATAACAACCGCCGATTCCTCGTCACGGGCGCAAAGGGATTCATTGGCTCCTGGATCGTCAAGGAATTGGTGGAGCGCGGCGACCGGCCATTTGTTTTCGACATCGATACGGAATCGGCGCGCCTGGCCGCGCTCCTGACCCCGGAGCAGATGGCATCCATTCAGCTCCTTCAGGGCGACATTACGCAATTCAAAGATGTGGACGGCGCGATCGCCGATCACGGCATCACGCACGTGCTCCATTTGGCGGGAATCCAGGTGCCCTTCTGCGCTGCCGACCCTCTGCGCGGCGCGATGATCAACGTGATGGGGACGGTTAACGTTTTTGAGTCGGCCCGGCGCCGGCGTGATCTGGTCCAGAGCATCGTTTACGCCAGTTCCGTGGCGGTTTTCGGCCCGGAGGAGGCTTACGGCGGCGGCACCGTGCCGGAAGGCGCCCCCTTGCTGCCCGGTACGCATTACGGTGTTTATAAACAGTGCAATGAGGGGAATGCGCGCGTTTACTTTTCGAGTGATGGCCTTTCCAGCGTGGGGATTCGCCCTGGGACTGTCTACGGCGTCGGGCGCGATCGGGGAATGACCTCCGGACCCACCAAGGCCATCAAAGCCGCCGTGATCGGCCAGCCCTACACGATTCGCTATACGGGCGGGACGGATTTGCAATACGTGCGCGATACGGCCCGCATCTTTATCCGTTGTGCGGAAGCGGGCCTGACCGGCGCCAAGGTCTACACCCCGCGCGGTGATGTGATGCAGGTCCATGAATTTCTGACGGTTTTGGAAAAGATTTTGCCAAATTCCCGAACCCTGATTAAGGCGGAAGGCAAATCGCTGCCCGTCTCATTTGACTTTGACGATAGCGCTTTGCACCGTGATTTGACGGGCATCCAGCGCACGCCGTTGGAAGACGGCATCCGCGAGACAGCCGCGATTTTTGAGCGTCTCAAGCTGGCGGGAACACTCGATACCAAGGATCTGGAGACCTAAGGGCGAACTTTCCACAATAAAATTACAGATTCTGCTATCTTCGAATTCGGAGCTTCACTTATGCCCACACGGGAAGCGAACACTACCTCGGATCAGCACCCACCGCTGTTTTCGGCTGGGAATATGTTGCCGTTTTTTCTGGTGACGGCCCTTTTTCTTTTTTGGGGCATTCCCAGCAACATGAATGACATTCTGATTAAGCAGTTTATGAAGTCGTTTGAGATTACGCGCTTCAAGGCAGGGCTGATCCAGTCCGCTTTCTACATGGGATACTTCTTGCTGGCCGTGCCCGCCGCCCTGGTGATGAAAAGATTTGGGTACAAAACCGGGCTGGTGATCGGTCTGTTTCTCTACAGCGCGGGCACAATGCTCTTTTATCCCGCCGCCATGGTGGGCCAGTATGGATTTTTCCTTTTGGCCCTGTTCGTCATCGCCAGTGGCGCGTCCTTCCTGGAAACCGGGGCAAACTCCTTTGTGGCGATGCTGGGCGACCCCCGAACTTCCGAACGACGGCTTAACTTTTCGCAGGCCTTTAACCCGGTCGGCGCTGTCACCGGGGTTTTGGTGGGGACAATTTTTATTCTTTCCGGAAAGGAAATGACCCAGGCGCAAGTCGCTGCCAGCAAAGCAGCAGGCACTTACGCTGCCTACCTTCGTTGGGAAACATTGCGAGTGGTCACTCCTTATCTGGTTTTGGGCACCGTGATTTTTGTTTGGGCACTACTGATTCTGATGACCAAGTTTCCCAAAGTCGCCGAAGAAGCTGAACCCGCCGATGGCCGCTCGCATGGCAAAGCCCGAGACCTCGTTCAGTACCCCCACTTCGTCCAAGGAGTCATCGCCCAGTTCCTGTACGTCGGGGCACAGGTCGGCACCTGGAGTTACTACATCCAGTACATTCAGGATTACACCCATCAGCCGGAAAAGGTGGCCGGATATTTTCTCACCGGGACGCTGGTGGCCTTTGGCGTCGGAAGGTTCACGGCCACCTATCTGATGAAATTCATCGCGCCCACACGGCTGATGGGGGTTTATGGCATCATTAATACAGTGCTCGTGGCCCTGGCCGTTATAGCTCCAGGATGGCTGGGCGTGGGGGCGGTGTTCATGACCAGCTTCTTCATGTCGCTCATGTTCCCCACCATTTTTGCGCTGGGCATCAAGGAATTGGGACCGAACACCAAGTTGGGCGGCTCCATCATCATCATGTCGATCATCGGCGGCGCCTGCGCCCCGCCCGCCATGGGGCTGATCTTTCAAGCCACCCACAGCATGGCCGTGGCCATGATCGTCCCAATGCTCTGCTACACCTTTATTACGTATTATGCGATTTATGGATCGCGGGTGCGCGTCCCCGAAATAATCGGTGTTGGTGCCTAACCTTATGGAACCCCGAGAACTCCAGGAAGTCGCCATCGTCATCCGGCCGGAGCAAGACAACGTGGCCGTGGTGACGGTGGATTTCATCGAGAAAGATACGCCGCTGAAGAACGCGGGCCAGGTCCTTACGGTCTCCGGCCGTGCTCTGCGCGGGCAGAGTTTTGCGATCAGGGCCATCCGCCGTGGCCAACCCTACATTTCGCTGGGTGATCCCATTGGGCTCGCGTCCCGCTCCGTCATGCCCGGGGACCCGATTGACGCCAGCAACCTGCATTCCCGCCTTCCCCGCTTGACGCCCCGTTACCGGGACAATCCCGCGCGGACGCGCCTGGATCCCAAGCTTTCTTCCCTCACGTGGGATGGCTTCGTTCGGCCCGACGGCGAAGTGGGGGTTCGAAACCTCGTTGGCATCGTGACCTCGGGGATGTGTTCCTCCACCGAGGTGCGGGAGATTGCCGCGCGCGCCAATCGCGAAATCTATTCGCGCGAAAAGTTCCCCAACGTCGACGGCGTCGTCCCCATCATCCACGAATCCGGATGCGGAATGCCCGACGGCGAGGCCGTCACCATACTGAATCGGTTGCTCACCAATACCCTGCGCCACCCCAACCTGGGCGCGGCGGTTTACGTCGACCTGGGTTGTGGAAAGACGTGCGTGGAGTGCTCGGCGCCGATATTCTTAAATAGTGTCCCTGATTACAACCGCCGCGTCGTCAATCTTACCGTCCAACAACTGGGCGGCAGTGAGAAAACCGTCGAACGGGGAATGGAAGCCACGGAAAAGCTGCTTCACTACGCCAACCAATTCCAGCGGCAGCCGGTTTCCATTTCCAAACTTATTGTTGGAACCGAGTGCGGCGGCTCCGACCGCTGGTCGGGCGTCACCGCCAATCCCGCCGTGGGTGTGGCCGCGGATATGTTTGTGAAGGCGGGGGCCGCGGTCTTCCTTCCGGAGATCCCGGAGTTGCAGGGCGCCGCCATGCTCGACCTCGTCCAGCGCGCCCGCACGAAAAAAGTCGGGCACAAATTGACGAATGCCCTCAAGCGCTACGAGGCCTACGTCCGAAAATTCGGCGACTACTTTGCGGATAATCCTTCCCCCGGTAATATCAAGGGCGGGCTTTACAACATTTATCTGAAGTCCAGCGGCGTGAAGGCCAAGGGCGGAACCTCCATCGTAGAGGATCTGATTGAATACGGCGAGTGGCTGGGTGACCGCAAGGGCCTTTACGTGCTCTACACGCCTGGTTACGATCACTTATGCACGCCTGCCCTCTTCCTCAGCGGAGCGCAGGTTGCCCTTTTCACCACCGGACGAGGAACCGGCATCGGTTGTGCGCTGGGCCCGGTGATGAAAATCGGCAGCAACCCGCAGCTTGCCCGCTCCTACGCCGATCTGGATATCAACGCCGGCACCATTCTGGAACGCACCGAGACCACGGAAGAAGTCGGCCGCAAGATCTTCCAGGAAACGCTGGACGTGGCTTCCGGGCGCAAGCTGACCCGTGCCGAACAGATCGGTTTTCATCACGAGTTTAAGATTTGGGAATCGCTGTGGCCGTCGCTCTGAGTGCCAGTAGGCAGCAGGCAGAAAGCAGTAGGCAGTAAGCACCATCGCCCATCGGATCATCTGGCAATCTGGCCATCGAACAGGTCCGCGCTACGCCTGCTTGAGGGTGTATAATCATTTTATGAAAGTTATATTGTTTTACGCTGGTTTCCTGATCCTCTGGTTTTTCGTTCTTCCCCGCATTCCGGGAATTTCCCGCTTCACGTGATCTGTGCGCCGCCCCTCCCCGTCGGGGAATGACGATCAGGCAAGTTGTGCAATTAAACCCAAGGAAGCCCCCAAATAGCCCATGCCTATCTTTGAATATGCCTGCCCCGTGTGCGGATACGTTTTCGAAAAGCTCATTCTGAATAGGAACCAGGAAGGGCCTCCCTGCCCCCAATGCGGCTCCAATCGAACTGAGCAAAAGTTCTCCACCTTTGCTACGGCCAGTGCGGGCTCCCGGACAAACCGAGCGACGTGTGCTCCGTCCGGCGGCACCTGAAGAATCTGAGAGGAAGCCGGTGGCTTCCCTAATTGCCAATTGTCGATTGAACAATCGAGGCCCGCGCTACGACGAAGCAGGAACGGAATCAATCGCCATTTCTACCCAGACGATTTTCGCCTCTGCCTGGGGCAAAACCTCAATGAGATTGTAGCCACGGTTCAGGGTGGGCGGGGGCACCAAGAATTCGAACATGGGGTCGTCGGGCCGGCAATGATCCGGTTTCGCCACGCCCGCGAAACTGCAAACCTCACCGTTTACCCGCACTTCCCAAACTTCTGCATCCGCTGCGCCTTGGATTCCGAGGCGCGCCACCGCACGTCCGGAGGCGGGCCGGGGGCCAGTAGGAACGCGGAAAGCGTTCCATTCTTTCGGAACACAATTGGCAGGCAGTTGTTGAGTATGCGGCTCGCCCGGAGCCCAGGTATCAGGATAGGTAATCATGTGGCGGCGCGGCTTGCCGGCAAGCGTCTCCGGGCTCCCGGCTTCGCGCAGGAGGGCGGCGTAATCCTCAAAGTCGCTCATGATCTCCGCGTAGCCCATATAGTTGAAAAGATAGATGCGGTCGGCGCCACGGTCGAGTAAGGATGCGGCGGCCCCGCGCACGGTCTCCATCGAATTGTTTTGGATCTTGAAGTCATGGTAGGGACGCGCCAGCACTTCCAGACCCGCCGCCAGAGTCACGTTGGTCCCGCGCAGAAGGTCCTTCCACAGCTCCACCGGCATATCGGTTTCAATGGTGGCCCAGAACGGCGTGATGACAAGCATATCCACCAGGCCCCTCTGCGCCCACGTTGCGCCATCCATTCCCAAACCGACAGCCGTTTGCGGCCGTGAGGGAACCCGGGCGCCCAGGCGGATGCGGTGGCCGCGTTTCTTTTGCCATCCGTTCAGAATATCGCGGACCTCCGCCGTGAAGTCCGTCAGCAGCCCCACGCCTTCCGCCTCGTGCCCGGGGCGAAAGTGAAAACCGAAGCGCATCCAATCCAGCTCCAGCCCGTCGAAATCGTAGCGTTCGGCAAGTTCGCGGACCAGGGCCATGTGATACTTCCGCACTTCCGGGTGGCCATAATCAAAGGCCCGATCGGTCCAGGGGGAAAAGCGATAGTTGACCCGGCGAAACTGGGGATTTTGCCGCCAGAAGTCGCTGTGGATATAACAGTGCTCGTCGTTGACGCAATGCACATCATTCATGCGCATGGATATCCAGGGGGAGATGCCCCACTCGCGGGCTCGTTTGATCCAGCGCAGGTAGACATCAATGCCATCGTGGTCAAGCTTCCATGCGTTGTGAGCCCACTTCCACGCCCCCGGCCGTTGCTCGGAAGGGAGGCTGGCAAAAAGCGGCTGATCGGGGCCGGCCTGCGGGTCAAGCCCTTTCCAAATAGGAGTCCACACCTTGCTGCCATAACTCGTGCGCATGCAGTTGGGGCAAAGCATCAGCTCCCGCACCTGTGTGTGCGCGTATTGGTCCACCCACGCATCAATCGCTTGCGCATCGAATCCATGCCCCTCCGGATTGAAGAAGAAATGGCTGTTGTCCTCATTCAGACAGAGGCCGTGGGCAGGAGGTGGGTGCTTCCCCCCACTTTCTTTCTCAGCGACCAGTTTTTCCGAAGCAGGCGCGTGCGAAGCAATCATCGCCGCGCCTCCCGCAGACAACAAGTTGAGTAATTCCCGGCGGCCTAATCGATAAGTCATACGGGTTATTCCTGTTCCGCGCGAATTCCCAGTTCCCGCAGCTTTTCCTGAAGGCTCTGGCGGTGCAGGCCGATGGCCGCGGCGGTTTGGGTGATATTCCCGCCGTGGTCGCGAAGCTTTCCTTTGATGAAGGCGATTTCAAACTGCCGCCGCGCCTCGCGGTAATCATCGATGGCCAGAAAGCCCGCATCCGCAGAGGCCGCCTCCCGCGCAGCGCCGGTCCGCAGGAAATCCGCGGGGAAATCCTCCGGCATCAACGGACCGCCGCGGCTCATCACCACCGCGCTTTCCAGCACATTCTTGAGTTCCCGGACATTTCCCTTCCATTCCGCCTGCTGCAAAAGCCCCAGAGCTTCTTTCGCAACCTCGGGCGTGGGCCTTCCGTGCTTTTCCCCCAGCATGCGGCAGAACTCCTGGACCAAAAGGGGCAGATCTTCGCGATGTTCGCGCAGCGCGGGAACGCGCATCAGCACCACGCGCAACCGGTAATAGAGGTCTTCGCGAAAGGTCTGTTTGGTAATCTCGGCGGCCAGATCTTTGTTGGTGGCGCTCACAATGCGCACATCCACTTCCTGCGACGTGGTGCCGCCCAGCCTTTCCACCCGGCGGGTTTCCAGGACACGCAGCAGCTTGGCTTGGGTGGAGAGCGACATGTCGCCCACCTCGTCGAGAAAGAGGACGCCCCCGTGCGCCAATTCAAACTTGCCGCGCTTCATCGCGGTGGCCCCGGTAAAAGCACCTTTTTCGTATCCGAAGAGCTCACTCTCGATCAGGTGTTCGGGAAGCGCCGCGCAATTCAGTGCCACAAACGGGCCTTTGCCGCGGTTGCTGCGCCGGTGGAGCTCCGTGGCCAGCAGATCCTTTCCCGTGCCACTCTCGCCCTGAATCAGCACCGTCACTTCCGCCTGTGCGATGCGATCGGCCAAATCGAAAAGCTCGCGCATGACCTTGCTTGACCCGATCATGGCTCCGAACTGCCCTTCCGAAACCAGTTGGCGCTTGAGGCGCACGTTCTCTTCCGCCAGCGCCAGGTGCTCCAGCGCGCGCTCCACCACCAGGCGAAGCTCATCCACTTCGAAGGGTTTGGGCAGGTAATCGTAGGCGCCGCTTTTCATGGCCTCCACGGCTACCTTCTCCGAACCATAGGCGGTAATCATGATTACCGCCGGGCTGCTCGCCTGGGCCTTCAGCTCACGGAGAAGTTCCAGGCCGCTCTCCTCAGGCATTTCGATGTCGAGCAACAGGAGGTGGGGATTTTCCTGAGCCATCACCTTACGCGCGGCGGCAACACTTTCGGCCTCCGCGATGCGGTATAAGCCCTCCAGGGCGCGCCGCATGCCGTAGCGGGCGGTGCTATCGTCATCGACAATCAGGATGGTTGGAGATGCTTTTTTCTTTGTATGGTCCATCGTCGGGCAGCACACTCCGAGTTTCGGGATACGGGATACGGGAACACGGCCAACCCGCAAAGCGGGCGGCCGCCTGGAACGCAGAGCTTCGCTCTGCGCAATCCTGCCGCCCCCCTACGCGGGCTTTTCTGCGACCGGTGACTTGGCAATCCGAAAGCGTACAACAAATCGCGCTCCGGGGTGAGCGGAAGTTGCGTTGCCTTCATTCACCGGGCTTTGGCATTCCACCGACCCGCCAATTTCGTCCAATCGACGCTTCACGATGGCCAGACCCAAGCCCGTCCCTCCCGCCCGCGTGGTGAAAAATGGTTGGAAGATTTTATCCAGCTTATCCTTGGGAATCCCGCGTCCCTGATCCTCCACCGAGAGTTCGATGAACTCCGGCTGTCCTTCCGGACGCGTAAAGCAAATCCGAATGACGCTCTCTTCCCCACTCGCCTCCAGAGCGTTCACGAGGAGGTTGGAAACGACGTCGCTAGCGGCCTCTTCTCCGCCTTCGATCAGGCAAGGCCCCGCGTCGCTTATCTCCAGCGTGATGCGACGCCGCTCCGCTTCCATCCGCGAAATGGCGGCAACCCTCTTCACGACGGACGCCAAATCAGCCGGGCGGTCCGTATCGCGGGCGGGCTTGGCGTAGCGCAGAACCTGCGAGATGTTATTGTTCAAGCGGTCGATCTCATCCACCAGCATCCGGCAATCGCGGCGCCTATGCTCGGGAAGCGCCTTGTCCTCTTCCATAAGCTGCACAATGGTTTTCATGCCGCTCAACGGGTTTTTGACATTGTGCGCGATGCGTGCCGCCATCTCGCCGAGAAAAGCCATTTTCTCTTTCGCGGCCAGCTCTCGCTCCAGATTGATTTTGTCGGTAATCAGCCGGCAGAGCTCCAGGGCCGCGGCCAGGCGGTCGGCGAGAATCTCCAGGGCAGCGATTTGCTCACCCGAAACCTCGCCTGTGGCAGGCACAACCTCCAAATAGGCGATAGCTTCCCCGCCGCGAGATATGGGCACGCGGTGGGCTTTGGCCGTCACACGTTCGCCGGAAGATCCGCTGGTGATGGGGCCGCGCAGCAGTCTCACCCGCTCCAGTCCTAGCGACTTGGGGACGCGTTCTTCCACCAAAGCCTGCAACGAAGCGACATCACCGGTCTGTTTGGCGTGTTCCTCGATTTCCGCCCCCAGTTTTTGCACCTTTTCAAATTCGGAAACGAATTGTTCGTGCAGCGCGCGGTTGATGAGCCGCTTGAGAGGTTCCACCAGCACCACAAGGACAAAGATCATCACCGTTTCCGTGACCAGCGCGGGAATGAAATAGTAATCCTCCAGGGGACGGCTGACCCAACGCATGAAATGCAGGTAAATTAAGGACCCGAAAATTGCAGCGGCGGAATAGACAACGTTCCGTTGCACCCGCAGGTCAAGAAAGTTGTAGCGAAAAATGGAATAACCCATCAGGACGCTGGGGAGAATTCCCACCAACATCAAACCGGTGGGAAAGTACCCACCCAATCCACCCACCGGTGGCAGATTGTACGGGACGTACGCAATCGCCCAGCCCAATGCCAGGAGTCCCTGGAGCCCCGCGAGATAACCATGAAATCTCGCGAGTGTCGGGTCGCCAACGCGACGGTGCACGCTCAAATACCCGTTCACACACGCGGCGAAGACGAGCGCGGCGACGGCCCAAATAACCAGCAGGCGCACCGCGGGACCGAGCGCCACCAGCGGCTCCATACCGAGGTGACTCAGCAACCTGCCCACAATCCAAGGCAAGAGGATCACGGGAAGGTAGAAGCAGGCCGCCAGCAGCCGTTGCCAAAACCGGAGCGGGACGAAGCCCGCGCAATATTCCGCCTGCACCTCAACCAGCAGGGGCACAGCGGCCATGAACCCCACGATGGAAACGGTATAGGAGAATCCGGACAGTACGGCCGGACCCGCCCCGTAATAAAGGCTGATGTTGAGGGCCAGAAGATTCCCCGAGTACCACATGAACAGTGCCGACATCAGTGCGAACAGTAGCCATTCCAGCCGATGCAGCCGCCGGTTTCCCAGAATCAAAACCATCAAGAAGAGATGGATCAGCGTCCCGAAGGTGTAAACGACGAGCTTGGTGGCAACCAGCGGTGTAAGTTCGTAAGCAACATCCACGCGGAACCCTCAGGCAAAGAGGTGGTCGTCTCGCGCGCCAGGCACAGAGGCGATAGGCGGGCATCATTGTAAGCGAGTCCAGTGATGCAAGTAAACGTGCACGCCATGGCAACTCGCATACGACACCTGGCGCGTCAAGCCATTTAAAAATGTAACTTTCGGGCAGGTCGTCGCGCCATTTAAAATGTTACCGAGGACCCGCCGCCGGGGGTGTGGGAAAGTGGGAATCCCGCGCCTTTGGCGGGATTTCCAAGCTC
>Ga0326727_10007946_pt1 | contig 27443 bp, 19 predicted proteins | sample MB2enrmetagenome_FD_207643 | JGI IMG/M metagenome (GOLD analysis project Ga0326727, IMG submission 207643) | Lab enriched peat soil microbial communities from McLean, Ithaca, NY, United States - MB29MY | ecosystem: Environmental > Terrestrial > Soil > Wetlands > Peat | place: USA: New York...
CCTCGTCGATGGGAATCTGCAACACCTCGGCGGAGCGATGGACGATGACGCGCAGGTCCTCTTCTGAGTAAAACTCCAGGCGCAGCAGAATGCCGAAGCGCGAGCGGAGCGGTGAACTAAGCAGGCCGGGGCGCGTGGTGGCGCCGATAAAGGTGAAGGGGCGAATCTCCATCACGTGGGTGCGCGCCGCCGGGCCCTGGCCGATGATGATATCCAGCTTGTAGTCCTCAAGCGCAGTGTAGAGCTTTTCTTCGAGGACCGGCTGCATGCGATGAATTTCGTCGAGGAAGAGCACCTGGCGCTCGCGCAGGTTGGTGAGAATGGCGGTCAGGTCGCCCTGAATTTGCAGGGCCGGGCCGGAGGTCTGCTGAAAGCCGACATCCAACTCATTGGCAATGATGGTGGCCAGCGTAGTCTTGCCCAGCCCCGGAGGGCCGGAGAGAAGGACGTGGTCCAGCGCCTCGCCGCGGGATTTGGCGGCTTCCAGGGCAATGGTGAGCTGCTCTTTGGCTTTGGACTGGCCGATGAACTCGCCCAGCCAGCGGGGGCGCAGTTTGAGTTCAAAGCCCTGCTCTTCGTCGGCGCGCGTGGCGCTGACCAGCCGTTCGGGAGTGTTGTCGCGGGCGATGGCCATGCTGAGGAGAAGTGTAGCCGGTGCAGGGTGCAGCGGGCAAAGAGCATTCTTGCCGTCCTGCAGGCTGGCCCGCGCCGTAAACGCTGCTGGGAAGAAGCGCGCGTGCAGCCCGTGGATTGCTTATTAACTGTTTTGATTCCGTAATGTATAGAGACTCTTTTATGGAATTGGCGCGCGGTGATTAGAGGGCCTATAGTCGAATGTGGACGATATTCTCCGGTTTCGCCAGGGTATGGCGGAGCCGAGGCTGTTGGAAACGCCAGGAGACCCATATGTTCAATCGCTTCTGCTTCGGCGTGCTGTTGCTTGCCTGCCTTGCAGTGCCATTTACCGGTTGCAATAACTCCAGTTCTGGGCTGGATTCCATTGCAATTTCACCCAATGCGTCTCTTCAATTGGTGGTGGGCAACCCAGCCACCATACAGTTGACGGTCACCGGGACATACGGCAATGGGAAGCATCCAACCGTCGGGCCTGTGGCCAACGTCACATGGACCTCGGCCATCCCGGCTGTGGCATCGGTCAGTTCCAGTGGACTCGTAAGTGCTGGCGTGACCGTTGGCAACACAACGATTACAGCTACTGCGCAGGGCTTCAACGGCCCTGTTTCCAGCACTGTGCAAGTCGCAGTTGTGCAAGGCACAACTGGAGGCAGTGGGGGTAACATAGTATCGCTTGCGATCATTCCCACTTCTCAATCGGTTGCTGCGCCGGCGGATACCAGCCAATTCATCGCCATCGGAACGACTTCGTCTGGCTCCACTATCGACCTTACTGGTCAGTCCAACTGGAGTACGAGCAGCGCTCAGATTGCCACGGTTGGCAGCTCTACGATTACAGGAACTATTCCGGGGCTGGTTACAGCGGTGGGCATGGGAACTGTGACGATAACCGCTGAGTACATCAACATCACCGGTGGCACTGTGGCGACGGGCACCGCGTCCTTCACTGTCACCAGCGGAGGAGGAACCCAGGCCGTCACCGTGCTGTCGATTATTCCCGCCACGCAATCGCTGTCAGCCTCGGGCCAATCCAGCCAGTTCATTGCGCTGGCCACTATGGGGGGATCCGGTCTTATAGAGGATGTAACAAATTCGCCGCAGCTCGCGTGGAGTTCAAACGTTCCAACAATTGCCACGGTCAGCACGGCCCATGCGCCAACGCAAACCTGCACTTACAATAACGCTACCCCACCTGTTCAGGTGTGCACGAACGACCCGCCCGGCCTGGCACACGGAGCGAGCGCAGGCTCAGCCACCATCACCGCCGAATGGACGAATACCCCGGCCTCCGGTTCCACACCCGCCCAGGTGGTGACGGCTCAAGCAGCCGTCACGGTTACAAGTACTCCCCCGCCGGAGCCTTTGCTCTCGCTTACCATTATTCCGAACGCTCTTTCAGTTGCCAATTTGCAGGACACAGGGAATTTTCTGGCGATCGGAACGTTTTCAACGGCTCCATACGTCAGGGATCTGACCGATTCGGTCACCTGGCTTTCTTCCTTTCCCAATGTTTTCCCCGTTGACACCAATACCGGGGGGAGTACGGGCGCTTCTGCCGGAATTGTCACTGCCTACGGGAATGGTGGCGCCACTATCATTGCGGAAGCAACTTCAAACGGCTCGATACAGACCGCCACGGCAACCTTCAGTTGCCCCTTGGTTCTGCCCTGTCCCTGCTCCGCCGCAGAGGGCTGCAACCCTCCCATCCTGACCTGCGCAACCGGTCCCGTCGCAGGATCCTGTTTTCCAAACTCGCAGGCATCCGCGCTCCTGTCGACCGTGACCGTCTATAACGAAGGCTTAAACACCACCAACTGGCTGGTAACGGCTTCCTCCGCCACGGGCACGCCGTACGTGATCCATTGCGGCCCCGGCTGGGCCCTGGCTGGCCAAACTGGCGGCTCCGTCTGCGTGGGAGCCTACCCCATTGGCACTCCCATCGTTCTGACTGCAGCGCAAACATCCTCGGAACCCGCAGGAACACCTCTAGCTACACCTCTTAGCACGGTCACTTTCGGCGGATGGTCCTCGAACTGCACCCCGACCCCGAACCCTTCAACAGCGGCCGGATCAAATACCTGTACGCTAATACCGACCACCTTCAACGAAACCGTGGGAGCCATCTTCAACTAACAGGCATTGCTTGCCGGCAAAGCCGCTCTTCGCGAGCGGCTTTGCTGCGTTTGGAGGTAGTCTTGCCTGTGGCTCGATGGTCGCGGCTTTTTACGCCGGCGCGTTAACCTCAGGCCAGTAGCGGAAGCGGCGCAACGTTGCCTGTCCCTGGCCGCAGGCGTAAACGGCGGGGCGAACATCCAGGAATCCGTCGAGAACATTGTGGTGTAGGCCGGAGATTTCGGCCGATTCCGGGGTGCGCTTCCAGCTCTGACCGGGGAGGCGGAAATAGAAATCGACTTCCTGGCGGTCATTGACGGCGCGCAGGGTGGCCCTGGTTGCGCCTTGCTGCTGGCGGCTGGGGATGAAGCCATTGGCGTTGCGCGCCCCGATCCCTTCAGGAGAAATCACGATGCCGGCGGCGTGATTGGGATTGTAGAAGAGCATCAGGCCGGCCTCGCAGCCGGGCGAGACTTCGATGTCGATCTCCACGGTGTAAGAGTGCCCGCCGACGGGTGTCGTCAGGGCGGAACTGTCTGCCAGGGATTTGCCTTTGGCTGCCAGCGTGAGTGCGCCGTTGCCGGTGGTGAAGCGGGCGGGGTCAAACTCGTGCCAGAAGGCCCACTGCAGGCCGAGTTCGGGGCTGGTGAAGTCGTCGGAGGGATCAAGGAAAGGCCGCTGGCTTGTTCCGGGCACGGGCATGGGAATCGCCGCATCCGCCGTAACGCCTGCCGGAACGCGGAACCAGCCATCGGCGGTCCACTCGATAGGCAGCAGCATAAGCTGGCGGCCCAGCGAGCGGTAGCCGTTTTCATAGGAGTGGACGGTAATGTACCAGCGTCCGTCCGGGGTATCGACCAGGCGGCCGTGGCCCAGCGAGAGCCAGCGGTCTTCGCGCGAGGGCGTGTGAACGATGGGATTGTAGGGCGAGTATTCCCAGGGTCCGTCGGCGTGGCGGCTGCGCGCACTGACAACGCCGTGGCTGGTGCCGGGGCCTGCCGTGCCGCCTTCGGCCACGTTGAGATAGAACCAGCCGTTGCGCTCCAGCAGCTTGGGTCCTTCAAGGCAGGTGCATTCCATGCGAATCGAGGCGGGCACGGGCCAGGCGTCGAAGACCTTGCGCGGAGGAGTCTTGACCGCCAGGCCATCGTCGGTAAGCTCTGCCACGCGTCCGCCGTCCATGTACAGAAATCGGCGGCCATTCTCGCCAATGTGGGCGGGGTCGATGGCCTTGATGCCCAGATCGATGGGTTCGCTCCAGGGTCCGGTGGGGCGCTCGGCGTGAACCACGCGCAGGCTGCCGTCGGCGGGGAAGTAAATATAAAAGTGGTTCTGATATTGGCACAAATAAGGCGCCCAGACCGTGCCGTAGTAGCGATGCAGCGCGGCGGCTACCGGAAGCCAGTTGACCAGGTCGCGCGAGTGCCAGATGAGCAGCCCGGGCGCGTAGTCGAAGCTGGAGTGGGTGAGGTAGAAGTCGTCGCCGACGCGAATGGGGCTGGCGTCCGGATGGTCGCCACCCAGGATGGGGTTGTGATAGACGTTCGCGGTTCTCGCCAGGGCGAAACGGGTTTTGGGAGTGAAGGCGAGAGAGGCGCAGGCGGCGGAATTCAGGACAAATCGGCGGCGTGTCAGCATGGCAGGGCAAGTTTACTTTGAACAGGTGGTTTCGTAAAGTGATTCAGAGCAGTGATAGAACAAAGGAAGTTCTGAACAAGTCTTCAATGCAATTTGGCATTTGCTCAGGGGCTAATGTCCGCATTGATTCTTCTGACTTTGCGGCACAGCCGAAGCTTTGCCCTTTCATAACTTCTTCTTAATCAGAGGTTTCCCTAATAATAAAAATGACTCTCTCTATTTGCCCAGAGTATTATCTTGTCCAGAGTATTATCCCGGTGAATTACTCCCCATGTTGATTCCGAATGAAACTGCCGGACAGATGAGTTCAGCGTGTTGATCTGAATCCGGCGCAACAGGGCAGCGCTCGAGAGCGGGCGTGCAAGAAAGGAATTTCTATGTCAACGCGATTCTGGAAACTTGTTGCAGTCGTTCTTCTGCTATTGCTTATATTCAGCGCGCAGCCGCAAGCGGCCGAGACCAAGCAGATGCTCAAGCTCTCTCACGGAATGTCGGTGCAATCGCTGGCCGGACGATCGGACTTCGAAATTGTCGAGTTGTCCAGCGGCCGTCAAGTCAGTGTTGGCCTGCTCCGGCATTTGGACAGCGCCATGCAAGCAGCTCGCGGACCCAAGGTCTATCGTCCGCCGATGGGCTTCACATTGAAGCCCGCTGCCACCGGCGCTCCGGTCAGGAATGCCACTGATCTGGCTCATGCGCTCAAGACCATGCGCGACAACGACACGGTACAGCTTCCTTCGGGGCGCAAGGTTACCGTGGCCCAGATCAAGTTGCTGCAGCCATTGGTTGAGCAGAAGACGGGTCGCAGGTTGGACGTGGCTCCGGCAGCGGTGAATCTGACCGGGCCATCCATCAAGATCACTCCTGGCACAAGCAAAGCCGCCTGGCAAGGCATCCTCGCCAAGCCTGACAATACCGTGCTCGAATCGCCCACGGGCGTGCGGGTTACGGTAGGCGGAATAAAACAATATTTGGCCGCCACCCCGCTCTTTCCGCTGGGTGAGTCGCGCACCGGCCACGGATCTGCCAGGGTTCAGCCGATCCAGAAAGGGAGGCCGTGATGAAACAGCAACGCTTGCTGGTCCCTGTTCTTATCCTGTTCGGTCTCGTTTTTCTTTCTCCGGCGCCCGCACGGGCCGACAACACGGTTTCAATGATTGAAGAGCTGCTGGATGCGGTGCATGACATCGATTCATCCATTCCCAGTGGGTCCACGCTGGACCCCGTGCTGCAGTGCCTGCAAAATCCAAAGGGTCAGCTGGATGATTGCGCCAACGCGCTTGGCGGCGACGGCTCTTCGGCCTACATGGACTCGGTGCTGGATGTAATTCAAATCTTCGAGGACATCTCCAAAAGCGACTATGACGGCGTTCTGGGGGTGGTGGTGAAATGGATCGGCAGCGATGCCCCATGCATTGTGGCCGACATCCTGTTTCCTGGTGTGGGTGGCAACCTCTGCGAACTGGCCAAGGAACTGATTGAGGCCGCGGTGGAGGTGGGGCAAGACATCGCCGTGTTCTTTGCCGATGTGGGGGAGGGTCTTTACGACGTTGGAAAGGCGATCTACTGCGCCTTCGCCGATTGCAGCAGCAACCCGCCGCCGCCTCAACCGCCGCAGCAAGCCGTTTACGACCAATGCTTTTCCCCGCAACTTGGCAATGGCCTGTACGCGCTGAAAACCAAGGGCGAGAGCGGGCTAAGCGCTCTGATACAGAGCCTGACCAGCACCTGCTGGCAAAGAGCTGCCGCGGCATTGCTGAAGAGCAATTATTCCTCGCCAAACTCGGTGCAAAACGATACAGGTGCTTTGCTCAATCAGGTCGCCGGCCAGTTCAGTACGCAGGTTCATGCCAACTGGGCTGCCGATATGCCGAAGACCGTAATCCCGGAATTGTTGGCGAGGCGCGCCGGCATCCAGGACCAGGATATGTTCAATATGCTGCTGAAAGGTGCGGGGGACATGGCGAATAACTGGGCCGGTTCCTACTACACCACCGGCATCGATGTGAACAACATCACGCTCAAGGATTGGAGCCGGTATTCGGCAATGATTCAGGATGCGTGCAACGCTGCCTTTTCGCCGTATGCGCAGGTGGATACATGGATCAAAGAGTACCCCGACCAGGCAAAGCAGATTGTCGAGTATGGCCAGCCGGGGCTGATGACCAATGCGCAATGGTGCGCGCTGCAGGTCAACGACGATCAAATGAAATTCAAGGCCTTCGCCAACGGCTATAAACCGCCCACATGCCCGGTCAGCGGGAATATAGGCAGCGCTTCGTACAAATTTCGTTGCGCAAAGATGACCGACTATGGCGTATGCCGGATTGTCAAGTCGCTGTGGCCTCCGGATCAGGACCAGTGCGGCTTCAACGTGCCGATGGTGGGCCAGCAGGTAGCTGGCAACTCGACCGTGAACAATTGCACCGTCAAGGTGGTCGACAACTCGCCGACTACCGATACGCCGGTGCAGGTCAATTGCAATTTGCCGGCGCAAACTGCGGCAGCCCAGGCCAAATACAGGAGCCATTACAATCTGACGGTGACGCTGGTCAGCTTCCAGACTGTTCCCGATCCGCAGTATGAGGCGCTTATTGCCAGGGTCAATGCAATTGTCTGGCTAGTCGGCCACGGACAGGACCCGCACGGAAATCTGTCGTGCCCACCCGCCTGCTCCTACACGCCGGGACAAACCACCGTTGTCCCCGCATCGGAAGTGGATGCATCCAAAAAGCGGTTGGGAATTACGACTGATCAGGGAACGGTCAAGCTCAAGGACTCGAAAACTGCCACAACATATACCAACAACGCCGACAAGATGACCATGGTTTCGAACGATACCGCCACCGGCAAGGCGCGCGATCCCAATGCCAACCGCACGACGGAAGTCTCGAATGTGGCACTGCCAATGGCCTGCGAAAACCGGATACAAGTAGCGGATTTCGATCCCCTGATTGTGCTCGCCGAGATGTGCGTCTTCACAAAATTGCGGAGCGATCCTAATCAGGACTTCGGCTTCAAGGACAAGAACCAGAAGCCGCTCAAGTGGTACTACCTGGACGGAGTCATGGGCAATATGAACGCGTTGAAAGCCGACGAGCATCCCTCGGATTCTTCCAGTGTCAATTCACCTGTCCTGGTCGATTGGTGGGCTAACACCGACTCGGAAAACAGATTTTCAAAGCCGAAATGATCGCAACGAATTTATGCGATGGTTGCATGAATTCCCTATTGGAGCGCGGGCGGCCAGTAGAATCAGGCTGGCCGTTCGTGCCTGCGGAGTGGCGAGCCACCGTTTAGACTGGTAGGGTTGCCCGGAGCATGATGACTCGCCGCTTTCAGCGCATTCGCCGCTTTCACTTCAACCTGCCGCAACGCATCGCCGCGGGGCTGCTGGCCGTATTTCTGGCGCAAGGGCTGTGGCTCATCGTCCACCAGACGCTGACCGATCGCGATTACCAATATGCGCGCTGCGGGCGCGAGATCTGGGAACAGCCATCGCAACTGGCCGGCTCCTTCACCAGTTGCGGCAACATTCACGACGGCATTCTGGCCTACCGGCTCGCCGGGCTGCCGCTGACGCTGTACCTGCTGGCCGAGCGGGGGCTTGACCACTTCCGCAAGACAGAAGACCGCTTGGTGCAAACTGAAGGCGAGATTTCCACCTGGGAGCTGCGCCATCAACTCCATTACACGCTGCTGCTGCTCCGCTTGCCGTTTCTCGCGGCCGGATGCATGCTGGGCGCGGGCCTGTGGTGGGTGACGCGCCGGCTTTATGGCAACCTGGGAGGCTACACAGCGCTCGGGCTCTTCTGTTTTTCTCCCGCGGTGCTGGGAGCCTGCGTCGCGCCAAACCCCGAAATCCTAGCGGCGCTTGGCGTCTACGCCGGCGTCTACACCTGTATCGGCGTGGCTCATGCCATGCAGGGGCCAGTCGCCAAGTGGCGGCCGCGCATCCTGCTATTGACGGCGGCATTTGGCCTGGCTGCTGCCTCGCACATTGCCGCGCTGCCGGTGACGGCTCTGCTAGGCCTGGCGGCCATGCTCTGGGTGGCCGAGGGCCGCAGGAGCCAAACGCTGCCGGTGGTGCTCATGGCCATAGTCGGGGCGCTGGTGTTCGTCTTCGCCTGCTACGGTTTCTCTCCGCATGCATTCAGCTGCATCTTCCGCTCATCGGCGGGTTTTCTGTGGTTCTCGCTCGATCCGGCGCGGCGCTTCTTCTCCGCGTTGTCCAACGCCGGGATCACAGTTGCCGCCGCTACTGCCCTGGCGTTGTTCCTGGGCCTGCGGCGCTCGCGCTACTTCGGCAACACGACTCCGCTGCTCTGCGCCCTGGTTTTGATGGTTCTGGTGATGACAGGCGCTCTCGGCAGCCCGTTGCTCTGGGCGCTGCCGTTTCTGCTCACGTTGATCGGTGGGGTCTTCGCTGACGCCTACGAAGGACCACGGGGACGCCTGGCCCTGGGCGCTGCCGGGGCCATTCTGCTGCTCCAGGCAGTCTTTTGCGTACTGAGTTTGCCGGGGCTGCTGTAGAGGCAAGATGCAGCGTACGTGGAAGGGTTTCCCCTGCTCCGCGCTCAGCAATACGAGCATGAAAACGGGCTATAGTTAGGGTTAAATTCAAGACCAGGACGGTGTGCTCGATCCATGCGAGTAGAAGCTCCTGGAGTAGCGCGTCTAATGGTCATAAAATCAAGCATAATAAGGACTTATTTCTTTCCTCGAACCTTGCTAAATCCCCTCCTGAACGGGTAAAATAAAAGCACGCCCTCGGAGCCCGGCCCCGCTTTTCCGGACCTTTTCCGCCGCCTTCCAGCGGGCATGAAATGACCTCTATGCCAGACGATCAGAATCCCCTCCTGCCTCTCGAAGGTGGTACCCCGCCCCCCACTAGCGCCAGCCTCATCCCCATCAATATCGAAGAGGAGATGCGCCGCTCTTATCTCGACTACTCCATGAGCGTAATCATCGGGCGCGCTCTGCCCAGCGCATTGGACGGCCTGAAGCCCGTCCATCGCCGCGTCCTCTATACGCTCAGCGAGATGGGCCTCCAGTACAACAAGAAGTACGCCAAGTGCGCCAAGGTGGTGGGTCAGGCGATGGGCGTTTACCATCCCCACGGCGACTCGGCCATCTACGACACTCTGGTGCGCATGGCCCAGCCCTTCTCGCTGCGCTATCCGCTGGTCGACGGACAGGGCAACTTCGGCTCGGTGGACGGCGATCCGCCGGCAGCGATGCGTTACACCGAGTGCCGCATGGAGCGCATTGCCGGCGAGATGATGGCCGACATCGATATGGAGACCGTGGACTTCGTGCCCAACTACGACGAGTCCACCTTCGAGCCGACGGTGCTGCCCACGCGCATTCCCAATCTCATCATTAACGGCTCCAGCGGCATCGCCGTCGGCATGGCCACCAACATTCCCCCGCACAATCTCACCGAAGTCGTCAACGCGGCTATCGAGCTGGTCAAGAATCCCAGCGCGGGCCTCGCCGAAGTGCTCAAGCACGTGCAGGGGCCGGACTTCCCCACCGGCGGCTTTCTCTACGGCAAATCCGGCATTGCACAGGCATACAAGACCGGCCGAGGCCGCTTCCTAATGCGCGCCCGCACCGCCCTCGAAAGCCTGACCAAGGAAAAACAGGCGATTATCGTCACCGAGATTCCCTACCAGGTGAATAAAGCCAAGCTTATCGAGCGCATCGCCGAGCTGGTAAACAACAAGACCATCGACGACATCGCCGACGTCAACGACCACAGCGACCGCGACGGCATGAGAATAGTCATCGATCTCAAGCGCGGCGCCCAGCCTGAGATCGTGCTCAACCAGCTCTATAAGCACACCCAGATGCAGGAAAGCTTCTCCATGATCTTTCTCGCGGTGCTCAACGGCCAGCCGCGCGAGTTGCCGCTCGATGCCGCCATCCGCTGTTTCATCGATCATCGCATCGATGTTGTCCAGCGGCGCACGGTCTTTCTGCTGCGCAAGGCGCGCGAGCGCGAGCACATTCTGGAAGGCTACAAGATTGCCCTCGACAATCTCGACACCGTCATCAAGCTCATTCGCGCCTCGTCTTCGCGGGTTGAGGCGCGCGAGAATCTGTATGCCTGGGGCAAGGGCAAGGCCATTGTCATCAACCTCGGCCGCGAGCGGCTTGCGAACGAGGAAAAAGGCCTCACCCTGCGCCAGATCGACGCCATCCTCGAACTGCAACTCTACCGGTTGACGCAGCTTTCCATCGACGAAATCCTGAGCGAGTTGAAGCAGAAGCGCGAAGAGATCGCTGAATACGAGTCCATCCTGGCCAGCGAGAAGAAGCTGCGCAAGGTCATCGTCAAGGAACTGGAAGAGGTTCGCGACAAGTACGGCGACGCGCGGCGCACGCAAATCATCGACGAATCTGCTGAGTTGCAGCTCGAAGACCTCATCGCCGACGAGCAATGCGCGGTCACCGTGAGCCACCAGGGCTATCTCAAGCGCACCCCCATAAGCACTTATCGCCAGCAGCGGCGCGGCGGCGCCGGCCGCATGGGCATGAAGACCCGCGAGGAAGATTTCGTCGCCCAGTTGATCGTGGATTCGACGCACGCCTTCCTGCTCTGCTTCACCAACTCCGGCCGCGTCTATTGGCTCAAGGTCTACGAGATTCCCGACGTGGGCGCCGCGGGCAAGGGCAAATCCATCCAGAGCCTGCTCGATCTCCAGCCAGGAGAAAACGTGCGCGCCATCCTGCCCGTGCGCGACCTCGAGGAAGAGGGCAAGTTCATCTTCTTTTCCACGCGCAACGGCACCGTCAAGAAGACGCCGCTCAAGGACTTCTCCAACGTCATGTCCCGCGGCATCATTGCCATCGGCATCGATGACGGCGACGAGCTGGTCAAGGCGCGCATCACCGACGGCCACCAGATTATTTTTCTCGCCACGCATCTGGGCATGGCCATTCGCTTCGACGAAAACGACGTCCGCTCCATGGGCCGCCCCGCCTATGGCGTGCGCGGCATCGAGTTGCGCAAGAACGACTATGTTGTCGGCGTCGCCGTCACCCCCAAGAAGCATAAGCCGGGCGAGTTCTTGATTCTCTCCGTCACTGAAAACGGCTTCGGCAAGCGCACCAATGTCGAGGAGTACCGCCTGCAGGCTCGCGGCGGCATGGGCGTCAAAAATGTCGCCGTCACCCCGCGCATCGGCCGCGTCAGCGGCATTCAACTGGTCGACGACACCTCGGAGCTGATGGTCATCAGCCAATTCGGCAAAATCATCCGCATCGACACCAAGACCATCCGCGCCGCCGGCCGCGCCACCCAGGGCGTCCGCCTGCTCAACCTCGAGGCCGACGACAAGGTCGCCGCCGCCGTCATCATCCCACCCGAAGAACTGAACGGAAACAATCACGACGAGCCAACACTGTTGCAATAAGGAACTATATGGACAAGATACTTCGCAGGGTGACCGATCTCAAAGCACAACGGGAAGAGACCTACCGCTACTGGCGGAGCCGTAGTTGTGCCGAGCGCATGGCGGCCGTCGCGGAGATCGTCCGGGATGCCTATCTTGCCAAAGGAATCGACCTCGATCACCGGCCATCGGACAGAACATTAGTCCGCGTTGAACGCCCGAATTGGAAGGCAATCTGAAAGGCGAAGGCAAATGCTGAAGGATCAGAGTGACCTCATCATTGCATTCAACGCACACGGCGTTAAGTATCTTGTGATCGGCGGCCAAGCCGTTAGCATTCATGCTGACCCGCGCGGCACCAAGGATCTCGATGTTTTCATCAAGGCCGACGAAGAGAACAGCAAGGCCGTCTTCGCCGCTTTGGCTGAGTACGGCGCTCCACTTAGCGGAATGACCCCAGCTGACTTCAACGACAAGGCGACGACGGTTTTTCAGCTGGGCATTGAGCCAGGCCGAATCGATATTTTGCAGGGGATTGCTGGCGTTCGATTTGATGAAGCCTGGGAGAGCCGAGTTGAGAAACTTCTCGATGGTCAGACCCCGGCGCACGTCATTTCGCGCGAACACCTGATTCAAAACAAGCTCGCTGTCGGACGGTTTCAGGATCTTGCCGATGTGGAGAAACTCCGCGAAACCGCTCTTGAAGAGTAATCTGCCACAAAACTTGCAGGATGCAAGTTGTCCCAGTTCTGGTTTTTCAGACCTGGGAGTGCTTTCGAGCCGCTCTGGCCGGCCATGCATGTTACACTTCACTTGCCGTGAATGTAGCCATGGAGATAGATACGATCGAATGAAATCCGAAAGGCTGTTTGACCGGCGCAATCTAAAAGGAATCTCTTTTGATGGATTGGTGTCATGGTGGGATGGGTCCCGCGATGCCAACCGCCTGCGCCATCGTGTATTGGCTGTGTCGCTCGTTCTTGTGTGTCTCGCGGTGGCGATTGTAGGAGTCCCGCCGCTCAAGGTTTTCGGTCACGATATTTTTGTGTCGCTGGACGGCGGCTGGCGCGTTCTTCACGGGCAGCGGCCTGGAGTCGACTTTTACAGTCAGATGGGTCCAACCTATTACCTGTTGCACGCGACGGGACTTTGGCTGGCAGGCGGAGACGCGCGTGGCTTAGGATACGGCAGCGCGCTTGCTACTGCACTAATCAGTTTCTGGGCTTTTTTCTTGCTCCGATCGCGGATGAAGGCCGCTCCGTTTTTCGTTGCAGGCCTTTTCCTGGCGCTACTCGCCGCCGCCCCGTATCCGCTCGGTTACACGTTATTTCAAACCTCTTTCTCCATGAAGCATAATCGCTATGGTTTTGCCTTGGCGGTTCTGGTAATGCTCGAATCCTTCTTGCCAGAGGACTTTAGCTCTCGCAAGCAACGTTTATTGGGTGGTTTCTCAACCGGGCTGGCCTGCGCGCTGCTGCTCTTTCTCAAGATCAGCTATGGATTCGTGGCGTTGACATTAGCGGCCGTCTCGTTGTTGCTTTGCTCCCGTGTCCGCGACCGCCTGTTGGGATTGGCCGCGGGCTTCGCGGCATTTGGCCTTCCCATGATGGCCTATCTGCGCTTTGACCTGCGCTCGCAGGTCTACCAGTACCAGTTGCTGGCCGGAGTACAGGGTCAAAGGATTGGCTTGCGTGCGGTGATACTCAGTCTTTACGCGAATTGGTTAGAGATTGCGTTGGTGGTAGTGATGGCCGCGCTCGTGAGCCTCCTGCCCGGAGTCTCGCTTCGCCGCGGCTTTATCCTGATGCTGTCAGTTATGATGGCGACGGTTGCGGGTGCGCTGCTCATGCTCACCAACACGCAGCCCTCCGGCCTGCCTCTGTTAGCTGCGGCCGTACTGCTGCTTTTAAACGAAATATCCGCCGCCATCCCGAAAGCTCCCGTGCTTCCGCAGGCAGCCCCGCTGCTGGCTATCGGTCTACTTGTTGTCGGATTTCCAATGTGCTTAGATGCCGCGGGTATTGCAGTTGCCATGGAGCGCAAGCTTCTGCATGGCAATTCCAGCTATCACTTTCGCGAGGCGCATCTGGCGTCAATCTCGTTCGCCGATTGCCCCACTCCGACTTTCGATCTGCCGTGCTCGCAAAACGATAATGGCCAGAACTTTATCCGCTACACCGAGGAAGGGATTGCGCTGGTTCAGGAGTACGGACGGCCTGGTGAATCCGTACAAGGCTTGGGCATGAGCAATCCGTTTTCCTTCGCGACGCAGCGACCTCCCTCCCACGGTGGCGCGGTGAACCTCGCGGCGTCGAATATTTCTTCTTCGGTCATGCCGCCGAAGACTCTTCTGATTGGGGATGTAGATCTCCTTCTGGTGCCGAAGTTCCAGGCTACCGCGAGAGAAATTCTGGCCATGATTCTGCAATCGTACCCCGAGTTGCTCGGTTCCGACTATCTCCCGGTTGCGGAATCGGCAAACTGGGTTCTTTACCGGCGGGCGAAATGAAGATTAGAAAAATATTTTGTCGTTCGCCTTTCAACTTCCCACTCCAACTTGCAGATAATTCCATCGTACTGGAGCACAATAATGAGTGGAGTGAGGGAAAGCCGGTCCTATTTGTCTGGCTCTCTGCCCAGTCCGTCCTCCGCGACGCACTATCGCATCACAAAGCGGAGAAATAATCTGCAAAAAAATAGGGTACCCCCTCCCCCCTGCGATATTTATTTTGACCCCTGTATTTTGCGGATTATTTCATCGCCGCAGAGTTAATTCTCCGGCAAAAGAGTGAAAATCGCCTGTATTTACTGCATAATTCGATGTTTTATGCGCTCATGTCTTATCCGGCAAAAACGGCAAAATCGTTCCGCATGGTGAGAAGCCAATTTTGAAAAAGGCGAGATGGGGGTTAACAGGCTAACTTTGTCTAAACCAAACCGCTGTCCCACTCGCCGCGCTCGCGCAACTTGGCTATCTCCTCGCGAGCCATCTCCTGGGCGCGCGCGTAATCCGGCTTGGCAACGCGGTTCAGCGGCATCTGGCCGGCTTCGAGGATGATCCAGTGGCGCGGCCGCATATACACGGACAACTCACGCGCGTGTTTGTCCAATTCCTGCCGGCTTAACTCGGCTCCAGGCCGCTTCTCCACCACGGCCACAACGGCTTCGGAGACAACCTCATGCGCCACGCCGACCACGACGCAGTTGGCCACCTTATCCGCCAGCGTACAGATATGCCGTTCCACGTCGCCCGGAAATATCTGGTAGCCGAACGACTTGATCACCCATTTTTCACGGCCGGTCAGATGCAGGCCCGCGGCGTCTTTGTAGCCAAGATCGCCGGTATACAAAAAGCCGTCGCGCGAAATCGCCTGGGCGGTGGCCGCGGGATCGTTGATATAGCCCAGAAAGGTCTGCGGTCCGCGAAAACACAGATGGCCAATCTCGCCCGTGGGCAGCTCCTCGCCGGCCGTGCCATCGGCGCGCATGGCTTGGCGAATGGTGCAGGGATAGACGGGCATATCCACGCCAAGCCCGGTGAGAATTTTCTCCTTATCGGCGGCATTCGCCTCGATGTAGGTGCAGAAACCGGCGGTCTCAGTGAGTCCCAGTCCGGTTCCGATCACCGGCGCCATGGCGGCCAACTGGTCTATGAAGGGCCGCGATACCGAGTGTCCGCCATAAGCGGTACATTTCAGGCTAGTGAGATCGTGACTGGCATAGTCCTTCAGCATCCACTCCAGGTTGTACATGGCAGGAATCTGGGCCAGAATCTCTACCCGATGCCGTGCAATGGCGCGCAACGAGCGGCTGGCGTCGAAGATCTCCAGCAGAACCGCCGTGCCTCCACCGAAGAAGGTGCTCATCATCGCCTCCGTCTGCCCTCCCACGTGAGACGCAGGCAAATTAACCAGGGTGCGTGTGCCGCGATCTCCGCCAAAAAATGCGCCGCAGATGCACATGTTCTGCACCGTGATGTTGCGGTGCGAAAGCAGGGCAGGCTTGGGCGAACCGGTTGAGCCGGTGGTAAAGATAATTAGCGCGCCATCGTCCTCGCTGATCTGGGCGAGGGGAACCGAGTCCGCGGCCGCCATGGAGCGCTTCGCCGACTCGGCAATCGACGCAAAGGATTGCGTGCCGGCAATCTCTTTATCCGAGTCCACCTCGATGAAATGCTCGATCCATTTGCACTGCGACTGAATGGCGAGCCACAACGGGCGAAGATCGAGCGGCGCTTTCACGCCGAGCGAGACAAAGCCTCGTGGCCGTAGGATTTCAAGAGCTCGCATCACCTCGGCGGGGGATAAGCGCAAATCCAGCGGGGCGGCGATTACGCCGATTTTGAAACAGCTGTATTCAAGCAAAACGTGATCCACGGTAAGCGGCAGCAAGGTAACCAGGAAATCGCCTTTGGTAAATCCCAGGCGCTTGAATTCCCCCGCCATCGCCGTGGTCGTGCGGTCGAATTCGCTCCACGTAACGGCGCGATCGCCCTCCGCGCTGAGCATGGCAGCGGCGTCCGGCTTGGCCTTGGCCCACTTCGCCACCACTCCGTGCAAAAGATGGCGATCGGCAAAAATGCTTTCGTAATCGTCGAGGGTAAATTGCGGCACGTCCATAGGTTCACCCGGTATTGTTCATGAACCAGTCGAACATTCACGGCGGCGTGCGTCAAGGGCCTGGCCAAACGACCTTGAAATCGCCAATTATCGGACAAAGCTGAACCCTGCCAGGCACTCGGAAACAAGGCCGAAACCGCCTATACTGGAGTTGCTCTGAATTCTCCGCGCACTCCTTGATGCGGCGGACCCTGCTCATCGCTTTTCCGCCGTCTACGCCCTGCGCGCATGGCCTTCGGCTCGCCGCTCCCTCGGCTCAGCCGCGGAAGAATGCCGTGACCGCTTCTCCCAGGTCAGGGTTCTTAATCATGTCATTCAATGAATTTTGACTGTGCAGGGTTGGCCCTTCAAGGTTACAATCTCGCCCATAGCCCAATGTGGCTGAGTAAGGGGGAAAATGAGCGAGACAGAAGTTCAATCCGGGGCTGCGGCAACCGGCCTATCCCAGTGGCAGCGCGTTGCGTATACCTTCACAGCGCCGTCGAAGACCTTTGAGGACATCAAGCGCGGCAACCGCAGCTGGTGGCTGCCGCTGATCATCATTTCGGTGTTCGCCTACCTTTTGTTTGCGGTCGTCTCCTACAAAATCGGCATGCAGACGGTCGTGGACAACCAGATCAAACTCGATCCGAAGGCGGAGGAGCGGATGGCACAGGCCACGCCAGAACAGCGGGAGATGGGAATCAAGATCTCGCTTTACATTACCGAGGGCGTATTCATCGCCAATCCGATTGTCACGCTTGGCTGGTATGCGCTCTTGTCCGTGGGACTGTGGGGCACGGTCAACTTTGTATTTGGCGGGCGGGCAACCTACGGTAGCATTCTGGCAGTATGGCTCTACTCGCTTTTACCCTCGATTATCAAAACGCTGCTAGGCATCGTGGCGATCTTTGCGGGGATTGAGCCGGAGTCCTTCAACATCAAAAACTTCGCACCTACCAACATCGGCGCCTTCCTGAATCCGCTGGAGACCAACAAGGCACTGTATACGCTGGCGACTTCGCTCGATGTGGTGCAGATTTGGAGTTTAGCGCTTCTGGCTATTGGAACGGCGATTGTTGCGGGCGTCAAGCGCAACTCCGGCTACATTGCGGTCTTCGGATGGTGGGCGATCTTCGTGTTGATTCGCGTTGGCATTGCTGCATTCACTGGCTGACGCAGGATGGAGTCTGAAAAAATCAACAACGCGAATCCTGTGTGGATTCGCGCTGTTGGCGTTTTTGACTGTCCACTGTTCACTGACCACTGAGCACTGCTTTACTCCGTCCAGCGCCGCATGATGAGCGTTGCGTTGATGCCGCCGAAGCCAAAGGAATTCGACAGAGCAATGTCAAAGCTGTGGGCGATGGCCTTGTTTGGCACATAGTCCAGGTGGCACTCGGGGTCGACGTTTTCCAGGTTGATGGTGGGTGGCAGCATCTGCTGCTGGAGCGTCAGCACGGTGATGCCTGCCTCCAGGCCGCCGGCGCCGCCCAGCAGGTGGCCGTGCATGGACTTGGTGCCGGAGATCTTGAGCTTGTGGCTGAGTGCGTGCTCGCCAAAGACCGCCTCGATGGCCTGCGATTCATTGCCGTCGCCGGCCGGGGTCGCGGTGGCGTGGGCGTTGATGTAGCCCACCTCCTCCGGCTGGATGCCGGCGTCTTTGAGGGCGGCCCTCATGCTGCGCTGCGCGCCCTGGCCTTCGGGTGCAATGCTGGTGATGTGATGGGCATCGGCGCTCATGCCGTAGCCGATAACCTCGGCCAGTATCTTTGCTCCGCGCGCCCTGGCGAACTCCAGTTCCTCAAGGATGAGGATGCCGGAGCCCTCGCCGATGACGAAGCCGTCGCGGTCCTTGTCAAAGGGCCGGCTGGCGCGGGTGGGCTCGTCGTTGCGCTGTGAGAGAGCGCGCATGGCGGCGAATCCGCCCACCGAGAGCGGCGTGACCGCGGCCTCGGCGCCGCCGGAGATCATCACGTCGGCGTCGCCGTGCAGGATCATGCGAACCGAGTCGCCGATGGCGTTGGCCGAAGTGGCGCAGGCCGTGGCCGTGGCCGAAATCGGCCCTTTGGCGCCATAGCGGATGCTGATATCGCCCGCAGCCATGTTGATGATGGCCGCGGGAATGAAGAAGGGTGAAATCTTGCGTGGGCCGCCTGCCAGCAGAGCCGCGTGCTCGCGCTCGATGATCTCGAAGCCGCCTATGCCGGAGCCGATGAAGACTCCTACCCTGTCGGCGATCTCTGGTGTGATCTGGAGACCCGACTGGGCCATAGCTTCCTGGGTGGCGGCAAAGGCAAAGTGGATGAAGCGTCCCATCTTACGCGCTTCTTTCTTATCCACGAAGTTGTAAGGGTCAAAGTTCTTGACCTCGGCGGCAAAGGTGGTTGTGAAGCCTGTGGTATCAAAGGCCTGAATGGGACCCATGCCGCTGGCGCCGGCCATCAGCTGCCGCCAAACCTCGGGCGCGGTGTTGCCCAGGCCGCAGACCAGCCCCAGGCCGGTAATAACGACTCGGCGAGTCACTGGCTACTTGCCGCCTTTCGCGTTCTTCTCGATGTATTCGATCGCGTCCTTGACGGTCTTGATCTTTTCGGCTGCTTCGTCGGGTATTTCGATGTCGAAGGCCTCTTCGAACTGCATCACCAGCTCGACTACGTCCAGCGAATCAGCGCCCAGGTCTTCCTGGAAGCTGGCGCCGGGGGTGACTTCGGCTTCGTCCACCTGCAACTGCTCGACGATGATTTGTTTGACTTTCTCTTCAACGGCCATGCGTGTTTCTCCTCGTGATTTTCTTGAACTGTGGAATCTCTCCGGGGCTTGCCTGTTCAGCCTACCGGGTCGCGGCAGGGGAACACAACCACTACGCCCGAAAAAAATGCGCATGGCCCCGAAATTCAAGTCTACCGGGCGGATGAGGGTGTGTAAAGCTGTGAGAAGCAGGGAATGGGTAATAGCCGCCGCTGCGAACAATAATCGCTTGCCGGGAACCATGGCAGGAAATGAACAGGGTATTGAAATCCCGCAAATAATTATGGAAATGCTGCGGATTAAGGCGTATATTAGGCGAAATTAGGAAAGGAACATCTGATGCAGGGTTTATTCTTCTGGGCCATCCAGGTTGTCGCCGGCCTCTTGCTTGGCTACTGGCTGGGAAAGAACTACGCCAAGGTGGAGAAAGGTCTTCTGGGAGATCGGATAACAGGCCTGGAGAGCGATAAGGCCGCGCTGGTCATCGCATTGAAGGAAGCGCAAGACAGCGTTACGCATCTGTCCTATGAAGTAGGCGCTGAGAGGGCGAGCGTGGCGGCAGAGAAGGACAGATTCGCTCTTATGAAGGCCGAAATCGAGACGGCTTTCAAGGGGCTAGCCGCCGATGTTCTTCGCGCCAACACGGAGTCGTTTTTAGACCTTGCGAAGTCGCGGCTTGGCGGGCAAACTCGCGAAGCGGAGATGACTCTGGAGGCCAGGGAACGGGCGATCAAGAGTTTGCTGGACCCGCTGGGAGCCGCGCTCAAGAGCCTCGCAGAGCAGACTCACGCCATGGAGACGCAGCGCTCTGGAGCGTACTCCAAGGTCGAGACCCTTGTGGAGAATATACAGAAGTCTATTCCCGCTTCGCTCGATGCGTTGAAAAACGAGACCGCGCAGTTGATCACAGCGTTGCGCGCTCCCAAAACACGCGGAAACTGGGGCGAACTGCAATTGAAGCGCTGCGTGGAATACGCTGGGATGGTGCAGTACTGCTCGTTTTCCGAGCAGGTGACCGCGCGCGACGCGGACGACAAGATGCTGCGTCCGGACATGACCATTCAACTGCCCAATGGCCGCGAAATCGTCGTCGATGCCAAGACTCCGCTGGATGCTTTTCTGGATGCCAGCGGGTCGACCGACGTGGCTACGCAAACGCTACGCTTTGCGGCTCATGCAAAGCGCGTGAAGGATCACCTGAAGGATCTCGCAAGCAAGGCATATTGGAAGCAATTCAAAAACACTCCTGATTTTGTCGTCTGCTTCCTGCCCAGTGAAGCATTGTTTAGCGCGGCGCTCGAAGCTGATCCGTCGCTGATTGAGTTCAGCGCGCAAAACCATGTGGTCATGGCCACTCCGACGACCCTGATTGCCTTGCTGCGGGCCGTCGAGTTCGGCTGGCAGCAATCGGAGATCACCAAGAACGCAAAAGCGATCCACGAGATGGGCTGCAAGATCTACGACAAGCTGGTCATCGCACGGGAACACGTGACCAAACTCGGCAATGCGCTCGGCAGCTGCGTCGATTACTACAACAAGTTTCTCGGCACCATCGATGGCAAGGGCGGAGTCCTCTCGTATGGCAGGCAGTTAGGCGAACTGGCCCACTCCGATGGCGAGTTAGCCGAGATCGTGAAGCTGCAACCCGAAGTGCGCGAGATGGAGTCGCCGGAATGGTCGCAGCAGGGGCTGGCGCTGGCCGCCGGGGCGGAGGGAAGCGGCGAAGCGGAATAACGCGTTTGGTCAATAGAGTTTGCGGTTATGCCCCTTCGCCCCTTCCGAATATTCTTTGTCAACGCGCGGCACAGCGGCGTACACTGCTCTCCAACACCCATCAGAAGAGAAATTGGAGAGCCAATGAACTCAAGCTGGAAATCCATTGCCGGTTCCATGATTCTGGGAGCGGTAATTGCCTTTGCTCTTGGCGGTTTCTGCTTTTACGAAGCTAAGCAGTACGCCGCGCTGGCTCCAAACGAGAGTACAGCGACTGCCCACCTGAATATGCGTTATCAATCCAGTAGAAACAAAAGCTATGCGCGCCCCAAATGCGATTACAGCTTTAGTGTTGAGGGAGTATCTTATCGTGGATATGAATATTGTCCACTTCAGAGCCCCGATGATCCGCTGAAGGGGGAGATTCTGGATCTTGCCGGCGTTCTGCTGAAAACAACCGCAACTGTCTATTACGATCCAGCCAATCCGTCTACGAATAGCCTGACCGAATTCAGCGCGATGAGCGAGCGGGACTATCTCTATGCAAAGCTGTCAATCGGTGTAGGCGTAATACTGATCATTTTTCTTGCTTTGGGAGCGTTGCTTGCCCCCAGCGCAAATACGGAAGGTGGAAAGAGTAGAAGGAGTGGAGGGATCGTCGTAGATGCCCAAGGGACGGTGATTTATCCGGATGAGCTGAATGCCGGGCAGCAAGAGAACGCGAATTCCACCTATCAGGCCGGTTCGGCGGAAGAACAATCGGATCATTCAGCAAACTATTAATCTGGCGCTAGCGGCTAGGCCGAGGAGAGCGGCGAGGTGGAATAGAGGCACCACGATGGTTGGTTAGCTTTTCAGCTCCGCAAACGCCGCCCGCATCCGCTTCCACGTCGTTTCCAAATCTTCAGGCAGGATGCGCGTTTCGGCCACCGTCGTCATAAAATTGGTATCGCCGGACCAGCGCGGCAGGGCGTGCAGATGCAGATGTCCGGCGACACCGGCGCCGGCTGCCCGGCCCAGATTCAAGCCGAAGTTGAAGCCCTGCGGGTGGTAGAGCTTTTCCAGCGCCTGCTCGGTACGCTGCGCCAGATCGATCAGCTCATGGGCGGCCGCGGCAGGCAGGTCGGCTAATCGATCCAGATGGGCGTAGGGCATCACCATCACGTGGCCGGAGGTGTAGGGGAAGGCGTTGAGACAGACAAAGCAATGCTTGCCGCGCAGGATGAGTCCGCCGGCGGATTCGGCCTCATCCGGCGTGGCTCCGTGAGAGATGGCGAAGTCGATGGAGGCCATCAGGTTGCAGAAGACGCAGTGATGGTCGCCGGGCCAGGCCGCCAGGCTCGGCGGAACGCCGGGGCGGACAGTGCTGTCGGATGCGGTGATGTAGGCATAACGCCAGGGAGTCCAGAGAAGGTCCATGAGTTGGGTCCCGTCTGCATCAGTATAGAAGGTTGTTGCGCTGAAGCGCTTGCCGCCGCAAGCCTATTGTTTCTGGCGCGATGGGCGAGAAAATGCAGCCGCGATATCCCCCCGCGGCGCGGCCAATCTGTTGCATTGACGGGAGAATGCGGCGATTGCTACACTGGTGGCGTAGCTTCCTGCGCGGATTCCAGCAGCGAGTTGCGGCCGCCCTCCAGGCAGCCGCCGCCTGCCGGGTGTGTCCCACGGAAACCAGTCGTATTCCACGCCAGCCTGTGCGGCGAGGAAGGGCTGTTCCTTGTGAAAACACCACGGTCACAGGTGTGCGGTTGTGTGCGGGAGATGGCCTACGGCATCCCTTAAGCGAATCGCAGCAGAGGGACCATCCCCCAGCGGCAGGCAAGTTTGTGCCGCGGGAATAAGGAATCGCGGAGCTGTTAGCAATGGCAAAAGTCGTCAATCCCGAACCCGAGAGTACAACCCTGAACACTGAATTGGAAAGCACGATACTCGAACCTGCGGCGGAGCAAGAGCAGCCGTCGCCTGAATCCACGTCCAACACCGAAACCCCCAAGGCAGCCGAACTTTCCACGCTGGACGCCGATGCCCCATCCAAGTCTGTCGCTCCTGTAGCTCCTGAAGCCGAGGATACGCATGTGGCGGAAGTCACTGCGGAAGCCGCGCCTGCAGCCGAAGTTGCAACGGAAGATCGCGCGTCATCCCCGCCAGAGGTCCAGCCAGAGCCAGAGATTAAAGCCGCAGCCGTTGTTGATGCGGCTTCGCATGACGAAGCAGAGCCTGCTGTGGCCGTTCCTCAACCGGAAGTGGCTGTTGCGGCCGAACCGGTTGCCGCGGCGCCGGCGCCCGCGAAGGCCGCCGCGTCAGCAGAGCACAGTCTGGAGCACATGGATGACTTTTCCGCCGCCCTGGAGGCATTTGAACGCGAGCAGGCCGCGGAGGCCGCCGCTGTTGAAGCCTATGGCGACAAGATTGTCTCCGGCACGGTGATCAAGCAGACGGACAAGCATCTGGTCATTGATGTGGGCCTGAAGTCCGAGGGGCTGGTGCCGCTCGAACAGGTTCTGGATCATACCGGGGCAGTCAAGTTCCAACCGGGCGACCCAATCGACGTGGTCATTGAGCGCGAGGAGCCGGAGGGCGGCTACCTGGCCAGCTACGAGCGGGCGCAGCGCTTGCGCATCTGGGACACGATCGAGAAGGCCGCCGCCGATAAGACTCCGATCATGGGCACGGTGGTGAGCCGCGTCAAGGGCGGCGTGACCGTGGACATCGGGCTGAAGGCGTTTTTGCCCGGCTCGCAACTGGAGATTCGCCCCGTCCGCAATCTGGACGGCTATCTTGGCCAGCAGATTGAAGTCCGGGTCATCAAGCTCAATAAAAAGCGCGGCAATGTGGTGGTGAGCCGCAAGGAAATTCTGGAAGAAGAGCAGAACGCCAAGCGCTCTACAACGCTGGAGCAGTTGAGCGAGGGCGCGGTGCTGACCGGTACGGTGAAGAACCTGACCGACTACGGCGCGTTCGTTGACCTGGGCGGGATCGACGGCCTGCTGCATATCACCGATATGAGTTGGGGCCGCCTCACGCATCCTCGCGACCTGGTGAATGTGGGCGACGAGATTCAGGTCAAGGTGCTCAAGTTCGACAAGGAGAAGCAGCGGGTTTCGCTGGGCTTCAAGCAGTTGACGCCCGACCCCTGGCTGGACGCTACCGAGCGTTACCCGGTGGGCGCGCGCGTTCATGGGCGCGTGCTTTCGGTCACCGACTACGGCGCGTTTGTCGAGCTGGAGCAGGGCATCGAAGGTCTGGTTCACCTCTCGGAGATGACCTGGTCCAAGCGCCTCAAGCATCCCTCCAAGCTGGTCAAGCCGGCCGACGAAGTCGATACCGTGGTGCTGAGCGTGAATCCAGCCGACCGCCGCATCTCGCTGGGCATGAAGCAATTGATGGACAACCCATGGGAGAACCTGACGGAGCGCTATCCGGCCGGGACAGTGGTCGAGGGCCGGGTGCGCAACCTGACCGACTTTGGCGCCTTCATCGAGATTGAAGACGGCATCGACGGACTGGTGCATGTCTCCAACCTGAGCTGGACCAAGCGCGTCAAGCACCCCTCTGAAATCGTGAAGAAGGGCGAGAAGGTGAAGGCTGTCGTTCTCGGCGTCGAGCCGCAGAATCGCCGTCTCTCGCTGGGCATCAAGCAGTTGCAGCCTGACGTTTGGGAGAGCTTCTTTGCTACTCATCGGGTGGGCGACATGGTTCACGGCAAGGTGCTTCGTACGGCGCAATTCGGCGCCTTTGTCGAGATCGCGGAGGGCGTAGAAGGTTTGTGCCACATCTCCGAGGCCGGCGAAGACGCAGCCTCCAAACTGGAAACCGGACTGGAGCACGACTTCAAGATCATCAAGATCAACGTCGAGGAGAAGAAGGTGGGCCTGAGCCTGCGCGCCTCTGCGGGCCAGGAGCCAAGCCGCGCTCATGTGGAGAACTACAAGAAGGAGAGTCGCAAGGCTCCCGTCTCCAGTTCGACTACCACTCTTGGAGACCTCATCAACCTGCGCAAAAGCGAAAAGAGCGAAAAGAGCGAGCAGTAAGACGCTTTTCTCAGGCAAGACAGCAACGGCCGCCCGCAGAGGGTGGCCGTTTTGCGTTTAGGGCGACTTGCGATTCCTCATCTTCAAGCCCGCTTGTTGTCTTGCTGCCGTAGGGCGATGGCGATTCCCAGTGCCGTGAGCAGGCAAATCAGCCCGAAGAGGAAGACGCTGGAGTAGCCGTAAAGGCCGATGACCGCGCCGGCCAAGGGACCGGTAAGGAAGAAGGAGACGTCGGCAAAGGCAGTGTAGACGCCCAGGGCTGCGCCGCGATTGTTGATGGCGACGCGCTTGACCGCTTCGATGCCGAGGGAAGGAAAGACCAGTGAAAAGCCAAAACCTGCCATTCCAGCGCCGGTAAAGGCCATCCACGGCGAGGTGGAGAGCCACAGTAATAGCATGCCCATGGATTCGAGCGAGAGACAAGTAATGGCCACCGGATATCCGCCAAAGCGGTTGATGGTCTGGATGAAGAGGAGGCGTGCCGCGATAAAGGCCAATCCAAACGCCGTGAGGCAGAGTGCGGCGCCGTTCCAGTGGCGGCTGGCGTAGAACAGGGTGACGAAGGTGGCCAGGACACTGTAGCCCATGCCGCCCAGCGCCAGGCCCATGCCATGCGGAGCCACGCGGCCCACTAAGTGGTGGAGTGGAAGATGCTCGCCGGGATGTACCGGAACGGGGCTCTTGCGACAGGCAAGGGCAAAGCTGAAGGCGCAGATAAGCAGAGTCAGCAATCCGATAGAGGCCAGGCCCAACTGCGGATTCCTCCAGAGAGACTCTATAACCACGCCCAGCGGAGCGCCCAGCGCCATGGCGCCATAGGTGCTGATGCCGTTGAAGGAGATGACCTTGGCGGTGCTGTCTTGGCCGGCGCTGGTAATTCCCCACAAAGTTGAGCCGGTCGAGCCGAGACTCTCGCCGATGCCCAGTGCCAGGCGGCTGAGCAGCAGAATACAAAGGCTGAGCCAGGGGATGGAGTGCAGTGCGGCGGCGGCTATTAGCACCGCTCCGCTCAGGGAGCATGCGCCCATGCCCCAGAGCACGGAAACCTTGGCGCCAGCGCGATCGCTGATGCGCCCGGCCCAGGGACGGCTGACGAGAGTGGCAATGTATTGGATACTGATAACCAGGCCTGCCAGCGCCGCGTTGTAGCCCATGCGCAGATGCACATACGGCGGAAGGACGGCGAGCGGCAGCCCGATGGAAAGATAGACCACAAAGGTGAAGTAGACAAAGCTGATGATATGGCGGGTCGAGCCATTGGCGGCAACCGATGGTGAATTTGAATCGATGGCAGTTGTAGATATTTCCATGGTTTAAGTTGCAGCCCTTGGATGGATAAGGTCTTCACCTAGTATATCGAATCACTGTGTCGCCCCATGGCCCACAGAATGCCGTTTTCGATGATCCCGTAGAGGATTGGATTCGCGTAGTCCTCCTTGTTGTGCCCCAGCGCCAGGTAAAACTCCCGCCCGCCATCGAACTGGTGATACCAAGCCAGCGGCAGAGGATTGGGGAAGGCAGAAACGTCGGTCTTGATGGCGTCAAGCCCGGCCAGCTTGGTGCGATCGGTTACCAGCACCGGATGGATATCGGGGTTCAGGTGATCGATGAAATAACATTCGTCTGTCCACACAAACTGCGCCGGAAGACCTTTGACCGCTGGAAAGGACGGGTCGGTCACCTGCACGGTAAACGGCTGCATCCTGGGGTGGACCACAAACTTACCGCCCAGCACCGACTGGAAGTAAGGCCAATCGCGTTCTGAACCGGATGCCGAATGGATTCCGACAAAGCCCCCGCCGGCTTGGATGTAGTGCTTGAATGCACTGCGCTGCGCATCGTTTGAAAACGCCTCATTGTTGCTGTTTGAAAAGATCAGGGCGGCGTACTGCTTCAGATTGGACTCAGTGAACGTTGCCGGATCGTCCGAGACATCTACCGCAAACCCTTTTTCCGCGCCCATTTTCTTTATGGCTGCCACGCTGTCCGCAATGTTGTCGTGCACATACCCCTTGCCGTTGCTGGTGTAATTACGGGTGTAAACAAGTACCCGTGGCTGGATCTGTGCGGCGATCGGCAACCCCGCAACCACGCCCAGCAGCAACAATTGTGCAATTGCCGCGGTCAGGCGTGGGTGCGCCAGAGTGCAAATCAATTTCGCAAATCGATGCATAACTCTCCGATCTTTCTTCCCCGCTATCATAAGCCTGCCGCTGGGCTTTACGCCCTGGAGCCTCTAAACTGGGGATATGCTGAGCTATTCCGTTGAACATTTCGGATGCAGGGCGGCGCGCGCGGACGGCGAGGCGGTGAGCGGCCGGTTGCGCGTAGCAGGGCTGCGCGAGGACACTCCCACGGCGGCTGATGTGGTGGTGTTGAACACGTGCAGCGTGACGGCGGAGGCCGACCGGGCGGCGCGAGCCTTCATTCGCCGGACGCACCGGCTGAACCCGGCCGCGCGGATAGTGGTGACCGGCTGCTATGCGCAGCGCGCGCCAGAGGAGTTGGCAGCCATGAAGGGCGTGGCCGCCGTGGTGGGCAACAGCCACAAGGCGCTGGCGCCG
>Ga0326727_10007947_pt1 | contig 27443 bp, 24 predicted proteins | sample MB2enrmetagenome_FD_207643 | JGI IMG/M metagenome (GOLD analysis project Ga0326727, IMG submission 207643) | Lab enriched peat soil microbial communities from McLean, Ithaca, NY, United States - MB29MY | ecosystem: Environmental > Terrestrial > Soil > Wetlands > Peat | place: USA: New York...
GCGGATGGCAAGCTTGTGAATGCGCCCATCACCAGCCTCGACAGCATCATGGCGGGCGCCGCGGTCGTGGCGCTTTATGAAGAAACTCACGATCCGCGCTACCGCACGGCCGCAGCCGAGATTCGCAAGGCATTCGATAAGTACCCCAGAAACCCGGACGGCGGCTTCTGGCACAGCCCGGATCTGCCGGGCGAAATGTGGGTGGATGGCGTCTTCATGGGCCAGATGTTCCTCACGCGCTACGGAGCATCGATCACCGACCGCGAATATGCCTTCGACGAGGCCACCCGGCAAATTGTTGTTTTCGCGAATCACGCGCGCAAAGGCGACAGCGGCCTTTTCTATCACGCCTGGGCAGCCAACCCGGCAACGGCCTTAGTGATACCTGGACGGAAAGCCAAATGGGCCGACCCAAAGACCGGCCTCTCGTGCGACGTCTGGAGCGAGGGCCTGGGATGGTATGCACTCATCCTGGCGGAGACTCTGGCGGTGCTGCCTCCGGACCATCTGCGCCGCGGGCAGGTGCTCGATATCTATACCGGGCTGGCCGCCGGTTTGAAGCGCACTCAGGATCCCAAGACGGGCGGCTGGTTCCAGGTGGTCGATAAAGGCGACCGCCCGGATAACTGGATCGACAGTTCCGGCAGCGCGATGTTCACCTATGCGATTGAAAGAGGCATCGATCTCGGGTTATTGAAGAAGGCCGAGTACGCGCCCGTGGTTGCCAAGGGCTACCGGAGCATCCTCGGGAAGGCGAAAATCAATGACGCTGGGCTGGTCGATCTCTATAGCGCCGGCGACGGCGTCTGCGTGCAGGCGAGCTATGCCGACTACGTGAACTATCCAAAGTCCGTCAATGCCAAAGAGGCCATAGCCGGATTCCTGTGGGCCACCGCGATCGTCGAGAGGCCGCAACTGGAGAAGGGCCGCAAGCGATGAGATCAAAGGCGCTTCATCCAGCATGACGAGCAGAGGTATCCTCTCGTCATGGGCCAACTACGGCGCATTGATTCTCATTCACGACCTTGTTCATCGTCTTTTTTGCCTGCCTGAGTTCTTCCCGTGGGTCGGCGATCCCTCGAAGGAGGATCGCACCCGACAGTTTCATCCGACGAGCAACGACGCGCAGACGTACATCCGCACGTTCATTTCTGATCCGCGTTCCGCAACCCCGAGAGACCAGCGGCGCAAGCAGGCCGCCGTTTTCTTAATACCTTTTGCGGTCATGTTCCTCGTTGCGCATGAATTTCGACACATCGTCGGCGGGCATCTCAGTTGGCTAAAGGCCCGGTCCGGCCAGATGAGCATCTCCGAGGTCCTTGGAATACGCGGTGATCCGAGTGAAGGCCTATTCCTTCAGGCGCTGGAGATGGATGCCGACGGATTCGCTATGTACTACATACTCATGCGAGCATTGGCGCTGGCCGAGAGTCCGCAAGAGAATTTCCCGGCTTCGATCCAAGGCATTATCACGACACCGTGGCAGGCGCTCGGAGCAGCATTGGCGTGCACACTAGTGATAATCGGGACTTTCTTTCACCCGCCTGGGCCACCCGAGAAGTGGCGGTCCTACTCTCATCCTCCATCGGGCATCCGTCACGGAATGAATATATGGGGTGCGGACAGAGCCCTTGAGCAACTGGGGCGAGCGGATCTCCGCTCCGCGACCACCGCGAACCAAGAATGGGCGTCTCGCTTCGCGAGCTTCGCGCTCAGGCACCTTGTGCAGCGCCTTGGAAACGCCGACCGACACGAGGAGTTGCTTTTAGAGTTTGGTCCGCGTGGCCAACAGCATCTGGTGGAAGTCCTCAACGCCTGGGGAAGTATCCAGGCTGCCGTCGCAGCCTCCAAGCGCTGCTGAGTGAGGGGCTATCCATCTGAGAGGCGAACAGCTTGGAAAGCACCGGGACCTTCCCCTGCGGACAGGTCTTGGAGGCGCGGCTCCGTAGCCGTTCCCGGCCTTGAATGTCACGCCTGCGGCTCAATTGATCCTACGGAATTACTCTCAGCACCGCTGAATTCGATCCATACCCCCCAAACCACCGCTTACACGCCGCCGCTCACCAGTTCCCAGGCCCGTTCGATGTGCGCCTCGGTCGTGAGGTAGTTGCCCACGGCCAGGTGCAGGATGAAACGGCCGTCGAGAAAAGTGCCCGAGATATAAACGTCGCCGGCGGCATTGACCCGCTCCAATAGGCTGAGATTTTCATCATCGCTGCCCTTGTAGCGGAAGTTCACCACCGAGAAGCGCCCCGGTGCCACGTGCTCGAAGCGCGGATCGGCCTCCACGTGGCCGGCGAAGACCCGCGCCAGCCGCACGTGCTCGCGGATCACGGCGGCCAGACCCTCGCGGCCGTAGGAGCGCAGGATGAACCAAAGCTTTAACGCGCGGAAACGCCGCCCCAATGGGATGCCGTAGTCCATCGGGTTGACGGCGCGCGGATCGGGCGCCGATTGCAGGTACGGGGGAACCAGCGAGAAGGCCCGCCGCAGCACCTCCGGACGGCGCGTATAGAAGACGCTGCAATCGGTGGGCGTGAGCAGCCATTTGTGCGGGTTGGTCACCAGGGAATCGGCGCGCTCACAGCCCTCGAGAGCCCAGCGGAACTCCTCGGCGACGGCCGCCGAACCGGCGTAGGCGGCGTCCACGTGCAGCCACATTTTGTGCCGCTCGCAGAGATCCGCGATGGCCGGAACCGGGTCCACGCTGGTGGTCACGGTGGTCCCCACGGTGGCGCACACGCAGCAGGGGCGCAGGCCCGCTGCCAGGTCGCGCTCGATCATCTCGGCGAGCACATCGGCGCGCATACGGAACTCGCCATCCACCGGGGCCTTGCGCACGTTATCCTGGCCGATCCCCACCGCGATGGCGCCCTTCTCGATCGACGAATGCGCCTGCTCTGAGGTGTAGACCACCAGGCCGCGGGAGGCGCCCTTGGTGCGCGCCTCGGGGTCGGCGGCCTCGCGCGCCGCCGCGATGGCATGCATGCTGCTGGTGGAGGCGGTGTCGTAGATCAGGCCGAACCAGTCCTCGGGCAGCCCCGTCCAACGGCGCAGCCAGCGCAAAGCCACCTGCTCCAGCTCCACGATGGCCGGGCAGGTCTTCCAGAGCATCCCGTTGCCGTTCAGCGCCGCCGCCAACAGCTCACCCAGGATGCCCTCCGGCGTCGAGGAGTTGGCGAAGTAGGCCATGAAACCGGGATGGTTCCAGTGCGTCATGGCGGGCGGGATGAGCCGCTCAAAATCGTCCAGGATCGCATCCATGGATTCGCCGCGCTCGGGGCCGCAAGCGGGCAGGGCGTCGGTGAGCTGGCCGGGCTGGACGGGCGGCAGCACGGGGTAGCGCTCGGGGCGTGCCAGGTAATCGGCCACCCAATCGATGGCGCGGTGGCCATAAAGCCGGAATTCGTCGGGGGTCATGTCAGTGTATGGTTACCGTGCCGGTAGCCAGCATCTTCCTGGCGGCTTCGGCCGGAACCTTCCAGTTTCGATCAAAACGCCCCTCCGCCACCACATGGGCCAGCGATCCCTCAAAAAGAATGTAGTCGCCGAAGGTGCCCAGCAAGCGGTAGGGGGCGGGCGCGAACGGGTCGCCGCCTCGGTTGGCCTCGTCCGCGCCCGTCCACCAGGGCAGCCCGGAGCTGATCAGCGCGTAGTGTTTTCCGGCGGGGGCAATGAACAGCAGGCCGTAATCGGCGGCGCCGCGGTTGAGCTCGAGCGGCAGGCGCGCGGCCAGGCGGGCGATCTGCGAATTGGTGTCCGCGGATCCGAACAGCACCAGGCTGGCCGAATCGAGATCCTCGGGCGTGACAGCGTTATCCGCTTTGACCGGCAGCGCCAGCGTCAAGTGCGAGCGCGCTGTGGACCACTCGGCCGCCGATTCTGCCAGCTTGTGGCGGGCTTCGATCTCCTCGGAACCGCGCGCTGCACCCGTGCCATAGACGTAGATATGGCGCCCCGCGACCGCTTCGGCGATGGGTCCTTCGGCTCCCCGGCGTTTTCCCCCGGGCAGCAGCAGGCCGCTGCGCCAGGCGCCCGCCGTCCGGTTGAACGAGTAGGGACCGCCGGCTCTCACCCGCAGCGCCGTTCCATCGATGGTCACGGTCGTCAAAGGACGGTCCGGCGTCACCGTGAAGCCATCCACCTGGCGGGTCTGGACGCTCAGGCGATTGCCCTCCAGGCGCGCATCCGCAGTGGCCAGCTCGCCGGGCGTCAGGCCATCGATGCGCAACCAGTAGGCGGCGCCGTAACGGTACGCCCGCGCGGCGAGGCGCACGCGCTCGGGGAAGCGCGGACGGCTGAACTGCTCCAGCCAAGCGAACAGTTCGTGGCCGCGATACGCCATATCCCAGGCATTGTGGCGCACACCGGGGTACTCGATGTAGTCGGCCGCCACCCCCAGGTCGAGCAGGCGCCGCTGCCACAGACGCGAGGATTCGACCGGCACCAGCGGGTCCTGATCGCCCTGGAAGAGGCGTATGGGGAGATTGAGGGCGTTGCCCGCCAGCTCCTCGAGGCCCGGGAATCCGGCGGGGCATACCGGCGCCACGGCCGCCCAGGCGTCCGGATGCGTCAGGGCCAGAAAGAGCGCGCCGCCGCCGCCCATCGAAATGCCCGTGAGATAGACGCGGTCGCGGTCCACCGGGTAGCGGCGCTCCACATCCGCCAGCATGTCGTAAACGTCCCGCTCGGCGATGCCCTGGTATCCCATGGTGCCGCGGGCCAGAGGACAGGCTACGATGAGATCCGCTTGCGCCGGGAAATTCCGCAGATCGCCCGCCGCCACGTCGCCGAAGCGGTTGACCACGCCGAAAACCTGTCTGAGATTAACGGTGTGATTGCTCTCCTCGGCATGCAGGCTGACGAGCAGCGGATACCTCTTTCCGGCCTCGAAGGCCTTGGGAACGTACACCGCGTAGGGTTGCTCGGAGCCATCCACATCCGAGTGGAAGGTGAGCACGATTTGCGCGAAGGCCGCGCCCGTAAAAGCCGAAAGTGCCAGCCAGCGTGCCGACCTATACATGGGCGGCGATTCTCTTCATCCCCGGCAGCCAGGCTCCGAACCACTCCCGGAACTCCTCGAGTCTCTTCTGTTTGGCGGCTGCCAGGGGCACGGAAATCGGCCCGGTCTTCAGCCCGCGCAGCCCGGTGGCTACCTTGAGCAGGAGCGGCCGCGGAAACTGCTCCACCCAGCCGAGAAACTCCTGAAGCAAGGCATCCAGGCGCGCAACCGCCTCAAGGTCGGCGGCGTCCATGGCCCGGTCGAGAGCCATCAGCAGTTCGGGAAGCGCGCAACCCGCTTCCGATATAGCTCCGCACGCCGGTTGAGAGCTGCGCTCACCGGCTCCCTGGCCGAAGCGCGCACGCGTGAGCACCCGGTCGTTGCCTGTCAGGAGGGTGAAGCCTAGCGCAGCCGACGCGGTCTTCAGGCACGCGAAAACCTCGAGATCGTCGCCGCCCTCTTCGATGCCCGCGTAGAGGCCGGTTTCCAGCAACTCGAGGGCAGTCCGGGTGGCGATACCGCTAGTGAACTGGGGGGTATTCGAGAGCAACAGCGGAGTCCCCGCACCCACCCGCGCGGCGAACTGCGTGTAGAACTCCCGAAGGTCGTCCTGCTCATAGCGGAAAAAGAAAGGGGGCGGGACCAGCAGAGCGGCCGCGCCGGCGTCACGGGCTTCGCGGGCCAAGGCGAGGGAGGCATCCAGGGAAGCGCTTCCCACCCCGACCAGGACCGGAACCCGGCTCCGCTTCACCGCCAGGTAGACGAGCCGGGAGCGTTCCTGGGCCTCCCGCGCCGGGTATTCGCCTGCTGCCGCGAACAGCACGACGCCGTGCACGCCGCCGCCGCACAGGTGGTCCAGAATCTCGAAAACCGCTCCGAAATCGATCTCTTCCCGTCGTCCGCGAGGCGTGACGGCAGCCACGTTCATTCCACGCATCTCCATGATGGACGGGGCGGTGCTTCCTGCGCTTCACTCTAGCACAGCCGATGCCCAGCGGCGGTGCCCCCCGCGCAGTACCGCTATGGTACTTTCAGTACTACGGAAAAACGATCTCCTGGTGTGAAATAGTACTGATGAATCTCGCTCGAGCGCTCGGATTCGGTTCGACCTTCTACCTCGCGCTATGCGCGCTACTGATTTGGACTCACCGCCGCCACCGCAAGGCACGCAAATACCGCCAAGCCGTGGCGGACGCGCTCATGGTGCAAGATGAACCGGGGCGTCCATACCTGGTGTGCTGACGGCGGTCTCGCGCCGTTCCCGCCGGGCCAGCAACTCCCGTTCCGCCCGCAGCCAGTCCTCGTGGTCCGAGCCGTGCGGCCGCCCGCGTGCTTCCCAATGGAAATAAGCTAATTCCGCGATCTCCCGGTGTGTCGGTGCGCTGGCAACCCGGACGGGCTCCTCTGCGCGGCTATCCGGAAATCGTGGATCGCGGCGGGCGTGCCGGGTGTGGTTCCATCCGCAGAAGTGAGGCATTGTTCCCGAATCACAATATAGCGCAGAGAGGGCTGCGGCTTGAGAATCCGAATTGAGGAAGAGTACTGGAACGCGTGAGTGTTTCCGCGCACCCGGCAGACTTCTTGACGATTTGTCCCGCTCTGGCCAGTTCGGAGTGTCAGCGAACGCTGGCGTCCCGGCAAGGTTCGCCGGTGCGCAACATTTACGTAAAGCCGCTCGATTGAACGGTGCAACCGGTTATAATCGACCCTGGAGTCCGAAATTCGCCATGAAACCATCTTCTCGCCGCACGTTTCTCGCCACCGGTCTGGCGCTTCCCGCCGCCGGGCTGGCAAACGCCCAACAGGCCAAGTCTCAGGCGCCCCAGGAGGTCAAGTTCACTTACCGAACGCTCGGTAAGACCGGTCTCAAGGTGACCTCGCTTTCCTTCGGATGCATGACCACTTCCGACGGCAGCGTCGTCGAACGCGCGGCCGATATGGGCATTCTCCACTTCGATACCGCGCGCAGCTACCAGGCCGGCAACAACGAGCGCATGGTGGGCGCGGCCTTGAAGGGCAAGCGGCAGCGGGTGGTCTTGTCGAGCAAGACGGAGGGCAAAACCAAGGCGGAGGCCCTGGCCCAACTCGATACCAGCCTGCGGGAGCTGGCGACCGATCATCTGGACATCTGGTATCTCCATCAGAAGAACGTTCCGGCCGACGTGACCGACGATCTGCTGGAGGCTCAGCGCATCGCCAAGCAGGCGGGCAAAATCCGCTTCGCCGGCATCAGCACGCATTACAACATGGATAAGATGCTGCCTTACATCACCAAGCTGGGGCAGACCGATGTGATCCTGACCACCTACAACTTCGCGATGCAGTCGGTGGACCAGGACGCCGGCAAGAACGGCCAGGCGCCGAAATCGGACATGACCGGCGCCATCCATGCGGCCCGGCAGGCCGGCGTGGGAATCGTGGTAATGAAGGTGCTGGCCGGCGGCATTTCGAGGGTGGGCCGCGGCGACCGCCTCTATGGCGCGGATCAGGGGACCCTTTCCAAACAGCTCAGCCAGCCGGGCGGGCCGGTGGCCGCCATCCGGTGGGCTCTCCGGAACGAGTCGGTGGACACCGCTATCGTCTGCATGAGCGATAACGATCAGCTCGATGAGAACTTGCAGGCCATGGCTCAGCCGTATTCCCCCGCCGACGCCAAGCTGCTGGCCCAGCAAATGGCTTACATCGGGCCGCGCTATTGCCGCATGTGCGGCTCCTGCGGCGGCGTCTGCGACAAGGGCGTGCCGGTTGCCGACGTGCTACGCATCCTGACGTACGCCGAAGGCTACGGCCAGTTCGCCCTGGCCCGCGAGCGGTTCCTGGAGTTGCCCGAGCACGCGCGCGCCATCCGCTGCGAGGATTGTGCCACCTGCTCGGTCGATTGCCCCCACGGCGTGCACGTTCGCGAGCGGGTTGGCCGCGCTCAAGAAATGCTGGCGTAGGCCGGCGGTACTACCGCTTGCGCCACAACCGCGCGTGGCCGGAACGGGCCATTTCGTCTTTTCCCGCCGCGCGCTACACTCCAGGTAATAGATGCCATGACTCGCCGCTTCTTCTTCATCGCCGCCGTGGTGTTGACCGCCTTCGCCCAAAAGCCGTCGCTGCGCGCCCCCGATGTCCGCTACGAGCCCTCCACGCCCGAGCAGATTCTCGCCATGCTCCAACTCGCCGGCGTCACTCGGCATGACATCGTCTATGACCTTGGCTGCAACGACGGACGCCTCATCATCATCGCCGCCCAGAAGTTCGGCGCCCGCGGCGTGGGCATCGACATCGACCCCCAGCGCATCCAGGAATCGATTGCCAATGCCCGACAGGCCGGCGTCGAACGCCTGGTGACCTTCCGCAACGAAGACCTTTTCACGGCCGATATCCACAAAGCCACGGTTGTGACTCTCTATCTGTGGCCCTGGATCAATCTGAAGCTGCGCGCCAAGCTGTGGAGGGAGCTCAAGCCCGGCACGCGCGTGGTCTCGCATTATCACGATATGGGCCAGTGGCTTCCCGAGAAACAGATCGTCGTCGAAGGCCACAAGATTTTCCTGTGGATCATCCCGGCCATGCCGCCGGTTGTGACAGACACGCCCGAGTGGCGCTAATCTCGTCTATTCATGAGCGATTGCCATCCTTTGCTCGAGGGTTTTCCCATCGTGACCGCCATTCCGCTGCTGTGGGGCGACGAAGACGCCTTCGGCCACGTCAATAATGTGACTTACCTGCGCTGGTGCGAGAGCGTGCGAGTCGAGTATCTTTGCCGAATCGGCCTATTCCCGTCGCTGCCGCCCTCCGGCACGGGCCCCATCCTGGCCAGCATGAAATGCGATTACAAGTGGCCGCTCACCTTTCCGGACACGGTCGAGGTGGGCGCGCGCGTCACCCGCATCGGCACGAGCAGTTTCCGCATGGATCACCGCATCGTGAGCCGGAAACTGGGCCGCCTGGCGGCCGAGGCGGAATCGGTCCTGGTAGTGCTCGATTACAGCGCAGGCAGATCCGTACCCGTGCCGGAGGAGACGCGGCGAAAAATCGCCGCCCTGGAAGGCCACCCGGTCGAAAGCTGAGAGCGGACGGCCTTCCGGGCCCTGGGACCCCGGCGAACCGGTGGGCCTACTTGTTCGTTACGGTATCTTTCACCTGGGGCTGGCCGGAGCCGGAGAACTGGCCGGTGGCGGAATCTGCGTCCACCTGCGTGATCTTGACGGTGCCTACGGGGCTCTCGATGCTGCGCAGCACTTTGCCGGTGGCGGGGTCTTTCACTTCCCTTACCTTGCGCGTGATGCTCAGCGTATCGCCCACGTTGACGCCATTGCGCGAACCGACGTTAATGATCACGGTGCCATCCGGCTCGGCATCGGCTACCATCCCGTTGATCACGACGGCCACCGTGGGCATGCTGGTCGCCTTGGCATCCAACTGCGCACCGAGGTCGTTGACCGCCTTGGTGGTGGCCTCCCCGATAATGGTCGCGCCGAAGTTGCTGGACTTCATGTCGATCCCGCCGCCGGCCTCCGGTCCGACGGTGCTTCCGCCGGCTCCGATCAGGCTGGCGCCCTTGCGCGTCGATTCGCCTTTGGCCGTACAGGAGGCCAGAATCTCCGCGGTGCTGGTATCGATCATGCGCGCGGTAATCTGCACCACCGCGTTGGCCTCCGACTTCTTCACTCCGCCGAGTCCGAAGCGCCCGGTGACGTTACCCAGCGCGCCGCCGCCCACGCCGACGCTCTTATCATCGCGGCCGAACTGCGTGATGCTGCCGATGATAATCGCCTGCACGCCCAACACCTTGGCGATCGCGGCGGCCGAGTTCGGATCGGCACGGTCGCTGTTGGAGAAATTCTGCTCGGCCAGGACTTTATCCAGCTCCTTGCGCTCGATCACCGAATATTGGCCGTCGTTGACCAGTTTGTCCACCAGCAGATCGGCGATCCCTTTGCCAATATCCTGGTTGGTGCCGAAAATCTGTTGCACATAACTCGTTACGGTTCCGTAATCGAAGTTCATCACGGCGACGCGTTTCTTGGGCTGCTGAGCGGATGCTCCCGCAGCCAACAGGACCAAGGTCAGGCAGGATGAGAAGATTCGGCGAAGCATCTGGATCTCCATGTGAATAATGATCGGGATAAGAGGGTGCGTTTGTCAACCGTTTTGGTACCGGAAATTGGCTGGAAATCGCCCACCGCAATGCGGCGCCGCAATCGCGCCGCGGGGCTCGCTTGGGCGCCGCTGGCGGAGCCGCCCGACGCCGCCCGGCGATCCTGCTATAATGAAAATCGTTCCGCCCGGCCATTCAGGATACCTTTATGTTCCTTAGTGTCAAAGAGATGGAACTGCGGAAGGTTCGCTTCGAGGAGACCTTCCCGCCGGGACGGATCGATTTTTCGGGCGAGGACGTGGAGCAGAACTCCCCTTTGCGCGCGGCCGGCACGGCTGAGCTGGTGGCGCATTCAGATGGGGAGATGCGGGTCCGCGGGAAATATTGCGTGGAGTTGCGTGCCCGGTGCGACCGGTGCTTGGGCGACGCCCTCTTTCCGCTGGATGGCAGCTTCGATTTGTATTACCGTCCGGTCTCGGCGATTGCGCGAGAGGAAGAAGTGGAGATCCACGAGGGCGATACCGAGATAGGCTTTTACCAAGGCGGCGGCCTGGAACTGGAGGATGTTCTTCGGGAGCAGGTGCTGCTGGCCTTGCCCATGCAACGGGTTTGCAGCGTGGTTTGCAAGGGAATATGTCCGGTTTGCGGGGGAAACAGGAACGAGACCGCGTGCGATTGCAGGGCCGCGAGCGCTGGCGACCGGTGGGAACCGCTCCGCAAACTGGATTTCTGAGTCATTCCGATATTGACACCGCACATGCGGATGAGATTTGCTGAGGTTGAGATATGCCGAATCCGAAACGCAGACACTCCCAGAGGCGGACGAGCACCCGCCGCGCGCACGACGCGTTGAAGGCGCCGGGCTTTTCCGAGTGCCCCAATTGCCACGAGCCCAAACTGCCCCACCGCGTATGCCCGCACTGCGGCCAGTACAAGGGCCGCGAAGTGGTCGAGGTAGCGCAGGAGTAAGGCCGGCGGCCAGACATGCTCACCATTGCGGTAGATGCAATGGGCGCCGACCGGGCCCCTAAAGTGGAAGTGGAGGGGGCGGTTCGCGCCGTCAGGAGCTTGGAAGTCGAGGTGATCCTGGTGGGCCGGCAGGAAGTCATCCGCCCGGAACTGAAGCTGCACGAAGATCACCGTGAACTTCCCATCACCGTAGTGGACGCTCGCGACGTGGTTACCATGGAAGACAGCGCCGCGAAGGCCTCCCGCGCCAAGCGCGACAGTTCCATCCGGGTGGCCGCGCGCCTGGTGCGCAGCGGGTCGGCGGCGGGTTTTGTGTCGGCCGGGAACACCGGCGCGGTGATGGCCACCGCCAAGATGGTGCAGGGCGTGGTGCCGGGAGTGGACCGGCCCGCCCTGGTGGGCATTCTGCCCACCGCCAGCGGTTCGCCGGTGGTGCTGGTGGATGTGGGCGCCAACGTGGGCTGCACGCCCGAGATGCTATGCCAGTTCGCGGTGATGGGGGAAATCTACTCGCGCGTGGTCCTGCGGCGCCCCAAGCCCCGCGTGGGGCTGCTTTCCATCGGCGAGGAAGAGCACAAGGGCAACGAGCTGACGCGCGCGGCCACCCCCTTGCTGAAGAACCTGAACCTGAACTTCATCGGCAACGTGGAAGGCGGCGACGTTTACGGCGGCCAGGTGGACGTGATCGTGTGCGACGGCTTCATCGGCAACGTGGCGCTGAAGGTCAGCGAAGGCTTGGGCGACATGGTGAAGCGCCTGCTCCAGGAATCGCTCGAAGCCAACATCAAGCGCAAGATCGGGTACGTGCTGGCCAAGACGGCCTTCCAGGATTTCCGCCGGCGCCTGGATTACTCCGAATATGGCGGCGCGCCGCTGCTGGGAGTGCGCGGGGTGACCATCATCTGCCACGGGCGCTCCAACGCCAACGCCATCAAGAACGCGATCCGCGTGGCGGCGGAATTCTCCGCCGGAAACGTCAATCAAGATATCGAGGAGGAGCTGCGCGGACGCCAACGCGTGGCCGGAGACTGAGCCGTATGCGGGCGGTTTGGCCGCTTCTGCTTCTTGCCACCGGTGCCATTTGGGGCCAGAGTACCAGTCTGGTGGACTGGAGCCTCTCGGCCGAACCGCAGGCGGCGCAGCCGGGCGGGAGCCTGGTGATCCGGGCTACCGCGCGGATCGAGCCGGGATGGCATCTCTATTCGGCTTCCACACCGGCCGGGATTCCCACTTCCTTCCAACTGGCGGCCAACCGGGTGGTGGAGCGGATGCGCGTACTTCAGCCGCCTCCCCGGCGTGCTTACGACTCCAATTTCGAAGCAGACACCGAGACCTACGAGGGTCAGGCGGTCTTCCTGCTGGAACTGCGGTTGAAGAAGGACGCACCGGCAGGCCCGGTCGAGCTAGGGATCAGCACGCGCTACCAGGTCTGTAACGACAAGCAGTGCGTCCCCTCCAGGTGGTCTGGGGTGATGGACTTCGCGGTGGACCCGGCGGCCCACGATTTGGTTCCGATTTTTGCCGGATACGCGGAGGCGAAAGCGCCCCCCGCTCCCGGAGCCGCGCCGGCCCAAAGCTGGGGCGCGTTCCTGCTGGTAGCGTTTGGGTTCGGGCTGGCCAGCATTTTCACGCCCTGCGTGTTCCCCATGATTCCCATTACCATGTCTTACTTCCTGAACCGGGAATCGGGCGGGCGCGGGGACAGCGTGTTGCAGGCAGTGGTGTTCTGCCTGGGAATTGTGGTGCTCTTCTCGGGCATCGGGCTGGCGATCACCGCCATACTGGGGCCGTTCGGAGTGGTGCAGCTCGGATCGAATCCGTGGGTTAACGGCTTCATCGCGGCGCTATTCATTGCCTTCGGGTTGAGCCTGCTGGGGGCCTTCGAGATCACCATTCCTTCGTCGATCCTTACGCGCTTGAATCAATCTTCCGGCCGGGGCGGCTTCGCCGGCACGCTGCTCATGGGGCTGACATTTTCGCTGGCCTCCTTCGCCTGCGTGGGACCGTTCGTGGGCACGCTGCTGGCGGCATCGGTGGCCGGCGGCGGCGCCAGGCCTCTGGCCGGCATGGTGACGTTCGCCGCGGGCCTGGCGCTGCCGTTCTTTCTGCTGGCGCTGTTCCCCTCCTATTTGAAGCGGCTGCCGCGCAGCGGCGGCTGGATGGCGCGGGTCAAGGTCGTGATGGGCTTCGTAATCCTGGCGGCCAGCCTGAAGTACCTGAGCAGCCTCGACCAGGTTCTGCGCTGGAACATTCTGACGCGCGAGCGGTTCCTGGCGGTGTGGATCGTGCTCTCGGCCATGGCGGGGCTGTACCTGCTGGGCTTCCTGCGCCTGGAAGGCATCCAACCGGACGATCGGCTGGGGCTGGGGCGGCTGCTCATCGGGATGGCCTTCCTCATTTTCGCGATCAGCCTTTTGCCGGGCATGTTCGGCGGAAAGCTGGGCGAGCTGGATGCCTATGTTCCACCGGCCGCCGGCGAGACGGCCTTGGGAGGCGGCGGCACCGCGTCTCAGCCCGCGCTGGCGTGGATGAAGGACCAGTATCGCGAGGCGCTCGACCGCGCGCGCCGCGAGGGCAAACTGGTGTTCGTCGATTTCACCGGATACGCCTGCGCCAATTGCCACTGGATGCAGGCCAATATGTTCACGCGCCCGGAGATTGCCGCGGCGCTCCAGGGCTTTGTCCTGGTGCAGTTGTACACCGATGGCACGGATGCGGCGTCGGAAACCAACCAGAAGCTGCAATTGGCCAGATTCAACACCGTGGCCATTCCGTTCTACGCCATCCTGGACCCCGACGAGAAAGTCGTGGCGACCTTCGCGGGCTTGACTAAGGACCCCGCCGAGTATCTGGCCTTCCTCAAGAAAGCGCCGGCCGCAGTGCCGGCCGCGGCGTCGCCTTCCGGGGTGCCACGCGTCACATCCCTCGATGGCAGCCCGCTCGATCCCGCCACTTTCGCAGGCAAGGTGGTAGTGGTGAATTTCTGGGCTACCTGGTGCGTGCCGTGTATCCAGGAGATTCCCAGCTTCAACAAGCTCAACCGCGACCTCGCGGCGAAGGGCGTGGTGGTGGTGGGCGTTTCGATGGATGACGAAGGAGCCGCGCGCGTCGCGCCCTTTTTGAAGAAGCACCCCATGGACTACACCGTGGCTCTGGGGTCCGACGTTTTATCCAAACAATTCGGCCTGGACTCGTTACCCGTCACCGTGGTTTTCGACCGCAACGGAAAAGAGGTCAAGCGTTTCGAAGGCTTCACGCCCGAAGGCGAGTTGCGCGAGACCATCCGGCAGGCGCTGTGAGCGCGCTGGCATGGGCCGGCTAATTCATTATGTAGTCCGTCATCAGCGCCATAAACTCCTCGGCGGAAGGGATATATCTCTGCTGTCCGGAAGCCAGTGTCACAAAGCAAGGCATTGACGCGGTGTCCGAGAGGAGCGTGTAGTAGCAGTAGCCATATTGCTTATTCTCAAAGGCTTCCAAGATGCGCGTGCCGATCGTAAAAACGCCCTGGACGGCGTTTTTGGAGGCGATGAACTGGCTGCTGTCGATCTTGACGAAGCACTTGTTGAGCCGTGCGTTGTAATGATGGCTATAGTTGAGAGCGGTTGAACTCGGCCATCCTCCCTCGGCGGCTTCGATCCCGAATAACTGGCGGGCTTGCCGGGCACAATCATTTTCAGCATTGGAATTCTCGACGGTGGCGACTTTCCGGGGGGGCAGCTTTGCTGCAGTGAGAGATCCGACCTTTGCCTGGAGCTCTTGATTTTCTCTCAGCAGTCGCAGAATGCAGTGAGCGTCGAAAGCAGTCAACGCGAGGACGAGTGGTACTAGAACTACTAGACGGTTCATCCTATTTCTGAACATAGCACGGATTCGAAAGTACGGCTACCGCGCTTTAGGACGAGGCGGGGGATCCTCTGAGCGGGCGGCCAGCGAAATGGTTGCGGGGCGGCCGCTACCCGACGATCACCACCGTCACTTCGCCCGGACCGTGCACGCCGCGCACCAGGATCTGCTCGATATCGGCGGTGCGGCTGGGGCCGGTGATCAGCACCATCGAACTGGTCTCGTTCGAGGGCAAAGGGTGCAGCGCAAGCAGTTCGTCGAGGCCGGTCAGGATGCGGTCGCGCGGCAGGACCGCGATGTGCGCCGGTGGCAGCAGCGAGATCATGCGCGCCTCGCGCGGGCTCGAGATCATCACCAGCGTGCCGGTGTCGGCCAGGGCGTAATCGGCGGAGGTGATACCGACCTCCGCGGTGGCGCAGAGCTCGCGCAGCTCCGCGCGGTCCGTGATGCCGGAGCGAACTCCGGACAGGGCCGCGATCCCGCATTCCGCGAGATACGGAGCGTTGGATGCCAGCGCGCACTTTCCGGCGATGGCGGCGGCCACGAAGGTGCGGGCTTCCTCCGGCGTGGCGGCGCGGTGGCAGTGGCCGGCCAGTTCCTCGAGGCGCGTGCGAAAGCTCGTGATGCGCGCTTCCATATCGACTTCCGGAATGCGGATGCGCGCCGCCGGCGAATCGGCCGCCGCCTGCCCGGGGCTGCGGCCGAGCGCGGTGCGGATGCGGTGCAGGATGTGATCGCGGGACATCAGCGGCGCCTCCACAACTCGCGGAAACTCTTCGGCGGCGCGGGCGGCAGATCGCGCTGGCTCAACCAGGCGCGCAGGGGGCCGATGTTCATCAGGGCCGGGGCGCTGCGAATCCAGCCGCCGGTTTCGGAAGGGGCCATGGCAGCGGCCGCGCGCCCGGCCATCTCGTACAGACGGGGGTGCGTCATGATCCAGGCGAACAGGCGGAAGGCCAGCTTCTCCAGGAGATTCTTGCGGTCGCGCGTCTCGGCTTTGCGGACTTCGCCGCGCAGGGTCAGCAGCAGCTCGGGGATCTCGATCTTCACCGGGCAGACCTCCGCGCAGGCTCCGCACAGGCTGGAGGCGAAGGGCAGCGCGGGCTCGTGTCCGATCCCCAAAAACTGCGGCGTGATGATCGCGCCGATGGGTCCCGAGTACACCCAGGGAAAGCTGTGGCCGCCGATCTTGCGGTACACCGGGCAGGTGTTGAGACAGGCGCCGCAGCGCAGGCAGTAGAGCGACTGCCGTTTGGCGCGGTCGGCCAGCACGCGTGTGCGGCCGTTATCCAGCAGCACCACGTAGAACTCGTCGGGCCCGTCGATCTCGCCCTCTCGCCGGGGGCCGCTGAGGATCGACGTGTAGACGCTCAACCGCTGCCCCGTGCCGCTGCGCGCCAGCAGCTTGAGAAACGTGGCCAGGTCCTGCGCGCGGGGAATCATCTTCTCGATTCCGGCGACGGCGATGTGGATTTTGGGCGCCGACGTGGTGAGCCGGATGTTGCCCTCGTTTTCGACCAGCACCACGGCGCCCGAATCGGCCACCAGCATGTTCGCGCCGCTGATCCCCATATCGGCCGCCAGAAACTTCTGGCGCAGCACCTTGCGGGCGATGGCGGTCTGCTTCTCGGGGACCTCCTCGCGCTCCACGCCCAGATTCTTGGTGAACAGCTCCGCCACGTCGTAGCGCGTCTTGTGGAGCGAAGGGCCCACGATGTGAAAGGGCCGCTCGTGCGCCAGTTGCACGATGAACTCGCCCAGATCCGTTTCGACAGCCTCGAGACCGTGGTGTTCGAGGCGTTCGTTCAGATCCAGCTCCTCGCTGGTCATCGACTTGGCTTTGACGATCCGGCGCGCGCCGCGTTCCTTGGCCAGCCCGACGATGAAATCGGTCACCTCGGTGGCATCCTTGGCGTAGACCACGTGGCCGCCGTGGGCCTCGACGTTGCGCTCGAACTCCTCGAGGTAGTGGTCGAGGTTCTCCATCACGTGCTTCTTGAGGTCGTGGGCCTCCGTGCGGAGTTCCTGGTAGTCGGGCAGCTCGGCTGGAGAGACTATCTGGGTCCGGCCGTCTTTCAGACGCCCGGTGGCGGTGTAGACAGCCAGTTGAAGATTGGCGTTCTCGAGGGTTTGGTGGATTTTGCGATCGAACTGGATGGACATGGCAATCAGCGGCTGGCCAGCACCTCGGCCAGGTGCACGGTGCGCACCGGGGCGCCGGCGCGCGAGAGCACGCCCTGGATCTGCATCAGGCAACTGGGGTCGGCCGAGACCACCGTGCGGGCGCCGGTGCGCAGGATGGCGTCGATTTTGGTGCGGGCCATGGCGCCGGAAAGCTCGGCGAACTTCACGGCGAAGGTGCCGCCGAAGCCGCAGCACTCTTCGGGCGGCTGCATCTCGCGCAGATCCAGACCGCGCACGCGCGCCAGCAACCGCCGGGGGCCTTCGCGGATGCCCATTTCACGCAGGCTGTGGCAGCCATCATGATAGGTGACCACATCCTCGAAGCGCGCGCCCACGTCTTCCACGCCCGCCACGCGCGTGAGGAACTCCGAAAACTCCCACACGCGCCCGGCCAGGGATTCGGCGCGGGCGAGCATGGCGGGTTCTTTCTCGAACAGACTGGCGTAATGGTTCTTCACCATCGAGGCGCACGATCCGGAAGGCACCACGACGGCTTCGCTGGCGTCGAACGTATCGAGGAAGTGGAGTGCCACCGTGCGGGCTTCTGCGCGGTAGCCGCTATTGAACGCGGGCTGCCCGCAGCAGGTCTGTTGTTCGGGAAAATCGACCCGGTATCCGAGCCTTTCGAGAACCTCGACCATGGCCATGCCGATCTGGGGCATGAGCTGGTCGACCATGCAGGTTACAAACAAAGAGACCCGATTGGGCATGCAGTCTTTGATTTTATCACCGGGTGTGGCCGGGGCTGCCGGGCCCTCGGAGTGCCCTATGTCCGGATCGCGCGGCCTCAGGAGGCCATCTGGGCCATTTCGGTCAGCGGTTCATTCTCGGCCGGCTCCGGCGCAGGGGAAGGCGACGTTTCCGCCGGAGCAGGTTGCTTGTCGATAACGACGGGCGCGGGCGGCGCGATGGGCGTCGGCAGCGTGACCGCGGCGGGTCTCCGCGCGCGAGGCTTGCGAGCGGCCGGCTGCGGCGGCGCCTTTTTCAGACCCGCCGAGTGGCCGAGCTCTTCGAGCGAAGGGAACAGGAAGTCGCGCAGTGTCCCCACGTCCGGCGCGGCATCGGCATCGGCTGTGAAGCCCCAGAAAACTTTGCCGTCGTAACTCTGGACGGCCACGTTGACTCCCAACTCGTACCCCGTGGGCACGTGGGGATAGGAGGTCAGCATGTGCCGGCCACCTGCATAGAGCGGATCGGGAGATCCCGGAATGTTAGTAAAGATCAGGTTGAACAGGGGGACTGGCAGGATGAGCTGCGAGAGCGCCGACCAGAACAGCGCCTGCAGCGGCGGCGGCGCCGCACCGATGAAGTTCGCCGCCAGACCCACCAGGTGCGCCGCGCCGGCGTTCTTCATCACCGCCATTCTGGCGGATACCGAGTGCAAGTGCCGGGCCGGGTAGCGGCAGTCCAACGGCAGCGCAACGGGCAGAAACGTGATCTGGTTTCCGTGAGTAGCTCCATCGCCGCCGTTGCGGATGTTCACCGGGCAGATCACGCGGACCAAGCGCCCCCCCGCCACGGTCTCACCATGCGCTCTGACGTACTTGGCGATGGCCCGCATCAGAATCGTCGCCAGGACGTCGTTGATCGTGCCGCCCAGCGCTTTCTTGATGTCATGGATCTCCGCAAAGCTCATCTGGGCCCAACAGAACTTCCGGTTGGGGCCGCACGGCTGGTTGAACGGCAGCCGCTCGTTGGCGGCGGCCAGTTCGGGCATGAAACGCAGCAACTCTTTCAGCGCCTCGCTCATGCGACCGCTCGAAAGCCCGTCGGCGAGACCCATCAGGGTGGCCTGGGACGCCACCAGGTTATCCAGGGTTCCCTGAATAGCGTTGCGCAGCGCGTCTATGAGCTGATACGCTGGGACCTTCTTTGGCGGATGGAAGCGCGGCGGACGGGCCAGTTGCGAACTCTCGGGAGTGGCATCGAACAGCGCCTTCATGACCGAGGTGCCCGCAACGCCATCGGCGAGCGAGTGGTGCAGCCGCACTACCATGGCGCCGCGGCCGCCGCCCATGTCTTCCACGACGTGAATATCCCAGAGCGGCTTGGAGCGGTCCATGCGCTCGCTCAGGATTCGGCTGGCCAGCGCTTCCAGTCCGGCCTCGCCCCCGGGGGGGTCTAAGTCCGCCCGGAATATGTGGCGGGCAATATCGAAGTGCGGATCGTCCTCCAACACCGGATGGCCGAGATTGAACGGCGCCGGAACCACGATCTGGCGGAACCTCGGAATGAGGTGCAGCTTCGAATCGATCGACGCGACGAACCGCTCGAAAGACACCGGGCCGTCGAAAATGGAAACGCTCGCAATGTGGAGAGGAATCTCCTTGCTCTCGAGGTAGAGGAACGCCGCATCCACCCCGGAAAGGACCCGCTTCAGGGCTGGCTTATCCATGTCGCACCGAATTTGCCGATGCCGCGCCGCTCCGGCGCAACCTTACCGCGGCACCAGGACGTTTTCCTCCGCATCCAACCAGGTGTCTTCCGCCGCCATTTCGGGACAGCTCCCCAGCTGCCACAGTTCGAACGCCAGGACGTCGAATTCATCTTCTTCGATGTTCGAGGGAGGAGCCGCGCCCCACGAACTCTCTACGACTTCCTCGGGATTAGTCAGTACGGCCGATCTCATAGCGCCCTTCCTTTACAACTGCGCGGGCGTGCCTGCCCGCACAACTTCGATATTACGACCTTCGAATCCGATTTTATATCGAGGCGCCCGCATTCTACTGTGCGCAAAGCTACAGAAACCAGCATCCGGAACGGAAATAATAGGCGCATGATCACTTCCGGGATTCCCGCTCGATCGGGTAGCCCTTTCCGCGCGCCTTCCAGCGCCGCCGCGCTCTTCGAGCGACTGACTAAGCACGTCTCGCTGGCCGGCTTGGAGCGGGAGCGGATTCCCGTCCGGACGCCTTACACCGGAGAGGTTCTGGGATCCATACCGGCCGCGCTAGAGTGCGACGTGGAATGGGCCATCGCCCGAGCGCGGCTGGCGCAGCCCGCCTGGGCGGGCCGGCCGATTGGCGAGCGCGCCAGGATCTTCCTGCGATTTCACGACCTGGTGTTGCAGCGGCAGGAGGAGGCGCTGGACCTCATCCAACTTGAATCCGGAAAGGCCCGGCGTCACGCTTTCGAGGAGGTCCTGGATACCGCGGCGACCACGCGATATTACGCGCTGCACGCCGCCCGGCACCTGCAGCCCCACCGCCGCAAGGGTGCCCTACCAGGCCTGACGAAGACTTTCGAGCTGCACTCGCCAGTGGGCGTCGCCGGCTTCATTGTGCCCTGGAATTACCCGCTGAATCTTGCGATAACCGATGCCGTTCCCGCGATCCTGGCGGGCAACACCGCGATCCTGAAGCCCGATCACCAGACCAGCTTCACCGCGCTGTGGGCCGTGGCGCTGTTGCGAGAGGTAGGTTTGCCCGAGGAAGTCCTGCAGGTGTTGACCGGCGAAGGTCCGCGGGTGGGGCCGATGCTCACCGAGCGGGTCGATTACCTCATGTTCACGGGCAGCACCAAGACCGGGCGGATGATCGGCAAAAGGGCGGCGGAGCGCCTGATCGGCTGCTCGCTGGAACTCGGCGGTAAGAATCCCATGCTCGTGCTGCGCGACGCCGGCTTAACCGCCGCCGTGGATGGCGCCGTTCGCGGCTGTTTCGTCGGCGCGGGCCAGGTGTGTATCTCGATCGAGCGCATCTACGTTCACGAGACGCTGTACCAGGAGTTCGCCAGCCGGTTCGCGGAAGGGGCACGGCGGCTTCGGCTGGGCGCGGCCCTCGACTATTCCGTGGATATGGGCACGTTGACCTCCGCGCGGCAATTGGAAACGGTGGAAGCGCACGTGCGGGACGCTTTGGAAAAAGGCGCGACTCTGTTAGCCGGCGGGCATAGCCGCCCGGATCTTGGCCCCTACTTTTACGAGCCCACCATTCTCGAGAACGTGCGGGAGGGCATGCGGGTCTGGGACGAAGAGACCTTCGGACCGGTGGTCTCGCTCTATTCTTTCGCCGATGAAGAAGAGGCCATACGGCGCGCCAACGCCACGAATTACGGCCTGAGTGCCAGCGTCTGGACGCGCGACACAGCTCGAGGAGTGGCGCTGGCGAGCCGGATACGCGCCGGCAGCGTCAACGTGAACGAGGCCTATGCCGCGGCGTGGGCATCGTCGGATGCACCCATGGGCGGGATGAAAGACTCCGGCGTGGGCAGGCGGCACGGCCGCGAAGGCCTCCTCAAGTTCACCGAGCCGCAGACCATCGCGGTGCAGCGGCTGGTACCGATCGCGCCGCCGTTTGGAATGAGCCAGGAGCGCTGGGCGCGCGGGATGACGTTTCTGCTGCGGCTGGTGCGGCGAACGCGAATCCTGGGCTGAGCCTACTGGGGTACGGCGCGGCATTCCTCGGCCGCGTCGTCCCACTGCGTCTCTTCCGCGCTGGGAATTTTGCTCATGGCCCGCTCCGTGACGGCGCAGATGGTGAGACTGGGATTCACGCCCAGATTGGCCGACAGCACGGAGCCGTCGCATACGTACATGTTGCGGTAGCCGAAGACGCGGTTGCGATGGTCCACCACGCCAGTGGCGGGCGAGCCGCCCATCGGGCAGCCGCCCAGAATGTGGGCGGTTCCGGGAACGTCGAACAGGATCTCGGTCACCATGCTCATCGGCGTCCCGCCCACCATTTCGGCCACCTTGCGCGCGAACTCGTTGGCCCGCGGGATGAACGTGGGGACGTGCTCCCCGTGGCTCATCAGGGCTTTGTGGAAGGGCCAGAACCACGGCCGCCCGAGCCGCATATGAAAATACCCGTCGACCGCCTGCATGCAGAGCAGGATCAGCGACTCGCGCGCCCAGCCGATGGGCTGGAGGCTCCGGAACGTTCGTATGGGATGACGCAGCAGGGAGTGCGCCACTCCGCCCACCCACGAGAGTATCCGGTTCCACCCGGGCCGCCCGCCGGCCAGGAGGGTGGCCATCAACCCCATGGCATCGGCGCCCTCCGGATAGCGCACCGCCTCGATATGGGTGTGCTCGTCGATATAGATGCCGGATCCGATGGCGATTCCCTTCGAGAGATCTTCGCTGCCGCCGGGGATGCGGACGCCGATCAGGGATTCCGCGTTGGTCCGCACGCGCTGCCCGAGCTGATCGCCAATGGCGGGAAGAGAACCCTTTTCCTTCAGCCGGAAGAGCAGGTCCATGGAGCCGAGCGCGGAGGCCGCGAATATCACCCCCCGGCACGTAAACCGCCGGGGGAAGCGGCGGAGCCATGCGGTGCTCTTCACCGTGCGCACCTCATAACCGTCGCGGCCGTCCGCGCGGCCGTTCAGTGGAGCCACGTCCACGACCCTGGTTTCGTCGAAGACGCGCGCGCCGTGCTTTTCGGCAAGGTACAGGTAGTTCTTGTCCAGGCTATTCTTGGCGTTGTGCCGGCAGCCGAGCATGCATCCGCCGCACGCGATGCAAGTGGTGCGCTCGGGGCCCTCGCCGCCGAAATAGGGATCGGGGTAGGTCTTGCCGCCGGGTTCTCCCTCGGGGGGCTGGAACACCGCCACCTGCGTCCGATAAAACGTGTGGCCGATACCCGCCGCGTCGGCGGCCCGCCGCAAGATGTGATCCGCCGGACCCAGGATGCGATTTTCCGCCACTCCGAGCATTCGAATGGCGGTCTGGTAGTGCCGCGGCATCTCCTGTTTCCAGGGAGCCAGCCCGGCCCAGGAGCCGCCGTCCCAGACCCGGTCGGGGGGAATCAGCAGCGTGTTCGCGTAGGTGATGGAGCCGCCGCCCACCGCACAACCGTGCAGGATGAGGGCATGGCGGAATGGCGTGATATTGAAAAAACCGCGCAGGGCCAATTCGGGCCGCCAGAGCCAGCGCCACAAGATCCAGTTGGTTCGCGGCAGGTTTGCGGCGGTCCAGCGGCGGCCCATCTCCATGACCGCCACGCGATATCCCTTCTCGGTGAGCCGGTAGGCGGAGATGCTGCCGCCGAATCCGGAGCCGATTACGATAAAGTCGAAATCAAAGTCGGCGGCGGGCATGGCGGGCGAAAGTTGGTGGCTCCGATCCATTATTCACCCCGCGGGCCATCCCTTGGCTTTCGGCAGTGTGACATTTCTAACACTTACTAAGTAGGGGGCGGGAGCGTCCGTAGTAGTCTGGTGAGTTATTCATCGGTCTTATGCACAAACTTCCACCCGTGGAAGACGCTAAGGCGTTATTCCACGTAGCCAAGGACTGGTCGGTGTGGCGCTGGCTCACCGAGAAGAAACGCGCCCGGGCAACCGCCGACCGCGCCAATGAAGCGCTGGACGCGCTCGACCGGCAGATCAAGGATTCCTGGCACGAGCCGCTGAAAGCCGCTTACCGCGAACTGGAGGCCGAGGAAGCGTTCGAAAACGATCCCCAGACGAAGGCGGCCTTCGAAGCCGCCCAGGAGGCCGCCAAAGACGTGGATCCCACCATCAAGGCCGCCGCGCGGCGCATGCGCGAAGCGGATAATGAGGCCTACAACGCCAGAATGGACGCTGAAGACATCTTCGACGAAGCCGACCGCCGCTTAAGCTCCAGCCTGGCGCGCAAGGGCGCGCAACGGGCCATCGAGTCCTGGGAACTAAAAGAATCCGCGATCCGCATGTCCGAATCGGCCGGAAAGAGCCATAAAGGCCACAAGCATGCGGAGACCGCGCCGTGATTCGTGCGTTTGCTTACGCTGCGCGCCGGAAAACCCCGTGTAAGTGGCTTCGCGCCGTTGACACTTAAACGGAGTAACTGGTATTTTACTCGCGAGTAAGTACATACCGGATCGGCGCCTCGCGGCCAACCCCGGCGCGTAACTCACTCGCGGGCCGATGGTATCCGGCGGCGGGCGAGCGCGGATGACCGGACAAAGGCTGGGCCGCTGGAGCCGCCAAGAGGCGGAGCATGTCTTCCCCGGCTGTTGTCGCAGTCACCGAAAACGACTTACCGCTCGAACGCGTCTACCACTGGGAAAAGGCACGGGCCGGCCGCATCTTCCTGTCGCAGCCTTGCGGAGGAAAGCCGCGGTACTGGACGTGGGCGCAGGCCGTCGGCGAAGCGCGGCGCATGGCCGCCTGGATGAAGACGCAGGACTGGGAACCGGGTTCGCGCGTCGCAATCCTCTCCAAGAACTGCGCCTGGTGGATCATGGCCGATATCGCTACGTGGATGGCGGGCCACGTCAGCGTGCCGATCTACCCCTCGCTGAGGCCCGAGTCGGTCCGGCAGATTCTGAAACATAGCGACGCCCGCGCGTGCTTCGTCGGAGCCACCGATGAAGACGAGACGCCGTCGGACGGTATCCCCGCGGGGGTTGCGGGCATTACTTTTCCCACTGCGCGAGACCGCGGCGGCGCGGAGTGGGACGCGCTGATCCGGTCCCGCGCGCCGCTGGAGGAATCACCCAGGCGAGCCCCCGGCGATCTGGCGACCATCATCTACACGTCCGGCACCACCGGCACGCCCAAGGGTGTCATGCACCGGTTCGCGGCCTTCAGCCACATGGTCGCGCCGGTTAGCCGGCTGCTTGGATTGACAGCGGACGACCGCCTGTTCTCCTATCTCCCGTTGGCCCATATCGTGGAGCGTTCGGGCACGGAAATGCTGGCTTACACGACCGGCGCGCCGATCGCTTTCACCGAGGGTCTCGAGACCTTTACCGACGATCTCCATGCGGCCCGGCCGACCATCTTCCTATCCGTTCCGAGGCTGCTCCATAAATTCCAGCAGGGCGTTTTCGCGAAAATTCCGCGGGAAAAACTCCAGATGCTGCTTGGCGCGGTGGTTCTAAACCGTTACATCAAGCGGCGGATACTGAAGCAACTCGGGCTGGATACTGTGCGCTTTGCGGCTTGCGGGGCAGCTCCGCTGCCTCCCGAGCTGCTGGTCTGGTTTCGTTCCCTGGGGCTGGAACTGGCGGAAGGATACGGAATGACCGAAATCCTGGTCACGCATCTTGGCCTGCCGGGAAACGTACGGCCGGGATGCGTGGGAGCGGCGCTACCCGGCGTGGAGACCCGTTTCGACGCAGGCGGCGAACTGCTGGTCCGCAGCCCCACGAACATGCTGGGCTACCACAAAGACCCGCAAGGAACGGCGCAATCGTTCACCGAGGACCGCTTTTTCCGCACCGGCGACATCGCCTGCTTGGAGGAGGACGGCCAGCTCAGGATCGTGGGCCGTCTGAAGGATCAGTTCAAGACCAGTAAAGGGAAGTACGTGGTGCCGTCTCCCATCGAGCGCGAACTGGCCGCGCATCCGGCCATCGAGGCCTGCTGCCTTCTGGGCGCCAGCCTGCCGAGCCCCTTCGCGGTGGTGGTCCTTACGCGCGAATCGAGGGAGGATTGCACCGGCCGCGATGGCCGGGCGGCGCTCGAGCGCTCCCTGCTCGCGCACATGAGGGAGGTTAACGGCCGGCGCGACCCCCACGAGCGGCTGGCGTTCCTGGCGGTAGTCGAGGGGCCGTGGACGATCGCCAACAGCCTGCTCACGCCCACCCTGAAGATCCGGCGGGCCGCGCTCGAAGCCCGGTATGAGAGGCTGGTGGGGCACTGGGGAGCGCAGAACCGGCCTATCCTCTGGGAGGAGCGGGAGACTGCTCCTGCAATGCAGGATTAACCGGGCGGACGGCTTACGGGCGGCGTTTGCGCGCGGCCGGTTGAGAGGCCGTGCTCAGTTCTTCGAGGCGCGCCTCCAGTTCCTCCACGCGCCGCCGGAGGCGGGCAACGTCGGCCGACTCCGGGAGGGCCGGTTCGGCGCCGCCCGAGAACACGCCGCGCACGAACTCGAGCGGGTTCACGACCGCCCGCCGGGCGTCCGTGATCCCGTGCTGCACTCCTTGCTGAGCCTTTCGCAACAGGTCGAGCGCGCTGTTCAGATACCACCCGAGAAACTCGCTGGTGGCGCGGTCGGACGCCATGACGAGCTGATGAAGGACGTTCGTGGGCAGGCCGCCTTCCGGGCCGCGCGCGTCTTCGACGACGATCTGGGTCAGAACAGCCCGCGTCAGATCCTTTCCAGTGCGGGCGTCACGCACCTCCACCTCGCCCCCGTCGCGGATTATCCGGGCGATGTCCTGGAGCTTGACATAGCGCTTCCCGGCTGTGTCGTAGAGCCTGCGATCGCCGTATTTCCTGATGACTGTCGTAATGAGTCCTTTCCGTGGCGCGTTCGGTTCAGGCGTTCGCGCACAATATATCAGACCAAGATATCGCTTTTCGCTTGACTCCGGAAACGCGCCGCCGTAAACTTATACTGCAATGCAGTATTGCATGGTTTATCGAGAAGGAGCATATCAATGAGCGCTACAGCACAAGCCCAAGCGGCAGCCTCCTCAACAGCCCGCCAGATGATGAGTTGGGCCACTCAGGGCGTTGAGAGCCTCGTCGCCGTCCAAAAAATCCTGATGGACCTCACCGCCCAGCAGAACTCGCTGGTGATCGGTGCGATTCGGGAACGGATCCGCATCCCGGAGTTGGGAAAGGCCATCGTCCGAACCGCCGGGCTGGGACTCGAGGGTCTTTCGGCCGCTGGCACGATCCTGCTGGAGCTGGCCTCCGCGGAGACAAGTCTCCTGCTGGACAGCTTGAAAGACGGCCTGCGCCTGTCCGCCCCGGCCAGCGCGGCCGCTGAAATCCTGCGCCATCGCATCGACACGGTGATTGGCATGCAGATGCGGTTGCTCGACGCGGTGTCCGAACACTCGCGGGCCGGCGTCGAATCCTACGAGCAGGGCGAGGGCATCAATGCCATCGAGCACGTCGCGGCCGTCGCGCGACTGGCAGTGGAGGATTTCGTCGCCACCGAAAAGAAGTTCCTGGACCTGGTATCCAAGGAAATCAACCAAGCCATAGAATCTCCAAGCGAGACCCACAAACCCCGCGCGCGCGTCAAGATCATCAGCCAGCTCGCCAGCGAGAGCATCGACAAATACGCCGAGGCACAGAAGAAGCTCGTGGATCTGGCCATCCACCAATCCGAGGAACTCACCAAGATGGCCGAGCCCGCGGAGCCGCCCACGCCGTTGGCCGAACTGGCGCAGAACGGCGTTCAGAACTTCATCAAGGCGCAGAAATCCCTGATGGATCTCGCGCTGCCAAAAGAGGCCTCCGGCGAGGGTGATGAAGAGAAACATTCGCCCCGGCCCCGCCGCAAGACGGCCGCCAAGAAAGCAACGGCGTAGGATCGCCCGCTGCTAACTGTGGGATTGTCTAGGGCCGTCGTAGTGTGCCCGACAGCACATTCGCGGCGGCGGTATGCCGGAACCGGCATGAGAATTGCGATTGGCTCAGCGCCGGTTCCGGGTAGACTGGAAAAATGATTGAAGGCAGCGT
>Ga0326727_10007948_pt1 | contig 27437 bp, 16 predicted proteins | sample MB2enrmetagenome_FD_207643 | JGI IMG/M metagenome (GOLD analysis project Ga0326727, IMG submission 207643) | Lab enriched peat soil microbial communities from McLean, Ithaca, NY, United States - MB29MY | ecosystem: Environmental > Terrestrial > Soil > Wetlands > Peat | place: USA: New York...
AGGCGGGAGCGACGGTGCCGAAGCCGAGGTTCCAGACCGGAGCCGCGGTCGTGCCCGCATTCAACTGGAAGAGCGCCGAGTTCTGCAGGTCGCCCGAGCCGTCAGTAAAGACCGGCAGGTATCCCGCCTTTGCCGACGAGGCGGAGATGGCGGCGGCAGCGGCCCGGTTGGCCGCCGAGTTTACGGCAGCGGTGTTGACGTAGGCGGCGGGTGCTGTGGAGGATGCGGTCGCGGTGACGGCGTCAGCGCGCAGAAAAGCCGATGCGGGCAGGCCGCCGAGAGTTTCCGAGTCGGAGGCTTTGAGCGCGTAAGGAACGCTGACCAGCAACACCCGCGCCTGTTCGGGCTGGCCTTCGGGCTGCACCCCGAGCCAGCGTGCTTCACCGTTGCTGAAGACTTCCAGCGGAATGCCCGATGCGCTGCGCGCGCCGAGGAAGGCCGAGTAGCGCCCGCTCGCGTCGGTGGTGACGTTTTGGACTTCCTGCCAGAGCGGCGCACCCCCGGTTTGATCCTTGTAGAGCGCGAAAATCACGCCGACGGTTCCGGCGGGAGCGCTGGAAATTGTTCCACTAAACTTCACCAGCGGTGGAACGGGAACTAAGCTGGCGTCGACTTCAGGCGTTTGCGCCCAAAGTGAAATCGTGACTAGAGCAAACAGTAAAAGACTTGCGAAGCGGCGTTGCATGCGCTCTCCTTTTATGGGTGTGCCCGCTGTTGATCCCGAGGGCAAGAGTGGGATTAAGTTGTTTTGAACGGATACCGGGACGGCCATGCCAGTCGTGCGGTCCCGGCATCATTTCTAAGTCGCTGGGCAAGCGAAGCAGAAACGGAGCGATAGCAACCACTGGATACCATCTGCTTGTTAGCTGGCGGGACAGTGCGGGCTTTTCTCCCGCCCTTTGCTCTGTAGCGAATACAACTCCCGTGATGAAGATGGGTGCAATGAACGGCTGCACTCCGGACAGTTCTTTTGAACAAGGCTGGGAAAATCCTGGGACATTACTGTTGGAAAAGATAGATGCCGATCGGCAGGAAGTAATCCATGTCTTCGCCGATGATGAAAATGGCGTACTTACTTTCCGGGTTTCCCGCGACTGCCACTGCCGGGTAAGTTGTCCCGGTGGTCTGGTTGGTGATGACTACACTTGGATAAAGGCCATGGGTGGCAGCATCTTCCGTTCCCAGATTAATGGTGAGATATTTGACGGCGGGCTGGGCAGTGTCGTCATTGGCGAATCCCCCGCCTACTAGCTCGCCAGCAGGGGCGGAGGCGCTGAACCCAGCCAATTGGGTCTCGGGAACCAGACCGGAGGCATCGGCGCCCGGCTCATAGATGAATCCGAGGTATTTGTGAGAGACAACGTCAGAGGTGGTCAGCGAAGCCGACGGCTCAATGACACCAAGCTGTCCGGGATTGCCGTTGCTATTTACGTCTAGGCCTTGGTCCGCAATGTAGAAGCCGGATGGCCCAACGGCAACGGTCTTGGGTAAGGTTAGTGTGGTACTCGATGGCACATACACAGCGGTTCCCGCGCCCGTTGCCGCGCAGGTTCCAGGCGGCAACGTGACTCCACTGTTTGGGGCAACGCCTCCTGCCAGCGTTGATTGCTGAAACGAAGTTAAATTCCAGGTGGTGCCGCTGTTGGCAATCGAGAGCGACCCATAGGCCGGGTCCGTCGTCTGTGCCCAGGAGTCAGTCGGCAGAATCACGAAGTTGAACTGGGTAGCGCCATCGATGCTCGGGCAACCAGTCGGAACCATGGCGGTCACCGGTATCGTAGAGTCTCCTTGGCGGAGGATCGCCACACGGTCTGGAATCTCGAGCGCATAGCCCGCCGGCGGTGGATTGTCCAGGGGATCGTTGGTCTGCGTCAGATCCAGAAACCCTCCCGACCCGGTAAAGGTACCAATGACCTTGATGGTGTAGGCATCGGTGTTATTTCCCTGCGTGGTCACGTCCCAGGCACTGAATGCAGAGGTGGAGTGGTCGAATGAGGCGTCCCAGACGCCATAGGCATTGCCGGAACCTGAGCTGCCGATGGCGGTGGTAGTGGAATCAAACGGGCTGGTTCCTATGTAGGAATTAAACGTTCCAGCAGCGGCGGGCGGCTGCAGACCCGCAGGATCGGTACTACCATTTGATCCTCCGCCGCACCCCGCCATCGCCAAGATCAGCAGCAGAGAAGCCGCCCCGCTAATGCGGCAAGCGGTAAGAATCCTGCCCCCGCGAACCTCGGTTGTTGATTGCGGCAGAAGCCGCGAAATACTACAAATCCATGACGACATATTATCGCTCCAGATCACAATGGGTAACGGTTGGAGGGTGTCTCACCCAACCTTGAAAAGAGTCATGAAACCCAAAAGGCATCCCCGTGTTGATTTGTTACGGGCCGGAACGCGGCCTTCGCACTACGCCTCCGCGCCGCCTCCCGGCGATGCTCCTTGCAAGATCAGAATCCGAGTTTCAGGCCAAATTGCATCGTGCGCGGGCGACGAGCATCCACCGGATGCAGGAAACCATTGCCGGTAAGGCAGGAGGGATCACCGGCGGAGTTAGTGGTCCTCCCATAACAGCTGATCGTATTGCTTTCCGTATTGCCTTTGTCCGGATCGAAAACGCGGAACTGGGTGTGGTTGAATACATTGAAGACTTCGGCGCGGAGTTCCAGGGTGCGCTCGTTGAATACTTTCATTTGGCGGAATAAGGCGGTGTCAAAGTTGATCCGGCGAGGGTTATTCATGGAGTTGCGGCCGGCGTTGCCTTGGGTCAAACCGCGAGGGGCAACAAAGTTGCACGGATTTCCCAACAGCGGTCCGACCGTACCAATTCCGCTCCCAGACGTATTGCATCCGAAGCCGTTGGCTTTGTCGGGGTACGAGTCCGCTCCCATGCCCAAGGCCAGCCCCGCGTTGTCCAGCACGGAGACGCCATTCGGGCTGGCATTATTGATCACGCTGTATGGGGTTCCTGTCTGCAACGTCGTAATGCCAGACAGGTTCCAGCCACTGAGCAGTTTCCTTGTCAGCCCGCTGGGGCCGGAATAGGCAGCCACGGCGCCGGGTTTCTGGCAGTCCACATTATCCTCTGCATTTTCCTTGGTGCAGTGTACGGCGTTCCACAAAGCAGTAGACCAATCCAGCAGAGGAAGTTTGTACACGTAGTTGACGTTGAACATCTGGCGCTGGTCGAAGTCGGAGCTGGCGCGATTGGCGGCCAGGTCGTAAGCGTTTACAAACGTGGCGCTATAGCGCCCTGAGGCCGAATCAATCGAGTGCCCGTAGGTGTAGGCCACGCCCAGGTTGAGAGGACCGTGGTTGTGCTGCGCGGTGAACTGCAGGGCGTGATAGGTGGAACTCGCCAGGTTCTGGACCGAGTAGATGCTGCCCAACCCGCGCGCCATCTCGCGCAGGCTGTTTACGTCGGGAACCGGGCCATGCGCATTGGCGCCCGCACAGGCGGCTTCCAGGTTGACGAAAGCTGGGTCGCCAACTCCCACAATCGTATTGCCAACCGTAAAACTCCCGCCGTCGAAAGTTCCGCAAACTGCCGTGGTGAGAGGCTGTCCGGCCAAAAATGGATTGAGCGCGGCAGGCACCGGAGCGAGTTGATTGATTTGCTCCTCCACCGTGAGATGGGTTCCCTTGCTACCCACGTAGGCAACCGTCAACAGCGTATCCCTGGTGATCTCGTGTTGTACGCTGAGACTCCACTGTTGTACGTAGGGCCAGATGGCCCTGGTGGGAATCGAGGTCACATTGATGGGCCAGGCCGGAATGGTACTCGAGTAGTTGGAGTTGACGTCTCCGATGGCGTCGTAGGCGCCCGGGAAGTCTTGGGTTGCGTCGAGAACCAGGGGAGCGTTTCCGATCAGCGAGCCAACGTTCGATTCGCTGCTGGTGCCATGCTCGAAGAAAACTCCGTAGCCGGCGCGGATCGAGGTTTTGCCTGATCCCGTAGGATCCCAGGCAAAGCCGATGCGCGGGGCGGGGTTAAAAATATGGCTCGACATGCAACTGGAAGGCGTACCGCGTGTGCCGCACTGCACCAGTCCATTGGTGATGCGCGAGTCCAGGTTGCTGGGATCCAGCGGAATCGGGTTCCCGGTAAGACTGTCCAGCAGTTGTCCATTGAAAGGATTGATCTGCGCGCCCGAAGCCAACTCGGAATTGTAGAAGGACGGCTCCCAATTCCAGGCCTGACCGCGCTTCATCTGCCAGTTGCCATACAGGCTCAGGCGCATGCCAAGGTTGATGGTGAGCCGTGGAGAAACACGCCAGTCATCCTGCAAGTACGGTTCGATCACCAGGTAATGCAGGTTGTAGCGCTTCTGGGTACTGTCTTGCTGGAAGTAACGGACCCTTCCTTTGGGAAAGGGCTGGCAACTCTCGGGCGTCGGGCACCCAGGACCGATAATGAAGTCGGCAAATGCATTGCCGGTGGAAAGAACGTTGTTGATGTTATTGAAGGTGAGCAGGCCTTGAACGTCTCCCGTGTTGGCCCCCGTGGCGCCGTTGGTTTCCGATTGCCGGGCGTAAATCACCTGCACGCCGGTCTGCACCGTGTGCTTGCCGATTACCTTGCTCAAGCCGTCGCGCACGTCCCAGGTCGGATTGCGATGATCCCATGGCATGTAGGAAGTATCGACCGCGAATCCGGTGCCGCCATATTCCGCGTTGTTGCCGGCAACCACAATGCCCGGCAGCTTTCCGCCATAGCCGTTATTGAAAAGGTAGCCAAGGCAAGTCGTACCCGGACAAGCAGCGGGCTCCAGGGCAGCGGGCCTCGTCAGGGCAACGCCTGCTCCGGGTTGGTCGGTGAGGGTAATGTGCGTGTTCGTATAGCTGAAGCTAAGCTGGTTCAGAAAGGTCGGTGAGAGCACCTGGTCAAGCCGGGCGACTATGCTCATGCCGGGGCCGGTGAACTGGTTCAGCACCGAGGGAAAGCTGTTAGCTTGTACGGTTCCCCATTCCGGGGTAAGCACCTGGGTGGACCAGGAATCGTGGATGAAACGGAAGCCAAGTTTCTCCTTCGGGTTGAGGTTGTGATCGATGCGGAACAGTTCTTCGTACCAAGTGGTACTGGGCGAAACCGTGGTGGCAAAGCAGGAGCCAGTCGGCGAGTTGCACGTGGCGCCCGAAACCGCCAACGGAAACAGCCCGGTTGTGTTCAGAATGGTGCCGGCCACCCCGTTCATCTCAAACTGATTGTTGATCGCCGCCTGCCCGGAGACCGGCGTAGGACAGTCGGGATACTGGGAGCGGCTCACCTTGGCGCCGGCAGCATAAACCGGGCAGACATCGCTGAAATCGGCATAGCCAAGGTAATTGCCGTGGGCGTCCAGGCCACGCTCCGCGTTCGAAGGCACCGCTTGGTTGTACTGGCCGTTGTCGGGTGATTTTTCCAGGCGAACTTCCTGCGAGTAGAAGAAAAACGTCTTGTCCTTTTTCTCGTTATAGTGGCCGGGAATGTACACCGGTCCGCCGAAGGTGAAGCCAAAATCGTTTTTCCGGTAGAGCGGAGCGTGCTTTGTCTCGTCGAAATAATTGCGGGCGTTGAAGAATTCATTGCGGAGAAACTCATAGGCGTTGCCGTGGTACTCTGCACCACCTGACTTGGTGGTGACCAGCACAGTTCCCGACGCACTTCGCCCGTACTGCGCGCCGTAGTTCGAGGTGAGGACCTTGACCTCCTGAATTGCATCGAGGCTGGGATAAACAATCAGTGGCATGCTCTGACCCTTGCTGGCGTTGATTCCGGTATTCAGCACGTCGCTGCCGTCAACGTCGAAGGCGTTATATTCGACCCGGCCGCCGTTGACGCTGTACTTGGCGCTGCCCGCCACGCCAACCTTGGCTTCGTCCTGCCCCGTCTGGTTGCTGACGCCGGCAGCCAGTGCAATCAACTGGCTGAAGTTCCGCCCGTTCAGCCCGAAGGTAACCACTTCCTTCTCGGAGATGGTTCCCGATTGCTGCGAACTTTCGATCTCAACCTGGGTGGCTCCGCCGGCTTGCACCTGTTCCACGGTTTCCACTCCCGCCGGGCTAAGGGTCACTTCCAGGGGTGTGGTCTCCCCAGCCGTAATGTTGACGTATTCCGTGCGTGACTCCTTGAATCCCGAAGCCGACACCACCACCGTGTAACTGCCCGGAGCCAGTTTGGGGAATCGGTAGACTCCCGGCTCTCCCGTCTCTGCGCTCTGGCTCTGGATGCCGTTCCCGATGACAGCTACTTTCGCGCCCTGGATGACCGCGCCGGTTGCGTCATGGACGGTAGCACTCAAAACACCCGTTTGCTGGGCACAAAGAATTAGGGGTGCGGCGACGAGTAGCACAACCACGCACAATGCGGATCGCAGAAAACTCATGAATTGGCCTTTCCAAATTTGAAAGCAAAAATTTGAGGAACCCGCGCTGCGGGTTCAAACTGCAAGGTGTCGTCTGCCGGGTTAGCGAGCCGCGTCAGCTTTACCGGATGCGGGCGCCGCCGCAGCGGGCTTGGCAGCCTGCCGCTCCGCAGCTTTCGCTTGTCCGTCTTCCGCGCCGGTCGCCAGGCGGGCTTTGACCCAGTCGAACAGTCTGCCGCCGTCGGTTTGCCGGATCAGGTCCTGCGTATCTCTGTAGCGCGTTACGGTGTAGTGGGTCGATGCTGTGTCGTGCCCGGCAGCGCTCTCCATCTGCTCCATCGCCGCTTCCGGAACAGACGGGTTCGCGGTGACAAACTGCAGGCGCAGCGCCGGAGCTTTCACTTTTGGCAGCCAGCGAACTGGCTCCAACGGCTTCACCATGTCGAGAAACTCCGGCTTCAAATAGGCCGGGCGCTCCACCTCGGGGATCGCGGACGACTTGGCCAGCCAATCGTTCCAGTCGCCCCAGGGATTCAAGGTGTCCACCGCTTTCAAGCGCGAGTCGGTGGCCGCGGCCAGAATCGCAATCGCCCCACCCGAGCCCTGGCCAAAGATTCCGGCATGATCCAGATCGAGGTCTTTGCGGCTCTCCAGGTAGTTCAGAACCAACTGCACGTCATGCACCGAGCTGCCCAGCGACTCCTGTAGCTCGCTGACGAACCACTCTTTCATCGGGCGGCCGCTGCGGAAACGGTCGACTCCCAGCGCCGGCTCAAAGCCCACGGCTGCATAACCACCGGCGGTCAGGCGCTCGCAGTAGCGGTCATTCTTGAAACGGTCGAGATTTTCATTGTAGCCATATTGATAAAGGACGACGGGAGGCCGCGCAATGCCTTTGGGACGGACCACGTAGACCTCGACTGGATCGCCGACGCGCCACTGCAGTTGCACCAGCTCGCGATAGAACTTGTCGTTGCCATCTTCGCCGCCATTGGCGGGTTCAAGGAGCGCAAAGTTCGCCGGGTCCAGTTCCAGCCGGGTCCATTTCTCCGGGGTAACCGCAACCGGCGTGGGCACCAGCGGGTCGGGAGCGGGGGGGGAAGTATGTGCGCTTGCCGAGGGTGCCGCCGGGGAAGGCGCTGCCGGCGCGGGCAAAGAAGTCTGCTGGCCTACGGCTGCGCGGAACAGAAAAAACAATAATAGCGAGGCAAAGACGGCGTGGAAAACGAAGCGGTAGGTTCTCAACTCTGGTTTCACCCGTGGAAATTAGAGGTTTCCTATTATTGGAAAAGGGCAGCCGGGCAGGTTCGCCCGGCCACCCCTAAGACAACGGTGTTGGTTGAACACCGTGAGCGGTTATTGCTTGACGTTCACGATTTCCGTGCCGTACTGAGCGATGTTGTCGTGGTCGGCCTGGATCGTGAAGACCGCTCCGCCCACGTCGCCGCCGGCTTCCGCTTCGCCGCTAACGTGACCATTCTGCGGAGCTACACCAGCCTGCTTGTAATGCGAGCGGAAGACCTGCAGCTGGGAGAGAGGAACAAAGTCCTGCACCGTGCTGGATGCACTCTCCGCAGCCGCGAGGACGCTATGGATGAACGTGAGTTCGTTTGTCTGTGCCTGCGTGGGCGAGGTCGGGTTAGGAATGACCGCGCGGTAGATCGACCAGATCGGGTACGATCCGTTGATCACGTTGTTGAAGGTTACCGGGGTCGGGCAGCCAACCAAGGTAGTGTAGTTAGTCGCATCGCACCACGGGATGGTGCCTGAAGAGTATTCGGCGTTGATCGGATCGACGCCGTCCACAGTGATGTACTTGGTGTTCGCGGGGGCCGAGCTGGAAGCCGCCGCGTTGTTGTTGCCGGAGCTCAAGTTGCCGAAGCCCCAGAAGGAGTAACCGATGTTGTCGGCGCCCTTCAGGGCAACCTGCTTGACTTCTTCACCGGTTCCGATGGCGCGCTGCCGGGTTGCGCCGGCGACGCCGATCATAACGCCAGACGAGTTAACGTTTCCGAGCGGATTGGTGGTGATACCAGCAGCAGTCGGGTAAACCTTGATGAACAAGGGGTTGCCGCTGTTGCCGTTCGCGTCAGCGGCGCCGGTGCAGGTGGTCAGGCGAGCGGAGGTGCTGCCGGCGCAAGATCCCTTGATGATGGGATTGACGCCGATTTCCTGCGAGCTTCCGATTTCCTTGCTCGCCGGGATGTTGAACTCCATCGTGTTGTAGGTGCCAGACAGCGGTTCGCGCAACCAGACGTTGACCGGAGCAGAGGCCTGGCTGGTCGTGCTCAGCGCTACGGGCGCTACGGCGCCGGTGCCGGTGACGGTGCCATTCAGGTAGCCGGCCAGGGTGAAGCGGCTGACGTTCTTGACCGGGTTCGTGGTGTCGCCGAAGTGGTAGAGACCGTCACCCGAGGTGCCGGCGGTGGTGTTGACGAACACGACCACGGGGGCCGCGCCGATGGGAACGGTCGTGTAGGGCTGCTGCTTGGCGGAGGAGATCTTATCCGCGCCGCTCAGCGCAAAATCAACAACGTTGAAGGTGGTTCCGGCAACGCTGACAATCGCGGTGCCGATCGGGCCGGGGCCGTAGCCGAGTCCGGTGCGGGTGGCGTTCAGAGTGGTCAGAGCGCGGGTGGTGGCAAACTTGGCATCCTCAGGGCGGATGTCAGTGACGCCAGCGTTGAAGGGCTGGCCCTGCGCAGCAGCCAGGACATCCGCAGGGATTGACGCTTCGTCAGCAGTCGTGCCGGTAACCGCCCAGAAGGGCGAAATGGAGTTGCTTGGGCTCGTGCTCGAGGTGATGTTCAGGAACTCAGCCGGAACCGTGAGGTTGGAGTTGAGGAACGCCTTGACGCCAAGAGTGGAGTCCAGGCTCAGGTAAACGCACACCTTGGTGGGCGCGCTGCCGCCAGCGTAGCTTGCGCTGTTGTCCCAAACGATCAGGAGGTTGCCGGTGTCAGCCGGGGTTACGCCGCTGCGTACGTCGGCAGCCTGCGCGCCGTTTTTCTTGGTGAAGTGGTGACTACCGCAAACGCCTCCGCTGGCGGAGCCGTTGCCTTCCGTACCGGCGAAGGCCAGAGCATATTCAAAGAACTGCGCCGAAGAGCCGGCGGCAATAAAGTTACTGTGTCCAGTTCCGTAGCTCGTGCCAAATGAGCCCGCATTCTCGACGCTGTTGATGAAGCCAGTCGCTTCCGCGACGGCCGTGAGGGTGACCTCTGAATCATTATCCGCAATCGTAAACGGCGGGTACCCCGAGATGGAGGGTTTGTAGGCCAGGCTTACGGCAGTCGATGACGTGGCCGGATCGCTCCCATCCAAGGTGTACTTGATCTTCGCATAGGCGCTACCGGAGCTTACCCACGTGTCGCCGATGGTCACAACCGTCGCACCGGCCGAAGTGGTCGGGGTGAATGTCGGAGTGGTGATCTGAGATTCAGCGGTGATGTTAAAGGTGGCAGTGTTTTGCGTGTAGCCCGTCGCCGTAACAAGAACCTCAATCTTGTATGCGGTCTTAGCTCCGCCGACGGCAGGCAGGAGAATCGGGGTGGTGGGGCAGGCAGGGGAAGAGGTTGTCGGAGCAACGCCGGTCGTCGTGTAATAGCAATAACCACTGGCGTCATCCGCCCCTGGGACGATCGTGAGCGCCAGCGGGGAAGCGGTCGAATCAAGGTAGATCGGGGCAGTGGCTGTCCCGTAATTGGTGGTGTTGTTCACTGTGTAGGTCGGCGCATTCAACTTAGGAAGCGTTGTAGCGGACAAGCTACCGGCGAGCAGCGCTGTCGAGGCTAGCAACAGAGCAGCCGAAGACAGAGTCTTTTGCAAGTTCATAGTTTCTCCTGAGCATGACCAAGGTCAAGTCGTCAGTGTTGTGGCGAGGATCTCGCGTTGGACTGGGGTGAGTGGGTTCCGCTTATGTCGCGGGGTGGCCAGCAATCGCAGCGTTCCATAGCTTGCTTCCGCTGGTGATTCCCGCACGGCCTCTAACGGAATTGATAAAAAGGTTTCACTGGGTTCGAAGCAGAAAGCCGCAACACTTCACGGCAACCTGATGAAACCAAGGGAGAGAGCGTGAGCCAAGCTTCGCCCAGCGTCCGCCAGGAACAAAATCGCATTGGTGGAGTCTGCTGAGGCGCGCCCGCGACAACGTCGCGCTTATGCGCAACCTTTAGAAACTTTGTAAACCGGGGGGAGGGTTTGGGCGTATGGATTGAATCACCCGACGAGAGAGCATCGGGAGACGGGTAATTCAAGGCCGGAGGCTTGTGCGCGGTAGGCTGCCGGAGCGACATATTCGATGTCTGCCCGGGTAACTTCCACAGCCATACTCCGCTCCAGCATCGCAACCTTGATCACCACCCGGAGTTCATTCTTCTTGCGAATTAGAACCCCTTCCATGCCGGCCATCGCACCGGCAATGATCCGAACCCTGTCGCCTATTTCTACAATTGCATGCGGTTGGATCTTGTGAGCTTCAAGTCCTTGACGCAGCGAACTAATGTATTCATCCTGGACCGGAACCAGATCGGGGCCGGAACCAAGAATCGACAGTACTCCGGGAACATTCAGAACGCGGAAGCGTTCCTCGCGGTCAATCCGGACAAAGAGGTAGTTCGGGAACAACGGCAGATCAAGCTTGACCCTGCATCGGTTCTTCCATTGCCGTACCTCCTGATAGAGAGGCAGAAAAGAAACAATCTGCCGCTGCTCGCAATGAAAGGCAATACGCTTCTCGTGGCGAGGAGTCGTGTATACCGCAAACCAGTTCGGAGAATAAGAAATGGAATCAATCTCACCCTGTTTCATAACGGCTGGTAGCGGCTGTGGCGGGTAATAACCTTTGTTCTCCGACAAAGCTTCGCCCTCCTTGCTTAGCAAGGACCTTCACAGAACATTTTCCAGAGTGACTTTTCCGTTGCCCCACTCTTCCAGGACAACCGGCTGCGCTGTGGCGGCCTAACTACTCCTCGGCTGGTCCCTTGGAGGTCCCACATCCGTTCAAGCGCAGGTTTAGGAAAGCGACAAAATACTTAATAACCAGGCTTCGGCAAACGATCAATGATTTCAACATTCGTCGAATCGAAAAGCTTCCATTTCACCGCTCCCATACTCTGTTTGTGTTTCGAGCGGTCTGAAAGCAATCCAATCAATTTACAAAGAACAAAATTACAACGGACGCTACATTTACCATTGGTTGCGCCGGCTGAACTCCTGACTTACTGCGGCAATGGCCCAATTGGCCCGGTCCAGTAGTATTCAGATCGTCGGAAATTCGGCTCCTCATATATAGCAGAGCTTTCTTACTGGAAGATTAAAGTTCGATTAGAAAAGCGTCCGATCCACTTTCCTGCTGTGGGAAACCCGGCTTTATTGGAACTTTTCCGACATAAATTCATTTCCTGCAAACCTATCGCCCTACAAATCTCGTCTGCCCCGCCGATGCATAAAGCAAGCCGCTGCGTTTCTCACTTCTCGTTACGGCTGAATTCTCTGTAGAGGCTGACAATGCATCGTCGAAAGGCTCTGTTTTTCCTGCTTGTTTTCACTAGCCTTGCTCAAGTGTGTTCCGCCAACCCGCAGAGTTCATCCCCTGTATCGGACTTGCAAACGATTCGGCCAACGGACCGTGTAATCACGCAGATAAACGAGTTGCAGACGATTGTTCTAGCCGGTAACCGGCATCCAGTTGTAAGCCTGGGAAACGACCTTGGCGCCGCCTCACCGAATCGCCGCATGGAGAAAATGATTCTTCTCTTGCGGCCCGATACGACGCAACAGGACGCTCTCGACGCTTTGGTTGAAGCACAGCAGGATCCTACATCTCCTTACTATCACCAGTGGCTCACCCCGGAAAGCTATTTGTCTTACTTTGGAGTTTCGGAAAACGACAGGACCGTAATACTGGATTGGCTCCTGAGTCATGGCATGCAATTGGATGAGGTATCACCGTCCGGAATGACCATCCTTTTCAGCGGAACCGTCGCGCAGGTGGAAGAGACGTTCCACACCCAAATTCATGCTTACCTGTGGAATCACGAGCTGCATTATGCCAACGCCGGTGACCCTGAGATCCCGGCAGCCTTGAGCACCGTCGTGGACGGGGTGGTCTCGCTGCACGACTTCCGCACCCAGCCGTTGCATACATGGTCCAGGGAGCTTTCGCCGGAATCCTACGGCGATGCACATGCCTTGACTCCGGCAGACGTTGCCTCCATGTACGACCTGGCTCCGCTCTACGCCTCGGGTATCAATGGGGCAGGAGCAAGCATCGCGGTTGCAGAACGCACCAACATTAACCTGCAGGATGTGCGGCAATTCCGAAGTATCTTCGGGCTTCCCGCCATCGATCCCGAAATTTTCATCAACGGAGCTGATCCCGGACGCGTCGGACCGCAGGAAGAAGCCGAGGCTGTTCTTGACCTGGAATGGTCGGGAGCCTTGGCGCGCAATGCATCCATCAAGTTCGTTGTTGCAGGATCAACCAGCGCAACCGACGGAATCTTTCTCGCTGCTCAATACATCGTGGACCATAACCTCTCCCCGGTCATGAGCGTCAACTTCGGTCTCTGCGAAACTGCACTGGGTACTTCGGCAAATCACTTGATCGAGCAGTTGTGGCAACAAGCTGCAGCACAGGGAATCACCGTGGTAGTGCCATCGGGCAATCGCGCTGCCGCCGCGTGCGACGATGCATCCGCCGCCACGGCGAGCGGGAAGCGCCCCGTCAATGGCCTTGCCTCTACTCCGTACAACGTCGCGGTAGACAGTGTGGATTTCGCCGGCGCCGCGGCCTTCCCAATGGATACGGAAGCGCCTCGTGCCGCCGGCGGTGTAAGCACACTCTATGCCAAGCCCTGGTGGCAGTATGGGAAGGGTGTACCCAGCGATGCTCATCGCGACCTGCCCGATGTAGCATTGGCATCGCACAATCAAGATATTTATCCAATTTACCTGGATGGCCGCGTCGAAGCCATGGAAGGCAGTTCGTTGGCCGCGTCGTCCTTTGCCTCAGTTATGGCGCTGGTTGTGCAGGGCACCCTCATGCGTCAGGGCAACCCCGGGCCAACCCTGTATTCGCTGGCAAACCGGCAGGAGTTAAATAAGGGTGCGAGTGTATTTCGCAAACCAGGAGCCGGTGAAGAGGATGCTTACACAGGTTATGACGTTATAATCGGCCTGGGTTCCGTAAACGCCTACTTAGCAGTAACTCACTGGAACGATTCTGCCGACGGAGACAAGACAATGGGGTTCAACATGAGTCGATGGCCGGGACTTCCAAAGCAAACGGTTCTTGCTCTCGCGGCATTGCTGTCGTTCCTTCCTCTCGAGAGCCAGGGCGAGCCCAGCCCGAGCGGCTCCGCTCCTGTGCTTTTCTATAGCGACATCGACTCTGGGCCTGCAACCGGCGGCGAAGGCGGAAAGGATGGCGCCTTTGTCTGCGTCTACGGCGAAAACTTCGGCGCGGCGCAAGGCGGCTCCACTCTCAGCATCAGTGGGGTGCCGGCAGCATCCTACAAACTCTGGAGCGACCCCGGTGCTCCATACCTCCCAGGGCACCACGCGAAAGCCTGTGCGCAACTGAGCCATGCGACCCCATCTGGTGTGCAGACAATACGGTTGACCACTGCGCTGGGCGCAAGAATGGCCACGAGCAACACTCTGCCATTCACCGTGCGGGCCGGGAATGTGTACTTCGTGGGCTGTGCAGCCGGGGCCTCAGGCTGTACGCCAAGCAATAGCAATGCCGGAACCGCCGCGGCGCCGTTTGCGACGGTGAAAAAGTGCAGGACCACGCTCCAGCCCGGTGGAACCTGCTATATCCATGCCGGCGATTACACTGCCGTGGACGGCCCTGCTGTCTTGTGGATGGATGTCTCGGGCAATGCGGTCAACACCGCACACTGCGGAAGCGCGTACGCCACGCCCTGCGGCCCGAAGGCCTATGTGGGCTATCCCGGCGAACTGGTCACCATCGATGCCACTCCGAACAAAGCTGCCTCTGCCATCGCTACTTACTCCAGAACCAACAACGTAAGTTACTGGACATTTGCGGGGATGACTTTTGTCGGGCAGAATCTTGGAGCCACCATCAATCCCGGAACTAACATCCGAATCATAGACAACAACATTACAGATCCGGGAGGTGGATCCGATGCAGCGGGCCTCACCGGAGGAGGTAATTCCGCTCAGCCTCTGGAATATGTTACGGCCTATGGCAACCGCATTTACGATGTCGGATGCGGCGATCCGAGTGATGCGGCTCACTACTTCGATTACGCCGGCGCATATGTGGGAGCAAAGCCTCCCGGATCGTCCACTTATAACAGGCCACGTCCGTGCTCCTGGGGACCACCTACCCTTGCAACCTCGGCGGGAACCTCTGTAACTATGCCGGGCGGTAATTCCGGATTTTGGATGCCGAACGTAATTTACGCGGTGAATCCGAACTCAACTCCGCCTAACCAGACGCAGATGCGGCGAATTTCCATTTCCTCCACAACTCCTTGCGCGGAAGGCACACGTGGTTCATTCAGCGCTTGCGCGGGGTACAGCGGAAAGACAAAGACAACCACATTCACTATTGACCAACCCTTCTCACCCGACCTGACTGCTGCCACCAACGTCTACTATCGAATGTATGCTCCGGCAAAGACCGAGCATAATACCTACTTCGGCGGGTATACCTACTTTGTCGATTTCGGCTGGAACGAGATTGACGGGAGCCAGGGACGGGCTTGCAGGGGATTTCAGAGCTATCACAGCTATACACCTAATAATCACGACTTCAAGATTCACGATAACTATATTCACGACACCGTCTGCGATGGCATTAATATGAACGCCATGGATGCCACCTGCGGTCCCGTGACGATTTACAACAACCTCCTGATCAATACCGGCCAGGGAGTAAGCGACCTCATTGCCGACCTTCCGGGAGGAGGAGCTAATTATTCCGCACTCTATATGTCTGGCTCTGGTTCGGCGCTTCCCGACTTCATACCAAGCACTCAGCCAGGCACGGGCAAACTGGTGCAGATTGCGAACATTGGGACAAAAGGGAGCACGCGTTACAGTTATGCGATGATCGGTGTTTTTGCGGCGGGCACAACAGGCGTCTCTGGGAGCTTTACCATCGTTGGTTCTCCGCAGACGACAACCACCGGCATCGCCACGCTGTCTGCAAACAACTACAATAGCTTTGTTCTTCCTGCTTTTCCTTCGGGAGTTACTTCATGGTCGGTGGTTCGCACGGCAGGAGGACCAAGCCAGGGTGTAATCGGCACCGGACTTCCGGCCAAGGCAACGTTTAACGATACTGGGCTGCCTGTAATGAGCGGCAGTCCGATCTATTCGAAGCTCAATATGTGCCTGAATCCGGCCACTGGGAAGCCGCTCTACCCCGACGAGATCCAGGTCTACAACAACACCATCGTCAACGGAGGTGTGGTCACGGAGACTAGTGGTTTACAGTGGCCGGGAAGTAATGAGTCAATCGGACGCGGTAGCGGCTTCTATGATCTGACTACAATCCTGGCCTTGAGTAACAACATTATTGTGGAGCCGGCAGGTTCTACCGTCCCATATTGGACACCATATCAGCCATCCCAGTCGAATCTGATTGCTATTGACAATTTATGCAGTGGAGAGGGCGCTTGTCCGTCTTCGTTTACCTCGTCAAAGACCGGAGATCCGGATTTTGTCAACCAGGCTGCCGGGAACTTTCATCTCCAGAGTGGTAGCGCGGCGGCCACCTCAAGCCTTGCGGTTCCATTTGCTCCTTCGGATATGGATGGCCTGGTTCGTAATTTCCCCTACACGGTTGGGGCCTACGCGATCGATCCAGAAACTTCCGCGGAAAGGTCCCGATGAGGTCCTTCTGCACAGGCCGTATCGGCGATTCGCATCCATTAGTCTGGAATACCAACTCGTCGTGTACGAACCGGAATAAGATCTGCCTTATGGCGTCTTGCTCTGCCAGCAACCTGAGCGTGCCTCAGACAGCTTTGCGAGTGACATTCGCTTGCATGTGAGGTGCATGTCAAGGTTGTCGGCTGAATACATTTGCGGGTACACTACGGAAGTCCGGCAAGTGTTATGGTTTCGTGAGCCGCAACCGGCTCGCTCGCCGCAGACCGGGGTTGCCGTCATATGGGCGTAATCGAGCTGGTCAAGGATGACTTCCGTTTTTACCGGGCGCTGAGGCCAAGAGAGTCTTTCCTGGAGGTGATGCTGGACCGTTACTTCCTGGTCTGCGCGAATTACCGCTTTGGACATTGGGCCTGCCAGCTCAGGACGCCATTCATTGGCAAGCTGATGCGTTTTTTTTATATGCTGACCAATGGAATCGTATCCACGCGTAATGGGACGGACATACGTCCCGGCGCCGTGATTGGAAGACGCTTCGAAGTACATACCAGCTTTGGCATCACGATCGACAACGGAGTCGTCATTGGCGATGACTGCATTATTAACACCGGGGTCTGCCTTGCAAACAAGGCAAACGGCAGGGGTGAGGGTGTGCCGAAGGTTGGTAACAAAGTGATTTTTGGATTGGGCTGCAAGGTTTTCGGCGGAATCACGGTCGGCGATAACGTCATCATCGGGGCCAATGCGGTGGTGAGCCGTGACGTTCCTTCCGGTCAAGTGCCTTGGGAATTCCAACGCAAGATCCCGGTTGCCTCTTCGGAGGAAATTCAAGATTCGCCCCGGAGCAGCGAGCAGACATCTTAGATTGCCGGCATTGCCAATAACTTTGTTTCGCCCATCTCTCACTTTGTTTCTCTATCTAAAATACCTTGTAGACAATATCGGGCGCAGGCTGGTTGAGCAGGACTTTCACGACTAAAGCAGTCAAGCCAAGCGCAGACGCATAAACAACGCGCGCGTAGCTGCCGGTTAGCAAGGGTTCTCCAGCGGCCTGAATCGACAGCAGCGCTGCACGTAGCCATTCCCAGAGCATTAGTACAAAGGTTGCGCACAACCAGATTGCCAGCCACACGCCTGACCAACGGATAACACCGATGGAACGCAAGACCATATCGAGCTGCTTCCAGGTAGCCCAGAACCAGAAGAGCGTAAGAGCAAACCAACTGAAGGTCAGGCCTCGGCCGAACGCTTGATAGGCAAAGTTCTTTGCCAGCGCCTTGTAGCCCTTGCGGCCCAAACTACGCGCCAACTCTAACTGCCAGAGCTTATTGATCGCTACTCCTCCGCCCTGGAGTACGCCAAAGACCACAAACTCTGAGGTGCGACCGTGCCAGATGCCGATAAGGAAGAATGTTACGAAGAAGCAAAAGACGCCGAGGAACGGTTCCATGGCTAACTGCGGGATGCGGCGCATCAACGCTATCAGCAGCGGATTGTACACATACGTCTTCAGCCAGGTTGAAAGAGTGATATGCCACCGGTTCCAGAAGTCCAGAAATGAGGTTGCCGCGAAGGGACGATCAAAGTTCTCCGGAAGGCGAACGCGCATCAGCCGCGCCAGCGCAATCACGATGTCGATATAGCCGGAGAAATTCGCATACAGAAAGAAGGGATACACGACGGCCAACTGGATTGCCGCAACCAGCTTGAGGGTTAATGGAAATGGTGGTGACATCTGCGCCAGTGCGTTTTCCTGCACCGCGTGGAGCAGCATAGCCAGCACGTTGACCTTGAAAAATCCGCGAACGATGCGTTCCAGTTGCAGGCCGGCCACACGCGCTCCCAGCCCAATCGGCTCGCTGGCAAACAGGTCGCGGGCAAACTCGTCATAGCGCTGAATGGGACCGGAGAGCAGCGTGGTAAAGTTCAGCGTGTAGAGCAGGTACGCGCTAAATCCGATGCGCCGGTCCCCGTCCTTGTCTCCGGCTTCGATCAGCAAATGCAACACGCGGAACAATATGTAGGAAAGCCCGAGGGTGAAATACGGATGGCGCAGAAAAGTGATTTCTGGCAGAAAGGTGTACTTCTTCAGCCATGCATAGACGAAGAGTACCGCCAGAATACTTCCTGTCACGGACCTGGAACCGCCGCGCTCAATCAGGATAAGGCCGGCGTAGCCCAGCAGCAGAAAGCCTATCATTGGAAGAAATACAATCGGACTGTGCGCCAGCATTCCAAGGAAGACAATGCTGGCCACTAAAAGCACAGCCAGGCGCCAGGCGCGGGAGCGGCTAAGGTTTGAGAGCAACGCTACGGCCAAGCCAAAAGCCACAAGCTGGAAGGAAGCTGTATCCACGGCTATCGGCCTTGCTCCAATGCAGTCTGGGGTTGAGCGGCGACCCTGAGAGCGGGAACCGCGCCATTGGTAAGCGCCTTGGCCAACAGAGCCGCGATCATCGCCTGTCCTTCGGTCGTGGGATGGCCGTCGATGGGTAAGTAATATCGCTCGGGGTTGGGCAGGTTGCGAAACTCCGGCAATAGGTCGATATAAGTTCCGCCATGCTTCAAAATAATGGCGCGAATGTCATCGCCAAGCTTGTAGGGATCATAGCCTTCCGGCCATTCTCCTCGGGAGATCATGGCCGCCGGTGCGCGATTCGGCACGTACACTGCGATCAAAGGTACGCCTGCTGCCTGGGCTTGCAACTCGACGTCGGCGGCGTAGCTGTCGAATTGCTGGAGGTGGGTTTGCCATGCCGCGCTCGGCGCTTTCCTCAAGAAATCGGAGTCTTTGTTACCCGGCATCAGGTAGGCATCAACGTACAGACTCTGTATCTCATAGAGAAAATGGCGAAGCGCAAATGCGGTGTTCGACTCATCCCAGACGTTCTGGATCGCTTCCCGCGGCGACGCGCTGGCCAACGCAGCCTTCACTGCCGACACAAGGCCCGCCGGCTTCGGTGCCATGGACGAACCTTTTGCCCCGGCCTGCCGTAGTACGCGCGGAGGCATCAGGATCGAATCCTGTTTGATGTCCCACGCTGTCAGCTCCCAGAGAATCAAATCCGGCTGGGCGGCCAGAACATCTTTGAAGCGCAGGCCAACACTGTGCGGGCTTCCGCTGAACATTCCTTCGTTGTAGAGTTCGATCCTGCGCCTGGTCCGCTTCGCGAGTTCCACCGGCAGTAACGCAGCGGAGGACTTTTCTACTGGGACCTGCGCTCCCAGCGCAAAGGAAGCGCCCGTCATCACGATCCGGTAAGTTCCCTGTTGCTTCGGCCCCAGGCGGACATCGGTTCGATAGCCATTGCTGTTAAATCGGTATTCCACTGGTCCGCTCTCGCGCCCCTTGGACCAGCAGACCGATCCCGGATTTCCCCGCACGCCGGTCGATACATCTCCGAAGACCAGGCAAGGGTCCACGTCTCCCCACGAATCCAGATGCGCTTGCCGTGCAAGCAACTTTGCGGAAGCCGCCATGGCAACGATCGTCAGCAGGCCAAGCAATGGCAGCAGAAGCCAGTCCCGTCGCGTCGCCTTTGCTGCGCCCACGCTCGCCGGATCGCTGTTCTTCGATTGGGTCATTTGTTTTCCACCCGCTCGGCGATGGATTCCTGCTCGCGTGCTGCGAATCCCTGCGAGACCACCGTCATCGGCTCGCTCTCTGGCCCCGTGCTCTCGGCCTGCAACTCCCAGCGCGTCGTCCCGGAGAGGTCTTCGTGCACCTTGGTAAAGCCGAGCCTGGCATAGTGGTCGGCGGCCAGCTTGTTGCGCCCCGTCGGGAGGTAGGTGCCGGCCAGCTTCCGGATGCCGGCTGCACGCGCGTGTTCCAGTACTTCGCGCATCACCATGTGCTCCACCTTGCGCCCCAGTACGCGGCAGCTCATCAGCCAGGTGTCAATCTCCCATACGGCGGCGTCGCCGGGCCGGCAGATGACGACACTAATCATGCCGTTGTCCCCGAATATGTCGGCCAGGCGTACTTGGAGCGTGAACACCGCCGGGTCGTGCTCCGCCTCGTTTACTTCCGGATGGGTATAGCGGCGCGTGGTCAGGTTGTATTGGTTGGATTTGTTGATCAGTTGAACGATACGCGCTCTGCCTGTCGCGTCAAAAGGCTGGAAGGTGATGGTCATGTTCAGCGATGCCAGGTAGGCATCGACGCCCCCAACCTGCTTCTGCAAGCTGGCGCGCTTGGCGTTGTCCTGGTAGAAACCGGCGCGCTTCAGATCCTCACTAGCAAAGGCCACGGCCTCAAAGTAGCCGCCCGCCGCCAAGGTTCTCGCGTAGTATGCCGGTTCTTCCGGCAGCTCCGGCACGGCCACTTGCGGAAGCAGCTTGCGAATCAATCCCCGCTCCACCGGATTGTCGTCGAGAAACACCATTGCGTCCAACCCCAGCGAGAGTTCCTCGGCGATCGCCTGGATGTTGGTTGCCTTGTCGTTCCAATTCGCCTGGAAAACCGCGATGTCATCCAGCTTCAGCAGCATCTCGGGATGTTTTTCGAAAGGTTCCCGTGCCACCTCGTCGCGGTTCTTCGACGAAACCGCCAGCACGATTCCGCGTTGGCGCAGATCCAGCGCCAGGCGCTGCACCGCCAGGTGCGCCTCGCCCCGGGCGTCGCCCTGCGCAATCTGAATGCCCTCCAGGCCGTCATCTCCTATGACTCCGCCCCACACCGTATTATCGAGGTCGAGAATCAGAACCTTGCCGCTCTTGCCGCGGATGGCTGCAACCGTCCGGGCAACATGATCGGCGTAGAGCGGAATCAGTTCGTCGGAGAAGGAAAACTTCGCCATATTCCACAACTGCGTATTGTGCCAATCGGCCAGGCCCACGGTCTCCGCAACTCCGGCCACGTCGAGCAGGACATCGCCCGAGCCCGGAATCAACCCGGCCAGTTCGCGGTTGATGCCGTCGAGCAGGCTCCTCTCTGTGCCGGGCAGCGTACGGTCCAGGTTGCCAAAGATCCTTTCGGCCGGTGGAGCGAAGCTCTGAAAAATACAAACCGCATTCGAGTTGCTCTTGATGCCGTTGCGAAGCGCCTGTAAGTAGCCCACGGCGCCTTGTACGGTGGCGGACGAAGCCTCGGCATCGCCCAGACGAAGTTTCAACGGCAGGGCACGATAGTCCAGTGCCAGGAGCACCGCATCCGGCTTCGAGCAATTGACCTTGGAGTCCGGAGTCAGTGCCTCCTGCGCCACCTGGTCATACGAGGGCTGTATGACCTCAAGCGCAATTCCATGCCGCGCGGCGCTCGCCACCAACGCCGGAACAATCAGGTCCATCGTCGAGTTACTCAGCACCGCCAGCCGGAAGCGGGTCAGCGGCTCAAGCGATTCTTCCTCCGCCTGCGCTTTGCCGATAACCTTCGCCAGCTTTGTCAACTGGTTCAGGTCCAAGGCGTGGGACGCCAGCGCCTGCACTTCGCGTCCCAGCGATCGGCTTCCATTCCGCAAAGCTTTCAGCCTGCCCGCAAATTCCTTCGGCGCGCGCGGCAGCCATTGCAACTCAGCATATAGTGAATTCATTGGTGTGGGTTCATTGGTGTAATTTCATCGACGCGCTGCGTACCTTTTTCACCCGCATAAGAGCCGGCCATCCAAACGCCTAGCTCGAGGTCTGAGCCTTCAGTAGCGACACCAGATCGCCCACGTTTCCCAGCTTGCCGATCTGTGCGGTGGAGAACCTGACTTTGAAGGCCCGTTCGATCGTAAGCATCAGCCGTATGTGCGCAAGACTGTCCCAGCCAGCTACGTCTTTGGCCGACAACTCGGGAGTTACCTCCAAGGAATCCTCATCGAAAACGTCATCGAATATCTCTGCCAAACGGGCATAGATTCGCGCTTCATCCATTCCGGAAGACCTCCTGCCCTCGTCTCAAATTCTGGAGCGAGCCGCGTACCAACCACCAAGAACGCACCCTAAGCCTTCTGATAGTTGTACGAATAACCCTCAGGACGCCGGTCATCTTCGTTCCAAATCACCCCAACTACTTTCTTGGAATCGATCTGCCCCAAGGCTTCTTCCAGGGCACGCTGGGTTGTTCTGTGTGCTCGCACCACAATCAGGCTGCCATTGCATCCGGCTTCGATCAGGTTGAAATCGGCCACAATGCCGATGGGTGGCGAATCCACCAGTACCAGCTTGAACGACTCGCTGGCCCAGGCAATCAACTGGCTCCACCCGGCGCCGGAGAACAATTCGGCCGGGGATTCACTTCCCTCGCCCGCTCCCATCAGGTACAGGCCAGGGACGTCGCTGGCAACGGTTGCGCTCGCATACGGCGCACCGTTGCCCAGTACATCCCGCAATCCGCACTGCTGCTGGTTTCCCGTCAGAGCGGTTAATCCCTGGGCGCGCAGGTCGGCGTCCACCAGCAGAACCGGAGTGTCTTCCAACTGCGCGCAACAGTAAGCCAGGTTGAACGCGGTCAATGTCTTGCCTTCGGAGTGAGCCGTGCTTGTAATTACCATGGAGCGCATACCCCGGCTTTCGCGGGCTTTCATCAGCTTGGATCGCAGGCTCTTGTAGGCTTCCACGGCCTCGGCCACCGCCAGACCGCCTCCGGTCGCAACCGGCTCGCTTCCATACTTCGGCAGCTTGATCCTCGGACCGCTCGCGAATGGTTCGTACGCCGGAAATACTTCGCAGTTACCTTCGACATTCTTTGTGCTGGTAGTCATGGGCGAATCTTCACTCCTTGCCGGTTATGGCATTTCGTCTTCGAGCCGAACTTCCCTGGGATACACATCCTGGACGGACAGAAGCGACCTTGCCCGTGCCAGACCCCATACTGCATGGAGCACGGTCAGTGGAAACAAATTGAGCCAGAACTGTCTGCCATGAACCATCTTCAATTTGCGGACGCTGCACGCCAAAGGTCCGGCCAACATGCTGGCCGCGGCCAGCCCGAGAACAATAAAGGTGTGGAAGCAGAGCGCCAGCGCCACGCCGATCAAGACACCGGTAACGCAGATCAGCATATAGACGGCAAACGCCACCGCTCGCAGGTTCGCCATCGCCCGCACATTGGCCAGCAACACTTTTGCCACGTGTGTGCCGTGCCAACGCTCTCTGCGATAGAACTGCGCCAGGGTCTGCGGCGTGCGGAGGTGAACCACGGCCATCTCTGAAATCGCCTGAACCGTCAGCCCGGCGGCGCGTGCCCGGAGGCACAGCTCGCAATCCTCGCTCGTCTTCAGACTCTCGTTAAAGCCGCCGATCCGCCGGAAGCAGGCTCTTCGAATCAGCATGTTGCCCGATGGGACGTATGTGACCTCGCCGTCTTGTGGGGCGTAGCCCACTCGATACCAGCTTCGAGCCACCCATCGGGAATCCTCCGGAATGTCAATCGAGCCTCCAATCACCCCTGCATCTTCGGAGGCCAGATGGCAACAGGCTTTCTCCATCCAGTCAGGGGGTACCAGGCAATCGGCGTCCAGAAATGCCAGGATATTTCCTTTCGCGGCAGCCGCTCCCAGGTTACGGAGAGCTGAGATGTTGACCCCGGGCCGCCGCAGAATCGTCAGCCTCAATCTAGGCATGAACGATTGCGCCACTTCCACAGTGCGGTCCGTCGAGCCATTGTCCACCAGCACCACTTCAAAGGCGTCCAGCGGAAAGTGGGATTCGGCCAGACTGCCCAGGCACCTTCCGGCCATCTCCTCTTCATTCAGTGCCGGGATGATGACGGACACGCGAATGGAGTGCATGGCCGGGGGAGCAACGGATTCCAGCCCAGGGGCGCTGGCTGACGTTATGTTGGCCGTCGTTGCGTTGACTGACGTCCTGTTGACTGGCGTGGCTTCCAATCTCTGCATGGATTTCGCTCAGGGCAGCCCAGCTCCGCACCGTCGTGCGGCCAGGCGATGCGCCCTATCTGCGCAGTGCGCTTTCGTAGACACGCTGATAGTTCCCCGCCATGCCGGCCGCGGAATACTGCGCCCGCATCTGTTCGTACCCGTTTTCGGCCAGAGTGCTGCGCAGGCCGTCGTCCACGATGAGCCGCTTGATGGCCCTTTGCAGCTCCCGGGAATCGCCTGGCTCGATCAGCAAGCCTGTACTGAGTTCGCGGATCACTCCCGGCACGGCTCCAACCCGGGTGGCGATCACGGGCTTCCGCGCGGCCAGTGCCTCCAGAATCACCATCGGCATTCCCTCGAAGAGCGAGGGCAGCACGACCACGTCCAGGGCGGCGTAGACGCTGGCCATGTCGCTGCGCTTCCCGGTAAATATCACGCTGCGCTCGATGCCGAGCTCTCTGGCCAGCGCCTCCAGCGGGAGTCTAAGCGGACCATCGCCGATCACGAAGACCTGCGTCAGCGGATACTCGGCGAGGATTCCCTTCACCGCCAGGAACAGATCGCCGTGCCCCTTGCCTTCGGTCAGTCTGGCCACCACGCCGATGGCCAGGCCGCCGGACTTGAGCCGGCTGAGATCCGCGCTCGGAGCCGCGCGACTGAATCCCTCCAGTTCAATCCCGTTGCCGATCACGGTCAGCTTTTCGCGGGCAATCCCGGCTGACAGCAGTGACCGTTCCAGCATTCTGGAGGGAGCGACGATCCGGTCGAAGCGCCGCAGCAGGGCAAGATCCATCGCGTCGTAAAGCTGGTGCCGCAGGTCCGCCAGCGTGGCTCTGCCCTCTCCGGAAAAGCGCGAGGAGTAGCCGTGATAGGTGGCCACCAGACGGATGGGATGCAACTTCGATGCGAGATATCCGTAAACCTGCGCCTTGTAACCGTGCGCATGGATAAAGTCGGCTTCCGCCAGGCGCGCAAGATCGGCGATTCGCCGGACTGTAGTCCAGTCGGCTCTTCCCCGGCACGATAGGATTGCGACGCTCAATCCCTTCTGTCTGGCCACTTTTGCCACTTCCAGGTTCGAACACCGTGAGTTATCGAAGACTCCGACCGTGCTGAAGGTTCCAAGCGCGGTCAGTCCCATGCACAGGTTTACCACCACGGCTTCCACGCCGTAGTAGCCGCTGCTGCTCACCAGATGAAGCAGCTTCATTGTGCCCGGCCAACCCTTTCGGCCGAAAGCAGCATCTCTCGAACGCTGTCCAGATCGTCCAAGCTCACGTCTTCCTGATAAATCTTGCGGCGTGTGATCTCCTCCAGATAAAGCAGCACTTCGACCAAGGCAAAGGAATCCACCAACCCGGACGAAAGCAACGGCGTCTCTTCCGCAATCTCGAGACTAGGGTCCCGCAACACCCTGGTCCGTATAAATTCAATCATTTTTTGCGCCAATGCTTTTTCGTCCATTGCGCTTTCGCAACCTCGCCTTGCATTTCGGAATTCAATGGAGTCTCGACCCTGGGTCACCCGAACTGGGCAGCCCACGTTTCGTCTTCGGAAGCAGCTTCCAACCTGGCAACCTTTCTGCACGAAGACACCACAATCTGCTTGTAGTCCGAGGCGCGGCACATACGAAAGTCGAAGCCAAAGTCGAACAGCGGAATCCCATCCCGGCTCCGCACGATCTGCCCCCGCGCCCGCAGGAAAACGTGCAGGCTGTCCGTGCTCGTTGCATTCCCGAAGTATCCGATCCGGCGCCAATAGGTTGACCGGGCGTCGAGCAGCTTCGTCGGCACGGGACGGTTCAGCGCGCTCAAAATCCGGCGTTCCGCCAGGTCCAGGAACGAGATAAAGTTCGCAAAGTAGATGAGTCCCGCCCCATTCAGATCCCGGTCGGCATCGATCCGGTAGACAAATTCCCGTTCGCCTTCAAACAGCGCCATGTCGCCGGGGAGCGCCTCCAGAAACGACCCCCGGAGCTTTGCCTGGCGGCACAGATCGAGCGAGTCCGGCGCTCCTGCCAGCTCCGCAACACGCGAGAAGTCCATATTGGACGGCACCGCCAGCGACAGCTTCGATGGACCGTGCTCCTGGTAGATGAAAACGTTGCTGGCGCGCACTCCATACTCCGGATGCTCGGCCAGAGCGTACCATCCGTCCACATACACCTTCGAGAAATGCGCAAGCCCCGCATGGAACTGCACGGTGCGGTTTTCGCCGAAATTGCTCAGCGGCATCTCCCTGGGCAGGTTCACCTCCAGAAAGAAAAAGGTCGCATAAAGCCGGCTTCCGGACTCATCCTGGATCCGTGCCGACTGCACTCCCCCCGCGCTCTCGATCTGCTTCCAGCGGTCGTTTCCAATCACCTTGAACAACGAGCTTTCGGACAGGTTGTGGCGCCCCAGATGAGGCATCCCCAATTCCAGGGAGAAGCTGTGCCGCCATGGTTGTTCCACTGCGTCAGGATTGGAAATCGATGTAGGCATTGCCCTCGCTCACCATAACTCTCGTTTACTTAAGATAGGTTCAGTAACAGGAAGGTTATTTCTTGGGCCGCCCGCGCCGCCTCTTCGTCGGCGCTCACGTCTATCGCTTCTCCGCGCTGAGAACCGCGACCAGGCCATCGTCTGGAATTGTCCGTCCGTAGCGGAACACGAGTTGCGCAACTCCGCTGATCTCTCCGGCCGTCTCAAATCCAAAATCGTCAAACACTTTTCCCGGCCCGGAATTCCTGCTTGTCCTGCGGTAGTTGGCAAAGAAGTCTCCCTTGCCCAGCTCGCGGTAGTGGCCAAGGAGGTAGGAAAGAAAGGCGTGCTCGACACGCTTGGATTGAATCCGGCAACTGAACATGAGATCGATCATTCGCGGCTCGCGACGATCCACGCTGCAGAACCCGATGGTGCCGTATGCCCCAAACCGGTCCTCGCAATCTAGCACGTAGGTGTCCACCTCCTCCCGGTTCAGAAGCTCGCGCAGCTTTTCACGCGTATAGCGGTTACCGGAAAAATTCATCTGGTTTGTGCGCTGGGCCAATTCGTGGGTACGTTCCATGTTCTGTTCTCCCAGGGCATGGATGGTCAGGCGTAAATGGCAGTTGCGGAGGAAGGTGAAATAGTCGCCTTTGAATTCGGCCTGCGCGCTGCCTCGGCTCTCTTCTTCCCGATAGAACCAGCGGCGCTTTTTGCTCTCTTCGGTCACAGGGGTCTGGCAATCGTGCCGTTCCAGGAGTGTGCGATACTCCGCCGCGTCCAGCACCACCACCCCCTCGCACATGGCTAGCACCTGCTCCCTCTCAAAGGCCGAGTCATCCAGAAACAGCAGCGAGTCCGTACCGATGTTGAGCGCCTGCGCGATCCGCTGCACGCCTTCGCTCTTGGGGCTCCAGGATATCTGCGGAAACAGAAAGTATTCATCGATGCCA
>Ga0326727_10007949_pt1 | contig 27437 bp, 18 predicted proteins | sample MB2enrmetagenome_FD_207643 | JGI IMG/M metagenome (GOLD analysis project Ga0326727, IMG submission 207643) | Lab enriched peat soil microbial communities from McLean, Ithaca, NY, United States - MB29MY | ecosystem: Environmental > Terrestrial > Soil > Wetlands > Peat | place: USA: New York...
TGAATTATGGATGAGGTATAATGAGCATATAAGCAAGAAGTAAGCGTGCAGTACCATGCACGGAGGTTGCTCAAACCCTTGCTCTCTCTCATTTTTCTACCCCGTTTGACATTCACCATCCGCCGTTCACTACTTTGAAGGGGCACTTTCAGTTGAAAGTAGTCGAAATCCTTTTCTACGATGGCAACAGGGTGAAGTTAGTCGTTGAAATGCCTGATCCAACCAGGTATTCAACGGAACATGCGCCACATATACCACGCTTGCTCTTCAAACTCCTGCCGCATTTGGCAAGACACCGCTGTGAAAATGACAACGGTTATACATTCAAGAAAGAATCCCGTGCCACCGAGATACCACATCTTTTTGAACATCTGATAATTGAACTTCAAGGCCAGGCACAGAAATCCAGGCTGCTCCGGGGCGAAACCCAATGGAACTGGAGAATCGACCCGCGAGGCAGATTCCACGTCTATGTTGATTATGAAAACGAGATGCTGGTCCTCGGCGCTATTCGCCTGGCCGAACGGATCATCAACGCCCTCGACGGCCATCACATCGATGAAATCGATATCGAGCGCGAAGTCGAGAAGCTAAAGAAACTGGCTCAGATCGGCTCCGACCTCTGCCAAACCAAACCGACCATCCCGACTCGCACGGAAGAGCTTGCGCACACCGCCGGCATTTCCCACTGACCCAACACCATTTAAGTAATAGACGCGTCGGTCGCAGAATCCACCGGAGCGAACCTGAAGATGCATTGCCTAAGGACTATCCGCTTCCCTTCGGCGGCAGCACATTTCTCCCGAACTGCTTGCGCGACTTATTGCTCCACATTTCCGGATAGTAGTGCGAGTGATAATAATAGCTGTCCACCGTTTCGGGCTGGACATCGTTCAGCACAATTCCCAGGATATTTGCATTGGCCTTGTTGAGCAGGTGTCTAACCTGAAGTTCAGCGCCCCTGGGAACCTGCTGCGCACGAACCACAAGGAGCACGCCATCCGCAATTTGGGACATAACCACCGCGTCCGTAAACGCCACTGCGGAGGGCGTGTCGATAAGCACGTAATCCGCCTGTTCTGAAAGCCAGTCGATCAACGCCCTCATTCTCGCTGAACCGACCAGTTCCGAAGGATTGCTCGGCGTGGGACCTCCAGGGATCAGCAGCAGGTTGTCCACCTCCGTCTGGAACATGCAATCACCGAAATCCTTCTCATTTGAAAGGATGTTGCTCAAACCCCACTCATTGTCCACCTTGAATACCCGATGCAGACACGGCCTGCGCATGTCCGCATCCACCAGCACCACGCGCTTTCCATCCATAGCCAGCGAGATCCCCAGATTGGCGACCGTCACGGTTCCCCCCTGCCCCGGTTTTGCCGTGGCAACCATTATGGTCTTGATACCTGTTCCCTGGGTCGAAAGCAGAAGATCCGTGCGCAGAAAACGATAGGCCTCGGATATGGGATTGAGCGGCTCGGTGTATGTGAGCCTGGCAAGCCTGGAGTCCTGAGGAATTCCGCTGCTGGGGATAAGCGCGGTGGCAGGAAGTCCCATCAGGCGCTCGAGATCGTCGGTGGTTCTCAACCGGTTATCCAGCGACTCCATTGTGATTGCCATGCCGACTCCCACAACTATGCTGAGCAATGCGCCCAGCATCAGATATGCTCGCCGCCTGACACCGATTGGTCCGTTCGCCTCCGATGCCTCCTCGACAATTCGCATGGCGCCGGTTGCGGTGGTCTCTTTCTCGTTAAGGTGAGCCTGATTGAGCTGTGCCTGCAAGTTGTTGTACGCCGTTTGGGAAGTCGTAAACTCGTTTTCAAGACGGGCGAGCGCTATGTCCATACCGGGCTTCAGATCGCCCCTGACCCTCCCGGCATTAGCGCCGAGCCTTGCTACCTTGGCTACCAATCCATCTCGCTCATACTCCAACTTCGACTTTTCATCCAGCAGGGATTCGTAAACGGGGTTGCGTATGTCCGAAACCGTTCTGCTCATTTTGCCCTGTTCCTGCTTGAGCTTCTTTTCCACCTCCGCGATGGAATCCTTAAGCGCAATGACCTGCGGGTGTGTATCCTGGTATTTCGCACGGGCGTCGTTGAGTTGCCGTGTTAGATCTGCCAGTTGAGTCTCCAACTGCTGAACCATCGGAGTATTCGAGGTGCCTTCGGAGACTCTGCGTGTAGGACCCATCTTCTCCAGTTCTCGATTGACTCTGGTTAGTTGAGCTTGCGTTTCGGACAGGGCCGCACTTGCCGCATCACGATCAGCCGATGCCTGCTGATAGCGCGCAAGCTCCGGATTCGGGGTCGTGGAGGCATCGGAAACGCCGTTCTTGCGTTTGAACGCACTGAGACGCCTTGTGGCGTCGTCAAGCTCACGCCTCGACTTTGCAAACTGGGATTCCAGGAACAATCTGTTGCCGGATGCCTCCTGGTGGGTGAACTCCTGATAGTAAGTCGTGAATTCATGGGCCAGGCTGTTCACCAGATGAACCGCGCGCACCGGACTCGCATCCTTAACTCGCACTTCAATAATGTCGGTCCCTATTTCATCATGGCTGCGCGCGCCCGGATTGGATACGGTGCCGACTTCTATACTTTCGAGCAAGGCTTGGGGGTCTTTATCTACCGCGGCTGCGCGAACGGTCCTCTCCGCAAGTGGACGGCTCTTGATGAGGCTCATGATGTTGGGAAGTTGGCTTATCTGCTGCCTTTCACCCAGTATATTGTTGGGATTCTGCACTGGCGAGGCCATCATCGGACGGTACAAAGCGGTGTCGGAGGGCATGATTTCCACTCTGGCCACGTAGTACGGACGCTCGTGAAGAGTCGCCAGCCAAATGGCAGACAGGGTCGATGCGATGAGTCCGACGATCATCGCTTTTCTTTTGAATACAATACGGTATAATTCCCAGAATCTCACGCTTTCCTCCTACCAGCCACCCGCTTTCCGGCGTCGGCTCCGCGCTTCCTGCTACCCACTACCTGCTGCTAATGAACAATCAACCATCCGAGGCTCCCGAGGACCGAGAGCACTCCAAGAGTTCCGGGGGCTGACTTTCCGCCCGGTACGTAGATGGTATCACCATCTCTGATGGGAACATTCGCGGCGCCGTTTTGAAGGATATCCTTGACGTTTACCTTAAGCGTCTGCGAAACACCGTTCGTCATTCTTACCACACTCACCTTGTTTAGCTGAGCGTGCGTAGTGCCTCCTGCAAGGGCAATGGCATCGGTTATATTTGTCGGATTATCCTTTATGGCGTAGCGGTCCGGCTTTGTGACCGCACCCTGAATGGTGAAATACCCAAGAACCTGCTGCACGCTTACGAAAACCACATCCCCCGGCTTGAGCAGTGGGTTACTTGGCGTTCCGGGGAAGAGATTTGTGAAATCGATGTTGACGGTATCGGACGATCCCTCGTGCCGCACCTTGACGCTCTTGAAGTCGGCGACTTCCGTCGGTCCTCCGGCTGCCGCAATCGCCTCCCGGGCCGTCATTCCGTCGGACAGCGGAAACGGTCCGGGCGAACGCACAGCGCCGAGCACCTGGATTGAGCCGATTGGAGGAATGCCCATCAAAGGCACGAAAATGGTATCGCCGGCTAGCAAGGGAATGTTCACCGATGGATCAGAGGCCATTAGAAACTTGTTCATATTGAGCGTGGTGGCAGGCCCGGCGCTCCCGGAATGTGAAACAGTCAGCTTGGCGGTATCACTCTTTGGTGTAAACCCGCCGGCGGCCGTGATGGCGTCCATCACGCTGCCGCCGCTCTTTATGGGGTAGATACCTGGGCGCTGCACTTCGCCGGAAACCGTGATCTCCAACTTCACCGGCTCTATCAATTCCAGGCTCACCTGAGGGTTCTTGATGTACTGCTTCAGCGCCGTGGTGATTTTCTCAGCCGCCTGAGTGACGGTCATCCCGGCGACGTTCACCTCGTGAACCAAAGGGAGCGAGACATTTCCCTGTGGATCGACGATCACATGCCTGGTGAGATCGGTCTCACCCAGCACCACCAGCCCGAGGCTGTCGCCCGGTCTGATGAGGTAATCATCCGCCATGGAGGGGAACACGATGAGAAATACGAGCAGGCCGATAATTGCAAAGATGATCAGCTTCAAAATTCTACCTCCGGAATGGCGCGTGGTTCGAAACCCTGAGACCTGAATGACTTCAGACTGTCGTTTACCCTGCCGCGCTCCGCCTCGAAACGCGGGACGGGGCGAGCGGTTCGCAGACACTCACGCTCCTACTTACCCGTGAACGCATTTGGGATAAACGAAGGTGGAATCGGAGTCGAAAGTTGGTGATTGGGACGATTGGGGTGATTCGGCGCCCAGAGAACGCCCAGATGGGTAAGGTTCATACCGGGGCCGCTTCGGCGAGCGGCCCCGAACGGTTCATGCGTGATCGTTTCACTTAATTAACTTACTTGAGATGAGAGCCTCGGGATTTTTCCCGAGGCTCTCATGGTGGCGAAAGTTCAATTCTTTGGCGGCAACTTGGCAGCTTCGGCTGCCCCGCGGAGTTTATCCTGAGCGGAGTCGAAGGGCTCTGCGACCGAAGCATCCACCGGCGGTAATTGGTTTTAGAGACGCTAGCTAATCCTTATCCGCGAGTTCGCTGATTGCACCGACCGGCTCGTCGGCGGGCTTTTTGTGGAGGGTCGGGCGCTCCTGGCCTCGATGCCACTTCCTGTGCCACCAATTCGTGAAGTCATCGAAGATCACGTAGGTGGTCGGGATCATGACCAGTGTCAGCAGCGTCGAAACTATCAACCCTCCGATAACCGCTGTCGCCATCGGCGCGCGGAACTCGCCGCCTCGGCCAAGCTTCAGGGCGGTCGGGGCCATGCCGAAGATCATCGCAAGGGTGGTCATCATAATCGGCCTCAACCTGGTCGGCCCGGCTTCGAGTACGGCCTCGTCACGGGACATGCCGCGTTCCCGCAGGGTGTGCGTGTAGTCGATGAGAAGAATCGCGTTCTTGGTGACCAGTCCCACCAGCATGATGATACCGATGATCGAGATGATGCTGATTGTCTCGCCGGCCAGCGCCAGGGCCAGGATCGCGCCAATGAGCGCCATCGGAAGGCTGAACATGATTATGAACGGATTGAGCAGGGACTCGAACAGCGCCGCCATCAGCATATAGACCAGCGCTATTGAAAGCATAAGCGCAACGATCATATTGACGAAACTCTCCGTCATGAACTCCGATATGCCGCCCCAATGCAGCCTTACATTGCCCATTGGGATATCGGCGATCTTATCGTTTACCACGGCCTGAATGTTGGCCAGGTGATAGCCGTCCGCCAGGTCCGCAGTCACAGCGACCTTCTTTTGATGGTTCTTCCGTTCTATCTTCGTCGGTCCCACGTCGTAGCTCAGTTTGGCGACATCTCTGAGGAAGACCGGCTTCCCATCCCTGGATGTGCCGACGACTGTCATCCCTGCATCGGTAATACTGAACCTGTCCGGCTCCCGCAACTGCACCCTGATGTCATACTGGTTGCCGTTACTCCTGAACTTGGAATCTGTGTTCCCTGTTAGCGACGTTCGGAGCGCAGAGGCGATGTCCGTCTGGGTCAGGCCTATGTCGGCGGCTCTGATGCGGTCGATTTCAGCCCGAAGTTCCGGCTTTCCTACTTTCCAGGAAATATCGGGGTTGATGATGCCCGGAACCGTGGATATGACCTTTTTTATTCTCTGAGACATGCTGTCAAGTTCGCCCAGGTCATTGCCGGTAAGTTCTATCGTGACCATCGCTCCGCCCGGCCCCATGCCCGATTGAGTCGAGACTTTCACAAGCCCTGCCGGAATACTTGCAATTCTGTTCTGAATCTCTTTTTGAACTATAATATTGGATTTCGTACGACTTGGCTTCTTGCCAAGTAATCGATATACAGGCCGAAAAATTCGTTCCATGCCGCTCTCTTTGTCGTGCAGTGAAACCGTAATAGTTGCCAGGTTAGCGCCGACCTCGCCCGCCGAACCTGCCGCGCTTCCTATATTGGTAAATATGCTTTCAACCTCAGGAATTCCGGCGATGGCATTTTCGATTTGCTTTGCGGCCTGGTCAGTTGCCTTCAATGAGCTTCCGGTGGGAAGCTCGATCGATATAGAAACGGTGCCGTTGTCCGAGTTCGGCATAAATTCGCCGCCGAGTCTTGGAGCCACTAGGATGAGGATGACCAGCAGTATCGCCCAACCGCTTGTCACTACGACCCACCTGTGATGCAACGCCCAGGCGAGCATCCTTCTGTATAACCGGTCACCTGCGCGGTAGAAATCGTCGAACTTCTTGAAGAATCCCTCGCTGGTCTCCATATCCTCACCCGCCTTGTACCATCTGGATGCCAGCATCGGGGTTAGCGTAAAGGAGACCAGCAGAGAAAAGAGAGTTGCGCATGCAACCGTCAGTCCAAAGGATCTGAAGAACTGGCCTACGATGCCGCCCATGAACGCAATCGGTACGAACACCACTACGTCCACCATTGTTATCGTTACAGCCGCAAGTCCAATCTCACTTCTTCCATTCAAGGCTGCGGTAGCCGGGTCTTCCCCATGTGTAAGGTGCCGATATATATTTTCCAGAACCACGATGCTGTCATCAACCAGGATTCCAACGGCCAGCGACAGACCAAGCATGGTCATTGTGTTCATCGTGAAGCCGAATGCCATCATTGGAATGAACGTGGACACAATGGAGGTCGGAATCGCAAGCGCGACGATGAACGTGCCTCTGATATTGTGAAGGAATAGAAAAACTATGACAACCGCGAGCAGTGCACCAAGCCAGAGGCTGAGTGTAACGTCGTCGATCGATTCGCGCACGTTTTTGGATGTATCCGATGACACAGCTATCTTGACGTCCGGCGGAAGGACGTCCTTCTTCATCGCTTCTATTTCCTTCTTGACGCCGTCGGCCACTTCAACAGTGTTGGCGTCCGTCTGCTTCTGGATTTGGATGCCGATGCTGTCCTGGCGCTGTACCCGAGCGATCTGCGTTCGATCCGCCGAGGAGTCTTTGACATCGGCAATGTCTTGTATGGTTAGAACACGGCTTCCGTTCGCGCCCGGAACCGAAAGCTTGAGGTTGCGAATCTGATCGACGGTCGCAAACTCACCGACAGCTCGCACGGAGTATTCTCTTCGGTCCTCTTTAATGCTTCCGCCCGGCATGTTCAGATTTGCCGCATAGATCGCCTGGGCCACAAAGCTGATCGGTATCCCGTATGCTTCAAGGCGGCTCTTGTCAACGTTTACCTGGATTTCGCGGACGTCACCTCCGGTGATCGTAATAGCGGCTACACCCGAGATTTGATTCAGGCGGTCTTTGATCGTGTTGTCCGCCAGGTCTCGCATCTCCCGAGGCGAGCGTTTACTGGAGATTCCCAGTATCAGGATAGGCTCGGAGTTGAAATCCAGTTTGGTGATGGACGGATCCTTGCAGTCCTGTGGAAGGGTGGCGCGAATCGCATCCACTTTAGACCGGGCATCGGCAAGCGCGGCATTGAGGTCAGTTCCGAGAACGAACTCAAGAGCCACCTGCGAAATTCCTTCTTCCGAGGTAGAGGTGATATTCTTGAGGCCACTCACAGAACCGACTGCGTCTTCTATAGGTTTCGTTACCAGCGTTTCCATCTCTTCCGGCCCGGCTCCGGTATAAATGGTTGTGATGAACGCATACGGTATGTCCGTCTTTGGGTTCAACTCGACCGGCATCTTACTCTTCGACACTATTCCGAGCGCAGCCAGCGCCAGGAAGAGCATCAAAATGACTACCGGTCTCTGTATAGCTAATCTAGTTAATCCCATTAATCTTTGCCTTTCGAATTGCCGGCAGTTAGCCGTTAGCGGTTAGCCCGGAGTGGACTCACTAACGCCTAACGCCAAACGCCTGACACCCGACACCTGATACCTACGGGCTACTGTCCTGCCCCCGACACGCGCACGCCATCCGACAGCTTGTCCTGCCCAACGGTCACAACCACATCACCGGCGTGGATGCCGGAATCAACTTCCACCTCGCTTCGCGTTGAGAAGCCGGTGGTAACCTGAACCTGTTGAGCCTTACCGTCAACTACCTTGAAAACGCTGTTCTTATCGCCATTCTCCACGACCGCATCCTTGGACACGATCACGACATTCGCATGTCTGGCAATCTGTATCTTCCCTCGCGCAAACATTCCGGGCTTTAGTTCGCCCTTCCCATTCGGGACCGAGACCCAGACTGTAAACTGTCTGCTCGATGGATCGGCGGTCGGGAGCATCTTTATCACGCGTCCCATGAAGACTCGATCCGGAAGCGCATCCACGGTAACGCTCACGGGCTGGCCCAGCTTGATCGAATGCAAATCCATTTCCGACACCGTGGCCTCGAAATAAACGGTATCCAGAGCCACAATCTCCATCAGCGTAGTACCGGTGGCCGCCTGATTGCCGGGTTCAGTGTTTCTAAGCGATACCCGACCTGCGATGGGACTGCGAATGAACGCGTCCGAGAGCGCCTGTTTTGCCGAAGTCAGCGCCGCCTCCGCGCTCGCGACTCCCGCCTGCGCCTCTTTGATGTCCTCTCGATTGAGCTTCTTGTTCTCACGTCTGGCAATCGCCTGCTTGAGGTCTTCATCCGCGCGTGTAACGTCTTTCTCGGCGGCGTTGATATCTTCCTTGCGGCCGGTTTTCGATGCGCTGTAGTCCTCTCTAGCCGAATCATAAGCCGCGGAAGCCTGATCGAATGTGCGTTGGGCCGCATCGAGGCTCTGTTGGGACGCGGCGCCTTCTGAAAAGAGCGATTGCGCCCTCGTCAGTTCGGTCTTGGCGTTGTCATAGCCGGCCTTTGCGCTCACGACCGCGCTCTCCTTCATCGCCAGGTTTTCTTTGCGTAATGGAACCCTGGTAGTCTGCAATCGCGCCTTTGCCGCATCCAGCGCCGCTTGCTTGGCGGCGATATCGGAATCAATGGTTGTATCGCCAACACTTGCGTTTGTAATCGACTTGGAGAGCTGCGCCTTCTGCTCGACAAGCGCAGCCTCGGCCTGCCGAACGTTGTCGGCGAGATTGGTTGTGTCCTGCTTGATCACCACCGCTCCGGCGGGGACGAAATCATCCTCCCGGTAAGGAACCGAAACCACGCGGCCTGCCGCTTTCGCGGACAACTGCACCGTCTTGAGGGCCTTGAGGTTTCCGGAAACATCTATGCTCTCATCCATATCGCCCAGATGGGCTATCGCCGTGACCACCGGTATGGAGGTCGCTTTCAAGTTAGCCTTCTTAGTGTCTTTCTTGTGACCTCCGGAACATCCGATAATAATGGCAATGGCTGGAATCAGCGCTAGAAATATGGTCGCTCTTTTCACTTTATTTCTTTCCTCCTGGGTCCTGGAACAGCTTATCGCTCAGTCCGGTATTCACTTTGTAGTTGGAAAATTCTATCTTCATGCCGATGGATTGCGGCTTCATCTCTTTCTTAATACCCGGCCTATGCCCTCGCATTTGGGGCGTGGTCAGGTTTGCGGACGTCTTAGATGGCATCCAGTACCTTGCCTGCACCTTGATGTAATCGATGTTTATCTCCGCGCCCTGATCCCAATCGGAAGTCAAGGCCATCCTGCGCACGAGCCAGTCTTTCTTATCGATCCATGCCTCGGTCTTTATGTCATCCCGCTTTCCGGATACGGTCGCAGCTATGACGTAGCATTCGTCGCTGCCGATCTTCTGCGTTCGCTCGATCTTGAGGTCGGGGAGGCCAGCCAACCCCTTCAGCGGATTTCCCATCACGAAGCCCTTCCTGGGAATCATCGCGAAACCATCCTTGCTTTCCACATGCACTTTGTCGGGTTTCTTGTAGAAAATCGTAACATTCATGTCCGGAACCTGCTGCTCCGGGCCGGAGTTTACGGTGACATGAGCATCGACCGTATAATCTTTCACCACATCGTAATTGACCGAAGCACTCTTAAGTACATCGGAAGCAGAAATGGAATGATGAGTGATGAGTGATGAGTGATGACTATCAGCCCTTGCTCCGACACCAATTGCCTGGATCAAACACAAGATTACTAACCAACTAAAACAATGTGGCCTATTAGCTCGATTCATTACTCCATCACTCCAAAACTCCGTTTTCCGGCCCCTATCATGACAGTATGTCCCTTCTATTAAAGATCACCAGAGCTGCCGCCAGAGATACAACAATATACGCAAGCATCACCGTAATCGTGCGCCTCACCAACGAATGATCCACCGTGCTCTCGAAATACGGCCCGAGGCTCATATAGGTGGTCAGGAGATACGGCCTCAGCTTCTCAAAGAAATCGATCGCACCGATTATCGACGAGAAAATCACCATCCCGACGCCGATAGCGATTGTAACAAGTGAGTTGCTGACGAACGTCGAAATCGCAAACGCCACGCTTCCGATGGCAATCATCGACAGCGCAACTATTCCATAGGTTTCCAGCAATCGGATCATCGCCGTGTGTTCCGGAAGCAGACCGAAACCTGTAAGGCTGACAAGCGGCCCCCTTCCCAGGAAGATCAGGCCCAGGGTGTATGCAACCGCGGCAGAACCGTACGCCAGCAAAATCGCATAAGCAGCGCCTGTTAGATACTTGGATAGTGCCACTCTGGTTCTCGATATCGGTCGGCACATAAGTGTACGGATTGTCCCGTCGGCGGCTTCTGACGCGAGCAAATCACCAAAGACTATACATGAAAACAACGGCATGAACATATAGACCACCGGCTCGAAAAGCATAAACCTGGTCAGGAGCAGGGCGTTGATGACGGTCCCGGTAATGATGAAGTCCTGAGAAAGCCTGTTCTGAATGGCATGAAACATCGGCCCGTACTTTATGCCGAGAAGCGCCATGATTATCAGCAGCAGCATGATAATCGGGCCGGCGTATGTGCGGGAGCGTCGCACCATTTTAGCGAGTTCGATGCCGATCTCAGTTCCCATTTGCCCCCTCCACAAGCTGCAGGAAGAAATCCTCCAGGCTCAACCCTCTCGGCGCAATGCCGTAAACGGCGATGTTCGCCTCGACCAGCGCTCGATTGAGCGCACTTATCCGGTCGCAACTCGTGCGTACGGCAACCGTGCGTTTGTTGGATATGTTCGCCGCCGATGCACCGAGCACCTGCGCTCCTTCGATTGCCGACAGCACACCTATAGCCCGATCAACCTCAGTTACAGTGAACTCAATAAGATCCGAGTCGCCGTGCAGGAGGTCTTCGACCCGTCCCTCCGCCATCAGCTTCCCGCGATTGACGATCCCTACCCTCGTGCATACTTGCTCAACCTCGTGAAGGAGGTGACTGGAAATAAAGACCGTAACTTTCTCTTCCCTTGAAAGGCGCAGGATTAGTTCCCGCACATCCCTCATCCCTTGGGGATCAAGGCCGTTGGTCGGTTCGTCCAGGATCACCAGCCTGGGATTCGGCAGGAGCGCCTGACCGATTCCAAGCCGCTGCTTCATCCCATGAGAAAAGGTCTTCACCTTATCCTCAGCCCGATCTTTGAGACCGACGATCTCCAGGACGCGGTCGATCCGCGACCGCTCACAGGGGCCGGTAAGACGGGCGAGAATTTCCAAATTCTTCCTGGCAGACAGGTATTTGTACAGCGCCGGGGATTCCACAAGCGCTCCGACTCTCCTAAGCGCCTGAACTCTGCGGGATTGAATATCAAAGTCCAGCAGGCTTGCCGATCCACCGTCCGGTCGGACGAGACCGGTGAGCATTCTGATCGTCGTGCTCTTTCCGGCTCCATTGGGCCCGAGGAAGCCGTAGATATCGCCCTCGTTCACGCACAGATTCAGGTCATCCACCGCCTTGCGCCGCTGGAAGGTCTTGCTCAGGCCGTGAGTTTGAATTATTGTGTTTGCCATGGCATGCGAAGACGGGATGACAAGAGGACAGGATGACAAGATGAACCGGAGGCGTTCATCCCGAATAATTCCTACGCCTTTGTCTTTCCCGTGACCTGCGCTCCTCCAAGTATCCATTTCTCAGGATTGGTTATTATGACAACCAGACGACTGATGATATGACGGTACTCCGCATCAAGTTCCTTCGCCGTTTCCGCCGAAACGTAATTGCATCTAAGGCAAAACTCTATCCAAGTCTGAGTCTCATAGGCTTCGCATTCCGCTTCATTCAGCTTATTGACGAAAGCCGCCTGGTATCGACGTCTGCCCCACGCCTCTGCGATGTTGGCCGCCACCGATCTGGAAGACCGCCGGATCTGATCGACGAGGCTGTACCTTTCCTCTGCCGGCAATGATTTGGTAATTTCATAAACTCTCATAGCGACGGCCATTGCGCTTTGCCAAACCTTCATATCTCTGTGAGTCATGATCTTTTCAGCGACGCCTGCCTCACCGGTCATCCCAGCTACCTCCGGCCCTTCCTGTCTTCCCGTCTTCTTGTCTTATTGTCATTTCCCCGCCAGTTTGGCAAATTCCGCCGGCCCACCCACGGCATCCTCCAGGTTCGCAAGCGCTATCTGATAATCATAGAGGGCATTAACATAGCTCGTGTTCGCCAGGGTCAAATCGGATTGCCCATCGAGGAGGTCGGTCTGAGTCGCGACGCCGGCCTTGTACCGGAGCCCGACTAGCCTGAAAGCCTCTTTCGCCTCGTCCAGCCCGACCTTCGCTGAGTTCACCGATTCCTGCTGGGTCTGAACCGCCAGCCATGCCGATTGCGCGTTCAGGGCAACGCCTGCAACAATCTGCTCCTGCTGTGCCTTCGCCTTCATGAGATCGGATTTTGCATCCTTAACATCGGCATCCGTCAGGCCGCCGTCAAAGATCGGGACCGTCGCAACAAACATGGTGACAAAAGAGTTGGGACCGCTGCTCAACAGGGACGGGGTGGCGTTTATGTCATACGAAGGTTGTATGCTGATTTTCGGCGCTCGGCCGTTTATCCCCTGGTAGGTGACGTTCTTTCTTCGTGCGATTACCTCCTTGGCAATCGCCCCCACATTCGGGTTGTTGGTGACCGCGGAATTGATCGCTGAGTCCCGATCCACCGTAACGAATATCGGCCTGCCCGTGTCTATCAGATCGACCGGCGTGTCAACCGGGCGATTCAAAACGTTGTTGAATGCGGCCTGAGCGTTCTTGAGGGCGTTCTGCGCCGTGATCATTCGTAGCCGAGCCGCCTCGAGGCGGGTTTGCGCTCTGAGAACATCATACCGTGACACTGATCCGGCCTTCAGGGCAGACTCGGTATCCTTCAAATGCCCCTGCAAACTTGCGATCTCCTCCGTCTCGACACCCACACCGCCCTGAGCCTTGAGTACGTCGAAATAAGCGGACTTTGAGTCCCGAATGAGGTCGTTAACCGTGGCATTGTATGTATATGTAGAGGAAGCAACAGCAAGCCTCGCCACGCTCTTGGCAATGCGATTTGCCGCAAAGAAGTCGAGCGGGAGATTGCCCGAGATCGTGGCCCCCGCGGTGTTTTGCGGGTTGTAAAAGGTTTCACTCGACCCTCCGGAGGTGCCTGGAATTGAAAGGGATGATGCGGGTTCGTAGTGGGTGTAATTTCCACTCACATTTACGGTCGGGTTGTAGGCCGCCAGGGCGATGCCGACATCCGCCTTAGCTTTGAGGATGGTGGACTTTGCAATGGCGATGTTGGGGTTGTTCTTCAGAGCGACGGCAACGGCATCATCGATCGACATTTTGTCGGCATTCGCCCTTGCCCCGGATGTAAGCATCGCGAAGCTGAGCAACGGAATCATCAGCCATGCCAGTCCCTTGGCTGATGTTCTCGGCGATCTGGCTCTGGGGTGCGCAGGCTCAACTGAAGGCTTGACCTTCCCAAGTTCTTCAGACAAGCGGGAGATGAAGCCGCGCATATCGTCAATCTTGAAGATCATCACCGCATTCTTTTCAGGATGGCTCATGGCGACCAGCTCGTCCCCGGGTTGAATCTCGAGTTCTTTCCGCATATCCGCAGGGATAACGATCTGTCCGCGTTCGCCCACAGTTATCGTCCTGAGGAGTAAGTGTTCGTTTTCCGGCTTCTGCATGGCAATTAATCCCACCTATGATCAGCGCTGATGTATGAAACTGCATACTTTTCTGACATTACGGATATTCTACTGCTCAGCTTGGGCTTTTGTCAAGCAGCGACTGGAAAAACGACAGGAAAAAGTCGAGGGTTGTCGTCATCCGTCCGAACGGCGGGAGATAAATTTGGGCGCGAAGCATAGGAGTGAGGCTGCGAGCGCAAGGGCCGCGGCGACAGCGAAGCCCTCGCCCCAGGGCGGGCAGTATCTCAGCTTCAGGGATCGGGCACCGGGAGGAACTGTTACGAATATCCTATCCCAACTGTCCCAGCCAAGCTTGACCGGCTTGCCGTCAGCCTCCGCTCGAAAGAACTTGTGGTATAGGAAATTGACGACGACATCGGACGATGCTCTCGATTGGGGAAGTGTGACATCCACCCCTGAGCAGTCGATCTTGATCGGCAGGGCGCGCATAGGGTCGTCCGTACTAAAGGCGAGTGGGAGGGCTTTCGGCAAGCACCAAAGCTCCGCCTGATAAGTGCCGGGACCGTAGCTGATCTGCTTAATCTTAAGAGGAAAACCGCGAGTCGCTCTTATCAGCGATCTCTTTCTCGGTGGATTCACCACGATCCAGCGAACTCCATACTGATAGGCGGATTCGATGGGCTCGACCGCCATTCTTGTCGCGACCCTGCGGTTGATCGGCGCCAGTTCGTACAGTGGATCATAGCCGTTCACCATGTACAAACCGTAGTAAGCGCCAAAACCGAGAGCCAACGATCCGCTATATTCAGGATTCAGGTTGCGCGTGATTACCGCCGACCATATTCTCTCAGGCGTGGAGGATCCGGTTGATTTCACGACCTCCGAAAACTCTTTGGGCAAAGGACTGTAAACATTATCGAAGTTGCAAAGGCCGGGAAGCGGTTGCAAGCACTGATAGAGCAGCCCAACCCCGACGATCACGACCATCAGGAATTCGGCGCCCATCCTGGGGAAACTGCGAAGGTATCGCTCTATGGCAACACCGATCCCCAGACAGAGGAACAGGTTCAGGTATCCCATGTATTTGAACGGCCCTCTAAAGCCCGCCAGAAACGGAATGTGTTTTAGGAGAAGCGAGAGTCCGCCGATGGTTCCGAGGGCGAAAATCAAGGTGATCACGGCACAGAAAAGGAAGGGATTGTTGCCGAGCATCCGTTTTGTAACGGGTATCGCAAGCAGTCCGAGCAGCAATACAGCGCCAACGAGAGGAAATAGAGTGCCGGAGTAGAAATACTGGCTCATCAAGTCATAGTGAGTTGTGTATGCGCCTACGGGACCGTACTTGTGAGTACTGATCGCCGATCCATACGCGGGAATGATTGCAAACGGCGCCGGCACGATCATATTCGGAATCCCGCACTCGATACCCTGGCCTAAGTCCCTCATGAACCTCGCCCTTGAATCGTACAGGCTGTGCATCTCCATAGTTTGCGGTACCAGGAGAGGCGCCATGATGGCAAAGGCGAACAAGAAGGCGGGAATGATCCAGCAAAGCCTTTTTAATGTTATTCTTTGCGTGGCAAGAAATATTGCCAGGAAGATGACAAGGAACACGCAGTTATAGGCCCAAAACTGGGCGTTTCCGAGGTACCAGCACACGCCAATGAGAACGCCGGTCCATAAAGCCCAACTCCAGCCTCGCGCCCCTCTGGCAAGCCTATACGCCTGCCAACACAATAGTGTCAAGACGATGAAATGGGCGGGGATATTCTGCCACGAGCGCCCCAGAATGAGTGAATACCCGGAAAGAGTGAAACAGAGGGAGGCCAGTGTGGCAAGCATAGGCCGCATCTTTAGGTATATCGCAAATCGAAAAACGACAATATAAAGAAGTACCAGATGCATTATAGAGAACACATCCATGGTAGCCGTTTCCCGACCGAGCCCAAAGCGCGCAATCAGATATGACAGGAAATAGGGTGGGTACAACTCCCAATTCTCAGGATTGCTCATCAATGGGTTGCCCATGAGCTGATGCGGGGTCCACGCCGGAAAAACATGGTTCAAGATGCTTCGGTAGGCATCCAGCGTGTAAGGAGTGCCAAGAGAAAAACCATCGTCCTGGTTGAAGAATAACGGCTGTTTCAGTTCCTGAATAATTATGCAAACCGCGACAAATATGAAGCCGGCGACAAACCATTTCCATGCTGTGGAATTGAAGGCTCCGGCGGAGGAGTCCAGTTCGGCGTTATCGGTGTTGCCCAACGCCCTGTTGACCGCTACTCGCACCGGTTTGAGCTTGAACAAGGGTATGCAAACCGTGGCCGCGATCAGAGACGCGATCAAGGGTACGATGAATGTCTTCCATCGAAGAGAATCCGAGGTGGCGCCCCAGATGCAGGCGAGCATCACGTACGTAATCACGACTCTTTGAACCCATAACCGGATCATGCAGTCTGCCCTCTATCCAGCCTGTGCAAAGCGAAACATGACGCGGCTCCGATGAGCGCCAACAATGCTCCCACGGCGAATCCTTTATTCCACGGAGGACTGTATCTAAGTTTCAGAATCCCAACATGCGGAGGAAGCGATACCAGCATCCGATCCCATGCGTCACGACGGATTCGCACCGAACGACCGTCCGCCTCAGCGCGGAAGAAAGCTCGGTATAAGAAGTTTACCACAACTTTGGTTTCCATATCCGATGCCGGAATCAGGACCTGGACACCAGAGAAATCAACCTTCATGGGCAGTGGCTTTTTCGGATTGATGATGTCGTAGGCCATCGGAAGGGCGTTCGGAAGTTCCCACAACTCCGCCTTATAGCCGCCGGGCCCGTTATCGACAGGTGTGATGTGTACCGGAACCCCTTTTGTCCGGGCCTCCCAGATTGGACGCCGCTCCTTGTCCACAACAATCCATCGAACGCCATACTCACGAGCGGTTTCCAGGGGTCGTGTGGCCATTTCGATCGGTATTCTGAGGTCTTCCTTATCGGATTTCAAGAGCGGATCATACCCATCCAGGGTGTACAAGCCATAGAAACTGGCGAAATTCTGGGCCAGCGAAGTGCTGTAACACGGCAAGCCGCTGGAATGAACAATTGAGGACCAAACCCTTTGCGGTTCAGGTGAAGTTGAACTTCGCTCAACAAGTGAGAAAACGGCAGGCGGATTCGTATATCTGTTGCTGAAATACATAAACGCTGGGAGCGGCAGGCAGCAATGATAGAGAAGCCCCAGCCCGACTATCGCCACCATGATTTCTTGCAGGCGCTTCTCTGGGAATGCACGGAGATATCGCTCTGTGGCTGTTCCCGCTCCCAGGACGATGAAGAGATTGACGTATCCCAGAAACTTGAACGGCCCTCGAAACGCGGAAAAGAGCGGCATCTGCTTGAGAATGAATGCGAGAACCCCTATCCCTCCGAGCGCGAGAACAAACGCGACCAACCCGCAAAAAAGGAGCGGATTACTCGTAACAATCGATCGGCTTACCGGAACTGCGAGCATTGACACCAGGAGCAATCCGGCTATCAAAGGGAAAAGAGTCCCACTGTAATAAAGCTGGCCCAGCAACTCATAATGCCTGGAGACGATTCCAACCGGCCCGTATTGGTGAATGCTGATCGCGGGGCCGACGGCAGGGACCTTTGCTAGTGGCGCAGGCACGATCATATTGAGGACTCCGCATTCAATCCCCTCGCCCAAGTCCGAATGCACTCGCGATGTGTAGATCCCGCGCGTCCCCATAGACTGCGGTACCAGCAAGGGAGCAGAAATTGCAAGCGCCAAACAAACCGCCGGCAACACCCAGAAAACCCTGGCCCAGGTCAGGCTCCCAACTGCCTTCAATAGCACTATCAGCAGGAAGAAGAACATGAGATTATAGACCCAGAACTGCGCATTCCCGAGATACCAACTCACACCCGTGATTACACCCGTCCAGATCGCCCAACTCCATCCCTTCGCCCCATCGCGCAATTTGAACGCCTGCCAGACAAGGAGGGTCATGAAGATGAGATAGGGAGGGACGTTAGCCCAGCAGCGCCCAAGTATCAGGCAGAAGCCGGAAAGGGTAACGCTCAAAGCGACCAGGATCGAGAGAAAAGGCCGCATGCCTAGAAAGCGGGAAAAGCGGAATAACAGCGCATACAGGACGAAAAGATGGATAATGGCGAAGACATCGAGGGTTGCCGCCTCCTGTCCGAGTACAAACCGGGAAACAAGGTATGATAAGAACAAGGGTGGATATAGCAGGACGCACTGCGGATTCGTCATTGCCGGAACGCCCATGAACTGGTGAGGATTCCAGGCAGGAAACACGTGACTCAATGCGCTTCTGTACGCAGCTATGATCAGTGGACTGCCCAGAACAAAATTATCCTCCTGGTTGAAGAACATAGGCTGGCGCCATTCCAGGATGACAATGCAAGCGGTGAGAAAAAAAAGACCTGCCAGAAACCACGTTAGAGTCGTTGACTTGGATTCTTCAACAGACGGTTGAGGAGCATCCGCACCCACTGAACCGCCTAGCGCTGTGCGAACCAGCACGCCCATAGTCTTTCCTGAAAAAAGTCGCATGCAGATGAGCCCGGCGGCAAGCGCGGCAATAATCGCCAATACGATCGCTTTGGGGTTCAGAGCATCGGAGCTAACACCCCAAATTACAGCAAACAGCAGATACACAATGAGGATACGTTGTATGAGAAGTTTATTCATCTGCGGTTACTTTTTGGGGTTTAAAAGAGAAATGCCTGTGGCCGAAAAAGCTGATGATGACGGTCACACCAGTGAGGAGAGCCCCGGCGGCATAGGGCGCCCAGAGCTTGTTAGACAAGATATGATCGAAAACGGTCTTGGCAATCGGCAGCAGGAGGAAGTTGATCCCCATGGCAGTTCCATACACGGAAAAGCATCTGAGATACTCCCTGAGCCAGTTGCCCTTCGTCCTGAAGACGAAAAGTTTGTAACCGATGAACGCCACCGATATGCCGATGATATTCGAAAGAATGAAGGCGAACATATAGGCATATTTAACGTGCCTGGTCAGCAGGTAGGTCAGTCCGGAATAAAGCGCCAATCCAAAGAGGGTATTCCATCCGCCTACCAGAAGATACCTGATAAACTGGCCGTGGGGAACTCTATCCCAGAATCGGCTAGTCAAAGTTGATTCGCCCCTTTTCGACGACTAGCGGTCTCTTGAGCACCTGAGTGTGGATCGATCCGATATACTCCCCCAGAATTCCGATGAAAACGAGTTGAACTGATGAAAAGAGAAAGAGGCCGATGACCAGCGGCGCCATTCCAACCTGGAAGTTCCTCCAGTGGATGAGCTTGTATACCAGGTAGAAGAACGCCATGAGCATGCTCAGGGAAGCCATGAAGAAACCGGTCATGGTCGCCATCCTAAGAGGAATCTTGGAGTGATTGGTGATCCCGAGCATCGCCAGGTCATAAAGAGTGTAGAAATTGTTTTTTGTGAAGCCGCGCTTACGCACCGGTTGATTGTATAGAATCTCAGCTCTCTCGAAGCCTATGTCGCAAATCAAGCCGCGAACATACGGATAGGGATCGTCGATCTGCCGCATAATCTCGATCACCTTCCGGTCGTACAAGCCGAATCCGGTGAAGTTCTTCACCAGCTTGATCTCAGACAGCCTCCCGATCAGATTGTAGTAAAGCTTTCTTATGGCAAAGAACAGCGGCGATTCCTCGCTCTTAGCCTTTATTCCAAGCACAATCTTATAGCCCGCCTCCCACTTTTCGAGAAACTCGGGTATCATCTGAGGCGGATCCTGGAGGTCGGCAACTATGCTTATCACCGCATCGCCCCTGGCCTGCAGCAGACCGTAATAAGGCGAGCGAATATGCCCGAAGTTGCGAGTGTTCATAATCACTTTGACGTTGTGATCCGTACTCGCTATTTTGGCGAGGATGGCGACCGTCTTGTCCGCAGAGGCATTGTCGATGAAAAGGTGCTCATACCGGTATTGGGGAAGCTTGGCGAAAACTTCCTTTACCTGTTTGTACACCTCCTCTACGTTGTCCTCCTCGTTGTAACAGGGAGTTAGAACCGTAACGAGCTTACGATTGTCCGAATCCATTCACAAACCTCATTAGCATAATAGGGAGCCGATCAGACCAGTGCCGCCGAATCGTCACAAACCTCGGTCGTAGAGGAGTTTTTTCAGGGCCTCGTTGTGCGCGTATGGACTATCGATGTCGTCGATCATAATCGCCTGGTCTTTCGCACAGTCCTTGAGAAGCACCTCGCCGGACATCAACTCCCGGCAGGAAACCTGACCCTTTTGGAGCGGCACCGCTAGATAAAGGTCCTCCTCAATTCGATCGTGGTTCAGCACGTATCCGGACGGAAGGTCGCGCTTCGCGTAAACGCCTCGCACAAGGCCATCCAGGTATCGGGTTTCCCGTTCCGGGATCATACGTTTCTGGAAGCCGCTCTGGCCGCACATCTCCTTGGCTTTCAGAAACGCCTTGAACCACGAATCGACCTGGTCCGGCAGCGAGCAGTAAGGCGAAACCGGCACGCCGTCCATTTCAATGTCCACATGGCGCTCGAATGTCCTGGCTCCCTTGCCGTACGCGATCATCATGGACTGCGTCCAGTCATGGTATTCATGCGTCGAAAAACCGATCGTGAGATTAGGATAGGTTCGCTTGAGGAAATCTATCTGATTTAGCTCTATTTCGTAATCCTCTGACGGGTACAGTGAGACACAGTGGTTCAGCGCAAGTGGGATATTTCGATTCGAGAAGAAAGTGACCAGATCGTCGGTGTCTTTCATAGAAGATCCGCCTGTCGAAACAATGACCGGTTTCCGCGTGCTGGCGATCTTCTCGATCAGGAACCAGTCGTTCAGGTCCGAGCTTGCAATCTTGATAATCTGGATGCCAAGTTCCACACACAGATCCACTGACTTCTCGTCGAACGGAGTTGCGGAGGGGATGCAGCCGCTCTGCCTGATCTCATGGACCAGCTTGCCGTAATCCTCATCGGTCAGTTTTGTGTCGATGGTCTTCTTTATGTAACGGATATCGGTCCGGTTGCGAAAGTCCTTGTGGATGAAGGTGTCAACGTCTCTGAACTGCAGCTTGAGAGCCGCGCGAACGTTGTTGAATCGGACCACCCTGGAAAAATCAGCGATGATCTTGAGCCCTCGATCTACGCTTCCGAGATGGTTGTTCGCCATTTCCAGGACAAACAGTTCGTCGAATATATCTCTGTGCATGAATGTGCCCTCTAAACGCAATGGGTTTGGTCATGAAGAATTGTTGAATCGGCTTTGTTTGTGGATGAAAGTCGAGCCGATTTCGCTCATAAGCTTCAGGTTCACTGCATGCTATTATACATGATTCTCATGTCGCTAACCAGCATCCTGCGGCGGGATTTTCAAATTATCGAGAAGTTCGGCTCGATCCAGGAATGGATACATATCCTCCAGTGCAGGCGAAACCATCCGACCATCGCTCAGCTGCCTGGATTGCAGCTTCGGCTCGAACCCCTGATCCGGATCGAGTATGACATCGCAAAGAACGGGACCTGGATCGGCCAGCGCCGCCAAAACCTGTGGCATGAAATCCTCGCGATCTATTCGAACGGATGGAATTCCGTAAGCTGATCCTACCTTGACGTAATCCGGGAACGATACACCGCTCTCCCTGCTCTCTCCAATCATCCGCCCGAAGAAATTGCGCTGGGTCTGCTTGATCGACAGATAGCCCGAATTGTTCAGAACGAATATCTTGACCGGCAGACCGGTGAACCTCACCGTCTCCAACTCCTGGATGTTCATCTGGAGGCTGCCGTCCCCGGCGAGACAAATCACGCGCTTGCCTCTCCTCGCCACGGCTGCGCCTAGGGAAGCCGGGAGATCGTAACCCATGGATGCCGATCCTGAGTTGGAAAACAGTCGCTGTCCCGCCTTTAGTTCAGCCACCTGGAACGGTATGATGGTTGCCGAACCGTTGCCGCAGACGATCACATCGTCATCATCCAGGGCCGCGGCAAGTTCGTGAACGAAATAGTAAGGGTTGATCTTTCCATTGAAGGCCCGATGACGAGGCAGGAGCGTTGGATATCTACGCACCCGCTCTTTACACCATGCCAGCCATTCAGTGTGACGGCTTGAATCGTAGTTGGCCGAATCTATCGCTCTTTCCAATTCCTCAAGGAAGAGTTTTGCATCGCACCAAACGGGCATATCTGGGCGAACGGTCGGCTTTTGCATCTCTGCTCGATCGACGTCAACCTGAATCTTGAATGCACACCTTGCGAAGCTCCCCCAATTGTAGCTCACCTGTCGGATATTGAGTCGCGATCCGATTACCAGCAGGGTCTCCGAGTTCTGCACAGTGAAGTTCCCTGCTCGGTCGCCGATTGTCCCCGGCCTGCCGCAAAAGAGGGGGTTGTCAGAGGCGATGAGATCGTGGGTCCAAGCGGTGGTGACCGGTATCCCAAGCTTCTCAATAACCCGGTTGAAAACATCGCAGGCGCCGGCGAGTCGGACGCCGGTTCCGGCCATGAGCACCGGCCTTGGCGAACCAGCGATTCGCTCGACGATTTCCCGGCATTGTTTGCGTACGTCCGCCATGTCGAAATGCAAATCATCAACTGATGGATCGTAGGCAGGCATGGAATCCTCATCAACCTGACTGGATTGCACATCGATTGGGACATCGATCCAGCACGGCCCCGGCTTTCCCGATTGAGCAAGGTGAAGGGCGCGGTCGAGATGATACCTGATCGACTCCGGTTCCGTGATCTGAACCGCGTACTTGGTGATCCCCTTGACCATGGGGATGATGTCCACCTCCTGATCGCCGAGTTGCCTCAATCCAGGAATATTGTATGTGCTAATGCAGGTCTCGCGCTTCACCTGGCCCGATATCACGAGCATCGGAATGGAGTCCGTCCAGGCTCCGAAAACCCCGTTGAGCGAATTGATTCCGCCAGGCCCAGTTGTGACATTTATGACACCGATTTCGCCGGTTACCCTGGCGTATCCCTCAGCCGCCATCGCGCACGCCTGCTCATGATGGTTGCAGGTGTACGCAATCCGGGTCTCCCGGACGATGGCGTCGTTCAGGTGCATCGCGCCTCCGCCGGTGACCAGGAATATTTGCCGGACTCCACGGTCCGCCAGTGTTTTCATTATGTAATCGGCTACCCTAATCATAATATCGCATCCTCAGTTCTTGGCCATCACGATCATTCGCTGTACAGCTTGATGATTCCACCCTTGTAGTTCAATTCTCCAACAATCTGGCGTTCGATGCTTGTACCGTGCAGTCTGGTGGTTATAACTATGCGCTCTGATCGAGAAAGCAGTTCAATTGGTGAAATGACCGTCTTGTCCATCAGTGTTTGGCCCCAGTATTTCGGGTTGTTATCCACAAAGGCGGTAATGTTCGCCTTGGCGAGATCGGAGTTGGCCAGGAGCCTGGTGGTCGATCCACCGACACCCCATACGATCACCGGCTCGCCGGTTTCAACCAACTCATCAAGCACACTCGGCGGAAGATCATCCGAGCACTTGCGAATGTAGGCCCTTATTGTCTCAACCAACCGTTCGTCAGGGATAATGCTCCCGTGGTTTGCCTCTGTCGGGGTTCCGATAACATAGATCGCCGGAAACGGGGTGTTTTCGGCCAGATAAGGAATCCGCATTCCATCGGCCTTCTTCTCGAACCCGCAGACGCTAAGCAGATTGGTCAAAGCGGTCACGGAAAAATGGTTTATATGCTCGGTGTTGAACTCGTTGAACGACGAAGCCCTGACCTCCGTGTACCTTGTCGCATCCGGAACCTCGATGTACAACTGCCCGCCCTCTCCAAGCAGCTTTTTCACACCTGAAATCATCTCTCGCAGATCGCGAAGGTGCTCAGCGACATGGGAGAGAATCACGCAATCGAAACTACCGAGGCTCTCAGGAATCGATGACAACGTGCCGACGTACGCTTCGATTCCATGGCGATTTCTCACATTTTCTGCACACGCCGGGGAAGGGTCCAGTCCAACGAGGTTTGTGCAGCCAAGTTGCTTGAGGTATCCGAGCAATCCGCCGTTGGCACAACCGATATCGAGCACGCGCGCATCCTTGCCCGGCAGTTGCGATGCAATAAGCTCGGCGGTTTCCTGGATACGCTTCATGTCCCAGGGAGTTTCGCCGCCACCGGTCGCGGTGCCGTCGTCTTCATACTTAGATACTTTTCGGTAAAAAAGATCGTATCTAGCCTGGTCTGCCGCGGTATCCGCATATACGAACCGGCAGTTGCCGCACGCGACAACGTCGTACCCTTCTGCAAGAGGATGCCCCTCAGGCAGCATGAAAGTCTGCGTGTGAAGAACCTCACACTCAGGCTCCATGCAAATTGGGCAACTCCTCAAAGCTGTCTTCTTCACAATCATTCCTCCATTGATGCCCGCTGTTTATGCCACCTCACCGTGCGTTCAATCGAATCACGGAGGCTTGTGCGTTGTTCCAAGCCGAGTTCCGACCTCGCGCGCTCAGTCGCGGGCACATATCGGTTCCCCGCCACACCGGAATTCGGATTGCCGGTGATCGAGACTTCGACCCCGCCGAATACATCGGCGACCAGGTATGCGAGATCGCGAATGCTGATAGCCTCTTCCGAGCCGAGGTTGTACGGGCGGCTGGATTGCCCCTTGAACAGGATCGTCCAAAGCCATTCCGCAAGATCGGCAGCATAAAGGTACGATCTAAGCGGCGATCCGTCCCCCTTGACGATTATCGGCCCGCCGTTCATGGCGTCGCGGATGAAGTTTCCCGCGGCAAATCCCCCGTCCAGAGGAAGATATGGGCCGACGAACGCAAAACCTCGCGCTGTCTTGACCTTCAGACTTGATTGCGAGGCATAAACGGCGCAGAGCATCTCGGCAAACCGCCTGGTTTCATTATACATTCTCGCCGGATCGCTACACTCCACGTCGCCGAAGAAAGTCTCGGGAATCAGCGCCATGTCTTGAGGAGGGTTGCCGTATATCGCTCCTGTGCTCGTGTAAAGATACTTTTCCGCCCCGCAACTGAGCGCTAAATCGAGCGTACGGCGAGTGCCAGTTACAACGGTATCCATCATCCTTAGCGGGTTAGGCAAAGAATTATCGGATGAGGAATCTACGACTGCGTTGACCACGTGGGAAAAGGGGCCCTTCGGAAAATCGAAGGTTCTCACGTCGCCGGGAAGGAGTTCGATTGCGGGATTCTCGCAAAGATGCGGGGCCTTCCTGTGGAATGCGTCGGGATTCCTGGTGAGCGCCGTGACCGAAGCCCGTAGATCCAGCTTCTCATTCGCCCAGGCGAAGCTCTCTAACAGCCAGCAGCCGAAAAAGCCTGTCCCGCCTGCGATAAAGATCCTGGATCCCCGAATTCCCTCCCACATGGGCTTAGTGCGATCCAGGACGGCATCGAGGTCATCTGAAAGAATATTGAGCGGTTTTGTATTCAATATCGATTCTTCTTATTCCGTTACTGCCGGTACTTATTGGTAATCGGCAGTCGGCGGTCTTTGCCAAAAGCCCTTGAGGTAATCTTGATCCCAGGCGGAGACTGCCGGCGCTTGTATTCATTGCGATCCACCATACTAAGCACCCGCTGAACAAGCTCTAGATCGAATCCCATAGCGGCAATCTCATCTGCGCTGCTGTCTTTTTCTATGTAAGCCTGGAGAATCGGGTCGAGCACCTCGTAGGGCGGAAGTGAATCTACATCTTTCTGATTCGGTCTCAGTTCCGCGGACGGCGCCCGATCTATTATGCTCGCCGGAATCACCGGATTGAGACTGTTGCGGTAATTCGACAGCTCATACACCAGCGTTTTCGACACATCCTTCAATACGTTGAATCCGCCTGCCATGTCACCGTAAAGAGTGCTGTAGCCGGTCGCAAGCTCGCTCTTGTTGCCGGTGGTCAGCACAAGCCAGCCAAACTTATTTGAAAGCGCCATCAGGATGTTCCCGCGAATCCTGGCTTGGAGGTTCTCTTCCGCCACTCCGGGCGTTGTGCCGGCGTAAGCATCGGCGAGTGAATCCTTGTAGGCTTCGAAAACACTCGTGATCGGAATCCGGTAGTGTTGGATGCCCATGACCTCAGCAAGCGCCTCAGCATCATCCTGAGTCTCATTCGATGAAAATTCCGACGGCATTACTACGGCGACTACCCTTTCCGGTCCAAGAGCATCGGCGGCAATTACCGCCGTGAGCGCGGAGTCGATTCCTCCGCTCAATCCGAGGACGATTCGCGAAAAACCGTTCTTGTTTACGTAGTCACGAGTGCCGATCAGGAGCGCCTTATATATCGACTCCAGTCGGCCTGGCACTTCGAGTGAGCAGGCCGGCAGTTGGGGTCTGGGCCTAGGGTCGCTCGGAACGGCCAGCTTTGTCCAGTCCAACGTGTCCGCACTCGCCTGCAGGCGTTCCTTGTCCTTGCGCCGGCGGGTATCCACAAGCCTGCTGTGAAGTACCTCGTTGACGTTCAGATCTACCACAACCAGCGCCTCTTCGAATACCGGACCCCGGCCCATTATCCTGCCGTCCGGACCAAACACCAGCGAATTGCCGTCGAACACAAGCTCATCCTGACCGCCTACGAGGTTTCCGTAAACAAAGAAACAGGAGTTATCAGAGGCTCGCGTGGCCAGCATCTGTTCGCGGAATTGCCATTTTTCAGTGCTGAAGGGGGAAGAGTTGATGACTATAACGACTTGCGCGTCGCCTATCAGCGATTGAACTCGATGCGGACCGTCCGGGTACCAGCTATCCTCGCATATTTCCACTCCAAACGTTACGCCGTTTAAGTCGTAAACGCCGGTTTCAGTTCCCGTCTGGAAGTAGCGCTCCTCATCGAAAACCCCATAGTTGGGGAGAAATACCTTGTGGTGAACACCCATCAGCTTGCCATCGGTGATTACAGCAGCCGCATTGAAAACATCTTCGTCAAGATCGACAAACCCGACAACCGCAGTGATTCCCTGGGTTGCAAGGATGATTTTCTTGAGACACTTGAGATTGTCAGCCACGAACCCATTCTTGAGCAACAGGTCCTCAGGAGGGTATCCGGTGATCGTCAGTTCGGGAAAGGTAACAATATCTGCTCCGAGATCTTTCGCTCGGCCGATGTATTCGATGATCTTATCGGTGTTACCGTCAAGATCGCCGACAGTAGTGTTAATCTGTGCTATCGCAACCCGCATTGATCCGTCCAGTGCCTGCCACATTCTACCACCCCCGGGAAACGGTATTGAAATGGGAGCCAAGAAGCCCAAAAACGCATTTCCTGTATTGAGTATACAGTTCTCGAAGGAGTTCTTCAAGTTTTCTGTGTTACCGTAATAGTCATTAAGAGCCGACCATGTACTTCCGCATCCTTGCTCGACG
>Ga0326727_10007950_pt1 | contig 27434 bp, 22 predicted proteins | sample MB2enrmetagenome_FD_207643 | JGI IMG/M metagenome (GOLD analysis project Ga0326727, IMG submission 207643) | Lab enriched peat soil microbial communities from McLean, Ithaca, NY, United States - MB29MY | ecosystem: Environmental > Terrestrial > Soil > Wetlands > Peat | place: USA: New York...
AGATAGGTGGTCACCCCTCCATAAAAACGTTCGTTCGCCAGGTCTTTTTCCTCCCTCAAGGCGTCAACCTGTTTCCCTGATTCTATGGCCACTTCCTTAAGCATCCGCACCCCCACCAGGGAGTCGGATACCTCCTGGAAGGCTTGCTGAATGGACTTTTTATAATTGAGCAGGGCCTCCTGTGTCTGGGCCTCCGCCGACCGGACTCCGGCCCGCAGCCGTCCCGCATTAAAGATGGGTTGGGTTATTCCCGGCACCGCCAGATCCCAGAAACTGGCCGGCCCGGTGAACAGGGTTCTCAAAGCCGCAGACTCCCATCCCGCGGCGCCAGTAATCCGGATGTTGGGGAAAAGCATAGCCTTGGCCTCGCCGATGCGGGCGTTGGCGGCCACCAGACTCTGCTCTGCGGCGCGGATGTCCGGCCGCCGTTCCAGGAGGGCGGAAGTTAGTCCCGGGGGGACGGTGACCCTTAAATCCTGTTCCAGAAGGGATTTACCCCGGCTGATGGGTCCCGGGTTGCGCCCCAGGAGGATACTTATCAGGTTTTCTTTTTGTTCGATGGCCCGCTGCAGGTCGGGAACCACGGCCCGGGCCCCATGCACGAGGTTTGCGGCCATGACCACCGGGGTTCGGCTGTCATAACCGGTATCATACCGCTCGGTCATGAGTCTTAGCGACTCTTCGCGAACTTTCACGGTGTGGTTGCTAATTTCGAGCTGATCGTCCAGGGCCCTGAGTTCGATGTAAGCCCGGGCCAGGTCGGTTACCAGGGTCTGGATGACGAATTTGCGGTTCTCTTCAGAGGAGAAAAACTCGGCTCGGGCGGCTTCGGTAGCCCGGCGGATGCGGCCGAAGAAGTCCAGTTCCCAGGAGAGGTCGCCGTAAATTTGGCCGACGAGCCGCTCAATGCGAGGTACTAAGAAAGAAAGGATTCCCCGCTCTGAGGTGCGGATGCTCGTCATTTGGCCGCCGGCGTTCACCGTGGGGAAGAGATAGGACCGTTGAATGGTCACCTGCTCCCGAGCCTGGAGGACTCGTTGGGCGGCGATCTGCACATCGTAATTTTCCTGCAGGGCGATTTTGATCAGCTCCTGGAGCTTCTCATCCTTGAAAACCTCAAACCATTTCAAGTCTCCGAAGGAGGCCTCGGCCGGTGGCGTGGGGATACCCGGTCCCTGGCCCCGGAAACTGTCCGGCACCGGATAGGCGGGCCGGTGGTAATTCGGCCCCACGGCACAGCCGCCCAGCAGCCCCAGGGTCAGAAGGATGGTCAGGGGGGTCTTCATAACTTTCCTCCTAAGTTCTCACGTCGTGGCTTCCAAGGCTTTCCGGAAGCGAGCCAGAGCCAGGGCGAAGAGGATGGCGCCGATGCCCGTTAGGGCAAGAAATTGCGGCCAGACGGTATCGATCCCGGCGCCGCGAAAGAGGATGGCCTGGGCGAGCAGGACGAAATGGGTGTTGGGTGCGGCCAGCATCAAGTATTGCACGATATCGGGCATACTTTCGCGGGGGGTAAATGCCCCTGAGAGTGTTATCAGAGGGACCAACACGAGGAGCATCAGCATGCCGAATTGCGGCATCGTCCGGGCGAGGGTGGCTAAAAGAATTCCCATGGAGGTGGTGGCGAACAGCATCAGGGCCGTGCCGGCCAGAAAGAGCAGCACCGACCCGGTAATAGGTATGGACAGGAGCCCCTGGACGATCACGGGTACCGAAAAAGCTGAGGCAACGATGACGACCAGCCCCATGCTCCATACTTTGCTGACCATAATCTCAAAAGGGGTGACCGGCATCACCAGCAGGTGCTCGATGGTGCCATGTTCGCGTTCCCGGATCAGGGCGGCGCCGGTGAGCACAATGGAGAGTGTAGTAATCTGATTGATTAACTCCATAATCGCGGTATACCAGGATCTGTAGAGGTTGGGGTTGAATTTTACCCGCAGATCGAGATTGACCGGCAGCGCCGCCGCCAGCCGGTGCCTTTGGAGGAAGGCGTTGACCTCGCCGGTGACGATGGCTTGCACGTACCAGTTGCCGGTAAAGGCCTGGGTCATCCGGGTGGCGTCGATATTGAACTGAATCCGTGGGTGATGTCCGGCCAGCACGTCGCGCTGGAAATCCGGGGGAATGTCGAGAGCAAAGGTGAAGCGACCGGCGTCCATGCCGGCGTCCATTTCTGACCAGTTGATCAGTGCCGGAGGGGTAAATAAAGGCGGATAGAAGGCGTTCACAATGCGGCTGGATAAGATGGAATGATCCTCGTCCACGATGGCGATGGGCGCGTTGTGCAGCGATTCCGGAATGGCCCGGGCGGCTATAATCACCGCAAAGGTAAAGGCATAGGCGATCAGGCAAATCATGATCGGGTCGCGGCGCAGGCTGCGCAGTTCCTTGATCCCCAGGTTAAAGATGTTGGAAAGTTGCATGGTCAACGCTCCTGTTTTTTGAGGAAGATGGTGCACAGGCCGATGAGCACCGGGATGGCGATAACCAGGGGAATAAACGAGTCGTACAGGCCTGGCAGATAGAGGGCCTTGTTAAAGGTGCCGCGGATAATGGTCAGGAAATACGTGGTGGGGAAAATCTTGCCGATCAAGGCTCCAGCCCCTTCCATAGAGGACACCGGATCAATCAGCCCCGAGTACTGCACTGCCGGTATCATGGTGAAGATGCTCGTGGCGAACAGGGCCGCCACCTGGGTGCGCACAAAGGTGGAGACCAACATGCCGAAAGAGATGGCGACGGTGACATACAGCAAGGCCCCGAGCGTCAGGGTGAAAAAGCCTCCCTTCAGAGGGACGCCGAAGACGGTGACCGCGAGGAGCACCAGCAGCAGATAACTGATCATTGACAGTATTACATAAGGAAGCTGCTTGCCCAGGAGAAACTCCAGGCGAGTGACCGGGGTGACGTAGAGATTAACGATGGAGCCCATCTCTTTCTCCCGCACCACGGAGAGGGTGCTCAATATGGCCGGAATGAGCAGCAGCAGCAGGGCGATAGTCCCCGGCACCATGGCCACCAGGCTATCGACGTCCGGGTTATAGCGAAAACGGTTTTCGATAATGAAAGGCTCCGGCGCCGCCCCGGAGGTTTGCTTCTCGGCGGCACGGGTTTTCAGCCAGAGTAAGTGCATGCTATCCACATAGCCACGGACGGTCTCACCCCTCAGCGGCATGGCGCCATCGACCCAGGCCCCCACCGCCACTGGCTTCCCCCCGGAGACATCCCGGCCGAATTGGGGCGGGATCTCGAGGGCGAGGGCGAGTTCTCCGGACCGCAGGCGCCGCTCCAGCTCATCGTAGTCCCTTACCGGCCGGTGTTGGACGAAGTAGCGGGTGGTGCCGGCAATATTTAGAGTATAGTCGTCGCTGATGCTCGTCTGGTCGCGGTCCAGCACGGCAAAGGAGAGATGCTCCACATCCAGGCTGATGCCATATCCTATGATGAACAACAGGATCACGCTGCCCAGCAGGGCCAGGGTCAGCCGGATGGGGTCCCGGCGTAATTCCAGCCCCTCGCGGTGGGCGTAGCTGAACAGGCGGCCCAAATTCAGCCACTGCCGCTTGCCGGCAGTGACCAGGTGCTCCAGGGGCGGAGTCGCCGCGGCGGCGGGAGCAGGCGGGGGAGTGGCGGGCAAGGTCTTTTCCCGCGCCTTTTGATCTTCTTCCAGGTAGGAGATGAAGGCATCCTCCAGCGTGGCTGAGCCCCGTTTTTTTATCACATTCGCCGGGGTATCACTCACCAGCACGCGTCCGGCATTCATCAGCGAGATGCGGTCGCAGCGCATCGCTTCGTTCATGAAATGGGTGGAGATGAAGATGGTGACTTTATCTTTCCGGGACAGGTCGATGATGCTCTGCCAGAAGGCATCCCGGGCCACCGGGTCGACTCCTGAGGTGGGCTCATCCAGGACCAGCAAATCCGGCCCGTGAATCATCGACACCGCCAGCTGCAGCCGCTGGCGGACGCCCAGGGGCAACGAATCAGGCAGGGCATCCATGATCTCCGCCAGGCCAAAGCGTTGGGCCATCTCCTGTACCCGGGAGGGAATCTTGTCGCTGGGCAGGCTGAAAAGCTTCGCATGCAGCTCCAGGTTTTGTTGCACCGTGAGCTCCGTGTAAAGGGAAAAGGCCTGCGACATGTAACCCACGCGGCGGCGGGTGTCGAGATCGTTCGGATCCAACTGGCGGCCGAACAGCAAGGCCTCCCCCTCAGTGGGGGGCAACAGGCCGGTCAGCATTCTCATGGTGGTGGACTTGCCGCAGCCATTGGCGCCCAGGAACCCGAAGATTTCGCCCCGGGTGATCTTGAAGTTCACCTGATCCACCGCGACGAAATCGCCGAAGCGCTTGGTGAGGTCCCGGGCCTCGATGGCGATTTCCGCCGCCGCGCCTTCTTCCCAGGGAGGAATCTGCACCGCTTTGTGGCCGGCACGTTCTTCCGGCGGCAACAGGTCAATAAAGGCCTCTTCCAGGGTGGCGACCCCGGCCTTTTGGATCAGTTCCTGGGGAGAGCCGGTAGCCAAAACCTTGCCGGCGTACATGGCCACCAGCCAATCGTAGCGCATGGCTTCTTCCATGTAGGCCGTGGCAACCATAACACTCATGCCGGGCCGGGCGGCGCGAATGCGGTCGATGAGTTCCCAGAACTGGCGCCGCGATAAGGGATCAACCCCGGTGGTGGGCTCGTCCAGGATCAAGAGGTCGGGGTCGTGGATCAGGGCGCAGCACAGCCCGAGTTTCTGCTTCATGCCGCCTGAGAGCTTGCCCGCGGGCCGATCGGGAAAGGGCCCGAGGCTGGTAGCTTGAAGCAGTATGCTAATGCGCCGCTCCCGTTCCTGGCGATCGTAACCGAACAGGCGGGCAAAGAAATCGGAGTTCTCGAACACCGACAGGGTGGGATAGAGGTTCTTTCCCAGCCCCTGGGGCATATAGGCTATGCGGGGGCAGACCGAAAGACGATGCTCCCGATCGCCCATATCGCCACCCAGCACCTCGACGCGGCCGTCTTGAATCACGTGGGCCCCGGCAATCAGCGAAAACATACTGGATTTGCCGACCCCGTCCGGGCCGATCAGGCCCACCATTTTGCCGGCCGGAACATCCAGGTTGATCCCATTCAGCGCCAGCGTCTTGCCATAGTGCAAGGTGACGTCGGACAAGCGCACCACCGGCGGTGGGGTGGCGCCGCCGGCCCCCATAGCCGTCCTGGTGGTTTCGGCTTGAGGCTCACTCATTGGGCAGCCTCACCTTCAGGCGGTCGGGCCATGGGGCCTGCGGGTCCAGCCGCACATAAGCCATGCCGGGCAGCCCGGTCTTGACATCCTTGACATATTTCCGCAGCAGATCAGGAGGAATATGGGCCTTGAGGCGGAAAGTCAGCTTTTCCCGCTCGACGGCGGTTTCCACCGTCTTGGGGGTGAACTGGGCCACATCAGCTATGAAGGTCACTTTGGCCGGAATCACATATTGCGGTGCGGCGTCCAGCACCAGACGCACATCCGAGCCCAGAGGGATGCGGCCCACTTCTTTCGTGGGCAGGAAAAAGGTCATATAGACATCGTTCAAATCGATCATGTTCAGGACCCGCCCGCCGGCCGGAACCACCTCCATCGGTTGGGCCACCCGGTACTGAATGCGGCCGTCCTTGGGCGCTTTCAGATCGGTCTCGTCGATGTCGGCCTGGATGCGCTGGACGGTGGCCACTGCGGCCTGATAGGCCGACTCTGCCTCGAGCACCTCCGAGCGGGCCGTGGCAATGGCCGCTTCGGCCTCCGCCACTTTCGCCTTCGCCGCACTGATGGCGGCTTCGTAAGCTTCCACCCGCGCCTTGTCGTCATCCGCTTCCTGCTGCGAAACCGCGGCTTTCCCGGCCAGAATCTGGGTACGGCCGGCGCGTTTATTGGCAGCCCAGAGTTCCGCCTGGCGCTGCAACACCGTGGCCTGTGCCGCCGCTTTGTCACTCTCACACTGGGCCAGCTTGCTGCGTTTGGTCGTGATTGTGCTTTTCGCTTCCCGAACTTTTGCAGTGGCCTCCCGCAGTTGCGCCTGGAGCACGTCCGTGTCCATCTTGGCCACCACCTCCCCGGTGGTGACGTAGTCTCCTTCATCAACGAATTCTTTCACTATCCGGCCGGCATACTTGGCCGCGATATTGACCTCGGTGGCTTCGATGCGTCCATTGGCGCTGGCGATGACCTTGCCTCTTTGGGCTTTGATGAACTGCCAGGCCAGCAGAACGACGATCACCATGACCGCCATGATACCCACAACCCATGCAGTCCGTATCCACTGTGCTCTGCTCTGGTCTATCATCCGATTATCCTCGTTCTCTTCTCCTAATTTTTGTTTCGGATAGGTATACTTGAAGGCACGTTTATGAAAAGGGGTACCAGGAAACCAAAAAGGAAAGGTTAACCAATTACTTAGCTACTTTCTCTGCCTTTTTCTGCGCCTTTTTTGGCTTAGGTGGGTAGTCAGCAGCCTGCGAAGCACTTAGGCTTCGTTGGGTGGCTGGCTTTCTTTTTCAGGTTTGTCTTTTTTCACGCCTAAAGGATAGGGCAAGTCATGGGAAATGGCAAGTCCAAATTTATTTAGAATTTGTTTGGACAAACCCTGTTTTTAGCCAGAGGATTGGGAAGTTAAGGAGTGCGCCGTTTCCTTGGCATTATGAGGGAATTTGCTGTGGGAATGGGTCAGAAGAAGGCCCTGATGATCCAGCAAAAACGATGGTCGAAAATATTTTCAGGGTAATGGGTATGGTGGATTATGAAGATAAAATGCAAATTGGACCAGTTCATTTGCCAAATCCGGCATTTTATTTCCAGCTTCGGGATACTCATTAAGAGTGAATTTTAATTCACATATTTTATGATAATTTTGCTTAGGGCTGACAACGGGTAGCTTCATGATACTTCTCTCATAATCCACACGCGGATGTATGCCGGGCAATTCTTAAGCTTGACGCCATTCCCTTCGCAATGAGCCAGAAATCTCACCGCGTCCAGATTCACGAGCCCGACCTCTTTCAAATCCAGAACGATGCCGTGGTCTTTCCCTTCGGTTGCGAAGAGTCTTTGCAACTCAGCCACCTCTTCCCCGTTGAGTCGACCACTCAGGGTAAAGGTGGCGTCATCCCCCTTGACCGCTCTTTGGATTATCAAAGTCATTGGTTTTCTCCAATGGTTAAATAATGCAATTAGAATGCCAACTGTAAGTCATTGAAAATAAGGTGATAGTTCAAATTACCAAGCCGTGAATTTTCGAGAATTAACGATATTTCGCAAAAAATGAGCTTTGCCTCTTCCCAGACCATTGACAATATCTATGGCGGTATAATACCATAAACCACAAAAAGCCATTTCTGATCACCTTTCATATCGACTCACCTCCTCTCACCCCTACACCGTGAAAGGTGCTGAAGAATCGGCGCTCAGCGGGCTTCTAATCCAATTCCGGCTTTCCCTAAGAGAGAACCGGACAAGTGGCTTAAGATAGTGGATAAGCTGAAATAGCAGGTGCCCTAAACTTGCGGCATTTCACCAGGAGGTAAGCGCCTTGGAAAAGAAGGAATCCGGATACCACCGGTCACCTGAGGCCTGGCGGAGTTTATTGGCCGAATATGACGCTATTATTGAGGATTTCGATGGGGTTTATATCTGCTCTCAGAATTATGACGTGGAATTTGCGAACCAAAAGACCATTGAGAAGGTTGGCTATGATCCCGTCGGACAGAAATGTTACCAGGTTCTTTATGGCCTGGAAAATGTCTGTCCCTGGTGTCAAAATGAGCGGGTCTTCAAGGGAGAAAAGGTAACCTGGGAAGTTCTCAGTCCCAAAGATATCTGCTGGTATCATGTGATAAACACGCCCATCCATCATCCTGATGGGACCATGTCTAACATGGCGCTGCTTCGCGATATCACCGAGCACAAGCAGGCGAAAATTGGAGTGGTGGCCGAGGATATCGAATTCAAGAAGATGAAACAAGCACTTTCTTTACGGGAGCGGGAATACCGCACTTTAGTAGAAAATCTCCCGATTTTGATCGTTCGCTACGACACCGACTTGCACCGGATTTATGTGAACCCCGCCTGGGAAAAAGCCAACGGCCTGTCTGCCGCAGACGTCATTAATAAGCTTCCTTCCGAAAATACCAGACTCCCCAAACCTGTGATCGTCGAGTATGAAAAAAAGCTCAGGCAGGTACTGGAGAACGGGAATCCTCAGAAACTAGAGTTCTCCTGGGTGGATGCCCGTGGGGAACCACTCTTTCTGGAATATTTCATAGTTCCGGAATACGATGGGGATGGAAAAATAATCAATTTATTGTCCTTCGGCATTGATCAGACCGAGCGCAAGCAGGCGGAGGAAGCCCTGCGCCAGGTGAACGAAACACTGCGGGCCACGCTGGACGTGGCACCCGCAGCCATCATCGACCTGGATCCCGAAGGACGGGTAAAAAGCCTCTGGAACCCCGCGGCCGAGCAGATGCTTGGCTGGCGCCGCGACGAGGTGCTGGGACAATTTATGCCGACCGTGTCCGAGGAAAGCAAGGAGGAGTTCGCGGGTGTTCTCGAATTGGTTTGCTCCGGGAAGCCAATTATGGGAAAGGACGTGGTGCGCCGGCGCCAGGATGGTTCTCGGATCGAATACAGCATTTATGCCGCCCCGGAGTATGATGACGAAGGCAAGGTCAGCGGCTTTATCGCGGTGCTGGTTGACATCACGGAGCGCAAGCTGGCGGAGCAGAAGGCGGCCCAACTCGCCGCCATTGTTCAGTCTTCTGACGATGCCATCATTGGCAAGACCTTGGATGGCATTATTACCAGCTGGAATAAAGGCGCAGAAAAAATTTACGGTTACCACGAAAGCGAGGTAGTTGGCCAGTCCATATCTCTCCTGGTTCCGCCTGGAATCAAAGATGAAGTGCCGCAGATTCTTGCCAAGATTAAACAGGGAGAGCCCGTCGAACATTATGAAACCATGCGGCGCAGAAAAGATGGCCAGGACATTTACATGTCCCTCACGGCTTCACCCATCCGGGATGCGCAAGGCAGGATTGTGGCGGCGTCAACTATCGGGCGCGATATCACCGAACGCAAGCAGGCGGAAGAGCAGATCAGAAATAATGAAAGGAACCTTCGCACCACTATCGACACTATTCCAGCCTTTGTCTTTAGCGCTCTCCCTGATGGCTCCATAGATTTCGCCAGTCGAAGTTGGTTTGATTATACGGGTCTCTCACCAGAGTCGGTCTTTGGTTGGGACTGGACGACCGTAGTCCATCCCGAAGACCGCGACCGGACGGTGGAGAATTGGCGTGAATCTCTGGCGACGGGTGAACCGGGAGAGAACGAATACCGCTTTCGGCAGGCAAATGGAGAATACCGGTGGATTTTGGCCCGCAATGCAGCCTTGCGAGACGAAAAGGGACACATTGTCAGGTGGTATGGGGTCCTTGTGGATATCGAGAATCAAAAGCGGACCGAAGAAGCCCTGCGGCGCAGCGAAGCTCACCTGGCAGAATCGCAAAGGCTGGCCCACATAGGTAGTTGGGTATGGGAGACTGGCACTGGAAAGGCGGTACATCTTTCGGACGAGTGGTATCGAATTTTTGGCTTTGACCCGGAGGAGGATAAGGATCTTGCCTGGGAGGGAAAAGTACACCGCGTTGACCCGGAGGATCGACGCAGGTGGCTTGCAGCAGTCGAGCGAGCTATCAAAGAGAAATCTGGTTACGAGGTGGAAGAACGGATTTCCCTCCCAGATGGCTCAATCAAACATCTGCATGGCATTGGATATCCCATCTTGAACGCTTCCGGCGATGTAGTGCAATTCATGGGGACCATACAAGACGTCACCGAACGCAAGCGGGCCGAGGCTCGTCTTCTCCAGGCGCTGGGCGAAATTAAGAAATTGCAGGACCAACTCCGCAAAGAAAACATTGCGCTACGCCAAGAAGTTGACACAACCTCAATGTTCGAGGAGATTGTGGGGGCGTCACCCCCTCTGAAAACTGTGCTTGCCCGGCTCAACAAGGTCGCGCCGACGGATTCCATCGTTTTCATCACCGGTGAAACGGGCTCGGGCAAGGAACTCGTCGCTCGAGCCATCCACCGGCGGTCGCCGCGCTCCTCTCGAGCCTTTGTGAGTGTGAATTGTTCGGCAATTCCTACACCGTTGATCGCCTCCGAATTATTCGGTCATGAGAAGGGAGCCTTCACCGGGGCCCATCAGCGGCGCCTGGGCCGCTTCGAGTTGGCGGAAGGAGGCACGATTTTCTTGGACGAAATCGGGGAACTGCCGATGGAAACCCAGATCGCCCTGTTACGGGTGCTGCAGGACCAAGAATTTGAACGTTTGGGTGGAAATCGACCGATCCGGGCTAACGTGCGGGTTATTACCGCCACCAATCGCGACCTGAAGGCCGCCATTGAAGCCGGCAGCTTTCGGAGCGATCTATTCTATCGGCTCAACGTTTTTCCCATTGAGGTACCTCCCCTGCGCGAACGTAGAGAAGACATCCCTCTGCTGGTGGAATACTTCATCCATCGATATGCCAGCAAGATGGGGAAGAAAATACGGAGCGTCAGCAAAAAGACCCTGGATCTGCTGCAGTCCTACTCCTGGCCGGGCAATATTCGCGAGCTCCAGAATGTGATTGAACGGTCGATTATCGTCTGCGACACGGAAATTTTCTCGGTCGAGGAGAATTGGTTGGTCCAGGAGTCCGGTCAGGCTCAGCCAGTCAGCCAGCCGCTCTCCGACATGCTGGTGATTCAAGCAAAAGAGATGATCGAGGCTGCCCTGGCTGAAAGCGGCGGCCGGGTGTCTGGACCATCAGGTGCGGCCGCCAAACTCGGGATTCCGCCCTCGACTCTGGAATCGAAGATCAAATCACTCAAAATCAACAAACATCTCTTCAAATCCGCCTAGAAACTGCACCAACCCGCGTTTTAGAAAGCAATTCAGTTTCAAAAATTATCGCTAATTTTCGAAGATTTATGACTTAGAAATTTTTGTCATCACTTTTTCAATAACTTACGATTGGTATTCACATTGCAGTAATGCCGGCATAAAGATAAGGTAAACATTACCCAAACACATTTAAGGGAGGATACTCTCATGGCTCTGAAAGAAGCCTACCAGGAAAAAATCGAGGCGCAATTACGGGAATGGACCGCCAGGATTAATGAATTGAAAGCCAAGGCGGACGGGGCCAAGGCCGACGCCAAGGTTGAGATGTACAAACGGATCGATGTACTACGAGCCAAAGAAGAGGTGGCTCAGGCCAAATTACAGGAACTCATGCAGGCAGGGGCGGACAAATGGGAGGAAATCCGCACCAGCCTCGACAAAGCCATGGATGATTTGAAAACCACCTGGAAGAGCACCCGGTCGCAAAGAGAGCATTACCAGGAGCAAATTGAGGCCCAGATTAAAGAATGGGCAACGAAACTCAATGAGATGACAGCCAAAGCCCAGCAGGCGTCGGCAGACGTCAAGGCCAAGATGTTAAAAGAGATAGCGGAGATTAGGGAGCGAAAGGATGAACTCCAGAAGAAATTGACTGAACTCAAGTCCGCCGGGGCCGAAAAATTGGAAAGTCTGGAAGCAAGCTTCGAAAAAGGTATGGAAGGCCTGAAAAAAAGATGGGATAGCTTTAAGACGAAATACCTTTAGGAAGCGTCCCGAATCAAGGATCATGGCATTATGGGAGATTAGCTGGAGTAGTTTGGACTTGAATTGATACCGACTGAAAAAGGGTCAAGGTATTCCCTCGTGGGAAAAGAAACGGAGGAAATAACATGACCCCGCCAAAGAAGCTCGCAAGAGTGTAAAAATTTGGTATAGTATGGCGTAGTCCCGACGCCGCCAAGACTCATACCAGGAACATAAGATGCCCAATAATAAACCGCCCACCGCGACCAAGTACCATGATTGGTCCCATTTTATAATACAGAACACCACAAGCGCGGTAATTACCGCAAATCACGAAGGGCGGATCACCGAATTCAACCCGGCTGCTGAGAGCTTAACCGGCTTTAGCCGGAAAGAGGCCATGGGCCGCCCGGCCGAGGAAATCGTGCATCTACCGGGAGCAGACATGAGCATCTGGAATATGGTGTTGCAGGGGCAGAAAGAAGCAACGGAGGAGCTATCCCTGCGCAACCGGTCGGGCCAGGAGGTGCCGGTGATGATCAATTCGTTCACCCTCCGGGACGACGGTGGGGTTCCTGAGGGCGGGGCCATCATCATTCGGGACCTGACCCCGGTAAAGCGTTTGGAATCAGAGCGCCGCCAACTAGTAAACATGTTTGCGCATGACTTGAAAACCCCGGTGGCAGCCACTGCCGGGTTGATCAGGCGGGTCATTCAGGGGAAGCTGGGTCCGGTTCCCCCGGCGCAATTGAACTACCTCAAGATTGTTATCAGTGACCTGGAACGGCTGGAGAAGCTCATAACCCGGTTTCTGGAATTCGCCCGCCTGGATTTGCGGATTATGATCACCCAGCCCCAGGCCCTGAATGTGCTGGAAGCGTGCCGGCAAGTCCTGACCCTCCTGCAGCCGCTGGCGGAAGCCAAAGAGATAGCCCTGGAAACCGACTTTCCCCCGAATCTGCCCGCCCTCAAAGAAGATCCTCTTTTATTCTCGCGAGTCCTGCAGAACCTGCTGGAGAATGCCATCAAGTACAGCCCCGGTGGCAGCAAGGTGAGGCTGGAGATCCAGGTGGAGGACTCGGCCATCCGTTTTGCGGTTCGGGACCAGGGGCCGGGGATCGCTGCGTCTGATCTACCCCATCTCTTCGAGATCTTCTACCGGGGGCAGGGGGAGGGTGATACCCAGGGCTTCGGACTGGGACTGGCCACGGTCAAGCGGATCATTGACGCCCGCGGCGGCCGCATCTGGTTGGAAACGGCTCCCGGTCGCGGCTCCACTTTCTTCTTTACATTCCCCCTAGAAACTAAAAATCCTGCAGATTCTTCGCGCCCATGAAATGGTGAGGTATGGGAGGGCGTCCCAGTCCGGCCGCACAATTTGCCGTCCGAAAAGTGATCCACTCAGGCAGGCAGAGGCTTTCAAGAGGGCAATCTGCGGAGAATTTGGATATTGTACTCGGAAAAAGGGTAAGATCTTAAGAAACTGATAAGATTTAATTTTCAGCTTAGAGGAGTTATGATGGCTGATAAGGAGACCTTTCAAAAAGAGATAAGGGTTAAGCTAAAAGAATGGAACAGGATAATCGATGAACTGAGAGCTGAGGGCCAGAGGATGTTGGAAAGTGACAGTATAGACCTCATTAATCATGCCAATAAAGGCCAGATTGTCTATAAAAAGTATTTAGAAGCCAGACAGGCGATGGAAGAATTAGCCAAAGCGGACAACACAACATGGGAAAAACATCGCACTAATATCCAAAAAATTATGAATGAGTTGAATCGTCTTTGGGAAACCATGTTTTGAATACAAGGGCTAATTTCTTAAAAACTTGGCAGAAATCCTCCAGTGAAGATGGGTTATCTGATGTAATATCAGGGAAATATTATTTCCCCGGCAGGTCCTTTGGTGGGGAGAATTGACAAGAACAAATGTCCCCTTGCGTCGGCGGTGCCGCTCTGCTGCGTAAAGTTTTCCAAAGTCTATATATCTATTTTTAATAAGCCACTGTTTGAAATAAGGGATCATTTTCGAGACTGTCGAAAAAGTCCAATACGCAGTTTTGTCTTTTTTACATTAAATAATTATAATTTGTAATAATTTAATAGGTCTGGACTTTTAATGTTTTTCACAGTCACTGCCAAACAAGAAACCTCTCAAAATTATCAATAAATTGCACATATATTCTGGATAATGAAAGCTCATCTTTGGGGTTGGCCTCCAGAGGTCGGGAGCCCGTCCTTCCCACTGGTCATCCGATAGGATTAGGGAAGAAGTAACATTCGACCAGGGACGGCAGAAGATAGAGAGTCTTAAGAACCTTTTCAGGAGGGTATGTTGGCTAGTTTGGGCAAGGCCTCTACAGCCTTGCGGGCGATTTCGGGAAGGGCCTGATTCTGCGGACGGGAGGCGCGCAGGTTTACCGTCACCCGCAGGGCTCTCAAACCCTGGGCCCCTTGCAGGTCCTCCAAATCCACCTCCTCCGCCTCAGCCTGCAAGAAGCCGGCAGTCTGGAGGTAATCAATATATTCAAGGTACTCCGTGGCTTCCTGCTTTTGGGAGTACACAATCGCAATTTTCCCCGGTTGTGTGAGCCGCTCGGACTTGCCTTTGATCATCGCCTTGTCAATGCGTTTTTTGATGATCTCATGGCGGATATCATAAGCCCCTGCCACCTCGAAGTGTCTCTCATCCGGACTGAAGAAGATGGAAAGTGGTGAATCCTGAGCTAAAATGAGGTGGGTAGTTTCCAGGGGCACCGGCAGTCTGCCTTTGAGTTCCTCGGAAAGCCGTACCACCTCACACATTACCATGAGCTGCCAGAGGCGCAGGTTTTTCAAATACATACGACTGAAATTCCCGTCCTTCACCATACTGGCGCCGATGTAGATGGTGTGTTCCACCCCGTCGGTCTTCACTTTTTCGAAATAGTGGGGGAAATATCCCTGGGCTTTGGCTTCTTCCTGATCCAGATACGCGGCAATAGTTTCATTAATGAGCTTGAGACCTTCCTCAAAGGCCCGCCGGTTCCGGTAAATGGTCTTCGTTTGGGGATCCAGGGCGGCCCGATAAGAAGCAATCTTCTCGGCTACCTTAGGGCCAAAGGTTGCCAATTGGTCAAAAATGGGTTCAATTACCTGCTGGATGAAAAAAGGTTTGGTAGCCTCGTCCCCTGCACTCAGGCCAACTTGCAGCCCTTTGATATGTTTGTCAAGGCGATGGTTGTAAGCCGCCAGGATCGGCAGAGGGCGGTGCGCATAGGCGAGCTGCAGGATTTCTTGGGCCAGGCTAAAGTGTTCGATGAGATCGGCCTGGATGGCGGCGTTGCGATGATCGCTGGACATCTTTATATCCGAAACGCCGAAGAGGGGATAGACTTGAGGGAACACAATGGGTTCCAGGGCTGAAACGCCTTCGTCCTTATGCTGGATATAGTGAAGCGCCGCCTCCTGAAAGCGCCATTCCACCGAGGGGTGGATGGCGGTGAACTCCTCTTTGATGACGGATTGAATTTTTTGGTTTAGCTGCTCCAGGCTGCGATTCAAGGCTACGGCAAACAGCGGCAGCACTGGGAGCCTGAGGGTGGTAGTGTTCAGGGCGTTCAGGGCGCCGGGGCGCTTCGACTTGAGCATTAGTGTTCCCAGAAGTCTATCCTGATGGAGGAGCGGGGCTATATATACACTCTGGTACCCCTGTTCAAGCAGGCGGTCTTCCAGGACCGTGCCCTTGGGGTAATGGCGCAGGTCTTCGACGACCAACGGCTGACGCTGCTCGATCACCTGGGAAAAAATTGATCCTTTAAATTCGCTTCTCTGATAATGTGCGGCATTCTCCAGGATGCAGCTGGTTTCCGGCTGTTTATGGCTATGGGGTAAGAGTAGAATCTGTTCACCCCGGATGGCGGCCAGGCCCAGGGAAATATCTTTCTCTTGCAGGTAGATCTGCAATTTTTCCTGGAGGCCGGCAAAACCCTCCCGCTGAAAAATCGCCTCTTTTTCAAACAGATCGGCCTGCAGGGCGGATAACATCTCCCGAGCCGTCACATCCGCCGCCCTGAAGACGACAAAGCCCTGAAATTCAAAGTTCTCCGGGGGAATCAATTCCATCCACAATTGCAGGTCGGTGACGTTGGACAAAAGCCTCCTGCGGTCTTTCTCGGTCAAACTCCTGGGCTCTCCCCGCACCTTGATTTCCAGGAATTTGGGATCCAAGACGATATTAAAAAATCGATCCAGTCCGGTTTTGGGGCACTTGGCCTTGGCAATCAGCGGAAAATCCCAGGTGACGTCGAACCCGTAACATTTCTGCAGGATAAAAATATACGCCTTGAGGTTCCGCCCCCACTGCCACTGTTCGTGGTTGATGTTCAACTGCGGCGTAAAATCCTGTCCTTCCATCCTGAACAAGGTCTTGAAAAGCGGCGTGGCATAAAAGCTGGTAAACTGGAAAGGCACGAAGGCCGCAGCACAATCGCTCTCCCAAAAAGCTGGCGGGAAAACCACGGTCATCAACAGCTCAATGAGTTCCTGGTGTTTTTCCAGGATAGTGAGGTCTTCGATGAGTTTCTTTAGCTCCGGGGCATTCTCCAACTTTTGGCGGATAACCGACGCCAGCGGATTCATCCCGCATTGGCCCTCGGCCAATAAGCGTTCCCAGAAATCGACCAAGGGGGTCAGGCTCAGTCTACTTTTGAAAGGAAATCTAACCTTTCGGGGTTTCATCACACTTTCTCCATAACGTTCGAAATGGCTGAATATTGCTTCTCAATAACTTAATCACGTGCAATCCCGTATCATGAGGAAAGGAAGCAATCCTAGTGAGGCAAGGAACCTCTGATTAGTAAAATTCTTGGCCTAATCTCGAAATTCTCATAGGACTCTCCATCCAGTTGCCATCCTTTCGTTATTTGGTTTTTACCTCTCTATATACACGGCGGAGAGGCCGTTGGGAATACCAGAGAAGATTTAAGGGGCTAATCGTTAAGTTCAGCGCATTCTTTTTGGAGAGTAGCGGGAGGATTGGCGAGACTTTGGAGGTTAAGCAGTTCGGCGGCGCGCTCGTCCCTCGCTCCTGGCCCGGAGATAACAGGCCGTGGTGGAGAACAGGTTATGGCCAGCAGCTTTTGGTTGGTCGGTGGTCAGGTCCGGGGCTCATCGGCCAGGCGTGAAACCACCGGCTGCCTTATGGCCTGAAAGCCATAATTGGACCCCACGGCGCCCGCCCTAGCAAGCAGCCGGCCAAAGAATCAGCCGCCAATTTTCTTGGCGCCCAGGAACTTCGCAGCTTGACGGGTTCAGCTTTTTTTAGCGCCTTTACGCCGTAGCGCCCCCAAGCCCTTTTCCATCGCCAGTTTCCGCCGCTGCTCCGAATATTCCTTGCATACCAGCGGATATTTTTTCGGGTCCAGGCCAAATTTCTTGAAATATTCTTTGGGCATTAATTTGTGGGCCTTGCGAATATGGGTCCTTAAGGTCCGCAATTTTTTGCCACATTCCAGGCAAACCACATGCTTCTCTTTAACGATATCTTTCAAAGGGATTGGTGGTTTTTTTACCTTTTCAACTTCTTCGACTTTTTCCGGAGCTGCCGGGACTACCCCTGTCTCCAAAGAGGCCAAAGTATTATAGACCTCTTTAATCTCTTCCACCAATTGCTGGGGAGATAGTTCCGACATGGAAGCATGGGAAACGATGATTTCGGTGGTCAATTTCAGGATTTCTGAAGCCATCTGAATGATTCCTTCCTTTTTGAGATAACTGCCGTTGGTATGTTACTTATTGGCCATTAATTTAACTTTGTCAAGTATTTTGTTGCGATAAATATGAATAAACCCAGGCCTGCTTAAATAATCAACGAAATATGGTTCCCCGGATTAAGCCTACGTCTGGCAAATAGAGGGGGCCGGGCGGAAGGAAGCCCGTACCTAAAATTATGCCGGCTTATCTGGCCTCTTCAGGCTCAGGCGGTGTTATATTTTCAAAATGCCTTCATATACTGAGACTGTTGCAAATAATCTTTGGGAAAGGGGGCCAGGGGTCTCCACCGGCGGGACGCCTGTGCCACTGCTCCTGGCATCCCCCTCAAGAGACTTTCGAAACAGTCTCAAATTGGGACAGGCGGCCCCGCCCGCCATCCTCTTCAAATGCAAGTTCGACGCAGCAAAAGGGGCCGGTGAAAAAACCCGGCCGGAAGCCCGGGCCGCCAAGCCCCTTCAAGCCCCTGGTTTAATAAACCGCGGTGGATTTGGCGCTGGTCTTTTCCACCACCAGCCGCCCCGCTTTAATCAACTCGACTCCTTCGATCAAGTCAGCCTGACTGATCTTGCGTCTCTCCAGTCAGGGGATTTAGACCAGGATTTTGCCCCCTTTGGCCACGTAGCCGTCAATCAATTCCTTTAACGGGGTGAAGCCGGGAACGCAATCTTCTCTGCATAACCCCTTTGGGCCAGAAAAACCCCATTGCTCTGCAAGGCCACCACCGCTTCCAGGTCCATGGCCTGGGCCGCATTGGCCAGCATAAAAGGAAAGCAGGCCCGTTCCGGCTCCTCTTCGCCATGGGTGGCGATAAAAAAGAGTTTTTCTTTTTCTGCCATGAGTTCATCTCCTCTCTGGTTGCAACTTTGCCCTGGTTTTAAAAGTTCACCAACCTTGACATGTATCCGGGTCTTTCTTCACCCTTTTCCCAATTATGAGTTCGCCCGCTACCCCGACCAAGGTTATCAGCCGCTGGCCCCGGCGTTCGGTTGCCGGGCCAGGTATTTTTCCTTAACCTTCATCAGATAGAGCACCAGGGGGCGAGACACCAGGTGGGCCCACTTGGCGAAGGGCACTTCCAGAACCAGCATCGGCACCGCCACCATCAGGTGGATGAGGTGAAGCCCATAAGTGGTGGCCGTCCAATTTAATAATCTGGCGAAGTGGATGAAAATCCCCGTCATGGTGGTAGCGCGGATACTCCGGCCAGCCGCGCTGGAATTTCCAGCCCTCAGCCGTAAGGCCGTTACATTTTGTTCCCGGTTATAATTCTGTTGGGTCTTACCCCTTGTACCCAGTAAATGACCAGGGGTTAATTTTTGTGGCTGCTTGGTATAAAGGGACAAAGCGAGGGCGGGCTGCGGGTCCGCCCTCGCATTTGTCCCCAGGCCAGCGCCGCGGCCAGCGGCCCCCTAAATTTTCCCGCCCAAGCCGGCTAATCCCGTTTAATGGCAATGGCCTCGATTTCGATGGAGACGCCCCGGGGCAGGCCGGCCACCTGCACTGTGCTGCGGGCCGGGGGATGCCCCGGAAAAAATTCGGCATAAGCCCGGTTCATTTCCTGAAAATCGGCCAGATCGGTGAGATAGACCGTGGTTTTTACCACGTCTTTCAGGCCCAATCCTGCGGCGCCTAAAATGCCCTTGAGGTTGGCAATCACCTGGCAGGTCTGGACCACGATGTCCCCTTTCACCACGTTGCCCTGCAAGTCCACGGGAATCTGACCTGAGACAAAGACGAAGGGGCCCACCGACACGGCCTGGGTATAGGGGCCGAGGGCAGGCGGGGCTTGGCCGGTCTCAATGGCGACTTTTTTCATGCGTTATTCTCCTTCTCCAGCGGTTGACTACCAGGGCAAGGCAATTTTTGCGCCCCCCAAGGGCGCCAGGTCAGTGGCATCTTTTTCAGCCTAAATTTTTAGGCGCGAACATAACTTGAAATATCGCTTTTAGTTAACTGCCGATCGCGGTCTCTGATCGCCAACCGGATAAAGCCCTTGAAGAATGCCGCCAGTTTTGCTAATGATAACTGGTGTAATGACATATTCAGGAGAATGCTCATGGGTCTATGGATGAAATGTCCGGGGTGCCATACCACCAATCCCCTGTCCCTGCAGGTCTGCCCCCAGTGTGGGCGATCCCTAAATAATCTCCCTCCGGCGGAGCGGGTTTACGTCATCGGCCCGGCGGCGGAACCAGCCCCGGTGGCGAAACCAGCCCCGGCGGTGGAATCACCCCCGGCAGCCCAGCCGGTGACTCGCCCCCAGACGGCGCTGCCAGATGCGGCCCCCGCGGCTTCCCAGCCTGCCAAGCAGCCAAAGAAACCGCGCCGAAAGAAGAAATAGTTTTTTTCTGGCCAACTCAGCCGTCTTTCTGAACCGGGGCGCCGCCCGCCGCGCCGGCCGCCGCGCCTGACTCAGAATGAGGGATGGGCAGGCCTAACCCCCTCCCGCTAATCCGCCTCTTGCAGCACCCCGAGCAGCAACTCCACCAGTTGGGGCTCGGCCCGGGCCACGGTGGCGACAATCTCTTCCAGGGCGATGGGGGCCATGGCGTCCGGCAGATTGAGATTGCTGAGTACCGAAATCCCCAAAATCCGGAGGCCGTGATGCACTCCCACGATGGCCTCCGGCACCGTGGACATGCCCACGGCGTCGGCCCCCATAAGCCTCAGCATCCGGGTCTCCGCCGGGGTTTCCAGGCTGGGGCCCTTGACCGCCACATATACCCCTTTTCGCAAAATCAGCCCTTGGCGCCGGGCCACCTTTTCAGTCAGGTCCTGCAGGGCCGGATCATATGCCCGGCTCAGGTCGGGGAAACGGGGCCCCCAGGCCTCGACATTTTCGCCCACCAGGGGATTGTCCCAGAGGAAATTGATATGGTCGCAGATGAGCATTAATTCCCCCGGGCGAAATTGCGGATTGAGTCCGCCCGCGGCATTGGTCAGCACCAGGGTCTTGACCCCCAGAACCGCCATCAGCCGAACTGGGAAGGTTACCTGGGCCAGGGAATAGCCTTCATAGGCATGAATCCGGCCGTGGCCCAGGAGCACCGGTTTCCCCCCCAGCCATCCCCAATACAGCCGGCCCCGGTGGCTGGGGCTGGTGGCCCGGGGGAAATGGGGCAGTTCTTCGTAGGACAAAGCCCCGCGGCCGGCGATTTTCTCCGGCAGGAGGGTCTGGCCGGTCCCCAGAATCAGGCCCCAGGCCGGCGCCTCCCCCAGCCGGGGGGCCACAAACGCGGCGCATTCCTCCACCTGTTCCCGGTAGGTTTTCGTCAAAGGCAATCCTCTCGACGATAATTGTTCCATAAGGATAAGCCCCTTTCCTGGCGGCGTCAATGCCCGTCCACCCCGGGAGCCGTTTTTCGTTTTGCCCTTGACAGAAGCAAGGATTGTTTTAAAAATACACTATAATTAATCACAGTCGCTCCGGAGCCATCGGCTCACCCGGGAATTATGTAAAGCCCCAGTGGGGCTCTTTGAACCTTGAACCTTGAACTTTTTTGGTACCGTAAGCCATGGGCAGACCCAAAAAGTGCCGCTGGGTGGAAACCGCACCGGGGGTGACCTTCTTCAAGCCTCGGGGCATTCCCCTCCGGACCCTGGAACTGGCGGTGATTACCGTGGATGAATTGGAGGCCATGCGCCTGGCCGATTACTTGGAAATGACCCAGGAAGAGGTGGCGCAAAAAATGCAAGTCTCCCGGCCCACGGTTACTCGCATGTTGGCCCGAGCCCACCGCACCGTGGCCGAAGCCCTGGTGCACGGCAAGGCCATTTGCATCGAAGGCGGGGATTACCGCCTGGGCCAGCAGTGCGCCTCTTGTGGCCAGTGGGCCGAGGTGCGGGGGGGCGAATCCCGCCCCATTTGCTGCGGTCAGGCCCTGGAGGTTAAGGACCAGGCTTAGGCTCCCCGCGGCTATCTGCGTTTTCCTGACCATAGACCACTTTCCTTTGAGGGGGGAGCAAAGGAGATGGCTGACATCAGCACCTACAAGGAAGCCGGGGTCGATATCGACAAGGCGGAGGCCTTCATCCGGAAGCTCCGCCCCCTGGTGAAATCCACCTACCGCACCGGCGTCTTGGGGGAACTGGGCGCCTTTGCGGGCCTCTTTCATCTGGGCGCCGACCGATACCGCGACCCGGTGCTGGTGTCCTCCACCGACGGAGTTGGCACCAAGATCAAGATCGCCATCCTGCTGGACCGGCACGACACCATCGGGATTGACCTGGTGGCCATGGGGGTCAACGATATCGTCACCCACGGCGCCACCCCGCTCTTCTTCCTGGATTACCTGGCCATGGGCACCCTCGACCTGATCGTCGCCACCCAGATCGTCGAGGGCATCGCGCTCGGCTGCCGCCAGGCCCGCTGCTCCCTCATCGGCGGCGAAACCGCCGAAATGCCAGGGCTCTATCAACCCGGCGACTACGACCTGGCCGGTTTCGTGGTGGGCGTGGTGGAGCGGGACCAGATTATCGACGGCTCCGACATCGCGGTGGGCCATAAGCTCATCGGCCTCGCCTCCAGCGGCCTCCATGCCAACGGCTACTCCCTGGTGCGCCGGCTTTTCCTGGAACGCCGCGGCTTCCAGCTCGACCAAGATTTTCCGGAATTGGGCGGCAGCCTGGGCGACGAACTTATCAAGCCCACCCGGATTTACGTGGACACAGTCCTCAACCTGCGGCGGGATTTTCCCTTGAGCGGCGTCTGCCATGTCACCGGCGGCGGCCTCACCGATAATCTGCCCCGCATCCTCCCCAAGACCTGCCGGGCCGTCATCCACCGCCAGTCCTGGCCCGTGCCCCCCATCTTTGACCTGCTGCGCACCCTGGGCAACATCCCGGAAGGGGAAATGCTGCGCACCTTCAATAACGGCATCGGCCTGGCCCTGGTGGTGGCCGAAGACCAGGTCTCCGACATCCTCCTCCGGCTCCAGGCCCTTAACGAACACGCCTTCGTCATCGGGGAAATCACCGCCCGCAAAGAGGATGAACCGCCGCTGGTGTACGTGTGAATGATTTGGGGGAGGCGACCAGGGGCCAAAGGCACCTACCCCATCCCCGCAAACTCCCACCCAACCCCCCTTAAGTTTCCAATATAAGAGTTTAGGTAGAACCGCCGCCCTCGGCGGTTCCCGTCGCCCTCGGCGGTCCCGGCCTTTATTATTTGCGCCGCCGGGGGCGGCGACGCTACCGGTAATGAGCCACGGATTTCCCCCGGCGTGGACGCCGACCCCGGTACTCCCCCGGTCCTCCCCTCAAAGGACTTTCGCAACCGTTTCATAATCGCTAAAGATAATTTAAATGTTAATTCCTTGGAACGAAAATGGTCGCCGAACCGGCCCCGCGACGAATAATCCAGAAAAATCCAGTACTTGCCTTAACTTAAAACAAATAAATCGGTGCAACCTCCAAGTTACTAATATTCCACGATATTTCAGGATGACCAGCAAATTTTCCCCGGTTTTTTGCCCCCAAAAAAGGGCCCTTGGGGACGAAATTGTGCCGCCAAAAAAAAATTTCCGCAAAAGGTTGCGCATAACTTGCTAATATTGCTCACTTTACTTCCATAATCCGCCGCCGAAGTCCCGCTTTAACCCCCAAATTGTGCCATTTTGTGCCGCTTATGTGCCGCTTATCCGCCCGCCGGCCGGATCGGCAAACGGTTTGTTGCCGAATACTACTAGTGTAAGGCAGAGAGAAAGAAATTTCCAGAAAGGATGGGACGATTGACCCGGAAAATAGCACGTAGGGCGGGAAAGCGAAGGAAACTGTCTCAAAACTAATTGGCTTTAGGAGTTAAGACGGGATCGAAATGGCTCGCCCCTTGTCGAACCAGGAATTTTGCATGCTTAACTTCCTAACTTATGGTATTAAGGCAAGGCCTGTGCTTTGGGATGAAGGCCGCCTTTCCTTATCTTAGCTTGGTTGCAGGATTAACCGCGCCGCCTGCCAATACCGGAAAAGCTTCTTGAGATTCACGACGGTGTACAGCAAAGCCCATTGGGTGCGGACATTGCCCAGGCCCTTGACCGTCCAGCGCCAGAAGTCCTGATGCCGCTTGATCCAGGCAAAGGGCGGTTCCGCAATAACCTTTCTCAGGCGCAGCAGCTCTGCCTTCTCTTGCCTTTTCTGACTTTGTCGCACCATGGCCGCATGGTACGGGCCGATCTCCAGTTGCCTGCCTTTGGGGTCCTGGCTGCACTGGCGACGCCCCGGACAATCCCGAAAATTTCGACAACGGTAAACCCTGACCGGATACTTCCCCCGGTTGGTCTTGGTGCGCTCGTAGTTGAGAACCTGGCCCTGGGGACAGAGGCAGCAATCCCGCGCCTCATCATAGATAAACCGCCTGGTATGATAGGGCCGGTCCTCCTCGGAACTCGCCGGGGTCAAGACCTCATAGCCCCGGGCCTCGGCTTGGGCCAACCCCGCCGCCGAGACATAACCGCCGTCAGCCCGGGTCTCCTGGGCCGTGGCCCCCAGGTTCTCCTGCACCTGGTCCAGCATGGGCACCAGTTGTTGGTTGTCCGTCTCGGCATTGACCACTTCGGCCGCCACCGGCAGGCCGCTGGCCTGGCCCCATCGGCCACCATCTGGGCATTGTAGGCTGGAGCCACCCCAGCGCCTACCTTCAGCAATCGAGCCTCCGGCTCGCCCGGATGGAGGTGGTCCCGATCGGCGGTGGCCAGCATCATATCTGGCAGAGCAGAAAAACGCAAGGAGGAAAAGAACTTGGCAGATGAAATTGAAAGGTAGGTTTTAAAAAAGAAGGCGATCCTAAGACCGCCTAAAGAGTTTTGCTATTCTCAAGATTCTCATTTCATAAAACTGGATCCCGAGTTATTAAGATTACCGGTTTTTAACCAACTTAGCATATCCTTACGAAGATCATTAGAAGGATATACTTGTTCGCGCCTCACCAATTCAAGCCTCAATTTTACCGGCATGGAGAAGTAAAGAGGACTTTCCATGCAAATGGCGACGACTTCTTTCCTGTCCATAACGTCCTCCCCCAAAGACATTATGACCAGCTGCAAATTCGAACTTCTGATTTGCCTCTGGAAATGTGATAGATTGTTTATGCTTTATTCTTCTTATTTCCCCCCACTGGAGTTTGGCTTAAGGGCGAATCAGGTACCTATTTTAGCAAGCGATATTCGAGACGCCGTTGTTCTTCGTATTGGTTCTGAGCGTTCGTATTTTGAGCGTACGGGGAGAAGTAAGTTTTGCCTTCCATTAGGGTTAATATCGCTTCAATCAGTTCGTCCCTTGCAACTTCTTTAAGCAAGTAACCATCAACGCCTACAGCCATGGCGTACTGCATATATGCCTCGTCACGGTGAATGGTGAGGATCAGCACTTTAAGGTCGGGGTAAAGGCTCTTGATTTTTCCGCTGGCTTCTATCCCTCCGCATTTTGGCATAGAGATATCAAGGATAGCCAGATCCGGACCAATTTCTTTTAAGAGGTCCAAAGCCTCAAAGCCGTCACCGGCTTCCCCAACGACTTCCAGATTAGGAGCCTCCTCGATAATTCTCTTGATTTGACGGCGAAACAAGGCGTGGTCATCGACCAGGATAATGCGATATGGTCTCATGGTTGCTGTTGGGTTTCCTGTTCCTCCAAGAAACCAGTTAAATTTGCCCTCAGCTCCATATTTTTGTATCTTCATCGCGCAAAGACCTCCCCCCTATCTTTCCACGGTGGTTCTTACCTGTCCAACCATCTCCCCAATGGCCGCTTTCCCGGATTATTTTTCGACTGCCAATAGTCTTTATCTCAGTAACCACCTCCTTCCAGTTTAAATTTTTAACCCCAAAATAGCGCAAGGTTCGGTCATTATACAATAGGCTAAAATACCTATTTCCCGATAGGTAAAATTACTTATAATAGCATTCTTTTAAAATTAAAAAACAAACTGATGACAAATCCATACGAGAAGCGGAATTTGCTGAATCATAAAAAAGCGATCAAGTGACCACCTGTTTAGGAGTCAGAAGAAAAATAATTTTTGGTTTTGCCGCGAATTCTGGAAGCGAAAGTCCTAAATTTATTCCAACGAGATTTGGAATTATAAAGAATTGAGAGTATTTCAGGAACAGGTTACAGAAACCATGGGTTCGAAAACCACGTGGTTATCAACTAATTTTACTTCGGGACCGAATTGAGAAACAGAATTTTCTGGAATAAGGTCAACCACCAAGCCATCCACACAGTTTTCGACCCTACGCCAAAATTCTCCGGCACTAATCGGCATGATGATGTAATCATCGATGTCCATATCATACGCCTCCAGCGGAAAGGCCAAATCCAGGCGGTTAGTAATCAGCATGATCTTGGTCAACGGATTAATCTTCTTGGCTTGCCTCAATACAGTTAAGATATCCTTCTCCCCTCGGGAAAATTTGGCGATGATCAAATCGTAATTCTTTTTAACTAGAGCCCCCAAGGCGGCTTCTGAGCCTCTCAATGCCTTGATTGAAAAGCCCCTATATTCCAATACCCAACCCATAGTCCGCAATGGAGGAGAACCGTCGCCCAATAAGAGAATTTCAGATTTAGCCATGAACTTGCCTCCTGTTCGGGGTGGATCAGCAGACGAAATAGCGCCGAAGTGTAGATAAAGCTTAAGTTTAAAACGAAGGTTCTGTCTATCGGCAATAATACCTATTTGTCGGTCGGTAAAACTGCCTATAAATAGATTACCTAAACTCAATTGACTTTTACGAGAAGGTGGACTCTTCCCCACAAATTTCTCCGCAGTCTCCACAGCAATCAAAGGCGCATAATCCAGGGCCATGGCGGCCGCGTCTGGGCCGAAGGCAAGCTTTACATGAAGCTAAACCAGCCTTATATTTCATCCAAAAGGCGATTAAGCCCAGATTGTTCTTCCTTATAACATTGGGCTGTATCGACTGGATCTGCTGCCACAGCAAGTGCTGAGCACCGGTCCTCTTGAGAGCGATAGCAATGACCCTCAAGACCCAAATCCCCGGCATCCTCTGCATAGGTTCAGCTTTGCCCGATCCGCCGTTCGAATTCATGGACGGTGCGACGCCAGCGGGCTTCGACGTTGAGCTAATGCAGGCGATTTGTGGCGACCTCGGTCTGGAATGGCGGCTCCTTCACTACACCGGAGTGGATTTCAACGGTATCTTCGACGGGTTGGCCAACGGATCGTGGGATTGCGTGGCATCGGGCGCGACGATCACGCCCGAACGCCAGGCCCTCGCCACCTTCTGCTCCCCATACTTCGAGTCCGGCCAAAGTCTCGTCTGCAACATCAAGAAGTCGCCGAAGGTGCACTCCGTTGACGATCTAAGCCAGATGATCATTGGCGTCCAGCACGGCAACACCTCCGAACCGGTAGCCCATCTCCTGAAGGCGCAGGGCCGGGTGAGAGACGTTCGCACCTATGCCTACCACGAAATTGGCCTGATGCTGGATGATCTAGAAGCCGGGACGATTGGTGCGGTAATGAAGCTGGCCCCGGTGATGCATTGGCTAATCAGAAATCGCCCGGCCCTCAGGGTGGTGCAAGAAGGCATCACCAAAGAGAAGCTGGGCATAGCAGTGCGATTGGGAAACGATGCCTTACGCCAGGCCATCGATGAGGCCCAGGAGCGGTTGGGCCAACGCGGTATTCTGGGCAAACTCACGAAGAAATGGTTACAGCCATGATTCGTTGCATCCCCTTGTTCACCGGGGCCGACGGCCGGTCACACGTCGAAGAAACTCATACCCCCATGGCACTCCGGCCGCAAAACCGGAGTCCCGTGATCTATAAGTTCACTGTCATATTGGTCCCCAGGGGGACTCCATGCCACTTATTTCAATCTGCGGATCATATATGCAAGTATTCGTATTCTTTGAGAAGGGTCGGGTTTGGCAAGCTGTACGTAATAAAGCCTGTTTTTTCTATTGATTGTGGTGGGTTAGATACTCCTTTTCTCTCTTATCATTTCCTTACTGTCAAGCGGTTTTTGATGTAGCCCTCTTTTCCGGGTTAAC
>Ga0326727_10007952_pt1 | contig 27427 bp, 31 predicted proteins | sample MB2enrmetagenome_FD_207643 | JGI IMG/M metagenome (GOLD analysis project Ga0326727, IMG submission 207643) | Lab enriched peat soil microbial communities from McLean, Ithaca, NY, United States - MB29MY | ecosystem: Environmental > Terrestrial > Soil > Wetlands > Peat | place: USA: New York...
TATTTCTTATAGCTCTGTTGAAGATTCCCATCGATACACCTTTCAATTATATAATGAGGCAGTCAGATAGAGAAAGAAGGGGTAATTATTTTGGGCAGTTTTCGGGCTTATGGCCTTTGTGATTTTCATCCTCTTCTCTGACTGCCGTTCGTTCATATCGCTTAACAGTTATTAAACAATTTTTCACATTTTTACCCAAATCTGACCCAATTCACTTTTTCGATTAAACAGACAAATTCATTATATTCACCTGAAACTCTTTTGGATTCTCTGTTTTAGGCAACTCAGATAAATTAAAAAAAAAGATATAGAACCTTGTTGTTTGGCTGTCGTTTTAGGTTGGGTTGTTGTTGATTGTGGTCGTCACTATCTTTGTCACTTTGCCAGTTGTGAGATTAACTACTACAAGTGCTCTCCCGTTTGTGCCTTGCAATATCACGTTTGCAGTCGTCGCCTGCGTTACAACGTTCCCGTTTCCATCAAGTGTGCGTGTTATAATGGGTCTAATTGAAGTCACATTCCAACCTTGGTTAACCAGAGCTTGAACGTCGGCACTGCTGTTCAATATGCTTGTCACGTTCGCCGTAAATGCTGGGCTTATCTGTATGGAACCAAATCCTTGTGCAGATCCATTGATGAAGTTTTCTCCGAATCCTCCGAAGCCGCCGTTAAATCCGCCAAAGCCGTTGCCAACGCCGCCATGTCCATGGAATCCTCCACCCATTCCCGGGCCTCCGAATCCCATGTAACCATTTATGAATCCGTTACTATTTGTGGCATTTACTGACGGAAGCTCAGGTTGTATCGCTTGTTTGACTGAGCCTGTGGTATCAGCCTTTGGTGTCGTCTGCGTTCCCAGTACCATTACGGTGCCAAAGGCAACTGCAACAACAATTGTAATTAACGCTAAAACCTTAATTTTTCTATCCATGGTTTTCGTTCTCACCTCCTATCGACAAAAAGATTCTCTGCCGTAAACTATTAAGCGGTTTTTCTAAATTACACCCAGATTTAGACCTAATTTCAGCCAGGCAAAAAAAGGCTAAACCCCAAAAGAACAGGTTTATTACCTGATTAAGATTTAAGTTTCAAAGAATCTCTTCAGCACGGGGCCCTTTAATGTCTGCAAATGCTCGTTCGCTAAAATACTTGTTAGGGTGGCTTATCGCAGGGACGCGTGGTGGACCTACTCGTGCAAAAATAATTGAGTCATTAAGGGAAACGCCGCAAAACGCAAATCAGCTTGCGATTGGGTTAAAGATGGATTACAAAACGATGAGACATCACCTTGACGTTTTGGAGAAAAACAAGTTGATCACTTCAGTCGGTGACAGGTACGGCGCCACATACTTTTTGTCGCAGGCAATGGAAGACAACTACGGAATGTTTGAGGAGATTATGAGGAAAATCGGGAAAAAGTAGAAAAAGGAGCAAAGGGAACATGGGAAAACAAATGAGTAACAGATTAAGACTCGGCTTGATAGTCGCGATATTATTGATTGTTGCGGTTGTTGCGACCGTTTGGGCGTTCACTCTGATTCAGCAACATGCTAACTACCTGGAAAGGCACGCTCCTTCGCCAGGCTTTGTCCGAGGTGACTTTGAGTTTTTCTATGTAGCAAACACGATAATTTCAACAGTTAACATAGCTCTGCTGGTTTTCTTGATATTAATTTACGTTAACATTTACATCAAGACCCGATCGCCATTCACGATTGGACTGGTGATTTTTGCCTTTGTCTTCCTTGTCAGAGACTTAACGTCAAGCCCATTTGTAACCGCAATGTACGGGTTCAGAGCTTACGGGCTTGGACCATTTGTATTCTTGCCGAGCCTCTTCGAACTAGTTGCATTATCTGTCCTGCTGTACCTAAGCGTCAAGTACTAGGAAACGAAGGCTGGCATCTATCGCAACCAAGCAGCACAGCAATAGCTTTGGGTAAAATGTGGAAAAAATTATTAACCAATCAATATACATGCTAGAAAAAACGGGAAGATAATCATGAGTCAAGACCAGAACATCGATGTTTTACCCCCGCCTCCGCCTCCTTCTGCGGGTAAAAGAAACGTGAAGGTTATTGCTTTGGCAGTGGTTTGTATTATTCTTGCCGCTAGTCTGGTCGGTTTTTTTGTGGTTTACCAGCCGACTAATCTGCAGGCCCAAATAAAAGACAAAAACGGGCAAATCAGCACCTTGCAAACACAAGTGGAAAATCTAACGAGTCAGTTGACTTCCGCGAACACCGATAAGACAGCAGACGAAAACCAGATTACCTCTTTGCAAACTGAAGTGACAAACCTAACTGATCAAATAAATTCTGCTTCAAGCATAATGACGATGCAGTCAACTGAAACTCTTGTTAACTCGGCTTCAGCAATTGTTACCAACTACACTGGCGTGTTCGATAACTCGTTGCCATATCCGGGATACATAGTAGTTCAAGCAACCTCAAACTCAACCACGACTTACGTACGGGCAATTTACAGCTTTTCGGGAGTCAGCTTCAACCAGACCGTGACCGTTGGAAAAACAGGAACTGACGCGTTTCCAGTGCTGCCGACCACCGTGGAAATAATAATTGGAACCACCGACAAGTCTGCAGACAGTGAGACAGTGACCGTAACCTATACCTATTAGCTCCCTCTTTTTTGACTGCTACCTTTTTTATTCCAAATCACAGATTGGTGATAGATGGGCAAAAAATAAATCGTTAATCAGACGAAGCTTGCGCTAAGATGAAGAGAATTTGGGAAAGGATACCGCTTGAAAAAAGAAAAATCCTAACAGTCATCCTTATAGCGGTAGCACTTAACGCGCTCACTTTTGGCCTTGCTTTCCCCATTGCTTTCCAACTGCCTAAATCATCAACTTTTGCGAGGGATTTCTCCGCCTACTACATTGGAGAATGGCGGCTATTTCATAATCCAACTCAAATTTACTACGGAGGCACCGTACGCAGAGATTACCTGATTCTTCCAAGACCTCAAACCTTCAAATATACCCCTTCCTTCCTGATTTTTTTCGCACCATTCCTAGCATTAAGCTACCCGAATGCGCTTGCCGTCTTTGACATACTGCAATTCGCCTTAATTCCAGCCTTAGCTTACTTCGTCTACAAGCTAGTGAAAGACAAAAACCTAGTCCTCGCCTCAGTTGCGTCAGTGATTATTTTGGTTGATCCGCTTCCTTCGCTTTCAATTCTCTACTCACCCCATAGTATCTTGAAAATCACCGTTAACAGTTTGGGTGCAGCTTCTTTTTCGCCAGGCTACTTCTGCGGGTACATGCTGGGGAACGCCCATGTCCTCCAAGCAACCTTGCTGGTGGGAGCATTATATTTTGGGTACGCCAGAAAACCGTGGCTGTCGGCGTTGCTGTTCATGTTTGGTTCGTTTGATCCTCGAGCGGCTCTGCTGGCGTTGCCGCTACTGATTTGGTACAACAGACATTCGATCGTGAAATTTGTCGCGGGATCTGCCGCTTTGCTTGCAGCCGCAAACCTGCCATTTTTCTTCTATTATGGTGTAGCATACTCTTTCTTGAATGCGGAAGTGAATGGGAACATAGCTGTTCAGATGTACCAGTACGATTGGATCCCCGTATACTCAATCGCCGCCTTGACCATAATAGAAATAGCAACCCAGCTCCACAACCGAAGAAAACGCACAGATTTTCCTTCGCCGCCGGAAACCGAAAACATAAGATGATCACCACGAAGAGTCTAAATCAAACTCCATTGTTGGACTTTTGGCTTGCTCATTCTTTGCGAATTACTTCGAAGTTGTGAGGGTCACCTTTTAGGAGCCCAATGAGGTGAACGAAAGTGTTCAGCGTCACGGTAACGTAGCTCAACAGAGCGCCTATTATGCCCTGTTTCCAGCCCATAGCTGTCCCGATAATGTACGCTCTCATGCCGAGCCAAATAAGGAGGGAAGCAAGCATTACTGAAAAAATTGGCGTGGAAAGGGTGATCACTCCCAGGAGACTGAGCGGCACCCCTAACATCCCGATAAAATAAAGCCACAAACCCGAAAAGCCTAAAACACCCAGCCGCAGCCTGTTTCCCAACGGAAGCATTTTTCTACTTAAAAGTGTCCATTGTCCCCAGAACCATCGTCGCCTCTGCTTCACAGCGTCACTCATAGACAGGGGGGGCAGAATGAAGACCCTCTCTTCGGAATTGTAAATGTCAAATCCCATGGCTGATGCTTTATGGAAGTAAAACGCGTCTTCACTGCTAATCAGCTTCTCCTTCGGGTTCTTCACGAAGCTGCTTATGTCATACGAAACATTCTGGTCAACTTTGCTGCTCATCACAGTTCCTTCTCCGTGAGCCCAAAGCGGCTGACCCAGATTGGTGAAGAAGTTGCAGAAGATTCCGCAGGCGACGCAGCGTTCATAATCTATAATTGTGCTCCAAACTCCACCTACTTTAGGCGTGATGGTTCCAATCGAGATGTCCGCTGCAACTGTCAAGCCCTCCTTGACGAAGCCTATACTTGGCACTGCGTCGTCGTCTCCTTGAAGCAGAATGTAATTTGAGCTCAACTCGCCGTCAGTGACCATTTTAACCCTTAACCTTCGAGCAAACTCCAAAGCCCGCGCTTTATAGAGGTCTTCGCATTCAAAATCTTTAGGGACCACGACAACCTTGTCGCAGACATACTCGTCCTTATGGGTATCCCACTCTTCGACAACCACCCAAGTTTCCACGGGAACAGGAAGGTTGTAGCCTCTAACCGCTTCGAAAGCCTTGTTCACCGACCTAAAATTCCCAACAGTCGGAATCTGAAAGATGATCTTATCGATTTTTTTCTCGACGGGACCCTTCTGCTCAATAAGGTTTTTCCTCCGCCTTACCTTGAAGTATTTTCCAAACAGCAAAACTGAAAGATAGAAAATCGGCGAAAGCCAAATCGCGGAGATTACATAAACGAGTACTTGCATGCCGTTTTTTCAATCCTTACCTAATGTTCCTTTATCGAACATGGGTCCTGAACACTTTCTCTGACAGGTTCGGCTTGGCACAGCAGGCTTAGCCATCCAGGCATCTGCATATACCATCCGAACAACCACGTTTATGTTTACACCCGGTCTATTTATAAGTTCATCGGATTGACACCAAAACGCGATTGCAACACCCAAGCAAACTTTGAAAGACTCATCCGCCAAGCAACGCGAAAAAAACGTTCTACCCACATTATCGCCCCCGAACCTTCATGGCATAAATCTATCCCGAAACCTTTCGCCGATTAGCGTCTATTTAAAAAGCTTTTAAAAAGGTTTCTCAAACTATCACCCAAATTTCCACCAAAGGCACAAGAATAACCATGACAAATTGCAAGTTGGATTTCCTTGTTTTCTTAGCCAATTTGAAGAACCTGAAACAAGACATTTACGCGCCGGTCTTCAAACAGGGATGAATCCCCAAACAAAACTTAAATGCTTTGGACTTTGCCCGAGTTTAAGATCACTATCACACAAAATTTCGTCACTAAACAAAAGTTAAAAAAAACAGAGAATGAATATACTTTCTTGCAAAAACAAGATTATTCTTAGTTTCCCGAGGCAGTTTTGTCTGTTTTTTGAGACGACCCGCTTTTCATCATCATTGCAAGCATCGCTTCTGTCTTAGGACCACCAAGTTCCTTTGACACCAATTTCAAACAGTCAGGGATTGCTATATGCTGTGGGCAACGTTCCATACATTTTTTGCACTCTTCACATAATGATGCATCGGCGCGTTTACCCGTCAGGCCACCCATCAGCATCATTCCATACATAGCACGTGAATGTTGTTCATCACCGAACATGCAATAGTCATTATAAGCGCTGAAGTTGCGGGGAATGTTCACGCCGGATGGACAAGGCATACAGTATTCGCAGCCGGTACATTGAACTTTCATAAGACGCTTATAGGATTCAGCAACCTTTTTGATTATTGCCAGTTCATCAGATTTCATGGCGTTCGGCAACGCGGTTTCAGCAGTCTTAATGTTTTCTGCAACTTGTTTTTCGTCATTCATTCCTGAAAGAACCACCGTTACTTCAGGGTGATTCCATACCCAGCGAAGACCCCATTCAGATGCGGACCTTTGAGTTTTAGAGCCTTCATAAAACTGCTTCACTTCCTTCGGGATCTTATCCGCTAATGCTCCGCCTCTAAGAGGCTCCATAACCATGACTGCAAGATTCTTTGATGCAGCATACTTCAGCCCCTCTGTTCCAGCTTGCGTTTTTTCGTCTAGGAAATTGTACTGTATTTGACACATTGCCCAGTCATTGGCATCAATAATGGATTTGAAAGTTTCAATTGAACCGTGAAATGAGAAACCTATGTTCACTATTTTTCCTTCTTCTTTCGCTCTTTCTAAGAATTTTAAAGCATCAAATCCTTGAAGTTTATTCCAAGATTCTTTTTCAAGCCCATGTAAAAGGTAATAGTCAATATGGTCTGTTTGGAGCTTTTGCAGGGACGTGTTTAACATTTTATCCATGTCTTCAGCTTTATTTAGCATAAAGGATGTAAGTTTAGTAGCGATTTTTACTCTTTTGCGGTAACCGTTTAACAGGGCTTTCCCAAGCACTTTTTCGCTGTTACCTCCGTGGTATGGAGGGGCTGAATCCACGTAATTTACTCCGTTGTCGATCGCGTAGCGGATTTGGTTTATTGCACGTTCTTCATCGACGTACTGCCCCTTCGAGGGTAAGCGCATGCATCCGAATCCTAATACTGATAATTTGTCTCCGTTTTTCGGTACTGTCCTAAATTGCATTTTATTTCACTTCCAATTTTTAATCCAATTAGTGTAGATTGACAGTAGTTTGGACTGAACAGCCGATAATGTTCTGATTTTTATCCTCCTATTAAACTATCGCTATCTTAGAACATGAATTCTTTTCAACTAAAAAGAGTGCGCATCATCTGGGTTTTGACTCCAAAAGAGGGGAAACCATTAGCTTAAAGTCAACTTATGAGAAAAATACTTGTAAAAGTCGACAGTAAGCAGTTCTAAGTCGGGAAAAAAAGTAACCTAACCTTTCTTCCTTTTTTCCGTAAGGTCCAAGCCAACTAGGAGTTCTGATCGGTTTCACAGACAGAGACAGATGGAGGGGGTCCCCATAACACCCATTTTTCTTAAACAGCGTAGCTTTATTTGAAAGATTGATAGCATTTGGACACAACTTTGTTTCGGCTTGAAATACACCGGGATTTGAGGGCTGCTGCAGTTTGTCGAAAAAGAGGCGCTACCTCTGCTTTTGCCGAATCAACAGGTAATTTCACATTTGACCGGTTGGCTCTAGCCTCAGTCTCGTAACCTGTTATTGCCTTTTTTTATCTCCGCCAAATATGGTCTTGACCTGGCCACACGCATTTCCCCAAGAAAATAATCGTAAACTCCAACCAACCTGCCTTCAACAACTTTACAGAATTTCGTAAGATCCAAGTGAGCCTTAATTCGTGTGAAATAAACCCAAGTCACGTTGCTCTTAATAAATGGAAGGCGCCGGGAATGGGATTCGAACCCATGCGGACCTTGCGATCCACGGGCTCTCAAGGCCCGCGCGTTAACCACTCTGCCATCCCGGCACTGACAAATCAACAGTTCTATTTCTCCCGCTCTTAAAATGTTTATTGAACTGTCCTGGAAAAGCTATCACCTTGGTTTTTGATTTTTCCAAATGGCGGGTTAAAGCTGTGCTGAGCAAAGTAATTAACCATCTACTGCTACTATCGGTGGCATGGATGCAAAAGCGTTAACCATCGAAATCCCTCAGGATATATTGGACACGATTTACGCAGGCGCTAAACAACTTTACCCTCGAGAAAGTTTTCTGCTTCTCAGAGGCAAAAGTAAAAAAGGCATAATCAAGATAACCGATCTTGTCTTAGCGCCCTTTACAGCGCATGGACGCGGAACCGTCCATTTTAACCCGTACATGTTTTCTGGGGATTTCTCGCTGGTCGGCACGGTTCATTCGCATCCTTCGGGCAATATTTCGCCCAGCGACGTTGACATGAACTACTTCTTCGGAAGAATACTAATGATTGTCGGAACTCCGTTTGAAGGCAAAAACTGTATAGCAGCGTATAACTGCAGAGCTGAAAGGCTGGCCATTGAGATAACTGATCCTATAGGAAAAAATTTTGAAGAGGATTTCGATGACGATTTTAAATAAGGCTCTGAGCTTTTTTCGCAGCCGCTTGGTATTCCTGCAAGAAGTCAAGCGCGAATTTGTCAGCGTTTCCCTCGGTACCGCGATGCATCTTATCGACCCCTTTGCTCCGCAGGTGATGATAAAATTCGTGGATGATAACGAAGGGGTTCGCTAGTATGTCGCTGTTCAACACCGAAATAGTCTCGTTTTTGGGGGTGTAGCAGCCATAAGCCGTGACCTTGTGGCCTTTCGGCAAGCCGACTTTTAGGTTGGGAACGTCTACTTTGTAGTTCTTAGCCAGCAACATGAGCGCTTCCTCCGTTTTACCGTTAAGTATAAGCCACACTGTTATCGGCTTGAAATTATCCTGCGTCATTGTGCGGTCAGAAATACAGAGCCGTTCTGCCTAATTAAGAGACGCTGAAAAATGACAAAGCAACTTGGGTTATTCGCCGTAGGTGCCTCTTCGGATTTTGTCTGCAAGCAAATGGATAAATTCAATCGGCCACACGTCGTCGCAAACGTCGTCGGTTAAGATTTTCCTTTGGTGATACAGGGGAATCAAATCGTTTTTAAGGAGCAGAATCAGAAGAAACTCTTGGCCATAGGTCCGCTTAAACAAAGAGTATTTGCGGGCTTGCTTTTTGGTCATTTCAAAATGGGGTTCAAGAATTATTTTTCTTCCTTGAAGTTTGCGCTCCAAAATAAAGTCAGGAGTATACACTTCGTTGCCAGGCAAAGGAAAACTGATTGTTTCGTAACCGTAGGGAATATGCATTTTAAGAAGGGTTAACGCGGTTTTTTTCTCCCAACCGCTCTTGTAACGGCTCATCTTATGATAGTAAGCTTCAGATTGCCCCGTTATCTTTTGCATATGTTCCAGAAAATCAAGTGCCGACTTCAAAGTGGGTCTGTCCAGAGGTTTCTGCCTCAGCCATTTGCCTAAAAGAAAAAAGGGGTAATCGACCTTGGCAGGGTCCTGGGAGTATAGACGTTTTGCGAAGTCAGTTACTTTCTTCCTTGCTACCGCCGCGGTGCTTTCATCCCTCCAAATAGATGGATTGGCAGAATCTATTATTCCCAAGCTCGCCGCCACGTTAGCGTTTTCTTTAGTTAACGGCACATACAAATCCTCTGGCAATAGGTGATCGTAAATTTGCAGGTCGGGCGCCGGTCTAACCATCCAACGCATGTAGATCCAAGCTTTGTCAATGTGTGGTCCGCTAAGAGCCTTAATGTTCTTGGCGATGTCATCGACGAAGTCGCTTGGCTTTCTGAATTTTTGAGCGTACTTCAGCAGGTTTTTCTCCGCGTTGATCTTCACAAATAAGTTCACCGACGCCATGTTTTCAGATGCCGCTTTCTTGTTTGGACCCAAATCAGAGTAAAAATTCGATTTTACGATTTCCTCCTCGAAAATGTGTCCCTTTTTGATATCGAAAAGGTTGTTTCCGAAGGCTTCATGCAGGTAGGAAAGTAGCATGCGGGCGTTCTCAGGGTAACCTACTATTGTGTCGTCAAGTATGGCCGCGGTCAGCAGAAAGTAGTGCGCAATGGTTTTTCTCTCATCGTAACTTTGCGAGTACGGATTAAAGAGCAAGCGGGGACTCATGCGTCTGTCCCACTGGACATCGGCAACGTTAGAGTTCTTGTTAATGAACTCAACCAGTTTCGAAAGCAAATCATCGGTTGCCATATCCATACCCTTCAAGGCATATACTCACCTGTAACTTAAAACCCATATGGAGCAAACAAGAACAATCAGACCAAAAAACACCCTGATTTCGAAGCCGCGGCAAAATAGATTAATACAAGCAGGAATTTCCAATATGCAACACAGCAAAACAGACGGAGTAGCTATATAGCAAAACACCGTAAAAGCTAAAGTGCAACGTGGGCCGGTCGTCTAGCCTGGTTAGGACATCTGCTTGACGTGCAGAAGGTCGCCGGTCCGAATCCGGTCCGGCCCACCACATACGCTTTCAGAAATCGGATTTTGTTGGGTTAACTATTTTGACTCCGTGTCCTTCGAGCTTGCCGAAGTGTTCTTCATCCATTGTGTAAATTAGTTCGGCGCGTTGTTTTGCCATGGAAGCTGTTAATGCGTCGTTTAGGGACATGTTTTTTCTTTTGCACATTGAATTGATGATTGACAATTTTCCTTTGAAATGGTTATGAAGGCTAGCCGTCTGTATTTAGCATTCAACGCACAAATTAATCGTCCTCTATGAGAAAGAAGAATAGGACGCGCATTTCTCAATAAAAAATAAATACTCTTTTCTGCCTGTCTAAATTCATAGAACAATGTTTTTGGAAGGCGCAGATAATGGAAAAAAACGTGGGAGACTGTTTTCAAACAGAAACAAAGTATATCCGAAGCAAAAGCCTTGGTGGAAAATTGGACTGGTCAAATAAGCCTGAAACCTATAAGAGCTATCCATCCAACAAAACCATTCAGCTGCCAAGCCAGTTTCCAGAAGCAACGATTAACTTTACTGAAGTTCTCCGAAGTCGCAAAAGCACCCGCACCTTCTCAGCTCAACCTTTGAGTCTGGTTGATTTGTCTTTTCTTCTTTGGGCATCCACAGGTATCCAAAGAATTGAACAAGGTTACGAATTCCGCACGGTTCCATCAGCTGGAGCATTATACCCCATCGAGACGTACATAGCTGCAAACCACGTGGAGGAACTTAAAGAAGGCATTTATCACTACAACATTAGGAAACATTTGTTGGAAGAAATTAAACTCGGGAATTTCGGCGAAAAAATAGCCCACGCAGCCTTGGACCAAGAGATGTGTGCAGATGCATCCGTTGTCTTCATTTGGGCAGCTATTTTTAAGAGATCAAAGTGGAAATACTCTCAGAGAGCTTATCGATACATCTATTTAGATGCTGGTCACATATCACAGAATTTGGCGTTGGCAACGGTAAGCATAAATTGTGGAGCTTGCCAAGTCGGAGCTTTCTTCGATGATGAAATTAACTCAATAGTGGCTATAGATGGAAATGAAGAAAGCTCAATCTGTCTTAGCGTAGTTGGGCACCTCATATAGTCTATGCTGAAGCTTGAAGAATAAAAAAATGCAAAATAACATAATTCAGAGAGTTTAGTTTTGGCGAGTCCCCTATTCAGTGATACGTCTGACATGCTCAAATACAAATTTTCAAATTGAGGATGTTAATCGGCGCCGTCAAACGACGGTGCGGTTGAGGCTGAACATTCTGAAACTTTTTAGGAGAAGAAAGAGTAAAAGTTTTGAAAGAGAGATGTAGCTGAGGTAATGAATTATGAAAAATTCAGCAATGTCTAAAATATATGTGCAGCCCGTACTGTTAAACAACTTTCCTGAGTTTTTGGCCTTTGCCAAAAGACAACATTGCAACTTGGAAGTTGCAACTTTCACATACTCAAATGTTTATGAAACAGATTGGTCTAAAGTTTTGCAGGAAGAAGAAGAGCAGTTATCTTCTTTCGAAGGGAAAATCTCGATGCATGGCGTATTTCAGGATTTACTTATTCATAGTAGCGACAAAAGAATAGCAGATGTCTCAAAACAACGGATCCTGGAAAATTTGGAAGTAGCTAAAAAGCTTAAGGCGACCCAAATCGTTTTTCACGGAAGTTTTAATCCGCTGATAAGAGACGAGCATTACGAGAAAGAATGGATAGATAGAAATGCAAGTTTTTGGTCAGAAGTTCTGCGCAAATACGAGATCAAGGTTCTGATGGAAAATACATGGGAACAAACACCGGATCTATTCAGACATTTGTTGGATCAATTAAACTCATCTCGCTTTAAAATCTGTCTTGACATAGGGCATGTAAACGTTTATTCTAAAACTTCGATTAAAGAATGGTTCGCCTCCTTACGTCAGGAGATTTCGTATATTCATATGAGTGATAACATGGGAGAAAAAGATCAACATTTGCAGATAGGCCAAGGCAAGATCAACTGGCAGGAGTTTTCAAGATTAGTTGCAGAATATACGACTAATCCTGAAATTGTTCTTGAGCTTGTAACATTAGAAAAAACCAAGCGATCAATTAAAGCCTTGGAAGAAAATAAAATCTACCCCTTCGACAATACGCCTTAGGAAGCCACGGTTCCTATATTATTCTAATTTAATATAGTCTATATCTCAAGATTGCAGCAAACCCGCCCAAAGCCGCAAGCTTTGATTTTTCCTCCGACTCCGTAGATACCACTTCAACGCTTGCTCCGGTCTGCGAAGCCAAATCCTCCAGCACATCCAGGATGTCCTTCGTCTCCACTTCGTATTCGCGACCGCCGCACTTCCCGCACAGGCGCGATACCATTTCCTGAACTGCTTGAACCTTAGCATTCTTGTTTATTATCGTTCCTCTTGAAAGCCCGCAACCTTTACACATAGCAACAATTTCAATCATTTCTGAATTGTCTGTCACAAGTGCAACTTCAACTTCGCCCTTCTTAAGCGCCGTCAAGACAGAATCTAATCCATAAGTGGCTAAACCGTCCTGCTTACCTATTTCCGTTAAAAGACGTTGCACGATCATCTTCTCCTCTGGCGCACACATGTTCTTCAAGGTCTCAGATGATTTGTCAAGCATCTCCTTCAATGCTTCTTTGTCGGCTGATTGAGTATCAACTATGTTGAGAAGAGCATTCTTTAGCTCATAGTTAAGGTAGTTTCCCTTTGAGAAGTCCTCTTTTGTCTGGCCCGGTCCTCCAATTATCAATGCGGTAACTTTCTGTTTTTCCAGAAATTCTTTTGCTGCATGTTCCGCAATCCTGTGGAAAAAGTATGCGACTTCCATTTCGCGTTCTCTCTCGTACCTCCTTTGGCTCTGCCCACCTTTCACAGTCTTTCCTGGGATTCCCGAGGTGATATTTTCGAGGCATTCTAGGCGTTCGCCGTTGAGAATTGCAAATGTAGCCTCTTTTGAATCCATGGCGATAAGCCCTACAATTTTTTGGTTTCTCAGCATTTCCCTTATTGGTTCCAGCCTAAAATGGTCGTCAACTATGTACTCGTAGGTGGGAATAGGTTCTGGCGGAATGAGCTCCTCAATATTTAAGACCTCATTTTCCGAATCGTTCATGGCGAAAGTTCCAGCGAACACCGCGAGCCCGTTCTCTGGAATTTCTTTCTGCTGCTTTAGCTGTTGGATAATTTTTTTGAGGGCATCTTGAAGACGATTCCCAATGTTCCTGGCGCCCTCAGATTTTGTCCCGACCGAATCAGACTCTGCCTTGAGGGTGTCGACTACAGCGGCGATTGGCGTATTTGGGGGGATATAGAGTGAAATGAACTCCATTCCCTTTCCCTCTTTTTCTGATAAGAACGCGATGAGCTTCCTGAGTTTGTGCTGCTTCACAGACTTACTAGTGGCCATCTGACACCCATGAGAATGCGTCAATTTTTCAGCAGCCAATTTTGAACATCTCAACATTTAGTTACTGTCAAGATGGATTTATTGGTTTCTTGGAATTTTTTAAGATCAAAAAAGAGAAGCTTTGCCACTGGAAGAAAGACGAGTAAAGACAAAGAAGGAAATGAAGAGCTGGAATGGGTCAATTTGGGTCAAAAAGGGAAAAAATAGCCAAATTGGGTCGTGACTTGCAAAGGCTTCAAACCCCTAAACACCAAAAGCAACACAAAACACAAACAGCAAAAAACAGACAAAAAAACATGCAAACCTTCACTGTCAGAGCACCAGCTTATATACAAAAGCTCTTCACCCTTCCATGCTTCTCTTTGAAGTTCCACGGAACCCAAGCAATCAAGCGGACAGGCGCTTTAAAGCGAAGTTTAAAAACGGGTCAGTCTCATCCTTAAAGTTTAACGTAATAGGTCAAACACTCTTTTATTCCGCTTCCATAGTCCAGAACAAATAGTGAGTTGAACTAACTTGGGTAACCGTTTCGTTGACAGATGGAAAAAGAAAGAGAAAGAGGAACAACCGCCTACGCTCGTTTCAAAGGTAAAAAATGTCGTTAAACCACAAGAAAACCTGAAAGGGCAGATCACCTTGGTCATTCAACGCATCGACGTTCAAACCAGAACATTAGACAACGCCATAGCTCGGTTTCAAAGCCGCGACGCAGACATCTTCAGCCGCGTCGTAAAAGCCTTCTCGGAAAGAGACGAAGCACGAGCAAACATCTTCGCAACAGAACTCGCAGAAATACGCAAAATTGAAAAAATGCTAATCAACGCATCCTTAGCCATGCAAAGCGTATCCATGCGCCTCAATACAGTTCAAGACATGGGCGATATAGTGGCTGTACTGAGCCCAGCAAAAACCGTGATAAACAGCGTCCGCTCTGGCATGTGCGACATCATGCCCGAAGCAAGCAATGAGCTTGGAAACATCGGAAACCTCCTAAGCGACATAGTCGGCGCAACTTGCCAAACCGCAGACATACCTCTCAATACCACAAGAATAGACCCAGAAGCCGAAGCAATACTAAAAGAAGCCGAATACGCCACAGAAACAAAACTCAAACAACAACTGCCAGAAATAACCATAGACAACCAGAAAAAAAGACTGACAAGTATAGAAGCTTAACAGCCCCCTCCTCCCTCCTTTTTAAAACAAAAACAAAGGGTTTAAGCTATTCTCGCGATGACCCTTTTTCTAGAAGAAGCCATCTTGTCTGTTATTTCCTGAAACACTGAATAGTTTTCTTCCATAGGTTGGGAGAGAAAGTAGACGGTGGAGTAGTGGGTTCCAACTGGGATAACGAGCTTGTTTTTCGCCAGAATGGTTAGGTGATGCCTTATAGTTTTGTAGTCAACTTTGAGGTCCGTAGCGAGTTGGTTTGCGTTTCTCGGGTTGCTTCTCACGCTTTTTATTATTTTGGCTCGGGTTTTGCCGCCTTTTGTTCCTGTGATTAACCATCCTAGTAACTGTTTTAGGGGTTGATCGTTGGTTATCATGTTGGTTTACCTTGTTGTTTTTTTATGCTATGTATATTACACTGCTACTATTTAAGGTAGTAGCCGCTAAGTGAAATAATAGCCACGTGCGGCACGGGCTTATGACGCATTTAGAGTCAGGGATTATTTGGAACAAAGTTTATATGTGGTTGCTACTATTGCTGATAGTAACAACTACAAGCATGAGGAGGATATTACCACGTTACCCATACCCGAAAAACCAAGAAAAACCAAACTTGCCATCATAATAGCAACAATGTTCATTATGGCAACCCTCGTTGCAGGAGTGTCAGGATACGAGCTATCCAATCCAGCCGCCGCAATCAACAGCACGTCCTCATCATCGAAATCAACCCTAACGACCACAACCCAAACTGCTAGCAACGACATAACCGGCAACGCCACTCTACCGCAAATATATCAGGAAGTGGCGCCGTCAGTTGTAGTCGTCCAAGACTTCCAACCAGAAACAAGCATATTCAACCAGGTTGTTTACACACAAGTTCAAGGCTCAGGATTTATCTACAGCCTCAATAGTCAAGACGTCGTAATCACAAACTACCATGTGGTTGATGACGGCGTCAACCTAACGGTCACCTTCCAAGATGGAAGCTCGTACACTGCAACCGTTCTCGGCTCGGACCCCTACTCAGACCTAGCAGTACTCTCGACCAACGCGCCTCAAAGAGAACTTGAGCCGCTAACCATAGCCGACTCATCAACCCTACAAGTCGGAGACCAAGTAACAGCAATTGGCAGCCCCTACGGGTTAACAGGCTCCATGACCACAGGAATAGTCAGCGCCTTAAACAGAACAATCACTGAAGACACAACAAACGGATACGACATTGCTGGTATAATCCAGACAAGCACAGCAATTAACCCAGGCAACTCGGGCGGACCACTACTTAATGATCAAGGTCAAGTTGTCGGCATAACCACTGCCATAATCAGCGACTCAGATGGATTAGGATTCGCAATTCCTTCGGACACAATTCTCCGTGAAGTCACGGACTTAGCGACTGCGGGCAGTTACACCCAACACTCGTACCTGGGAGTTAGCGGAGTAGACATGGCCTACGATATCGCGTCAGCAATGAAAACAAGCGTCTCCTACGGCGTCTTAATCCAGCAAGTCACGAGCGGCGGACCAGCAGAAAACGCAGGGCTCAAAGCCGGCACAACCCAAGTATTAGTAGACGGCAACTCTATGACTTTGGGCGGCGACATCATAGTGGCGATAAACGGAAATAGAGTCCGAACATCGGATGACTTATCAAGTTACCTTGAAGAATGCACGCTGCCAGGACAAACCGTCAGCTTGACAATCATTCGGAACAACCAAAGCATGAGCATATCTGTAGTATTAGGCACGAGGCCAGCACCATCCATTTCTGGAACATCAACATAGAAGGTGGCAAGTTCCTTTTCCCCTTTTTTTGGGCAATCAGCGGAATCAAATTTTGTTGCGAAAGCTTAAAGAGCTACTATAGATGATAGTAATGCGGTTGCATGCCATGACTGAAGACAAGAAACCCGAATTCTCACAGTACAACATTGACGGCAAAGCGTTAGAAGCGTTCCTAGGACCGCTTGAAGCCAACGTTATGGAGTCAATTTGGGCCTCAAGAAAAACACCGGTTACAGTAAGAGAAATCTTTGAGGCTCTTAAGAAAACGCGGGGGTTAGCTTACACAACCGTCATGTCTACGATGGATAGGCTTTTTGAGAAGCACCTGCTGGACCGCAAAATAGAGAAGGGCAGAGGCGGCTTGTACTATGTGTATTGGCCCTCACTTGAAAAGCAGTCGTTTCAAAAATCCGCTGTCCGCGAGGTTCTTTCAAGCCTTATTGACAACTTTGGCGACGTCGTTGCTAACTGTTTAGTTGACGAAACGAGCTTAAATGAAGAGGAACGCAGTGCCCTCAAAGAGCAGTTGAACAAGAACATTTCGAAGAAAAAGTGAGTTTGGAAGGTGTGCTTTGAATGGGTTTTGAAGGCATCCTCAACCAGATTTTTCAACCATACTTTTACTACTCAGTCATATTCCTAGTTGTCTCGTTCGCATGCGTCAAAATCCTAACACAGTCCTGCGGTTTCATAGGCCAAAGAACAAAAAGCCTGCTGTATCTTATCCCATTAGTTTTTCCCATAGCAGTCATGCTTGCCGTTTTCCCATCAACAGGCATTCAAACAACCTACCAACAAATAAAAGCCGTCACTGTAGCCAGCACGGCTGGAGTGATGAGTTCGTTCCCATTTGGCCCGTTTCTTCCGCTACCTCCACATACAGTCTACACGTTAACCACCACTACAAACACCGTGGTTTCGGTCACGGGAATAATGTGTTACATCGGTTTGATTGCTGGAGGCTTATTTGCGTTGTCGATGGTTCTTGCCGATGATCGAATAGCCAGAAAAGTTCTACATGTGATTTTACTGTCGCCCAAAGAGCATCAATGGCTACAGACAAAAGTTGTGGAGTCATCCAGAAAATTAACCATAGCTGCACCCAAAATCGGTGTTGTCGAGGACCTTCGCCCTAACGCATTCACGATTGGGTACGGCCGAAAAGCAACAATCGTTTTTTCGATCGGACTACTTAACATACTGAACAAAGATGAAATTGCTGCTGTAGCGTCTCATGAATTGGCACACGTGAAAAACCACGATTTCTTCTTCAAAGTCATATCTAACGCCCTTACAACTGTTTCTTTTTTCAACCCGCTTGCCTACATTTCGTGTTCAACTGCACAAAGAGAGAGGGAAATGCTTGCTGATGAACGAGCAGTTGAACTCCTTGAAAAGCCTTCAGCCTTAGCAGACGCGTTAGCCAAGATCTGCAAGGCTATTCAGAACTTACCCAAGGAAAGCGTTTTGGTTAACTTCTCGTCGAATCTTCTGGTCACTTCTTCGGTTTTGCATAGAGTCGGGATTCTGTCAACCCACCCTAGATTAGACACCAGACTCAGGAACATCTCTACGCCCAAAGCAAGAAGCATCCGTTGGAGCCGCCGAAACACCCACATTGCTCTTTTGCTTTCGTTGCTTCTGATTTTGTCCGCTATAGCTGTAAGCTTGGCAATGGTTGATCTGCAATTAAATTTCACTGCAGATTTCAAAGCCACGCAGCACCTGAACCCTTTTACGGGCAAAATCAAGGGGATGGATTACCAGATGGCTTCAGGTAACGCAACATTTTTCCCCGGAGTATTTACGGTGCCCTTCAACGGCACACAACCTGTACATGTGTTAGTTTACAACCCTGACCTAACGGCAAGCATCGGAATCAGTCACGAAATGGGATACAATGTTGCTTTCAACACTCAGGGAATCCCATTTGGAGAATTCATTGTGGTGCCTCAACAAGACTCTTCGTGGGTCCAAATGCGGGAACCTGCGAGCCTACCTGCACCTGCATGGATTGGGTAGATCGCTCCGCAGAGGTTAGCTGATCGTGGATTTTGTACATGTTTTATTGAGACATACAAGTGTTTTTGTCCAATGATGCTGCATCTGTCTTTTCGATGAACATTGACTCAAGAAGCAGCCATAGTTAAGGAACAACCCTCGGCACTCATCAATTCGCAGCCGCCTAATCAGGCAGAAAGAAAAAGACAGGTGTCGATCCAAGAACTCGTTGAATCACTAAAGAGCACCGCGGATGATATTGGACAGATAAGCGAGTTAAGCTCGGAAGAAAAAATATTAGTTACGCAGTTTTTTTCTTCTCTCCTTAAATTGATGCAACCACTATCTCCCACAATAGTCGTTGATCAATTAGCACTTCCAGCTCAACTTGGCGACGTTGTCCAAGCATATCTTGACCCGACGGGCCACCTAGTCTTGCAGTACGAAGACAACCATGTAGAACTCAAAGATCTACGTGAAGAAAAAAACCGTGACATCCTGACCGCAGTCATAGAAGACGCCATGCCTAAATTCAAAGGATTAGCCAGCATGCAGAAACGCAAGCTTGAAAACCGAATCAAACTGCTTTCGAGCGTGACGAAAGAGATACAGAAGAGTGCCGAGGCTCTTTCCGCCGCGCTTTCCGCAGGCAAATAATTCCCCCCTTATTTTCATGGAATGTAGCTGACGCTGAAACTTGTTCCATCGGTTGATAGATTTGAAACTGAAGTTAGCTGGGCGTTAGCACTGTTGGTCATTTCTATTCTTACAAAATAAAGCTCTTTTATCGTCCCCGACTTGTCGTTTGCGGTCAGATGGCAACCTGTGAAAGCCAGGTTTCCAAAATCTGCTAGAGCACTGAGATTGTTGCTGACTGTGGGTCGCTCAAGTATCCACTCGCCTGAGGATTGCGTGGAGTTGTAGGTGACTGTTGTGCCAAAGTACTGTCCAGTTGTTGAATCACTTATCTCTATGTTCCAACGGTTTGCAGAAGAATCAACCAGACGTAAAGACGCAACCATTATGTCCCCCGGAGAAACAGCGATAGCACTAATTCTCACGGCATAAGAGGGTATCAGCTCATACCAAGCATAGTAAGTTACTTGCAGACCGCTGACATCTTGCTCTGTTCCTGCCTGAACCAACGTGTCATCCAGCTGACCGCCGACTCCGATCCACACTGACGAATGTTCGTTACCCGCCGAGGGGAGAACGGATGGAACAGCCCAGGAGGCGTTTATGGCTGTTACTTGGATATTGGGGTTAGTGTTTCTCGCATCAATGTATCCAGCCCAGCTTTCGCTTGAAATGGTTTCTCCCTGAGGGTTACTGGCAAAAATTGACGACAAAACAGACAAAAAAGACATGGACAGCACTAGCAACGCGATCCATATAAGAATTAGAATAACCTCTCGCTTCCGTAATTCTCTCTTTTCCGCCACATAGTTCACCGATCAAAATCGACCAGCCCCCGCCGGTTCCGACAGCGCTAGCCCAAAAATCTCCATTAAATTTATGCGAATGCTATAAAATAAAAGTATTTGTTATGATGAAGTGGAATCCAGAATCAAAGCGCTCTTAGTGCGGTTGATTATGAAGATAAATTTCAAGGGAGTTCGATGGGATTCGTAGCAAAAGGATTTTGAAGTCGTTGTTCACGAAAATTAAGCGGCTCTAGGTTAAGAACTTAAATACTAAACCTTCACAATTCCGATTGGATAAGCAGGGGCTTATTTGAGCAGCAACAACAAAGACTCCGAAGGCAACGTTGAGGATCTAAGCAAGAAACTAGACCAGATTCTGCGCCGCCTTGACTTGCTTGAGGAGCTTATTGTCGAGAAGCCTGAGTTTGAAGGCTTAACGGCAGCTTTGAGGCTTACTAGGGTGGGCGTAGGGATGTACGGAGAACCGCTTAAAATCGCTGCCCGACTCAAAAACGCCGAGGTTTATCTCAAGCGAAACTTGATCGCGCAAGATGAAATTTCAAGATGCATAATTCAAGCCTTAGCCGTTAAGGGTGCCCTGAACATCTCAGCGATCACGCGACAAGTCACGTCCATGCGCGGCAAGGCAAGCAGGCGCATCGTGCGAGAAAGAGTAATCAAGCTTCAAGAGCAAGTGGTTCTTGTAAAAAAAGCAGGAAAACCTCCAACGTACGATTTGGCGCAGAAGGACTGACCACGTGTGTGGTCACTTTTGCACAGAACACCTAACTTCAGTGACCACTCCATTAGTGCTTCAGAGATGAAAAACATGTCCAGAGAAGAAAGAAAAGACAAGCACATGGATCCAGAAAATGTCAAGGAACTACTAAGCGTCGTCTCAACCGAAATACCAACAATGATCAAAAGCATAATGAGCAGTGTTTTCTCTGAAGAAGCTGGAAAAAACATGGGCAAAGCAGCTGCCGCATACTACAAGGAACTCAAAACAGGCGGACTCCCTGACGAAGTTGCAGTCAAACTGACACAGGAGTACATGCAGACCTTCACCAACATAAGCCAACTTTTCAAAAACGCCGGCGGAGGAAAATTCAGCCACTTTCACTCGGAAAAGGAAGACGAGTAGCTTCCTTCTTTTTTCTATTTGAGGAATAAATCATGAGCGAAACAAGAACAATGGTAACAGTTGCGGTGAAGTCAACGCCCTACATCGCGCGTTTGACTGTGAGCCTAATGTGGATGTACTTTACGCTGGGCTATCGCGTGCGGAAGACACGAGGAGCTTTTGAAAAGCAACTCGTCGCCCAAGGCATGTCAAAAGAAAACGCGAAGTATCTGAGTGCATCTTACGAAGACTTCAAAAACGAAATTACAGACGCCTTAAAACAGGCGGTAATATCGAGGGGACGATGATTGATATGTCAAATATATGGTTTAAAATGATGGCTTTAGAGTTTCGGATTAGAGATTCCCGTCACCCACGAGCTGAAATATTACAGGAAGTCGGCTTAAAGCAAGGTTTTCAAGTGCTTGACTACGGTTGCGGACCAGGCGGCTACGTGCTCCCCGCATCCAAACTAATCGGCGAAACAGGCAAACTGTACGCGCTAGACGTTCTTCCCATTGCCATAAAAATGGTAAAAGATATTGTTGCGGAGAACGGTTTGAAAAATGTTGAGACAATCCTTTCCGATTGCGCAACGGGGCTACCCAGTGAAAGCGTAGATGCGGTACTTTTGTATGATGTCTTTCACGATTTGGAGGATCAAACTACTGTTTTAGCGGAAATCTGCCGGGTGCTAAAGCCAGAGGGGGTTCTTTCTTTTAGCGACCATCACCTAAAAGAGCAAGACATTCTGTTATCGGTGGATGACGGAAAACTGTTTAAATGGCTACGAAAAGACGAGCATACCTACAGCTTCGGGAAAAACCAGAAAAATTCTTCGGCTTAGCAGCTTGGCAAACCCAAATCAAAAGCCAGATTCCCTAATTTCAGGCAGTCTCTGTTTTGCTTTACAAGAAGGGAAGCATGAAGTAGTGCGACGCCTGTTGCTTGCATCGAGTTAAAGCGAAGGGTGTTTGCTACCAACTGTCATAGTGAAGTTTTTCTTGCAGCGATATCGGTCTCTGCTCCACAAAGTAATCTTTGGGGCATCCTATCGGTATCAAAGTTGCCACTTCATAGTCGATAGGTATATTCATCATTTTCTTTAACGGTTCAGTGTCTTTCGATACGAAGGTTACCCCGAACAGTCCTTCTGCAGCCATCGCCAACAATATGTTCTCTATGCACGCCCAAACAGAAGAGAGACTGTTCAAGTCATAGATTGTGTGGCATTCCTTGAGGGGGTTGCGCATTCTGAAGCAGACAATAAGTAGTTCAGGCGAGGCCAATATCATCCTTTTTTGGATAGGCAAAGCAGCTAAATACGCTGGCTTTTCCCACTCTTCCATTTCACCAGTTGCTTTTTCCACCTCTTCCTCGGAAAAATCCTTGGCTTGGGCTACCACCGCAACTTTCACTTTTTGCTCAAAATCCTTCACTAAAATAAATTCCCATTCTCTGAGGTGATTATGCGTTGGAGCCTTCAACTCTGCCGCGAGAACTCTCCTAAGTTTTTCTTCCTCAACAGGCTTGGATTGAAACTCCCTGACGGTTCTTCGCGTTTCGACTGTTTGATATAGTTCCATATGGAGTCCCCGATTCTTAGTTCATTCTTAAATATTTTCTTTCATATATGGATAGACGAAACTTATTCAAGCATGGTTTACTAAGGCTTAATTCCCAGAGGGTACAGATTATTTTTTATGTTTACTGTGAAGCCGATGGGCAAAGTGGATTTTGGGTTTGCGACAGAGCTAGCTAACACTATGAACTGGAACATGGCAGAGGAAGACTTCCAGTTTATGATAAACCTTGAACCCGAGGGCTGTTTCGTAGCATTTCAAGGCGGGAAACGCGTCGGCATAGCTACATGCATCTGCTTCGGCAAAGTCGGCTGGTTCGGGAACCTGATAGTTAAAGAAAAATATCGAAAAATGGGCGCTGGAAACCTTCTCGTGAAACACTCAGTCAATTTCCTTCAAGCCAAGGGTGTATTGACTATCGGACTTTATGCTGAGCCAAGCCTTCACAGCTTCTACAGCAAATTAGGATTCAAGGTTGATGAGGATTTCTCGGTTTTGAAAGCTGAAACGTTAGGTTCCTCCACTTCTGAACTTTTGCCAAAGGCGGAGAAGCAGCAGGTCAAGGCAATCGAGGAATTTGATAGGCGATGTTTCGGAGGCAACAGAAGTAAACTGCTTGAATCCATTATCCTTGAGAAGGGGAACTTAGGCTACTTCAAGGGTGAAGCTGACGATGTTGAGGGGTACGTTGCCGCTACGGTTTACGAGAAAATGGCTTGGGTTGGCCCCTTGATATGCAAAGAAGGAAAAGTGGATGTTGCAACCTCACTTCTTAAAGCTGTTCTGCCGAATTTGGCGGGTAAAACCGTCTACATGGTTCTTCCAAAGAAGGAAAAGGCTCTTATTGACATGCTTTTCAGCGTAGGGTTTAGGGAAGATTTTTCTGTTTCTAGGATGTTTTTAGGTGAAGCTGTGGCGAAAAATTGTATATACGTGGCTGAATCTTTAGAGCGAGGATAAACTTTGTCGGAAGATAACTGTAAAGTGTTGGTTGAAGATTTTCTTAAGACTTCCCTGTCAACCGTGAAGGTTCTGGTTGATAAGTTAGCGACTTTCAATGGGGAAACACGCGGCGGGAAGGTTACCCTGTTTCGCTACGTTAACGGTGTAAAAGTCAGTGAGCAATTCACGGGCAAACATTTCTTTCTTAGGGGTTCCGTTGAATACACGAATCCCCAGTTAACAGTTGAGGAAGTCCAAGGAATCATCGGCACAAGGCTGCTTGAGACCACAGCAAACTATTTTGACCGTGTTGGGATGCATCAACCAGACAGCGGCGACGTTGCCCAGCTTTGTGAGCTTCTCAAGAAGCCACCTCAGGGCATCGTTGTGCCCTTCTTGCTGAACACTGACGATGTGGAAGCTGATCGTTACTCAATGAACCCGCTTAAGCAGTCCATCGTGGATAGCGGGCAGAGCGCGTTTCCAGTGGCTAACGTTAGAACGGACAGTTTGAGGGTTGATGAAGCGTACGCGAAAAAGTATGATGGAAGCTTGATATCTAAGGGCGAAACCGAATTGATAACCAGCACCCTCAAAACATCCAACGGGTCTTACCTGGATTTTGTCGATTGTGTGAAGTATCAGCAGCTTGAGGGTTTGTCAAAGTTTTTCTGTATGAACTTGTTTCTGTATTCTTTTCGGATGCCTCTTTCACCGTTGAAGTCGGAGGGCGAAGACGGCTTACTCCACTACATCATCGCTGAAAGCCACCACGACTACGAGGCAGTCAACGAAGCCTACTCATGCATGGGAAGAAGCATGGCAAACCGCACGACCCTGCTTACGGTGCCACATTCAAAAAAAGGCTACGGCTCCAAACGGGCAGCCCGAGGCAAAATACATTTTGAAAACAACAAGCTCCTTGATGTCGCCGTTAAATATAAAACCACAAAACTTTACCCCAACGCAATGGACGAGGCAGATGTTGCGGTTGCATATTGCGACGACAGCTTCACGGTGCCAGGAGAAAAACTTTCACAATATAGCTTTGAAGAGACACCTTCTTCACCACAATTCTTCCTTTACTCAATAGCTTCACCTGAAAATGCGGTTGTTTGGCACGGCATCGGCGCCTTCGGTTCCTCAGGGCTTCTGCAAAGCTACACTTCAGCACACCACGCTTGCAGGGATGGCAAATTAATCAAAAATCTAAACGCTAAATACGGGATAAACGGGGAATTGCCTTTGCAGTTTAACCTTGCTCCAGAAGGCATGTGGAGTCACCCAATTCACCGCAACATCGACGCCAGCATTGGAAGCATCGAAGACCTTCCGGATTTGGTGCGGAGGGGAATGAAGCTTGAGTACCTTTCGGGTTTCAAGTAGGAGAAGTGCATGTTTTGACTTCAGCGGAGTACGCGGTTTTTAGGGTACTGCGTTTGTTTCGAAGACTCCCTTTTGACCCGCTTGGCGTCGCGAACCAAAAAGTTGTTTTCGCCGAATTCTTCAAGGGCTTTGACAAAAATGAAGCTGTAAGAGGAATTTTTGGCGATAAAACCACTGAAGTCCTAAGCCACCTCAAAGTGGAGATCAGTTGGATAATGGGTTACATGTACGTGGACGGCGGCGACGGACACCTAGTCATAAGCAAAAACTACCTAAACAACGGCAACAAAACTGACATCTACCTAGACCTGATCCATGAGCTTTGCCACGTTAAGCAGTTTATGAATGGAAGAGAACTCTTTGACCCGCGGTACGACTACGTTGACAGACCCACAGAGATAGAAGCCTACCGTTATGCTGTTAAAGAAGCCAGACGCCTAGGTCTGAGCGAAGAGAGAATCTGCTGCTACCTCCGCACAGAATGGATGAGCGACAAAGACTTTGGGCGGTTGTGCAAATCCGTCGGTGTTCAATTTTCCAACGCTTCATGATAAACCCGCAGCATCTTCTGAGCGCAAAGATCCCATGTGAAGTTCTCAGAAACAAACTTTCTGGCGGCTTCACCCATTTTCTCGCGTAGCCCCTTATCAGACAGAAGCCTCGCCAAGGCAGCCGCCAATTCATCCGTGTCTCTACGCTTAACCAGCAAACCCGTCTTTCCATCCCTCACAGATTCGTTGACCCCACCAATGTTGAATGCCACAACGGGTTTAGCTGAAGCTTCTGCTTCAAGTAGCACTATCCCCTGCCCCTCCTGTATGGATGGCAAAACAAAAACGTCAGCGCAATTGTAGGCAACGGCCAGAAGGTCTGCATCAAGGTTACCAAGAAGCTTGAAGTTCCCCGAAAGGTTCGCAGCCTCCAAGGCATTAAGCAACCGGTTCTTTAATGGTCCTTCCCCGACGACCAAAAACTTGGTTTGGGGCTGTTCTTTAACGATTTTCTGGGCGGCTTTAATCAGGAAAGGGAGTCCCTTCCGCGGAATCAAGCTACCGACGAAAAGCACGCAGGGTTCATCGCCTAACCCGAATTGCCGCTTAGCCGCCGATGGGTCTGCGAGAGGCTTAAACTTCTCAGGGTCAACGCCGTTTGGAACAATCCTAACCTTCGTCTCATCTACGCCGTAGAATTGCTTTATTTTTCCAAGAGAATAACTGCTTATCGTTACGACGAGGGTGGCTTTTTTGGCGGTTTCCTCCTCCAGCTTGGCGAGGCGATGCATGAAATGGTTAGCTACCCGCCCCCTCAACGATTGAGAACCGCCCAAGTGCGCCTGCTCATACTCGTCTGCGAGGACTCCGTGAACCGTATGGATAAACGGTTTTTTGATGCCTTGCTTTGTCAGCGTTCTTAGAAGTCCGTACCCGCTTACTGCGTGAGCTTCGTACAAGTCGGCGCCCATGATTAGGGCTTTTTTGGGTAGGCTACGGTTGAAGAACCAGTTATCAAGTGGGAATAGACGGTCCGTAGAATAGGTCGGAATAAAGGTTACGCCGTTTATGTGCACGGGTTCTTTGAAGCCTGCTTTTGTGCCGCTGTAAACTGTGATGTCAGCTTCATTTGTCAACCGACGGGTGGTTTCGATTATTCGCCTTTCAACCCCTCCGTAATAGAGTTGGGGTGGCTGAGTGTTGCAGACGGCTAAACGAAACCTATCCATTCATTACACTACGGCACAAGTTGATTATGATAAGCTAATGGTAACTTCCTTTTAGATAAGTTAAATCTTTTCTTGCCTGTCGGACAAAGCGATCAACAAATTATTTATCTGAAAAAGCCGTGTTAAAGGCATGCCTAAAACTGGTAGAATGACGCAGTGGGGTGTTGGCCCAAAATTTGCGGCTCTCTCCCTTGTCGCCGCGTTGATTTTACTCACAGTTAACATTTTTTATTTTCCAAGTCTTCTACTACCCTTCAATCAAATCAGGTTTGGGTTTGGAATCGCACTTTTTCTCTTCGGAACCAGCATATTTTTTGTTGCAGCAACACAGATACATCGCGCTTTCAACAACGGAAAACTCGCGACAAACGGAGTGTACGCTTACATGCGCCACCCAGTTTACGCCGTCTGGATTTTGTTCGTTGCACCCGGGTTGCTTTTGGTCACTGGGGCTTTATTTTTGATTGCAATGATTTTCATAATGTACGCTTTGTTTAGAATGTTAACAGTCGAGGAAGACAGTTATCTGGAGCAGAAATTCGGAAAGGACTTCTTGGATCACAAAAAAAGGGTTAATTCCATAGTACCCAAGTTACGAAGAAAGCTGTTACCGATTGATCAATCCAATTGATCCACACGAGAAAACACAAAACTATGCGTTAATTTAACCAAGGAGCGATAAAGAGCTGGAAGGATAGGAAAGAGAAAAATATTCAAAATTTTCTTTGCTGTAGTTCATTGGCAGAAGAC
>Ga0326727_10007954_pt1 | contig 27419 bp, 13 predicted proteins | sample MB2enrmetagenome_FD_207643 | JGI IMG/M metagenome (GOLD analysis project Ga0326727, IMG submission 207643) | Lab enriched peat soil microbial communities from McLean, Ithaca, NY, United States - MB29MY | ecosystem: Environmental > Terrestrial > Soil > Wetlands > Peat | place: USA: New York...
GGCGATTCGACGACACCCGGTGCATTGACGAAATCGTGTTGGTGGTCCGTGACGGCATGCAGGACGCCCTCAAGCAAATCGCCAGGCGGCACAGCCTCCGCAAGCCGTTCACACTGATAGTCGGCGGCAAGGAACGCCAGGACTCCGTCTGGAACGGGTTAGCCGCGCTGTCGCCGGCCGCCGAAATCGTGGCCATTCAAGACGCAGCCCGGCCCTGCACGAGCCAGGCCCTGATTGCCGCCACCATCGCAGCGGCGCGCGAGACCGGCGCGGCCGTCGCGGCGCAAGCCGTCACCGATACCATCAAGGAATCGCGCGACGGCAGGATCATCGAGCGCACCCTTGACCGCTCCCGGCTCTGGGCCGTGCAAACCCCGCAGACCTTTCGCGTCGAGATTATTCGGCGGGCATTATCGGAGGTGCGGCAAAGAAATCTCCTCGTCACCGACGACACCGCCGCGTGCGAGTTGGTCGGCCAACCGGTCCAGCTCGTCATCAGCGCCGACCCCAACCCCAAAGTGACTCGCCCGGAAGACCTGCCCTGCGTCGAGGCCGTTTTGCATAACCTGGCAGCCGCACGTCATCGAACTGCGTGACTAGTGCTCGATTGCCGAGATCAGCGATAGCGTCGAATGCGGCCGCGCCCTCGGGCCAAAGGAATTCCAGGGAACCGGGACCGGGTTGACGGAGGCATTTGGGCTTCCAGACCCGCCCTCTCCCGTGGTATCCTGGCCGCGAATGAGACCCGGGCGGACTCAATCGCGGCGCTGGGCTGGGACCGGCCAATTGCCTCCTTTGGAGGGGACACAACCCACCACCGACCGCATGCCCCTGTCTCGGCGCAGGCTCGCATGGTTTCGCGCCCTGGCGCTGTCTTCGCCGATCTTTCTTGTGGGCGCGGGCGAATTGGGGTTGCGCCTGGCGGGTTACGGCTATCCCACGTCCTTCTTCCTGGAGCAGCGCCAGCAGCCTCCCACCCGGCTGGTAGAGAATCCCAAATTCGGCTGGCGCTTTTTCCCACCCGCGGTGGCGCGCTCGCCTCAGCCCCTGTCCCTGGCCGCAGCAAAGCCTCCGGACACCATCCGCATTTTTGTTTTTGGTGAGTCGGCGGCAATGGGAGACCCTGAGCCAGCCTATGGCTTCCCCCGGCAACTCGAGCGGATGCTGCGGACACGCCACCCGGAGCACGAGTTCGAGGTGGTGAACACGGCGATGACGGCGATCAATTCCCATGTCATCCGCGAAATCGCCCGGGACTGCGCGCCGCGCCAAGGCGATTTCTGGGTGCTTTACATCGGCAACAACGAAGTCGTGGGCCCCTTCGGAACGGGCACAGTCTTCGGCCTGCGCGCGGCCCCGTTACCTGTGGTCCGAGCCCAGGTGCTGGTGAAGTCCACCCGTCTGGGCCAGTGGCTGAGTGTGTTGCTCACGCGTTCGACCGGCCCGGTTGAATGGCAAGGGATGGAGATGTTTTTGCGGCATCGGGTCCCGACCGACAGCCCCGGCTTGCGCGTCGTGTACGACAACTTCGCCCGCAATCTCGGGGCCATTATTGAGATGGGCCGCCGCTCCGGCGCCACCGTCCTCCTGGCGACCGTGCCGGTGAACCTCAGAGACTCGCCACCCTTCGCCTCGCAGCATCGCCAGGGCTTAAGTGCCGCCGAACTTGAGGAATGGGACAAAGCCCTTGGCCGCGGGCAACAGGCCCAGGACGAACGCCGCTTCGCCGACGCCCTGGCCGCCTACAAGGAGACCAGCCAGGTTGACCGGGAGTATGCCGAACTGGTCTTTCGCCAGGCCGCTTGCGAACTGGCCATCAGCCAGCGAAATGCCGCGGCCTCCGATTTCCTCCTGGCCCGCGACCTGGACACACTCCGGTTCCGCGCCGATTCTCAACTCAACCAAACTATTCGCCGTGTAGCCGCCGCCCACGGCGCAACCTTGATTGACGCCGAGCAGGAGGCCGCCCGCCGCTCCGCCGACGGCATCCCCGGCGAGGCCCTCTTTTACGATCACGTGCACCTGACCTTTACGGGGAATTATTTGGTCGCCGGGCTTTTCGCCGCCGAGATTGAGAAGAAACTGGCTGGCTCGGCCTCTGCCTCCGGCGCTCCCTTGCCGGCGGAAGCCAACGTCGCCGGCCAGCTTGCCCTGACGGATTTCGACCGGCGGCGCATTGCCGAAGAGATGAGCTTGCGCCTCCGGCAGCCGCCCTTCGCCACCCAACTCAACGCACAGACCCGCGACGAAGAGTGGCAGGAAACGCTCGCCCGCCTGGATACGCCCCCGGCGCGGTCCATCGCGGAATACCAGGCGGCGGTGGGACTCGCTCCTAAGGATTGGGTGCTCCGCGCCAACTTCGGGCGCTTGCTGGAAGCCGTCGGCGATGACTCGCCAGCCGCCGAGCAATGGCAGGAGGTCGCCCGCTTGCTGCCCGATGAAGTGGACCCTTGGTTCCATCTCGGGAACCTGGCTTACAATGCGCGCTCCTATGCCCGTGCAGACGACCTCTTCCGCGAAGCAATTAAGCGCAAGCCGGATTGCCTTGAGGCCCTCAACGGCCTTGGCCTTTCGCTAGCGGCACAGGGTCAAGCCAAGGAAGCCATTCGGCACTACAAGGCGGCGCTGCGCCTCTCCCCGTCCTTCAGCGCAGCGCGGGTGAATCTGGCGGCTGCGCTGGCGAACCGGGGCGAGATTCCGGCCGCGATGGCCCAATACCGCGCCACCCTGCGGCTCGAGACCAATAACGTCCCCGCGCGCATTAACTTCGCGGAGCTCCTCATCCGCCAGGGCGCGACCAACCAGGCCATTGTGCTGCTCACAGAGGCGTGCGCATTGAATCCCGAGGAGCCCCTCGCGAACTTCCACCTTGCCAACGCATTAGCGGCACAAGGCCGCCACGCCGAGGCCATTCCCCACTACCAGGCGGCGATCCGCGAGAAGCCCGAGTTTGCCGACGCGCGCTTCAACCTCGCCACCGAATCCGCCCGCCTCGGTGACCTGACCGGGGCCCTCGCACAGTTGGCCGAAGTTGTCCGGCTCAAGCCCGACTTCGTCACTGCGCGGTTCAACTATGGGGTCGCCCTGGCCAAGGCGCAGCGTTACCGCGAGGCGGCCCAGCAATTCCAGGCCGCCCTCCAACTGCAACCGGATCATGCCGGTGCAAAATCCGCGCTGGAACGCGCCCTCCGACTGGGCAAAGGTCAGCGCCAGCTTCAAAACTGACCGAGCCTCCTCCGCGGAACACATTCGGACTAAGGCAAAGGCGCATCCAACCTGCGCGAAGCGTTTGGAGTGCGCGCAGCTTGCTGCCGCGTTTGGACCGGGCGGGACGCTCGATAGCGCGAGCAAGCTGCGCGCACTCCAAACGCTTCGCGAGATTCCTTGCCCCCAAGTTTCCTCGTAGCCTTCAAAAAAGTCCCACCATTGCATTGGAGATGCAGAAACGCAGAGATTTCGGCTGCCAAAAAAGAAAAAAGTGTTGACAACCCTCCATCCCGCTTGGTAAAAGGCTACCGAGTGACGGGTCATGCCCAAATGCGACCCGTTGCCGTTAGGGGCAGGCGTTCGCCGCAGATGCAGGCCAACCTGCCGCAGAGAGGCAGAAGAATATGAATGACCGGACCGTTAACCAAAACAAACCTAATTAACCACAATAACCAAAACTAACCTAAATATGAAAAAGGACAACCAGATGCGAGATCACCTCACAACCCAGATGTGGCGTTGGCCTCGGGGCCGACGCATGAACCTCAACCGGCTGCCAGCCGTCGCGGCCTTGGCCGCCTTGGCCCTGGCCAGTCCATTGGCCATGCCAGTCCTGGCCCAGGCGCCGATCTCCTACGCGGCCCAAGTGTTGACCAACAACCCGTGGGGCTACTGGCGGCTCAATGAGACGGCGGACCCTTCCACTGGCACTCTGGTCGCCATGGACTCGTCCACGAACCATCTCAATGGCACCTACGGCACAGACATCCAGAACGGCTTCGACAGCGTTCAAGGCCCGCGGCCCCCGGCTTTCCCCGGTTTTGAGGCCAACAACTTCGCGGTTACGGGTACTGCCGGCGACACCAATTCGTATGTGGCCGTGCCTGTGGGCAACCTGCGCACGAACACCGTCACGTTCACGGCGTGGCTTTATCCCTCCGGAGCGCAAATCAACTGGACTGGCATACTGATGGAGCGCGGCGCCACCGCCCCCCAAGTGGAGGCGGGCATTGGATTCAATGACAAGGGCATGCTGGCCTATACCTGGAACGGCAACTCCACTTGGAGCTTCGACTCCGGCCTGGTCATCCCCCTGAACCAATGGTCCTTCGTGGCGGTGGCCATCGGGCCGAACCAGGCCACCTTCTATCTGGATTACGTCGATCCCACGACGGGCACAAACTTCTACGGTTCCAGCGTCAACGCCACCCCCCAACTCGTCCAGGACTGCGGCACGAACCTCTGGCACATATGCATGGATTTCACCGACGGCAGCCGCAATTTCGTCGGGTCCATAGATGAGGTGGCGGTGTTCACGCAGACATTGTCCAGCAGCCAGATCGCCGCGCTGTTCGCCGCAGGCTTGGGCATCAGTGAAGTCGCTCCCGCGATCAGCCAGGCGCCGGCCGCCAAGACGGTGTACGCAGGGCGCACGGTCCACTTTAGCGCCGGGGTCAGTGGGTCACCGGCGCCCACTCTCCAATGGCAGGTGCAACTCGCCGGCAGCAGTGGATTCACCGACTTGACCAATAGCGCTACGGTCAGCGGCGCGACCAACGCCGTCTTGGTCCTCAGCAATTTGAGCCTAACCAACGCCGGAGATTACCGGGTGGTGGCTTCCAACCCTGCGGGAACGGCCACCAGCGCGGCGGCGACACTGACGGTGCTTGCGGCGCCCACGCTAACCGGCTACGCCAACGCCGTCTATACCAACGGCCCCGTAGTGTATTGGCGCCTGAACGAGGACTACACCCAAACCAACGCGGTGGATCTCATGGGCGATATGATGGGCACTTACGGAGCCGTTGCGGATTGGGGACTGGACTCACCCGCAGGCGCTATTTACGGTCCCATCAGCCCGGCATTCCCGGGATTCGAAACGACCAACTCCGCGGTGGAGACCTCGGGCGACGGCGTCAATCCTTCCTGGGTGACCGTGCCCACGCCCCCGCTAAGTACCAACGCCGGGACTTTTATTGTCTGGATCAACCCCGCGATTGCCCCGGAACCCGACTACGCCGGGCTCTTTCTAGTCGCCCGCGACTGGACTCCACCCGGACTTTCTTTCAACACGGGCGGAGAATTAGGTTACCACTGGAATTTGGATGGCACGCTTACCTTTCAATCGGGTCTGGTGCCCCCGGTCGCCCAATGGTCGATGGTGGCGCTGGTGATCGAACCGACCATGGGCACGCTCTATATGGGCACCGGCGGTGTCTTAACCAATGTCGTCAACGTGGTTGCGCACGACGTTGAGTCGGGCTGGGGTCTGAACGCACAGATCGGCTGCGACTATGGGGACACCGCCGAGATCTTTGAAGGCGTGATTGACGAAGTGGCCATGTTCGACAAAGCCCTCTCTTTTGACCAGATCAACACGCTCTATGGAGTCGCGCTGGGCAAGACCCTGCCTGCGCCACCGCAGTTCGCCGTGCAGCCTGCCTCCTCGGTCCTCTATGCCGGTTTCACGGCGACGTTCACGAGCATTGTCACGGGCAGATCGCCGCTCTCCTATCAGTGGAACAAAGGGCCCGTAGCCTTGACTAATGGCGTCAACGTCTCGGGCGCGACGACCAATACCCTGGTCCTGAGCAACATCACCGCGGCCGACGCCGGCACTTATACCCTGGTGGTCACCAACTCCGACGGCTCGGCTACCAGCAGCGCGGTGACGTTAACCGTCGAGCCGCGGAGCCCCGCCTACGTGGCAGCCGTCTTATCGCTCGATCCCATTGCTTATTGGCGCTTCAACGAGATGAATGATCCGTCCACAGGCACCGTGGTCGCCTACGATTATGTCGGCGGCTTCAGTGGCACCTACCTCGCCGCCGCCCAGGATGGCTTCAACGGTGTCGCAGGGCCGCGTCCCGCTGATGGTTTTGCCTTCTTCGAGCCGAACAATACCGCCTTGTTTACCACGGGTGGCCTGGACCAGTCCTGGGTGACCGCGCCCCAACCGACGCTCAACGCCAACACGGCCACGTTCACCATGTGGGTCTATCCTGAAGGAGCCCAGACCGCCTGGGCCGGCCTGTTCATGAACCGCAGTGGTGACGGTGAGGGCGTGGGCTACAATGATCAGAGCCAGTTGTCCTATACCTGGAATGACAACTCCACTTGGGCCTACTACTCCGGCCTGGTTATCCCATCGAATCAGTGGTCCTTTTTGGCCGTAGCCATCGAGCCGAGCCAGGCGATTCTCTACCTCGCCAACACCAATGGCATGAAAACTGCCACAAACGCGATCGCGCAGTCTGTCGAGGCATGGGGCGGCACCGCTACCTTCGGCGATGATGGAGGTGCTGGGCGTGTGTTCAATGGAATCCTCGATGAAGTGGCGTTGTTCAACTACACGTTAAGCCCGCAGCAGGTGACGAACCTTTTTGCCGGCATCAGCGTGCAGCCGGCCCCCACGCTCACCATCACCCGCGCCGCTGGCGGCCAGATCACTATCAGTTGGCAAGGCGCTGGAACGCTTCAGTCCGCGCCCGCCCTGCAAGCCGGCGGGACGGTCTGGACCAACGTGGGAACGACCAACCCCATGACCGTGACCCCGACCGGCAAGGCCCAGTTCTATCGCGTCACCGTTCCTTAATGAGGGTCGGATTGCCGAGTAGCCCGGGCCGGCCGGTGACGATTGGGAGCCGGCCGGCCCGGAATTGACAAGCGAATGCAACGTGACAACGCAATGCCCTATGACCCGACGCGGACAGAGGAGATCCGTTCTCTGACGCGGCTGGGTTTTACCCTGATCGAGCTGCTGGTGGTGATCGCGATCATTGCGATCCTCGCCGCCATGCTCCTGCCGGCGCTCGCCAAGGCCAAGCAGAAGGCCAACCAGACGTATTGTCTGAACAGCCTCAAGCAGATCGGGCTGGCTTCGATGATTTACTCCCAGGATTACAACAACCGCTTTGCGTGGCTGCACAATTGGGGTCAGGCCTGGGGCGACGACCATGAGCTCAATCCGGCGCCGGTGTGGATGCCTGAGGCATTCCGCCCCTACCTGGGCACCAACATGAACAGCACCCACGGCCTGACGGCCGCGAACTACGTCCCTTCGAGCGGGTTGTTCGCGTGCCCAGCAGGCATTAAAATCAAGGTGCCGCCCACCAGTGAAGACTATGGGTTCGACAACGACTTCTACTACGCCAACAACGGCGTTTCGTATGTTTGGAACCACGAGTATTGGGATCAGGCCAACGCGGACTATGGCCCGGCCATTAGTGGCCGCAGGGACACGCAGGTCTTGCAACCCTCCCTGGCCGTGCTCATCTGGGAGATTCCTTATCATGAGGCGATGTACATGCCGCACCAGATGGGGATGAATGTCGTGCATGCGGACAACTCCGCCTACCGCTTCAAGGGGAACCCCAAAGAGGAGGATTGGTGGGTGTACCACAGTGCGTCTGGGTGGGACGAGTACTCAAGCTCAAGTCAATGACGAGGCCAACACGAACACTTAAATGAAAATTGGCTTCCACACGGACGCATTTAACTCCGCTTATTGGTCTTTCGACAAATGCCTGGCCTTGCTGCGCGACACCGGATACCAGGGCGTGGCCAGCATCGAGTGCGAAGGCCAGGCCGGACCGATGATCGAACAATCCCTGGCCTGGCTCCGCAAGACCATCACCGAGTTAAACATCTCGTATTGACAGGAAGCCAATTATGAAAAAACAGACTCCTCCTCATCCGTTCCTCTCGCGCAGAGATTTCCTCAAGAGTTCCGCCGTGGCGGCCTCGGCTGCCGCCGTCGGCTCGCTCGACCTGGGCCACACCGCACACGCGGCCGGCAGCGACATCATCAAAGTCGGCATGATTGGCTGCGGCGGGCGCTGCTCCGGGGCCGCAGTCGAAGCCCTGTCCGCCGACCCGGGCACCCGGCTGGTGGCGATGTGCGACATCTTCCGGGACCGCATCGAAGCCCAGCGCGCGAACATCAAGGCAGCCCGGGGCGACCAGGTCATCGTGGACAACGACCACTGCTTCACCGGGTTCGAGGGCTGCAAGCACGTGATCGAGGCCGCGGACGTGGTGTTGATTGCCAACGGGGCCAAGTTCCATCCTTTCCATGCGATGTCGGCCATCCAGGCGGGCAAGCATGTGTTTGTCGAGAAGCCGCACGGCATTGATCCGCGCGGCGTCAAGCTTATGCAGCAGGCCTGCGACTTGGCGAAGGAGAAGAACCTCTGCATCGTCTCCGGCCTGCACAGCCGATTCCACGAGGGCTACGCCGAGACCGTCAAGCGCATCCACGACGGCGCCATCGGGGAGGTCGTGACCATCGAAGAGAACTTTCTGCGCCCGCCTTATGGCGTGACCGAGCGCAAACCGGGCCTGACCGAGTTGCAATGGCAGTGCAGCACGCAGTATCACTTCCGCTGGCTCTCGGGCGACGATGTGCCGCAGTCGCTGGTCCACAACATGGACCGGGCCAGTTGGGTGCTTGGCAACAAGGTGCCCGTCAAATGCCACGGCCTGGCCGGCCGCTCCTCGATGACCGAGCCCATTTATGGAGATGTCTTCGACCACCATTCAGTGGTCTATGAGTTCGAGAATGGCGTGCGGGTTTATGCGTTGACGCGCACGACCACCGGATGCTATGATGAGTATTCGAGCCTGGTCTTTGGCAGCAAAGGCAAAGCCGACGTCATGGCTTGCCGCATCCGGGGCGAAACCAACTGGCGTTGGCAGGGGGCGTGCAACCCGTATCAGATCGAACACGATAAGCTCTTTGCCGCCATTCGATCCGGCAATCCAATCAACTGCGGCGAGTATATGGCCCGCAGCACGATGACCACCGTGATGGGCCAGATCTCCTGCTACACCGGCAAGGAAGTTTCCTGGGAACAGATTAACAATTCGGACTTCTATTACCCGCCCAAACCGGAGGACTGCCGCGACGACATGGAGCCGCCGGCCAAGCCTGACGCCAACGGGAGCTACCCGGTGCCTGTGCCCGGCAGGACGATTCTGATCTAAACCCTGCCCTGAGGCGGGCTGCGAGCGCTGCAGAACGGCCGCCGGGAACCCCGAAGCGGTTCCCACTTTAGGGCCGGTGACCCAGTTCGGATGGCCATTTATCACGCAGTTCTCGTTAACTTGTAACATTATGAAGACACAGAGCAATCCAAACTGGCTCGGCGACTTGCCCATCGGGAGTTTAAAACGAAGAGCCGGGTGCGGGGCGTGGGAGTGACTGTGCGCCTGGCCTCCCTTATATCTGGTATGGTTGGAAACGTGACCGCTTTCAACCCCGTCTGGACTTGCGACAGAATGAATTTCCGTTTTGGTATGGCATCTGTCTCCCGATTGGGGGTTGTTAGGGTTGCGGTCGTGGCGATGTGCCTGCCCGCGCTCGCGCAGGACTCGGTTTCGATCACGGAGTTTATGGCCTCCAACCTCACTGGCCTCCGCGATGAGGATGGGGATACATCGGATTGGATCGAACTCCAGAACACCGGCACAAACACGGTCAATCTCGCCAACTGGACCCTGACAGACTCGCCGTTCAACTTGCAGCTTTGGGCCTTTCCCCCTACGAACCTGACAGCGAGCGCGCGGCTCGTGGTTTTTGCCTCCGGCAAGAACCGCGCTGTGCCGGGCCGAAACCTTCATACGAACTTCCGACTGAAGGCCAGCGGCGGCTACTTGGCGTTGGTGAAACCTGATGGCGTAACCGTGGCCAGCTCATTCAACTATCCGGCGCAGTTTCCGGATATTTCCTATGGTATCGGGCTGGGTCCGTCGCTCAACCAAGAGGTGCTGTGGGGAGGGGCGTCCATGCGCTATCTGGTCCCGCGCTCGGCGGTGAGCGATGCCTGGTGCGGCGGTGCCGCCTTCGACGATAGTTCCTGGTCCGAGGGCGGTCTGCCTGCCGGCTACAATGCCAGCGCCGGGCCAACCACAATCGCTTACAGTACTCCGGCCAATACGCCCGGAAATCAGACCTACGGCGGTGCCCTCGGTATGGATTTTACCGTGACCCAACCAGTTCAGGTGACAGCCCTGGGGTGCTTCGACGACGAATCCGATGGCATCTCCGACGGCACGACGATCACAGTGCAGCTCTGGGCGCGCAACAATAATGGCACGCCCTCGAATCTCCAGGACGATATCGGCACGGCGGTGCTTGCGACCACGAACTTCACGTCCAGTTCACCGGGCACGCTGATCAACGGAGATCGTTTCAAGGCCCTGGCTGTGCCTGTCGTGCTCACCAATGGAGACTACACCATCGTGGCCTACGGTTACAACAGCACCGAACGCAACGGCAATACTGCCTTAACAGGCGAGGTGGACTTTCCCGCCCCCACGCTCGACACGGGCGGCGGTGCGCTGCAATTCGTGGGCAGCCGCTACGGAACTGCCGGATCCTTTCCGCAAACCGTGGACGTCGGGGTCGCTCAGTATGGGGCCGGCACCCTGGAGTTCCAGACCCTGCCGGGCTCGGCCTGCACTACCAGCCTCATCGCGATGCAGAACACCAATGCCAGCGTTTTCATCCGCGCTCCCTTCATCGTGCCGTCGAACACGCTTTACGCCATCCTGACCCTCAGCGTCAATTATAGCTGCGGTATGGTCGCATGGCTGAACGGAACGGAGATCGCCAGCCGGAATGCACCTGCCACGCTGAGTTACAACTCCGCCGCTACCGCTACCAATACTGCCTCGGCAACTGAGAATATTGACGCCAGTGCGTTAGCCAGCGCTCTGCACGCGGGAACCAATATCCTCGCGCTGCAAGGGCTCAATATCACCAGCAGTAACGTTAACTTTGAGATCAACGCCACGCTCTCCGGCGAACGCCAGGCCGCCCTCCCGGTCTATTTCCTTGCGCCAACTCCAGGGGGCCCCAATGGTGTTGGTGTGATCTTCCCAAAGATTGTGATCAACGAGATCTACAGCGATCCTCCGAACTCGAAATCCAGGCCGGCTGAATTCATCGAGCTTTACAACCCGCTGCCGTCGGCGGTGGACCTTTCGGGTTGCGCCTTCACCAAGGGCGTCCAATATACCATCCCGTCCGGCACGAGTATTCCAGCGTACGGGTTCCTGGTTGTGGCCTCGAGCCCGCCGGTCATTCTCGAGCAATTCAACGTCAGGGCGCTCGGACCTTGGACTGGTAGCCTGGCCAACGATGGTGAAACGGTGGAGCTTTCCGACGCAACTGGCACAGTGGTGGCTAGTGTCGACTACGGCCTGGGCTTCCCCTGGCCGACGGTTGGCGAAAATCCGGGCGCTTCCTTGCAGTTGCTCAACCCGGGCTTGGACCCCAACTTGGGCGGGTCCTGGCGCTCGGCTTGGCCGACCCCGGGCGCTCCCAACTCCGTCCTGACCGGTTCGGTGCCGCCACAAATCCAGCAGGTGCAGAATACGCCGACGCAGCCGGCCAGCGGACAGACGGTAACCGTCACCGCGAAAATCACCGACCCGGACGGTGTGCAAAGCGTCACGTTGGAATATCAAATCGTCGAGCCGGGCAACTACATCCGTTTGACGGACGCAGCGTTCACGAATGGCTGGACCAGCATGGCCATGCACGACGATGGGACGGGGGGTGACGCCGTGGCAGGGGACTCGATTTTCACGGCCGTGATACCCGCTGGTGTGCAAAGCCACCGGCGACTCATCCGCTATCGCATTGCCGCCACCGACACCCCTGGCAACTCGGTCCGTGTTCCGTACGCGGACGATCCCTCGCCGAATTTTGCTTACTTCGTTTATGATGGCGTGCCCGCCTGGACCGGTGCGGTGCAACCGGGGGTGACGCCAGTCGCTGTCTTTGACACGAACACTATGCGCAAGGTGCGCGCCTTCCATCTGATTAGCCAGAGCAACGATGTTTACAATTGCCAATACAACACTGCCTACGCCAACGCGCCTTACGAGTTCGAGGGCGCAGTGGTGGTGGGGGGTGTCGTGTATGATCACCTTCACTATCGCATCGCGGGGCAAAACTCGACGTACGCCAGCGGCAAGAATAAATGGAAGTTTCGGTTCAATCGCGGGCATTGGCTCGAGTTTGTGGACGACTACGGCCAGCCGCGCAGCACCCTGAGGGAAACGCTGAAGCTCTCGGCTCTGACTGAGCCGTGGGCGGCTTGGAACCGCGGCTTGGCTGGCTTGGACGAGGCGGTGGTTTTTCGGCTGAACAACCTCGCGGGCGTTGCGGCGCCCGAGACAACTTACTACCAGTTGCGCGTCTTGGATGATGCGGTGGAGGCCAATCCAGCCAATCAGTACGTTGGCGACTTGTGGGGATTGTATCTCGGCTTCGAGGTTTACGACCAGAATTTCAAGAAGGAGCACCATCTGGCGGACGGCAACCTGTTCTACCTGCAAGTTTCCGACGACAACAACCGCCTCGCCGCCCAAGGTCAAGGACAACCGGACGACCTCAGCGATCTCGACGCGTTCGTTAGCTCAAGCACCGGCTATAATGCCACACCCACACAACCGCTGGCCTGGTGGCAGACAAACGTCGATTTGCCCTCCTATTACAGTTGGCGGGCTGTGGTCGAGGCGGTCAATGATAGCGACAAGCGCGACCAGGAAAATGTGGCCTACTTCCGGGACCCAAATAGCGGCCAGTGGAGCATCCATTCTTGGGACTGTGATCTGCTCTACGAGCAGTTCGACCGGTGGGGACCCCAAGGGGTGCAGGATCAGTCCAATTTGGAGCAGATTCGTCGTTGCCTGAGCATCCCGGCGTTAAATGTCGAGTTCCAGAACCGCGCCCGAGAGTTGCAGGATTTGCTGCTTAACAGCGATCAGGCCGGGAAATTGGTGGACGAGTTCGTGTCCGTGCTCACCGACAACGGACCGGCCGACCCGGGTTTTGTGGAAGCGGAGCGTCGGCGCTGGGACTACGATCCCCTGAATCCAACGCCGCCGCGTGCCGATCGTGCCGTGGGCAACTATTACCATAATCCATATCCGATCCCGAATATGGGCTTTGGCCCCTACCCGCAGCCGTTCTACCGCACCCTGACCAGCGCGGACTTTGCTGGCGAGGTCGTTTGGGTCAACAGCTTTATTTCGAGCGATCTTCACGGGGGCGCTCGCCTAGCCTCTCTGGCATGTGACACGAACATTCCGAATACTCCCACCATCACGTACGTCGGCCCGACGAACTTCCCGTCAGACGGCCTGAGCTTCCAGACCACTGGCTTTAGCTCGCCCGCCGGGCGTGCCTTTGCCGCCATGCAGTGGCGGATTGGCGAAGTGTATGATCCTGGGGTCGCCAACTATGTCGCGGGCACGCCTTACCACTACGAAATCGAACCGCTTTGGACCTCGGCAGCACTGACCACCTTCAGCAACTGCGTAATCATCCCGCCGGCGTACGCGCAACAAGGCTTGAGTTACCGGGTGCGGGCGAGGTTCCAGGACAGGTGCGGTTCCTGGAGCCATTGGAGCTCACCGGTGCAGTTTACTGCGGGCGTGCCGACCGTTTTGCTGCTGTCGCAAAACCTGGTGGTGACCGAAATCATGTACGACCCGCCATCCTATGAAGGCATCAGTGGAGATCATTTTGAGTTTCTCGAGCTGGAGAATGTCGGCACGAACACCTTGGATGTGGGAGGGTTGACGTTCACCGCTGGCATCAGCTTCACCTTTACCAACGGCACGTTGCTGGCACCCGGCGCGACCTTCCTGCTGGCCCGCGACGCGGTGGCGATGGCGCTCAAATACCCTGGAGTGGCCGTCGATGGCCTTTACACCGGCAAGCTCAACAATTCCGGTGAGACGCTCACTCTGGCTCAGCCGGGTGGCGCGATTATCTTCTCGTTTGCTTATGGCAACAGCGCTCCGTGGCCGGCAACACCGCACGGTCAGGGATTTTCGCTGGTGCTCGACGATCCTCGGCCTGGTGTTGACCTGGGCAACGCAGCCAACTGGCGAGCCAGTTCGGCCAGCGGCGGTTCTCCGGGAACCAGCGACCCTCCATCGACTATCCCACCCATACTGGTGAATGAAGTGCTGGCACACAGTCCCGCCCCATTGGTCGATAGCATCGAACTATACAATCCGAACCCGGTCAACATCGATCTCGGGGGATGGTTTCTGAGCGATGACTCTACTGTGCCAAAGAAGTACCAGGTTGCCCACGGGACAACGATACCTGCCCGCGGTTATCTGGTCTTCACAAAGAATCAGTTTCATCTGACTGGCGGTCCCGGCGTACTGGTGCCCTTTGCACTCAGTGCTGACGGCGATGGGGCGTATCTGTTCTCCGGTGACGCTAACACCAACCTGACCGGCTACAGCCACGGAGTTGACTTTGGCGCGACCTTCAAGGGGACGACCGTGGGCCGCTATGTTAACAGCGTGAGCGAGGAACAATTCCCCTTGCAGATAGTTCCCACTCTGGGCCGCCCCAATGCTGGCCCGCGCATTGGCCCCGTTGTTATCAACGAAATTCAATACCTCCCCGCACCGGGTGGAGACGAATTTCTTGAATTGCGCAACATTACGGCCACGAATGTTCCTTTGTACGACCCTGAATTTCCGACTAATACATGGGTGTTACACGGGCTGGACTTTACATTTCCGACCAATGTCATCATCGGCCCGAACCAGTTCATATTGCTGGTAGCTACCAATCCCGTCGTGTTTCGTGCCCGATACGCCATTGATGGTGGTGTTCAAGTGCTGGGGCCATACTCCGGTCATCTGAGTACCTCAGGTGAGAATCTGGAACTGCGACAACCGGATACTCCCGATGCGAGCGGGGTGCCCTATGTCACCATCGAGGCGGTAAAGTACAGCGCTTCGGCACCGTGGCCGGTGAACGCTGGTGGCACGGGGCTTTCGCTCCAGCGCAAGAGTTTCACTGCCTATGGTAATGATCCGGCCAACTGGGCCGCGGACGTGCCAACACCCGGAGCAGATTACCTGACCGCGCTGGTGCCTTCGATTACTGCACAGCCGGGAAACTTGACTCTCGAGCGGGGACAAACGGCAATCTTCATGGCGAGCGCGGTGGGCCAGCCGCCGCTGGGCTGGGAATGGTGCAAGGATGGCACACCGATTGCCGGCGCAACGAACGCCACGCTGGTGCTCACCGCGGTGGCGCGGAAGGACGAAGGCGAATACTCGCTGATGGTTACCAATGCCTTTGGCGGCAGCTTGAGCAGCAACGCCCTGCTGCGCGTGCTGGTGCCGCAGCGCCTGGGGCAGCCGATTATGCTTTCAAATGGAACTTTCCAACTCCTTTCGGGTGATGCGGATGGCGGCACATTGACTTCAAATGACTTGGCGGGTTTCGAGCTGTGGACCAGTACCGATCTCAAAAACTGGGTGATGACCCCCGGCACACTCGCTCTGACCAACGGCCAGATTATCTTTCAAGACACCAACGCTTTCAACCAACCAACCCGATTTTATAGACTGAGCGAGCAGTAAACTCAGGAGATGTTCTGCGGATGGAACGTAAACCCCATGAATTCGTGAGCACCCCATCGGCTGACACCGTGCCTGTTTCATGTTGGTTGCGAGGGCGCCGAGGCCAGGAAACGTCTTCCGGCCAGCGCCTCCCAGCCCCTCGTCTCGCGGCCTTGGAGCACTTGTGCCTGGGCCACGAGGCTGGAGCGCGTCGAGGAGGATTGTCTCTCAAGAAAGAATCGGTGACCGCCAGGTGGGGAGCGGGCAGATTCACTTCGCTTTCAGGTTCTTCCCATACCACTCGCGGAGCAGCTTCTCACGGCTCGTCTGCGTCTTGCTCGGGGCGGTGTCGCCTTGGTCCTGGTCGTCCTGGTCGTCCTCCACGCTCCAGCCGCTCCATTCACGGAAGGCGTGATAACTCCAGTCCCATCCGAACTCCTCAAACAATTCGATGCAATCCGAGGATATCCGCATAGCGGGAGCGAGCCAACCTGATTTGGGAGGCGGATCGTTGGCTGGACGCGACAATGGATACGTCTTGGGAGTACCAGGGCGGCATCGGAGCGCGGCCTTCAGGCTGCAGAAGCGCTAGATCAAGGCACGGGTCCCTCCAAGTTCCAGCACCGTCCTGTATTCGGAGTTCCTGCAGCCTGAAGGCTGCGCTCCCGCCCCCCGCCACGGAAACCCACTTTTCGCCGAACTGGCCGCTGTCTGAGAGGCGGTCACGGCCCGCGATCATGGCCAGGGCGGCATCAAGCTCTGGATCGGACCGCGAGCCGGACCAGCGAGCTTGATGCAGCCCTGAACTTCGCGTGACTGCCGCGAGCTTCTTGGTTCAAGGGCATAGCCTCGACGTTTATCCCTATTGATTTATCCCTGTTGATTTGTAATGGTTCTTTGGATGCTGGACAAAAGTGTTGCGCACAGTGCGTCTTCCGGAAAAGGAAAGGGCGGCCCATTCAAAAGCTCGGGGATCGGCATCCCCAAGCGCCGCCTCTGGCTGTTGCGAATCCTCATCATGATTTTGGGGCCGTCACTGGTCCTCGGCGGACTCGAACTTGGTCTGCGTCTGTTCGGCTGGGGCTATCCCACGAGTTTCTTTCTCCGAACAGAAATCCAGGGACAAAAGTACTACGTCACCAATGACCGTTTTGCCTGGCGCTTTTTCCCGCCCGCCCTGGCCCGCACACCTGTGCTGTTGCGCATGGCCGCAAAAAAACCCGCGGGCACCTATCGCATCTTTTTGTTCGGCGAATCGGCGGCGTATGGGGACCCGAATCCCGCTTTCGGCGCCGGGCGGTATTTGCAGACCCTGTTGCGCGAGCGGTTTCCCGGGACAGATTTTGAAGTCATCTGCACGGCCATGACCGCGATAAACTCCCACGCGATTTTGCCCATCGCGCGAGAATGCGCGCGAAGGGAAGGTGATTTGTGGATTATTTACATGGGCAACAATGAAATGGTCGGCCCGTTTGGCGCCAGCACCGTGTTCGGCTCCCGCGTGCCGCCGGTGGGTCTGGCACGGGCCAACCTGGCGGTAAAGACCACCCGAACCGGGCAGTTGCTGGAGAGTCTGATTGGGTGGGTGCAACGCTGGGGCGGGCGCTCCCCGATGCCAACGGTCTGGACCGGGCTGAACATGTTCAAGGAGCATCCCCTGAATTATGATGATCCAAATCGGCTGCGGGCTTACCATAGTTTCAAGCAGAACTTGGAGGATATTTTACGCGCCGCGCGCGAGGCGGGCGTGCCTGTCATTTTGAGCACCGTGGGCAGCAATCTCAAGGACTGCGCCCCGTTTGCGTCATCGCATAGCGCAACACTGCAGGAGACGCAAGCACGAGAATGGGACGCTTTTTTCAAGGATGGGATCGCGCTGGAAGCCGCGGGAAGCTATGAGAAAGCGCTGAAGCAATTCGCGCAGGCGGCCGCCCTCGATCCCCGACATGCTGAGCTGCAATTTCGGATGGGACATTGCGACTTGGCGCTAACCAATGCCGCCCAGGCCTTGCGGGAATTTGAACTAGCCCGGGACGACGACGCGCTGGCCTTTCGCGCGGATGCCCGGATCAATCGCATCATACGAGACGCGGCGGAGGGGCGGGCCGGGGAAGGCGTTTACCTGTTGGATGCGGCCGCGATGCTGGCTCAGAACTCAGCGGGGCAAATTCCCGGCAACGATTTGTTTTACGACCATGTGCATTTGAATTTTGCCGGCAATTACCTGTTAGGAAGGGCGTTCGCGGAGCAGACCGCGAAGCGGCGCCGAAGACCCTTCGCGGAAGGCGACGGGAACGAATGGGCGTCGTCGAGCGTCTGCGACCGCCGCCTGGGGATTTCCCCCTGGGACCGCTATCGCGTTTGGCTCCATAATTACAGCCGCGTAGCGCAACCCCCTTTTACTGATCAATTGAACAGCGCCCAACGCTTGGTGTTCTACTCGTCCGCGCTCAATGAATTAAAGCTCCAGTTGAACGAAGAGAGTCGCGAACAGTCCCTCACCATGTATAGGGAGGCGCTGGCACTGGTGCCTGGCGACTATTCTTTGCGCGACAATTTTGCGGAGTTTCTGTCGGATGTGGGCGACATTGCGGAAGCCGTCAAGCAGTTACGGCAAGTCGGCGAAGCACTGCCGCAGACTCCGCTGGTCCCTTACAAGATCGGTCTGAGGCTGGTCCGGCAGGGCAATATCCGTGAGGCGGAGGAGAGTTTTTCACGCGCGCTGAAGATCCGCCAGGACTATGCGCTCGCCTGGAATGAACTGGGTTTGATCCGGGCCAATCAGCGGGAAACGGCAGCGGCAGAGCGGTGTTTCAGCCAAGCCCTTCGGATCGATCCCGGCTTTTTAGAGACCTACGTCGCTTGGGGGTTCATGGAACAATGCGAAGGGAAGATGGATCAGGCCCTGAAACGTTATCATCAAGCCGCCGACCTTCTGCCGAGCGGACCGGCGGCCGCCTTTTATCAAGGCGTCGTTTTGGCCAGGCAGCGCCGCCGCGAGGAGGCCGCCAACTTTTTCCGCGCCGCCGTCTGGATGAATCCAGGCTTCTGGCAGGCATCCTATCTGCTCGGCATGGAGCTCGCGGCAGCGGACAAAATTCAGGAAGCCCAAGCGCAGTTTTCTGAGGTGGTCCGCTTCCGCCCCGATTTTCCGCGGGCGCACTTGAACTACGGGGTTGCCCTGGCCAAACAGGGTAAACTCGAACCGGCGTTGAAGGAGTTTGAGGTCACGCTGCAATTGAATCCCACCAATGCGTCCGCTCGACAATACCTCGAGGCGGCGCGGGCGCAGCTCCAAATGCTGCAACGTCGCGCCCGATGATGTTCGAGTTTATTCAGCCTGGCCAGCAAACCGATTTCATCACCCAGTTCGGCGAAGCGCGGCGAACGTGCGCCCCGGACAGCGGCGCTCTGCCGAGACGCCGCTTAACTCAGGTTCGTAAGCAAAAAAAGTGTGTTTTTTTGCTTGCCATGTTTCCGGGAATCTGATGGAATCAACTTGCACGCTGGCAGAGGGCGGTCCGGGCTTCTGGCAGATTCCGGGTTGGGTCCCCTGGTGCGTGTCGAATATTGCAGAGCCTGCTCATCAACCTAACGCCGGTTCTAGTGGTCCTCAAAGCGCCGCGAGTATCTCGCACGGGCTTGATCAAAGAGCAGACCCCGCTCAAGAACACAGACTGAGAAAAGACCGATCCAAACGGCATTCTCAAGGGCCTCGACTGGAGAATGTCAGGAAACACCTCGAGGAAAAACCATAGACCTCCCATGAAAACACAACGTATCATGAAACCACTAGCAACCCTTGTGTCCCTTCCTCGGGCCGTTCCGGCCCTGGCTGCCGCCTGCGCTCTGTTCTCGGGCGGCCTCGCCCTGGCCCAACCGACCATCACCGGCGTTTATCCCGATGGCTCGGTTCAATTCCAGCCCACGAACAAGCTCACCTTTGTCGCCGCCGCGCCGGCGGGGGTGACCAACATTTCCGTGCAGCTCAACGGCACCAAGATGACCGGTGCGGCCTTCCTCTCAGTTTATACTTCCGCCGCCGGGTTGACGATCAACGGCAACAACGTTAGCGCCCCCCTGGTGAGCAACGTCGTCTATACGGCCGCCATTACGGTGACCGACGCGACGGGCGCCTCCACGAATGCCAGTGTGGCGTTTGACACGATCACCCCGGCCTACACGTTCGAGGCGGAAGATTGGGACTACGATAGCGGCCAATTCATTGACAACCCTCAGGTCAACGCCTATGCCGGGCTGATTGGCGTGTCCGGGGTGGATGCTAACAACGCCAGCGGAGGCGGCACCGCCTATCGGACTAACGACTTGGGGAATTTGGGGAACGAAGTGACCGGCGACACGCCGCGTGCGCAATACAAGAGCTCCGGTAAGAACGACTACGACGCCGGGTGGAACAATGCCGGCAACTGGGCCAATTACACCCGCCATTTTCCCGCCGGCAAATGGAACCTCTTTATGCGGGGCTCTAATCCCGGCGCTGCGCAAACGGACAACGCCGCAGTCTCGGGGGCGGTCACGGGCCAATTCGGAATCCCCGACACCGGCAATTGGCAGACTTATACCTGGGTGCCTTTGACGGACGGCGCAGGAAACCTGATCGAGTGGGATACGGACGGCAGCCAGCAGACCGTGACGGTCAGCACGGTCGGCGGCAGTTACAATGCGAATTTCTACATGCTGCTGCCCCTCCCTCCGCCGGTAGCTGCTTCGGATGCCACGCTGCAAAGCTTTTATCCGGACGGGACGTTTCAGTTCCAGGCGACGAACACCTTCAGTTTCACGATCACTTCGACGCTGGGCGTTAAGGCCGCCGACATTACGGTTCAACTGGGCGCGACGAATCTGGCGGGCACCGGCGCTTCGACACTCTTGCAGGCGGGCAGCGGCCTGAGCGTGACCGGTCCGGCGAACAACCTGCTCGTGACCACGCCACTGACCAGCAATATGGTCTATACGGCGTTCATCCAGGTTACGGATGCCAACGGCGTCCAGACGAGCACCACCCTTGTCTTCGACACCATCATCCCGTTCTATACCTGGGAAGCCGAGGATTGGGACTATAACGGCGGCCAGTTCTTTGATAATCCACAGGTTGATTCGTATGACGGCCTCGACGGGGTTTCGGGCATTGATTATGCCGATGTCATCCCGCCCGGCGGGAACAACGCTTACACTCGCGTGCCTTCGTGCACCGAAACCACGGGTGATGTCCCCCGTCATGACCATGCTGATGATGGCTACGCCGACTACGATGTTGGCTGGGATGACACCGGCAACTGGCTGGACTATACCCGGACTTGGCCGGCGGGCGCGTACAATGTGTACATTCGCATCGCCAATGGCGGTGGCGCGACCGCGGATTCCGCCAGCCTGTATTTGGTGACCAGCGGGGCGGGCACCGCGAACCAGGTGGTTTCGAAGCTCGGCACCTACGCCAGCCCGGTTCAGAAAGGATGGCAAAGTTACTATTGGCAGCCGATCCGTGACGCCGGGGGCAATGTCGTGCGGTTTACGGGCGGTTCCCAGCAGACGCTTCGGCTGCAATGGGACGCTGGCAATGCCAATGTCAACTTCTTCCTGCTGATGCCGGTGGACCCGAATGCCCGCCCGGTTCCGTTTGTCAGCAACCTCAGCCCGGACGGCTCCGCCATGTTCCAGCCTGCGACGGCCCTCAGTTTCACGGTCAATTCCGCGCCGGGCATTTCCACGAACAATATCCTGGTGACATTGAACGGGCTCAAAGCAACCCACCTGACCTTTAACGGCACGCCCAATACGTGGAGTGTGACTTGTCCGGTGGCAACGAACGAAGTTTACACGGTGGTGATCACGCTGACGGACAGCTACGGCACTAGCACGTACACCACTCTCTACGGTAACTTCCCTTCCAGCTACTATACGTTCGAGGCGGAAGATTGGGACTACAGTGGCGGACAATTCTATGATAACCCTCAAGTCGATGCCTATGCGGGGCTGTCGGGCATTGAAGGCGTGGATGCTCACAACACTAGCACCGGCAGCCAGACTTATCGCCCCTACGCCGGCGGTTTGTGCACCGAGACTTGCGGAGACCAGAAGCGCGCGCAGTATGTGAGTGCGAGCGCCAACGACTACGACGTCGCTTATACCGCCGCAGGCTTCTGGGCCAATTACACCCGCACCTATCCGGCGGGGGTGTACAACGTCTATCTGCGCGCCTCCAGCCCCAACGCCAATGGCCAGACCGATGCTGCCAGGCTCTTATGGGTGACCAGCGGGGTCGGAACGTCCAACCAAACCACCTCTCCGATCGGCACCTTTAACGTCCCGGCTACTGGCGGGTGGCAGAACTACTCCTGGGCGCCCTTGGTGGATGCGCACGGCAACCCGGTCAAGGTGACCACGACCGGGTCGGCATCCACCTTCCAGTTCTACGAGGATAACGGCGGATTTAACGCCAACTTCCTCATGCTGGCTCCGGTTGATACCGCGCGGCCGGTCATTAGCCAGCTCTACCCGGACGGCTCCGCCATGTTCCAACCGACCAACACCTTGCGCTTTGTCGCCAGTTCCTCCGTTGGCATTGACTCCAACTCCGTTACGGTGACCCTGAACGGAGTGGTGGCGACCGACCTGGTCTTCAGCGGTTCGCCGACGAACTTGACTGTGATCTGTCCTAATCTGCAGCCTGGCACCGCCTATACGGCGACTATCTCCGTAAACACCCTCGTCGTAAACGACCCGATCTCGATGACCTACGGCTTCTCTACCTTCAGCTCCAGCTACTATACGTTCGAGGCCGAGGATTGGGACTACAATGGCGGGAAATTCTTCGATAACCCGCAGACCAATGCCTATGCGGGGCTGTACGGCATTCCCTACGTGGATGCTTACAACGCCAGCGGAGGCGGCACCGCCTATCGGACTAACGACCTCGGTAATTTGGGCAACGAGGTGGCCAGCGACCTTGTGCGCGCGCAATATGCGAGCCCGGGTACCAACGACTACGACGTCGGGTGGACCGCCAGCGGCAACTGGGCCAATTACACGCGGACCTATCCGGCGGGCATGTACTACGTCTATGCCCGCGGCTCCAGCCCCAATGGCCAGGCGGATGGGGCGAGCCTCTCGTGGGTGACGAGCGGGCTGGGCACGACCAACCAAACCACGACTCCGCTGGGCATCTTCAACTTCCCGCTTACGGGCGGGTGGGAAACCTACACCTGGACGCCACTGGTCAATACCAACGGCAACTTGATCACCATTACCACCAGCGGCGCGGTTTCGACGTTGCGGATGCACGAGGACAACGGCGGATTCAACCTGAACTTCTTCATGTTGGTTCCGGCCACGGTTGGGCCTAAGCTGAGCGCGTCGCACAGCGGCGGAAACATCATCATCACTTGGACGCCGGTCGTGGGCCAGTTGTATGCCAGCCCCGCCCTCGCCGGACCAAACGTAGATTGGCAGCCGGTTGCTGGCGCCACCACCGGCTCGAACTCCATCCCAACGACAGGCAACGGCCAGTTCTTCAGAGTTAAGTAATTCGGCCAACCCCTAAAGGCTGGTACCAGCCTTAATTCAGAGGGAGCCGCGGCCAAGCCCGCGGCTCTCTTTTTTTGGGCTCCTCGCTATGCTCCGGGGAATAGATGCACATGTTCGTGGTAATCTGCCTAGTCCACCTTGGCTTCAGGAGAGAGAACCACAAGAACAATGTTAAGTGCCTCGACCTCAGATACTTGCGAAGAAATACTGCTTGTTCGCTATTCACGATGGAATGGTCACTTGGCCATAGCTGCCCCGGGGAAGCATTGTGGCATTCCGGGACTGCCGGGTGCCAACCTGCCTCTGGTGCGCGATGCCTTTCACCCCTGGCCAGACTCGCCAGTCCGCCATGTGGGACCACACCGTTAAGGGATGCCAAATGCCGCCCACGGGGTTGAAGCATGCGCATTTCATATTCTCCAAGGTCAGCCCGTCTTGGACGTGAGCATTAGCAGTGACGTACACAGTGTCATCGTAGTTGACGAAGTCGTGGCGCATCACCGGCCAGTAAATGGCCATCGTCACCAGCACCAGCAAGGCTGCCATCAGCCACACCGGCAAACCCGACCGAGCCATAACAGGGGAAGCGGCCCTCGTCAGTGGGGGCTCGGATTTGGTCACTCGTCGGCGCATAGCACTCGCCCAAATTGTTGATCAACCGCGGGAAGGCGGGAACTTCAGCACGGCGTTTTGTAGCTGGGACGACGGTGCGCTGACAAGCTTGATCGCACTGCCATTGGCGGCCGCGGCGTAGAATCGCTAGCACCAAACCATCTATCGCGCCCTGGCATCGTCCAAGCTCGGGCAGTCGGCCCGGGGGCGCTTATGGGGACATGATTATTATGGGGACATGCTGAAGGGAATGCCTGTGTTTGCAGAGGTTTTGAGCTGCGCATGTCCCCATAATAATTGAGGGAACCAAAGCCGGTTCTGACACTGGGGCGATGAAAGCTATCGCCTCAACATCGCCTATCGACCGCTTGGTCGATGACTACCAGGGACATCTAATCCAAGTTGCTGGGCTCCAGCCGAGCACCTGTCAGAAGTGGACGTTCTTTGTTCGCCCGTTTTTGAATGCCCAGTTCAAGCCCAAAGCTCCGGGGTGGCAACTGCGCCAATTGGCACCGGAGGTTCTGCTGAACTTTGTGCTGGGACAAGGCGGGCACTACCCGCCTGGACAGTTGCAGTCATTGGCGTCGGCCTTGCGGTCGTTCTGCCGATTTCTCTGCGTGACGGGACGGCATGCCCAGGATCTGAGCGCAGCCTTGCCGTCAGTCTCGGGTCATCACCGGGAAGAGTTGCCGATTTACCTGACTCGCAAACAACTCAAGGAGTTGTTGGGGGTTTGTGACCGCCGAACGCTGTTGGGCAAACGCGATTACGCGCTGGCGCTCTGTCTGGTCCGATTGGGATTGCGGGCGGGAGAGGTTGCCCGCTTGAGCTTGGACGATCTGCATTGGCGCCAGGGTTGGTTGCGTTTGGCGGCTCCCAAGGGCCGACGCGAGCGGCATTTACCGCTGCCAGGCGAAGTGGGGCAGGCCTTGGCGGCCTATCTGCGAAGTGCCCCTCCCAAGGGGACAACCCGCCGGCTGTTTCGCACGGTTCGTAGCCAACGCGCGATGAGCCCTTCCTGGCTCTCGCAGCGCGTCGGGCTGGCGATGGCACGCGCGGGGCTGGGGGCACCCGGTAAAAGAGCGCACTTGTTGCGCCGAACTTTTGCCACGCACTTGGTTCAGCAAGGAGCCAGTCTCAAGGCGGTGGCGGATTTACTGGGACACGCCAGCCTGAACACGACTCAGGTCTATGCCAAAGTCAATTTGCCGATGCTGCGGGGGGTGGCCCAACCTTGGCCTGGGGAGGGGCGACGATGAAAGCACGTTCTCTCAAGTGGGCGGTCGCGTTTTATCTGCAGAGCCGTCGCCGTTTGGGCTTTGCCTTGGAGTCGGAGGGGGGATTGCTGCAAAACCTGGTGGCGTATGCGCACCAGCTTGACCACCGGGGAGCCTTGACCACTGAGTTGGCGTTGAACTGGGCGCAGGTGCCTCCACCGGCCAACCCGCTCCAGCGCGCACGCCGGCTGGTGGCCGTGCGGCACTTCGCGCTCTTTTGGGCCGCCTTCGATCCCCGCACACAATTTCCGCCAGCCGGCCTGTTGGGTTCGGCCTACGGCCACCGAGGCCCCGTGCATATTTACACGCCGCAGGAGATCACCGCGCTGCTGGCGGCGGCGGAGCAATTGCCTCCGCTCAAAAGCCCCCGCACCTTTCGCACCCTCTTGGGTTTACTGGCCTGCACCGGGCTGCGCATCTCGGAGGCCCTCCAATTACATTTGGCCGACTGGGACTCGACCCAGGCGGTGCTCACGATCCGTCAGACCAAGTTCGGTCAGTCCCGTTACGTGCCCCTGTCGCCCAGCGCCCAGAACGTCTTAAACACCCACGTGCAGGCTCGCGCCAAAGCCTTTCCCAAGGACACCGCCGCGGCGCTCTTTCTCAATGCACAAGCTAAGCCGTTGGCCTATTGGCAGGTCGGCGAGACTTTCGCTGCCCTGCGCCAGCAATTGAGTTGGCAAGACCGGCAGCCCCGTCCCCGCTTGCATGATCTGCGCCACACCTTTGCCGTCGAGTGCCTGCGGGGTTGGTATCGCCAGGGCCAGGAAGCACTCAACGCCAAAATCCTCTCGCTGGCGGTCTATCTGGGCCATCGCAACATCCGCCACACCTACTGGTATCTGAGTGCCGTGCCCGAGTCGCTCGCCCTGGGTAGCGCGCGCTGGGCCAAGGCACTGGCCCCCCAAAAAGGAGCGGCCCATGAGTAAACCCGTCGGTCCGCCTCTGAGCCTCTTGGTGCAGAACTTCTTCTGCCAGCGATTGCAGGCCCAGCAGCAAGTCAGTCCTCACACTCTGGCCAGCTATCGGGATACGCTGCGGCTGCTGCTGGCCTTCGTCGAACAAAAGACCGGGCGGACTCCCAGCCAACAAACCCTCTGGGACTGGAATGGCCAAACCATCCTGAGCTTCCTCGATCACTTGGAAAAGGAGCGAGGCTGCCAGGCCCGCACCCGCAATGTTCGCCTGGCTGGCTTGCGGGCCTTCATGCGCTATGTCGCTGGGCAGGCGCCCCAAACCCTGGCCTTGACCAGCCAAGTGCTGGCCATTCCGCTCAAACGCTTTGACCGCCAATTGGTCCGGCCACTGTCCGTGCCTGAAGCTCAGGCCATCCTGGCGGCCACCGATCCCGCAACCCCCAGTGGACGCCGCGACCATCTGCTCTTCAACTTTCTCTATCACACCGGCGCCCGCGTTTCCGAAGCCTTGCGAGTCCGGCAGCAGGATATCCATTGGGGCTCGCCCAGCACGGCCGGCTTGCACGGCAAAGGACGAAAAGAACGAGTCATTCCGCTGCTCAAACCCATCGCCCAAGCATTGAAACGTGCCCTGGACCAACGCCCACACGAGCCCACCGCACTCATCTTTCAGAACCGCTTTGGCCAACCCCTCACCCGCTGGGGAGTGGAAAAACGTTTGCGTCGAACCGTCCAGCAGGCGGCTCAGCATTGTCCCTCGCTCCTGGACCAAACGGTCTGCCCTCATACCTTCCGCCATACCACGGCCATGCGTCTGCTCAAGGCCGACGTTGATATCATGGTCATTGCGCTGCTCTTGGGCCATGAATCGCCGACCACCACGCACCATTACATCGAACTAGACCTCCAAATGAAAGAGCGATGCCTGCGCAAACTCCAATCACCCAAAATCAAGACTAACCGCTTCAAGCCCACGGATCGCTTGTTGGAGTTCTTGGAGAACCTCTGATATTATGGGGACATGCGCAGCTTAAAACCTCTGCAAACACAGGCATTCCCTTCAGCATGTCCCCATAATAATCATGTCCCCATAAGCGCCCGTCGGCCGGGTGCGGATCATGACTAAGCGGTGGAAAGCCCACCCGGATACCATTCCACCCCAACAGTAGCCGGGATATTTCACCCGCGAGGCCGGAGCGCCGGCATGTTGCCGGCTTAGTGGTCTCGGTCACAAATCCGGCGACGTATCATGAGCCAGCCCGCTTATAACGTGCGGTTTTACGCGCGGTATCGGCTTCTGGTCAGAGGTTTACGGCCACCCTGAGCCACCCGGAGGCTACCCTCAGGCTCTCTGGTAGCCAACTGGTAGGCACCCTGAGGCTTATAGTCCCCCCAGAGTTATTCACAGAAGCGAGGAGAGCCCGGAGGGTTTGCTCCCCGCAGCTCCTGTGAATAACTCTGCGGCGCG
>Ga0326727_10007957_pt1 | contig 27412 bp, 23 predicted proteins | sample MB2enrmetagenome_FD_207643 | JGI IMG/M metagenome (GOLD analysis project Ga0326727, IMG submission 207643) | Lab enriched peat soil microbial communities from McLean, Ithaca, NY, United States - MB29MY | ecosystem: Environmental > Terrestrial > Soil > Wetlands > Peat | place: USA: New York...
CGGCGCCGAGCATGCTCAGAATGTCGTGCACTTCCTTGCGGATCGTGCGCGGCTCGATGCCGTGTTCGAGGTTGTGCGCGACCTGCCGTTCGCGGCGGCGTTTGGTCTCGCCCAGCGCCCGCGCCATCGACTCGGTGACGACGTCGGCGTACATGATGACCTTGCCCTCGACGTTGCGCGCCGCGCGTCCGATCGTCTGAATCAGCGAGGTTGCGCTGCGCAGATAGCCCTCTTTGTCGGCATCGAGAATGCCGACCAGCGATACCTCGGGCAAATCGAGACCTTCGCGCAGGAGATTGATGCCGACCAGCACGTCGAAGACGCCGTTGCGCAGGTCGCGCAGAATCGCCACGCGCTCGAGCGTGTCGACCTCGCTGTGCAGGTAGCGCACGCGCAGACCGTTCTCGATCAGAAAATCGGTCAGGTCCTCGGCCATCTTCTTCGTGAGCGTGGTGACGAGCACGCGTTCCTTGCGCTCGACGCGCAGGCGAATCTCTTCCATCAGGTCGTCGACCTGGTTGCGCGTCGGCCGGACGTCGACCTCGGGATCGACCAGGCCCGTCGGGCGAATGATCATCTCGACCGTCTGCGTGCTGCGTCCGATTTCGTACGTGCTCGGCGTTGCCGAAACGTAGACGATCTGTTTGACGTGCTCTTCCCACTCGTCGTAGGTGAGCGGACGGTTGTCGAGCGCGCTCGGCAGCCGGAAGCCGTGCTCCACCAGGATCATCTTGCGCGAGCGATCGCCCGCGTACATGGCGTGCACCTGCGGCAGCGTCACGTGCGACTCGTCGACGAAATACAGGTGGTCTTCGGGAAAGAAATCGAGCAGACACCACGGCGTCGATCCCGGCTCGCGCCCGGTCAGGTGGCGCGAGTAGTTCTCGATGCCGTTGCAGTAGCCCACTTCGCGTAGCATGTCCAGGTCGTACCGCGTGCGCTGTTCGATCCGCTGCGCTTCGAGCAGCTTGCCGTGCTCCTTGAAGTACTTGAGACGCTCGTCGAGCTCGACTTCGATCGAAGCGATCGCGCGCCGCAGCTTTTCATCGGGCGTGATGAAGTGTTTGGCGGGAAAGATCAGCAGTTCGTCTTTGCTTTCGACGTACTCGCCCGTCATCAGATTCACGACGTTGATGGCTTCGATCTCGTCGCCGAAGAACTCGATGCGGTGTACCAGCTCTTCGTCGACCGAGACGAACTCGAGCACGTCGCCGCGTACGCGGAAGGTTCCGCGCACGAGGTTGAGATCGTTGCGGCGGTACTGCATGTCGACGAGCTTACGCAGGAGCAGGTCCCGGTCGATCTCCTGGCCGATCGCGATGCGCGCCGACATCTCCATGTAGTCCGAGGGCGAGCCGAGGCCGTAGATGCACGAAACGGACGCCACGATCAGCGTATCGCGCCGCGTGAGCAGCGACTGGGTCGCCGAGTGGCGCAGACGTTCGATCTCGTCGTTGATCGACGAGTCCTTCTCGATGTAGGTGTCGGTCGAGGGAACGTACGCCTCGGGCTGATAGTAGTCGAAGTACGAGACGAAATACTCGACCGCGTTGTTCGGGAAGAACTCCCGGAATTCGGCGCAGAGCTGCGCTGCGAGCGTCTTATTGTGGCAGAGCACGAGCGTCGGCTTTTGGACCAGTTCGATCACGCGGGCCATGGCCATGGTCTTGCCGCTGCCGGTCACGCCCAGGAGCGTCTGCGCCCGGTCGCCGCGCAGGATACCTTCCGCCAGAGCGTCGGTCGCCCGCGGCTGATCCCCGGCCAATTGATAGGGGGAAACGAGTTCGAAGCGTCCGGACGCCATAGCGTACCTTTCAACGCCCGGCATTCGCCTTCAGTTTCGGCCCTGCTTGGGGGAGCAAAACGGGCGTCCTCGAAGTTTCGCCACTCCCTCTCGCGCCTTGGAGAAGCACCCCGTTGAGCCACAACCCCCTGATCTTCAGCGGAAACTCGAATCGAGCGCTCGCCGAAGAGATCGCCAAGCGCATGAAACTGCATCTCGGCAAGTCCCTCGTCGACAAATTCAAGAACGAGGAGACCCGCGTTGAGATCGGTGAGAACGTGCGCGGATCCGAAGTCTTCGTCGTGCAGTCGATTTGCCGCTCGGCCGACGGGCGAATCGGCGTCAACGATGCACTCATGGAGTTGATGCTGATGGTCGACGCGCTCCGGCGCGCCTCCGCGTCGCGCATCACCGCCGTGATCCCGTACTACGGCTACGCTAAACAGGACAAGAAGACCAAAGGCCGCGAGCCGATCTCGGCCAAGGTCGTGGCCAATCTGCTGAAAGTCACCGGCGCAAAGCGCCTGGTGACGATGGATCTCCACGCGGCGCAGATTCAGGGCTTCTTCGATATTCCGGTCGACAATCTGATGGCGATGCCGGTGCTCTGCAACTACCTCAAGAAAGAGGGCCTCGCCAAGGACAAGATCGTCGTCGTCTCGCCCGACGCCGGCGGCGTCCATCGTGCCGAGCTGTTCGCCAAGCGGCTCGAAAGCTCGCTCGCGATCGTCTTCAAGCGCCGGCCGGAGCCCGACGTATCGGAAGTGACCGACATCGTCGGCGACGTGAAGGGCAAGATCGCGGTCGTCGTCGACGACATGATCTCGACCGGCGGCACGCTGGCCAAGGCCGCCGAGGCAATCAAGGCGCGCGGTGCGACCAAAGTCTTTACCGTCGCGACGCACGGCATCTTTGCCGGTGATGCGCTCACCGTCCTCGAAGAATCGGAGATCGAGAAGGTCATCGTGACCAACACGATTCCGATCGCGAATCTCGACGGTCATTCCAAGTTCGTGCAGCTCTCGATCGCGCAAACGTTCGCCGATACGATCAGCCGCATCACGACCAATCGTTCCGTCTCCGCGCTGTTCGACGGCGAGGAGGGAACGGCACCGCCCGAACCGGGCCCTAACCCCGCCGCCGCGCTCGAAGCCGCGACGGCGTAACACTTCGAATACTGGAGAATCAAGGTACCCGTGGCTAATAAAGAACTCAAACTCGCCGTCGAACCGCGCGAAAAGACCGGCACCACCGGATCGAACGCCCTGCGCCGCGCTGGCAAGATTCCCGCCGTGCTCTACGGACACGGCACACCGCCCCAGCACATCGCCTTCGACGCCAAAGCCTTCGAAGACGTCCTGCACAGCGGCGGCCGCAACGGCGTGCTCACGCTCACGATGCACGGCAAGAAGGCCGACACCGCGCTCGTCCGCGAGGTGCAGCGCCACCAGGTGACGCGCAAGATCGCGCACGTCGACCTGCAACTGGTCTCCGAACACGAAGCGGTACACGCTAAGCTTCCGCTCGCTGCGGCCGGCACGGCACGCGGCGTCCGCGACTTCGGCGGCGTGCTCGACGTCCTCATCCACGAGATCGAGGTCGAGGGCCCGGTCGACGAACTGCCCGATCAGCTCAGCGTCGACGTCTCGGAGCTGGGCATTCACCAGCACCTGACCGCTGCCGATATCAAACTGCCCAAAGGGTTCAAGTTGATCACGCCGCCGGACACGATCGTCGTCTCGGTCGATGCGTCCAAGACCGCGCAGCATCTCGAAGAGGCTGCCGCGGGCACCACGGCCGAGCAGGTCGCGCCCGAAGTCATCGGAGCGAAGCCCGAGGCCTAATGCCCTCGCTGCCCCCGCGCCTGATCGTCGGGCTCGGCAACCCTGGAAAAGAGTACGAACGAACCCGGCACAATGCCGGGTTCATGGTTGTTGACGAGCTGGCGCGCCGTTTCGGCCACGCCTCGTGGAAGTCGAAGGACAGCGCCAAGCAGATCTTCGACAGCTCGCGCGGGGTCGTGCTGGTCGAGCCGACCTCGTTCATGAACCTGAGCGGCACGCCCGTGCGCCTGATCTCGTCCTGGTACAAGACGCCGCCGGAAGGCGTGCTGGTGATCGTCGACGATATGGACCTGCCGTTCGGCAGCCTACGCATGCGCCCGTTCGGCGGTCACGGCGGCCACAACGGGCTGCGGTCGATCATCGGGACGATCGGCGACCGCTTCCCGCGCTTGCGGGTCGGCGTCGGGCGCCCGGAATACGACACGATCGATCACGTGCTCAGCCCCTTCTCGCCCGCCGAGACCGCGCATTTGCCCGCGATCGTCCACGCCGCGGCCGAGGGCGCGGAGCTCTGGCTGAACGAGAGCCTGGAGCGGTCGATGCAGTTTGTGAACAATTGGGGGCTCAAGCCCTAACGGCGCGGACCGATACCTCGTTATAAAGGTGAGGAGGTGTTTTTCACGACCGAGTTCACCGGAACGACCTTCGTACTACGAATCGACGCGGCGACGGCCCACGACGGCGCGTCGCTGCTCATCGACGACCTGCACGTCCTGCGCGAGCGCAACGTCGCTCCGATCGTCGTGGCCCCGGATTCGTCGGCGGCCCGCGAGCTCGTCCGCGCCATCAATCGCAGCACCAACCTCGCGCTCGCGCTGTCGGGTTCCGACGCGGCGCTGCTCCCGCACACGGCCAACGGCATCGGCCGCGTACAAACGCGCATTCTCCACACGCTCACCGGGGCCGGCTTCATCCCGGTCGTCGAGCCGACCGCTTTCGCGCTCTTCGAAAACGGCGATGCCGAGGTCGCCGCCGACGAGGTTGCCGCCGCGATCGCCGCCGCGTGCGAGGCGACGCGCGCGATCTTCTTCCATCAGGCCGGCGGCGTAACCGACCCGCGCACGCAAGAGCTCATCGACGAACTCACGCCGGCGGAGGCGCTCGAACTCGCCGACGATCCGCGCGTACCGGCCGATCTGCGCGACGCCGTTCGCGCGGCCGCGCGCGGCGTCCGCTCCGGCGTTCCCGCCGCCCAGATCGTCGACGGGCGCGTGCCGCACGCCGCCGTCATGGAGCTGCTCACCGCGCACCACGCGGGCACGCAAGTGATCGGCGGGCTGATCCTCGCCGGTTAGGGACAGCCCGAAGGAACGCCGTTCGCGGTTTCGACCCACTGCGACGGATCGAGCGTGGTGAGGAAGAACAGGCGATTGATCACGTTCGGGCAGACTTCGTCGAGCCGCTGATCGGCGGCGCGAATCGCCACGCGCACGGCGGCCGCGCGTTCGCCGGTACGGTCGATCGCAAAGCTCACCGCCTCCGCCGACATGCGGCGTTGCAGAGCATTGTCGACCGGCAGCACGATCATGTACATCACCCCGAGTAACGCCCCCACGAGCGCAAGGCGCGAGACCGGATCGTCGTCGCGGCGAAAGCCGATGCGGTCGGCGACGGCCACGGCGATGGCCGCGCCGAGAATCACGAAGAGCGCGTCGAGCAACGCGAAGCGCAGCGGCGTCCCCTTTTGCACGTACGCCAGCTCGTAAGCCACGATGAAGCGCAGCTCGTCGGGAGCCGAGACCAAAAACACCGTGTCGCCGAGCACGACGCGCGGCCGAGTCCAGATCCCTTCGACGCGTGCGGTTCCTAAGCGCGCGTTCGGATGGACTTCCATGACGACCGGTACGTCGAGCCGCGCGCTTTGCTGCGCGCTCGCAATCGCCGCTTGCGCGCGCAGCGGCGGCGCGGTCACGGCGCTGAAATACGGCGAGAATCCTGCGATTGCGACGCTCACGGAGACGATGAACGCCGCGAGGTACACGTACCAGAAGCGCGCACGATCGACCAGCCAGAGCGCGATGGCGATGACCAGACCGGTCGCAACCATCGAGATCGCGGTATTGAGCAGCCAATCGAGGCTCCAGGTGTGCAGGAGTTGGCTGGAGAGGCCCATCGTACGATGCACGCGGTAAATGTAGAACTCCGGAACGATCGAAGCGACGCGCGCGATCAGCGCGAGGCTCGCGCCGAAGAGGATGCGCACGAGGGTGCTGCTGCCGGTCCACCGGCGCAGTTGATCTCGCCAGCGTGCAGCGTTGCCCGATTGCCAGAAAAAGGCCAGCGTGACGATCTGCGCCAGAATGGAGATGATCCAGCCGGGGAAGAGCCACCGGGCGAGCCGCAGCGCCGCAGCCTGACGGTCCGGGTCGACCAGCAGCGTGGCCGGTTTCGCCAGCAACGCGCTCGCCGGGATTGAATCGACCCGAAAATCAACGCCGTTCGGACGGATCGAGACGGCCAGTGCAATCGCTGCGGTCGCCAGAATCGCGCACCCGAGGACGGCTGCCCCAACGGCTAGAGAACGGAAACGCACGAACGCTGGGTTCGCGCTCGGGTGCGCTATCGCATTTCTCGCGTATCCGAGACTGCGGCCGCGAGCGTGCGGTAGCGCAGGCCGAGCCGGGCGAGACGGAATCCGACCACAACATCGGAGAGAGCCCCGTACCGGCGCGCGTTTCGTTCTTCACGGTGCGCGCCGATCATACGATCAGCGAAAGGTCGAAAACGTCGTCCCATTGACGGCAAACGAGACTCGGTCGCGCCCGCTGCGTTTGCTGTGGTACATCGCGGCGTCGGCGACCTCGAGCAGTTCGCTCGACCCCTGCGCGTCGTACGGAAAGGTCGCGACGCCGATGCTCGCCGTGATCTGTGCCGGTATCCCGAAGTCGTGGCGGCGCACCGCATCGCAAAGGGCCTGTGCGCGCTCGATGGCGACGGTCTTCTGCGCATCGTGAATCAACGCGCAGAACTCGTCGCCGCCGTTGCGTCCGGTCACGTCGATGTCGGGCACGGCCGCCGCACGAATCAACTCGGCCATCGCCTGCAGCACCGCATCGCCCGCGCCGTGGCCGTGCGTATCGTTGACCGCCTTGAAGTGGTCGGTGTCGATGAACCAGAGCGTCAACACTTTGGGCGCGCTCGAGAGCCGTATGCGCGCGAGCTCGCTCGTCAGGCGAGCCCGGAACGCGCGCGGGGTGAGCAGTCCGGTGAGCCCGTCATACGTGGCGTCGGCGCGATCGGCTTCGCGCTCCATCGCGAGCGCGTAGGGGGACGCGGCAAACTCCACCGCGCGAACGACCGCATCTTCCGCCGCCAACGCGCGCCCGTCGGCGCTCGATACGTAGACCACGGCATGCAGGCCGTTCTCGTCGCACATCGGAACGGCCAGCGCGCGCCGATCGGTTGGAATCATCACCCCGTCACCGCTCGCGCGATGCCCGCTCGCCGCGGCGCGCGCGGGCAAAAGCTCGGTGGCGTCACGCCGCAGCCGGACGCCGGCGTAGTGATCGACGCGCTCGCCCGCCGCATGGACGCACGCAAGTTCGTCGCCCGCCGGCGCGAAGGCAAGGAATGCGTCGACCGCCGGATCGCTGCGGCGGATCATCTCGTACAAGCGCTCCATCACCGCACGGCTGGAGTGTCGCGAGGCATCGATCAGCGTGCGCACGGCCTGCAAGCCGAATGCTTCCGACTCGTGCGGCGGAGCGGGCGAAAACAATCGCTTCCACATGGCTACCGCGGAAAGTGCCCCCGACGCGGAGCCGGTGGACATCGCAGCGAAAGACCAGCGACGTGCTCGACCCGAAGGATTGGAACGCCTTTCGCGCGCTCAGTCATCAAGCGCTCGACGAAGCGATCGACTATCTGGAGCGCGTGCGCGAACGCCCGGCGTGGCAAGAAGTGCCTGCGACCGTGCAGGACCGCCTCGCGCAACCGCTCCCTGCGCACCCGACGCCGCTTGCCGACGTCTATCGCGAATTCGCCGAACTGATCTTGCCCTATTCGAGCGGGAACATCCACCCGCGCTTCTTCGGTTGGGTGCAAGGCACGGGCACGCCCACGGGCGCGCTCGCCGATCTGCTCGCGGCAACGATGAACCCCAACGTCGGCGGCCGAAATCACGGGGCGATCTACGTCGAGCGCGCGGTCATCGCATGGTTCCGCGAGCTCTTCGGCTTTCCGCCGGAGTCCAGCGGCGTACTGACGATCGGTACGTCGGCCGCGAATCTGATCGCGGTGCTCGTCGCGCGGAGCGCCGCGCTCGGGCCGCGCGTGCGCGAGACCGGCGTGACCGGCGAGGGCGGACGGCTGATCGGATACGCTTCGGCGGCGACGCATAGCTGCGTGCGGCGGGCGTTCGAAGTGAGCGGACTGGGGAGCGCCTCGCTGCGCGTGCTTCCCGCCGATTCGCTGCACCGCTTGGACCCCGCCGCGCTCACCCGCGCGATCGAAAGCGACCGCGCCGCCGGTCTGCGTCCGTTCATGCTCGTCGCCAACGCCGGAACGGTCGACGTCGGTGCGATCGACCCGCTTGGAGAGCTCGGCGAGATCGCGGCGCGCGAGAAGCTCTGGTATCACGTCGACGGCGCCTTCGGCGCGGTCGCGCTGATGTCGCCGCAGCTCGCGCCGCGGCTGCGCGGCATCGAGCGCGCCGACTCGATCGCCTTCGATTTTCACAAGTGGCTGCACGTTCCGTACGATGCGGGCTGCCTGCTCGTGCGCGACGGCGAGCTGCATCGCTCGACCTTTGCCTCGACGCCGAACTACCTCACGCGCATGCCGCGCGGCCTCGCGAGCGCGCAGCCGTGGTTCACCGACTTCACGCTCGACCTTTCGCGTAGTTTCCGCGCGCTCAAGGTGTGGTTCACGATCAAGGAGTTCGGAACGCAGGCGCTCGGCGCCGCGATGGAGGCCAACGTACGCCAGGCTAAACTACTCGGCGATCTCGTCGACGGCGAACCGGGTTTCGAACTGCTCGCCCCGGTGCAACTCAACGTCGTCGCGTTTCGCTATCGCCGCGACGGGTTGAACGAAGACGAACTCGACCGCCTCAACGACGAGATCGTGATCGCGCTGCAGGAGAGCGGCGAGGGCGTCGTTTCGTCGACCACCGTCGCCGGAAAACGCGCGATCCGCGCCTGCATCGTCAATCATCGCACGACCGACGACGACATCCGCTACACGCTCGACGCCGTCAAGCGCATCGCCGCCACGGTGAGGAGTGCGTCCTAAGCGATCTTTCAGCGAGGTGCGCTACGATCGCCTCGATATGCACCTCAAACTCGTCATCTCGGCGGCGGCATGCGCCGCCATTCTCGCTCTTTCCACGCTCTCGGCACCGGCGGCGACGGTCGGCGGCGGGGTCTTTACCGGCGGCGGAAACGGCCAGAACGCGACGGGTGCCGCCGTTCTAGCCGGCACCAATGCGGGCATTCCGCTCATTCCCGTGTCGGTCGGCGTGACCGGCTTCGCAGCGCTCGCGCAGAACGGCGGGTACGCCGTGACGCTCGACGGCGCGCTGGCGTTCAAAGCCGATGCCGTCGGCGTGGGCTACGGCGTCGGGAAATTCGGCAACGCGGCCGCCGGCGGAACCGTCACCGCATTCTTCGACCACGGGCTCGCCCCGTTCACGACGCTCGAACTGCGCGGTTATAAAACGACCGCGGCGAGCGGCGGAACGGCCGGATTCATTGGTTTGAAGTTTTCGCTCTAGGCGTCAGCGGCTTTGCGGGGTTGCCCGCCACGCGCTCGCCCGCCGGCACGTCTTTCGTGACGACCGACCCGGCGCCGGTCAGCGCGTTATCGCCGATCGTACGCGGCGCGATGATCGACGTGTTCGAGCCGATCGAGACGTTCTTGCCGATCGTCGTGCGGTGTTTCTGCTTGCCGTCGTAATTGCAGGTGATCGTCCCGGCGCCGATGTTCGAATCCTCGCCGATCTCGGCATCGCCCAGGTACGAGAGATGCGCCGACTTCGCGCCCTTCGCGTAGTGCGAATTCTTGATCTCGACGAAGTTCCCGACGCGGTTGTCGCCGTCGAGGACGGCGTGACCGCGAATGTGCGCGTAGGGGCCAACCGCCGTTCCGTCCCCGATCTCACTGTCGGTGATCACGCTCTCGCGCACCGTGACCTGCGCGCCGAGCTTGGCTCCCGAAAGCCGCGCATTCGGACCGATCGTGCAGCGCTCGCCGATCTCCGATAACCGCGCGATCGCCGTGTTCGGATAAATCACGGTGTCGCGCCCGATCGCCAGCTCCGGTTCGAGATAGGTCGTGTCCGGATCGATGATCGTGACGCCGTCGCGCATGTGCTGCGCGCAAAGACGCGCGTTCATCTCTTTGCGCGCGAGCGCCAACTCGACGCGATCGTTGATGCCGAGCGTGTGCAGATGGTTGGTCGCCGGCACCGGATGCACCGCCTTGCCTGCTCGCACCAAATGTTCGACCGTATCGGTGAGGTAGTATTCACCCTGCGCGTTCTCGTTGCGCAGCGCGCCGACGGCTCCGCGGAGTGCGGCTTCGTCGAAGGCGTATACGCCGGCGTTCATTTCGTCGATCGCAAGCTGCGCCGGGGTGGCATCGCGCACCTCGACGATCCGCTCGACGGCACTGCCGTTCCGCACGATCCGCCCGAAGTTCGAGGGCATCGGCATCTTCGCCGTCAGCAGCGACATCGACGCACCGCTCGTTTCCAGCGCTCCGGTCATGCCGCGAAAGATTTCGGCGGTGAGCAGCGGCATGTCGCCCGCCGCGACGAGCACGCGGCCGCCGGGGTGAACGCCCATCGCTTCGAGCGCGACCCGTACCGCATGGCCCGTGCCGAGCTGTTCGCGCTGCACCACGCTGCGGACGCCGAACTCGCCGATCCGCGCTTCCAGCAGGTCGTTCGTCACGACCGTGATTTCCTCGATGCCCGCCTCGCGCAGCGCGTGCAGCACGTACCACAGCATCGGGCGGCCGCACAGCTCGTGCAGCACCTTGGGGAGATCGCTCTTCATCCGCGTGCCTTTGCCGGCCGCAAGCACGATTGCGCGCACGTTCATTCGCCGTGTCCTTCGGCGCCGGCCGAAAGCAGCGCCTTCCACTCTTCTTGCTCGCGTTTGCTGGGCGAACCTAACGTCTCGAGCGCACCGCGCAGCCGCTCGCGCACGAGGTCGCGGCCGAGCAGCTCCATCGAATCGTACAGCGGAATCGAGGTCGGCGACCCCGTGAGCGCCACGTAGAACGGGCGTGCGACGTCACGAAACTTCTTGCCGAGCGCTTCTGCCACGCGTTTGAGCAGCGCCTCGATCCCGGCGACCTTCCAGTCGCGTACGTCTTCGAGGCCCCACAGCGCGAGCGCGTACGCCTGGCGCAGCGCGAGATCGTCGAGCTTACCGCCGCGCAGTGTCTCCAGGCTCGCCGGCAGCCGGCCCGCGAACAGAAAGCTCACGAGGAGCCCGAGATCGCTCAGCCGCTCGATGCGCGCTTGCGCGAGCGCCGCGATGCGCTCGATCCGCTCGGGAGCAAAGGCCCACTCCTGCACCCGCCGTACGAGCGCCGCCGGATCGAGGCGTTCGCGAATGTACCGCCCGTTGAGCCAATCGAGTTTCTGGACGTCGAAGACCGGACCGCCGAGCGGGACGTGCTCGACCGAGAAGCGCTCGACCATCTGCGCAAGCGTCATCATCTCGTCTTGCTCTTCGCCGACCGAGTTGGCGAGCAGGCCGAGAAAATTCATCAGCGCCTCGGGCAGATAGCCCATCGCTTGATAGAAGAGGATTCCGGTCGGGTTCTTACGCTTCGAGAGTTTGGATTTGTCCGGATTGCGCAGAAGCGGCAGGTGCATCAGCTTGGGCGCTTGCCATCCGAAGTATTCGTAGAGCAGCAAGTGCTTGGGCGCACTCGAGACCCACTCTTCGCCGCGCATCACGTGAGTGATCTCCATCAGGTGATCGTCGACGACGTTCGCGAGATGGTACGTCGGCAAGCCGTCCGACTTCATCAAGACCTGCATATCGACGGTCTTCCACTCGATCTCGATGCGCCCGCGGCGCAGGTCGTCGACGACGCAGACTCCCTGTTCGGGCACTTTCATGCGCACGACGAACGGCTCGCCCGCGGCTTCGCGGCGAGCGGACTCGTCGGGCGAATACGTGAGGCAGAGGCCGTCATAGCGCGGGGGCGTACCCGCGGCGCGCTGCGCCACGCGCATCTCTTCCAGGCGCGCCGGCGTGCAAAAGCACTTGAACGCATGCCCGGCGTCGAGCAGCTGCCTCACGTACTTCTGATAGATCGCCGAACGCTCGCTCTGACGATACGGGCCGTGCGGGCCTCCGACGTCGGGGCCTTCGTCCCACGAAAGCCCGAGCCACCGCAGCGAGGTAAGGATCGCGTCCTCGCTCTCGCGCGTGCTGCGCACCTGATCGGTATCCTCGATGCGGAGCAGAAACTCGCCGCCGTGATGCTTTGCGAAACAGTAATTGATCAGCGCGACATACGCCGTGCCGACATGAGGGTCGCCCGTCGGCGACGGCGCAATCCGTGTTCTAACTTTCAAGACGCTCGATTTCTTCAGGGAGAGGGGCGTGGGCGAGTCGATCTACTACACGAGTTCACGCCGCTTACCGCATTCGGCTTGCACGAAGTCGATGATCTCTTGCAGCGGCGCGCCGGGCGTGAAGATCGCTTTGACGCCCATGCGGCGTAGCTCGTCGGCATCCTCGGGCGGGATCGTGCCGCCGCCGAAAAAGACCACGTCGTCGGCGCCTTGCGCTTTGAGCTGCTCGAGCACGAGCGGGAAGAGCGTCATGTGCGCACCGGAGAGGATTGAAAGGCCGATCCCGTCGGCGTCCTCCTGAATCGCCGTCTGCACGATCTGCTCGGGCGTCTGGAAGAGCCCCGTGTAGATGACTTCCATGCCTGCGTCGCGCAGCGCGCGCGCGATGACTTTGGCGCCGCGATCGTGTCCGTCAAGACCGGCTTTAGCGACGATGATGCGAAGTGGACGTGCCATGGTTTCCTTTGACGTTACGTTGCCGGGAAAGGCGCAGCGCCTCTTCCAGCTTCTGCTTGACTTCGGTAAGGGTGCGGCGCACGCGGTGACGATCGAGTTCGCTGTCTACGCGCATCAGAAGATCGAACGCTCCGTGTAGCGGCCGTAGACCGAGACCATCGCTTCGACGATCTCTCCTTCGGTGCAGTAGGCATTCACGCAATCGATCAGGTGCGGCATCACGTTATCGCCCTCGGTGCGGCAGGCTTGCTGCAGGCGGTCGAGGCTCGCCTGCACGCGGTTGCCGTCGCGCGTGGAGCGCAGCTCGGCGAGCGAGCGCGCCTGACCCTGTGCCACTTCTTCGGTGATACGCAGCAGCTCGATGTCGGCCTTCGATTCGTCCTTCTGGAAGTGGTTGACGCCGACGATGACGCGGTCTTTCGATTCGATCGAGCGCTGATAGCGATAGCTCGCCTCCGCGATCTCTTTCATGAAGAAGCCGGCCTCGATCGCTTCGATCACGCCGCCGTACTCTTCGATTTGAGCGAAGTAGGCTTCGGCCTGGCGCTCCATCTCGTCGGTAAGCGCCTCGACGAAGTACGACCCGCCGAGCGGATCGACGACGTTGGTGACGTTCGTTTCGTAGGCGAGCACCTGTTGCGTGCGCAGCGCGATCTCGACCGATTTTTCGGTCGGCAGGGCGAGCACTTCGTCCATCGAGTTCGTGTGCAGCGACTGCGTACCGCCGAGCACCGCGGCCATCGCCTCATAGGCGACGCGCACGATGTTGTTCTCGGGCTGCTGGGCGGTCGCGCTGCAACCGGCCGTCTGCGTGTGGAAGCGCAGCTGCCACGACTTCGGATTCTTGGCGCCGTAGCGTTCGCGCATGCGTTTGGCATAGATGCGGCGCGCCGCGCGGAACTTCGCGATCTCCTCGAAGAAGTCGATATGCGAGTTGAAGAAGAACGAGAGGCGCGGTGCAAACGCATCGACGTCGAGGCCGCGCGCCATCGCGGCTTCCACGTACGCAAAGCCGTCTGCGAGCGTGAACGCGAGCTCTTGCGCGGCGGTCGAACCGGCCTCGCGGATGTGGTAGCCCGAGATCGAGATCGTGTTCCACTTCGGCATCTCGGCCGTGCAGAACTCGATCATGTCGACGATCACGCGCATGTGGGGGCGCGGCGGAAAGATCCATTCCTTCTGCGCGATGTATTCTTTGAGGATGTCCGCCTGGATCGTACCGCCGAGCAGCTTGCGGCTGATGCCCTTCTTTTCGGCCGCGGCGACGTACTGCGCCACGGCGATCGCGGCCGGCCCGTTGATCGTCATCGACGTGGTGATCGCGCCCATGTCGATGCCCTCGAAGAGGCGCTCCATGTCGCGCAGCGAGTCGATCGCCACGCCGCACTTGCCGACCTCACCGCGCGCCTGCGGCGCGTCGGAGTCGTAGCCCATGAGCGTCGGCATGTCGAACGCGACCGACAGCCCCGTCTGTCCCTGCGAGAGCAGGAAGTGGTAGCGCTCGTTGGTCTGCGTCGCGTTGCCGAAGCCGGCGAACTGGCGCATCGTCCAGAGACGGTCGCGGTAGCCGTTGGGATGGATGCCGCGGGTGTAGGGGTAGTCACCCGGCTCGGTCAGCGCGAGGCCGGCCACATCGTCGGGGCCATAGACCGTCTTGAGCGGGACATCGGAGATCGTGCGGTCGACGGCGCCCGAACCGGGGCCCGTCCGCGCATATCCCGGCGCTGACTTCGCCCCGTTCTCGGCGGGGCGATCGATCATCTTAGCCAAGCTGGGTTCCTCTTTAAAATAGGGCTTCGGAACCCCTATTCTCCCAAAGCCGGGCCCACCCCGCAAGGGATTCGGTCGCGTGCGCAGGGTAAGCGCGGGCATGACCGTTCGCCGGGTCGTACCCGCAACGGCCGCGCTTGCGGCCGTTCTCGTAACGTTCTTGCTCCTGTACCCGGTGAGCACCGCGGCCGGCGCGGGGCCGTCGGCCGCCGTCCTTGGTGCCGTGATCGCGCTGGGTCTTGCGCGCCGGCCGGCCCCTCGCGAACACCTCCACATCGCCGTCGAGGCCCTCGCGCTGCCGCTCGTCGGGCTGACGGCGGCCGGCGTCGGCCTGCTCTTCATGCACCTGCCGCTCGTGGCCGCCGCGCTCTTTACCGTCGCGCTGGCCGGCTCGATGTGGCTGCGGGGTCTGCCCGGGGACGCTCGCGTCGTCGGGCGCGCCATCGCGCTTCCGTTCATCGCGATGCTGGTGGTTCCGTCACCGGTCACCGCCGGGTCGCCGCTTACCGGCATCGGGCTCGCGCTCGCAGCCGGGCTCGTGGCACTCGCCGTCACGTGGTGCGTGCAACGGCTGCTCCCCGGCCGGAGCGACTCAACCGACGCACCCGTCACATCCGGCGCTACGGCCGCACCGCGCGCCGCGACCGGCACGCCGCACCACGTACGCGCGGCCGTGCAACTCGGCGCCGCGCTCACGCTCGCCTTCACGTTCGGCTTCACGCTGTTCCCCGCTCACTGGCCGTGGATCGTGCTGACGGCCTTCATCGTTACGGCGAGCACGCGCGGACGCGAAGACGCGCTCTACAAAGGCCTCTTGCGGCTCTCGGGCGCAATCGCGGGAACCGCGCTCGCGCTGGTACTCGTCTTGCTTCCGCCGATGCCGGGGCCCGCGTACGCGACGCTGATCTTCGTCGTGCTGTACGCCGGCCTGCTGCTGCGCGAGAGCAACTACGCCTACTGGGCGGCGGCTACCACAGCGATCTTCGCGCTTCTGCACAATGTGCAGCCCGGCGAACCGCCGGCCTTTTGGGTGCGCGTGCTCTGCATCGCGATCGGCGCGTGTTGCGGCATCGCCTCCAGCTTTCTCGTGCTGCCGCTGCGTACGCGCGACGTCGCGCGCAAGCGCCTTGCCGACGCGCTCGCGTGGTTCGACCGCTTTGCAGATGCACCCGACGCCGCTCGAGCGGCACTTGCCCGCGGCGCGCGCGAGCTGAGCGCGCTGTATCCCGCGCTCGCGCTTTGGCAGCTCGTTCCGGGTGCGGACGGGAACGATGACGCAGCCGCGTGGGCACGCGCATCCGCGAGCATTTTGGAGCGCGCGAGCCGCCCGCACTCCACGCCTTCACAAGACGCACTGGTTGCCGCGCGCCTGACCCGCAAGGCCATCCGCGATCGCGACGGCATCGCACCGGCGCTCGCGCGGTTGGAGCAGGCGCTGCGGGAGATGCGAAACGAAAAAGTCACGCCACCGCCGTGAGGCGGCTTCCTCGTCTTGATATCAGGAGTGATCAATACAGATGAAGATGCTTTCCCAGGCGGCGTTTACGCTTGTGACGACGCTAACATGCGCTCTGCTCTTTGGCTGCTCAGGACCGTCCTCGGCCGGGAATGATGCAGCAAACCCGGCGCTGGCTCAGCCAAACAGCCGGGAATCATTGCTTGCTTCGACGTTCCGTAACAGCCTTAGCGCAGTGCATATGCCCCGGGGCTCAAAGGTGTATGCGTCCAAGGTGCTCGTGGTCGTCGACGGTGACCGCTTTGCCTTCTTCCCCGCCAGCGCTAAAATGTCGCGAACGAACACCTCGCTGTCGGTCGTGGACCCAAGTTCGAACGAAACGATCGCATTCTCATCGAGGGCGGTAACGTACATTGACGGTAGCTATCAAGCTATTTCGCCAGAAGCCAAAACGTTCGTCGATCCTTCCGCGGTTCGCATCGGAACCGTAAACGACTCGGGCTCGTGGTAGATCGCGCGCCCGAACGTCAGGTTGCGTGGTGCGTCACCACGGAACCGAAGCGTTCCAGAACCGCGTCGGCGGCGGCGTAGGGATCGAGATCCGCGCGCGGATCGGCGCGCAATTCGGCGTCGAGCCGCTTCTCCAAGCGGCCGAGCGCGAGCTGGCGCACTTGATGTGTGAAAGCGTCGCGGCGCTTCGCGACGATCTCACCCGTTTCGTTGAGGTAGACCACGTGGCTTTCGATCGCGCGCCACAGCTCGTCGATCCCCTCGCCTGAGAGCGCCTGCGTCATCACGAGTTCGGGAACCCAGCCTTTGAACTCCAGCATCTCCATCATGCCGCGAATCTCGCGTCGCAATTGATTGGCCATCGGGTGGTCGGCCTTGTTCACGACGAAGATATCGGCGATCTCCATGATCCCCGCCTTGAGCACCTGGATCGAATCCCCGCTGCCCGGCTGCAGCGCAACGAGCGTGGTTTGCGCGAGCTCGGCGATCTCGATCTCGCTCTGCCCCACGCCGACCGTTTCGATCAGCACGACGTCGAGGCCGAAGGCGTCCATCAGCAGGACCGTATCGGCGGTAGCACCCGCGAGACCGCCGAGGTGTCCGCGGCTGGCCATCGAGCGAATGAAGACGTCGGGATCGACGAAATGTTCGGTGAGGCGAATGCGATCGCCGAGCAAAGCGCCGTGCGAGAACGGCGAACTTGGGTCGACCGAGATCACGCCGACCGTCTTGCCGAGCGAGCGCGCCTTGCGAATGATCGCCGAGGAGAGCGTCGATTTCCCGACACCGGGCGGACCGGTAAGACCGATCGTCAGCGCGCGTCCGGTGCGCGGGTAGAGCTGCTTGATCACGTCTGCGCCGCGCCCGCTCTCGGCCCACGAGATGGCGCGCGCGAGCGCGCGCGGGCGAGCTTCGTCAAATTCGCGCAGCAGCGCGGCGGTCGTCAGGTTCGCCAAAGTAGGCTTCCAATTGCGACCGCGCCGGGAGAGCCCCTTCCTCTTCTAGCGTATCGGGGGTTGGCGGCTGATCAGCCGGATGTCGTAGTTTCCCCACGGGCCGAGTAGATCGAGCAATTGCACGGCCTGACGGCGCTGCGGCTTGCTGATCGTACCGGCGACGTTGATGCCGAGCGCAGCCGCGGCCCGAAGTGCCTGCGCGTCTTCGGCCCGGCGAACCTCGCCGACGAGCACGGTCTTCGCGCCGATCCGTAGCGCTTGCTCGACGATCGCAGCCGGCGGCATCGCCTCGGGCCCGAACAGGCGCGCGCCGCTACGGGTCAGCCGCGCGGCCGCGTTGGCCAGAATCCACTCGCCCTGCTCGGGCGAATCTGCGTGGACGATGGTGATCGCGTTGCGCAGGCTCGTATCGCGCATGCGCGCGAGCAGCTCTTTAAGGTTGGGAACCGACATCTTCACGGTGGGGAACGGATCGAACTGTTGCATGCTCCGCTTCATCCTTCTCGTCGCGTCCGGCCGGGTTTTCCGGCCGCCCCGTTGAACCCGCTTGCCTAATGGTGGCTGCGGCGCTTCTGTTGGGTGCGTCGCTGGCGCTCACGCCTGCGCAACTCAAGCAGATCGACGGCGTGGTCGCGCAGGTGATGCAGGCCGACCACATCCCCGGCCTCTCGCTGGGCATCGCCCGCAAGGGCAAGGTGCTGCTGGCTCGCGGCTACGGTCTGCGCGACGTCGACAAGCAAGCCCCCGCCGACGCAAAGACCATTTACCGCATCGGGTCGATTACTAAACAATTCACCGCCGCTTTGGTGCTGCAGGAGTCCGATCGCGGGGCGCTCCCGGCCAACGCCGCGATGGACGGCTACACGATCTCGCAACTGCTCTCGCAGACGACCGGCCTCGTCTCGTATACCGACCCCGGTCAGACGCTCGATTCGGCGATGAACGCTCCTCCGAACTTCACGCCCGGATCCCAGTGGCAGTACAGCAACAGCAACTACTATCTGCTCGGCAACGCGCTGGAATCCGCCACGCATACGAGCTACGCCGACTTGATCCAAACACGCATCTGCAAACCGTTGCACCTCACCAGCACCGCGCTTGCCCTCCCGGCGGGGCCAGACGTCGCGCAGGGATACGCATGGGACGGAACGCAGTTCGCCCCGGCCACGCCCGGGCCGAACGCAACACCGGCACTTGCGTTCAGCGCGAGCGGTCTCTCGAGCAACGTCGTCGACCTGTTGCGCTGGCTCGGCGGACTTGCCGACAGCGAAGTGGTTCCGTCCGATACGTTCGAGGAGATGACGACCTCGGGAGCGCTTCCCGACGGTACGCTCACGCACTACGGGTACGGATTCTTCATCGACGATTGGTACGGCTGGGCCGTCGCGGAGCATCCGGGCCTCATCGACGGCTACAGCGGAGGCGACGCGATCAGCCTCGGAGACGACCTCGCGCTCGTCGTCCTCACCAACGAAAATCAAGTGTCGCTTACGCCGCTCGAAAAGAGCATCTTCGCGATCCTCGACAAACCGAAAGACCGGGCGCTCGTCGCAGATCTCGCGTCGAGCGCGCAGAACGAGGATCCGGCTACGTCGGCTGCAGTCAAAGCGGTTGCCGCGAGCCTTGCCGCCGGGTCGCTCGACCGTTCCGCACTCACGCCCGCGCTCTCGGCGCGCACGCCCGACGGCGCTGCGCGCGCCGACGCCGCGCTGGTTCGCCCGCTCGGAGCGGTCAAGCTCGTCGAGTTCATCGAGGTGACGCACTTGGGCGGGGTGACCTACGAGGATTACCGCGTGAGTTTCGAGCACGGCGTCCTATTGTTTACCGTTTCGATGAAAGACGACAAGATCGACTCGCTCGCGATTAGCCGGCCTCAATGATTCGAGCGCTGCTCGCATCGCTGCTCATCGCGCAAACGCTCATCGTACCGCTCACCGGAAAACGTACTCGCTATATCCAAACCGAATCGCTCTTCCACACGCTCTTCCGGGACTTCTTCCCGGAAGACGACGGCACGACGTACGTGCAAACCGGTGATATTCCCGCGATGTGGCTGCGCGATTCGTCCGCGCAGACGATCCCTTACCTTCGTTTTCAGGCCACCTACCCGCTCCTGCGCCGACGCTTCGCCGGCGTGATCGAGCGCAATGCCCGCGCAATCACCAAGGACGCGTACGCGAACGCGTTCCAGGAAAACTATCACACGTGGGAGCGCAAGTGGGAGGTGGACTCGATCGCTTTCCCGGTGCTGCTCGCGCACGTCTATCTGCACCAGACCCACGATTATTCGATCCTCACGCCCGAGTTACACGTCGCGCTGCAGATCGTCGTCCACACGTACGGCTGCGAGCAGCACCACGCGACGTGCAGCACCTACCGCTACCCCTACCGCGTCCCGACCGAAGAGCGCTACAACGAAGCCAGCGGTCTGATTTGGTGCGCGTTCCGGCCGAGCGACGATCCGGTGCGCTACCGCTTCAACATCCCGCAGAACATGCTGGCGGTGGTGGCACTTCAGGAGATCGCCGAGATCGCCGTGCTCTATCACGACCGGCGCCTCGAGGAGGAAGCATACGCGGTCGCCGCGCGCGCGATGACGGGCATCCTCCGCTACGGCACGGTGTTCGACGAACGGCGCCGCGTGTGGATGTACGCCTACGAGACCGACGGCTACGGCAACGACAATCTCATGGACGACGCCAATATTCCCAACCTCACGGGCATCCCCGAGATGAACTGGTCCTCGAGCGTCGATCCGGTCTACCTACATACGCGTGCGTTCGCGCTCTCGATGGACAACCCGTGGTACTTCTCGGGACGATACGCACAAGGGCTCGGGAGCCCGCACACGCCCTATGGATTCGTGTGGCCGCTCGGCATCATCGCGCGCGCGCTGACCTCGACCGATATGCTCGAGGTCGAAAACAGCATCACGACGCTGGCGGAGACCGACAGCGAGTCGGGGATGATTCACGAGAGTTTCTATCCCGACGGATACTGGCGCTTCACGCGCCAGGAATTCGGCTGGGCCAACGCGCTCTACGCGGAGTTGATCTTCCGCACCGCCGCGGGCTATCCGGGCGAGTCGTACCTCGATGGCGGGCGGCTGGTGATGCCGACGGAGGTATCGGTGCCCACGCCGGTCATCGTGCAACCGATCGTGCAGATGGAGAACACCGCGGAGATCGTGAACACGCTCGGCCGCCTGCTCTTGGCCGGACGCACGGCCGCGATCAATCAGATGCCGTAACGGCGGTCGCGGCCCGAGAAACGCGCAATCGCTTCACGGAAATGCTCCTCGGTGAAATCCGGCCACATGACCGGCAGCGTGAGCAGTTCGGTGTAGGCGAGCTGATACAACAGGAAGTTCGAGACGCGGTGCTCGTCGCCGGTGCGGATCAACAGATCGGGATCGGGAGCGTGCGGGGCGTACATGCGCGCGCGCAGCGACGACTCGTCGATGTCGCCGGGTTGCATCTTGCCGGCCGCAACTTCGTCGGCAAGGCTGCGCACGGCGCGAACGATCTCGCTGCGCCCGCTGTAGTTCAGCGCCAATGCGAGCGTCACGCGAGCGTTGCCCTTGGTTGCCGACACGAGATCGCGCAGCGCCATCCGCGCCGGCAGCGCAAACGCGTCGAGATCGCCGATGACTTCCACGCGCACGCCTTGGCGCACCAGGTCGGCCTTCTCGCTCTGCGCGCACGCGGCGTACAGCTGCATCAGGAGGCCGACTTCGTTCTTATCGCGCCGCCAATTCTCGGTGGAGAAGCCGTACACCGTAACCCGCCGCACGCCGCACGAGGCCGCGGCGCGAACCGCGCTGCGGAGCGCCCCGACGCCACGGCGGTAGCCCTCGGCAATCGGTAGGCCGCGTTCCCGCGCCCAACGGCGGTTGCCGTCCATGATAATGGCGATGTGGGCGGGTGCGGTGTCGAGGTCGGGGGCGTGCATCATTCCTCACTTTGTATCACAAAGTAATCCATCGCCGCAAGACCGGGGAGACCCCTTCGCCAAACCCCGCAACGTCATGACCAACGGCTATTACCGCTATCCGACGATCGCCGGCGACCGGATCGTATTCGTCTGCGAAGACGACCTGTGGAGCGTCCCGGCTTCGGGCGGAGCTGCTACCCGCCTCACCGTGAGCTTTGGGACGTGCCTAACGCCCCGCCTTTCGCCCGACGGCCAGTGGATCGCCTTCGTCTCAAACGATGAGGGCAACCCCGAGATCTACGTGATGCCCTCCACCGGCGGGCAGCCGCAGCGCCTCACCTTTCTGGGCGGTACCCTCGCGCAGTGCGTGTGCTGGAGCGCCGATAGCCGTGAGATCACCTTTGTCGCGAACCCGCGCGCATGGCACGACGGCGAGACCAAGCCGTTCGTCGTCGGCCGCGAAGGCGGCGACCCGCGCGACCTGCGCTTGGGCCACGGGCGCTCGCTCTCGTACGGTCCGAGCGGCGCGATCGTCCTGGGCCGCAACGCCTTCGACCCGGCGCGCTGGAAGCGGTATCGCGGCGGAACCGCCGGCGAGATCTGGATCGACGCGCGCGGCAACGGCGATTTCGAGCGGCTCACGCTTCCCGCCGGCAATACGTGCTGGCCCATGTGGGTCGGCGAGCGCATCTTCTTCCTTAGCGACCACGAAGGCATCGGCAACATCTATTCGTGCGCGCTCGACGGCAACGACATCGCGCGCCACACGCACGAGAGCGAATACTACGTTCGCTTCCCGTCGACCGACGGCTCGCGCATCGTGTACTCGGCCGGCGGTGCGATCAACGTTCTCGACCTTAGTGCCGACAGCGTCGCGACAATCGACGTCCACGCGCCGAGCGCGCAGCCGCAAACCGTGCGCCGCTTCGAAGGAGCGTCGGAATCGCTCGAACATTTTGCGCCGCATCCAGACGGGACGCGGATCGCCGTCGTCGCGCGCGGCCAAGCCTTCACGATGCCCTTCTTCGAAGGCGCGGTCACGCATCACGGCAGCGGCGGAAGCCGCGTGCGCACGCGCCTGACCGAATGGCTCAAGGACGGGAATCGCTTCGTCTGCGTCACCGACCAAGGCGGCTACGAACAGCTCGCGCTGCATCGGGCCGACGTGTCCGACGATCCGCGGCTGCTTACCACCGGCGATGTCGGCCGCATCACCGAGCTGGCCGTTTCGCCGGCCGAAGACGTCGTTGCGTTCGCGAACCATCGTCACGAGCTGTGCGTGCTCGATTTCGACGACGGCCGCGTGCGCGTGCTCGACACGAGCCCCGCGGCGCGCGTCACCGACATTGCCTTCTCGCCCGACGGCCGCTTCATCGCCTACGTCTGGTGGCCGGCACACGGGACGTCGATCATTCGCATCGCCAAGGTGAAGTCGGGGAAGGTCCACGACGTCACCTCGCCGATGCGCGAAGATCATTCGCCGGCCTGGGACCCCGAAGGAAAATATCTCTACTTCATCTCCACGCGCGATTTCAACCCGGTCTACGACGCGCTCCAATTCGATCTGAGCTTCCCACAGGCACAGCGCCCGTTCGTGGTCACGCTGCGCAGCGACGTACCCTCGCCGTTTATCCCGCAGCCGCGCCCCGTTCACCGCGAACACGATCACGGCCACGATCACGGCGAGGACAAGAAGAGCGAGAAGTCCGACGAGCTGCGCATCGAGATCGACTTCGACGAGATCGCCGGCCGCGTGCTCGGCTTTCCGGTCGAAGAGGGCGAGTACGGCCAGCTCGTGGCCGCCAAGGGCCGCGTGCTCTACACGCGCTTCCCCGTGCGCGGCATCACCTCGCGCGACGACGACGATGACGATGGATCGCTCGGGACGCTCTACGCGTACGAGTTCGAGGGGCAGCGGCAAAGCGTCGTAGCGCACGACGTCGGCGAGATCCGTTTGGGCGCGGACGGCCGCACGCTGCTCTATCGTTCGCACGATCGCTTGCGCGCGATCGACGGCGGCGCCGATCTCTCCGACGACGACCCGGAGAAGCCGTCGGGCGAGACCGGACGCAAAAGCGGCTGGATCGATCTCGATCGCGCGAGCGTCGAGATCGCGCCGCGCGACGAGTGGGCGCAGATGTATCGCGAAGCGTGGCGCCTGCAAACCGAGCAGTTTTGGGTCGAAGACATGAGCGACATCGACTGGGACCGCGTCTACGACCGCTACAAAGCGGTGCTTCCGCGCGTGCGCACCCGCACCGAACTCTCCGATCTCATCTGGGAGATGCAGGGCGAGCTCGGCACCTCGCACGCCTACGAATGGGGCGGCGACCACCGCGTTCCGCCGCAGTACCAGCGCGGCTTCCTGGGCGCCGACTTTGCGTGGGATCCGCCCCGCGGCTACCGCATCGAGCGCATCTACCGCGGCGATTCGTGGAATCGCGAGGGCGATTCGCCGCTCGCCGAGCCCGGCCTCGACATTCGCGAAGGCGACGTGCTCGTGGCGATCGGCGGTAAGCGGCTCACACGCGAGATCACGCCCGACCGCCTGCTCGTCAACGGCGCCGGCAAGGACATCTCGATCACGATCCGCACGCGTAAGGACGAGGAGCGCACCGTGCTCGTCCACGCGCTGCGCAGCGAAGCCTCGGTACGCTATCGCGCGTGGGTGGAGGCCAACCGCCGGTACGTCCACGAGAAGACCGGCGGGCGAATCGGCTACGTACACATCCCCGACATGGGACCGCACGGTTTTGCCGAGTTTCACCGCGGCTACCTCAGCGAGTTCGACCGCCGCGGCCTCGTCGTCGACGTACGCTACAACCGCGGCGGACACGTCTCGCCGCTGCTGCTCGAGAAACTCGCGCGCAAGCGCGTCGGGTACGACGTGCCGCGCTACGGCTCGGCGATTCCCTATCCGCCCGAATCGGTCGGCGGCCCGATGATCGCGCTCACCAACCAGTTTGCCGGCTCCGACGGCGACATCTTCAGCCACTGCTTCAAGCTCTACAAGCTCGGGCCGCTCGTCGGCAAGCGCACGTGGGGCGGCGTCATCGGCATCAGCCCGTACCACCATCTCGTCGACGGCACGCTCACGACGCAGCCGGAATACTCGTTCTGGTTCGCCGATGTCGGTTGGAAAGTCGAGAACTACGGCACCGATCCCGATTACGACGTCGACTTCGCGCCGCAGGATTATCGCGACGGGCGCGATCCGCAGATGGACTTCGCGCTGCGTTTGATGGAGCGCGCCCTCGAACACAGCACGGAGCTACGGCCCGACTTGAGTTCGCGCCCGTCGTTGCCGCTGCCGACGCTCACGTGACGCTCGACGACGATGCGATCGCGGCGATCCTCGCGCTCAACGCGGAGTCGGTCGATAAGCTCCATCCGATCGCCGCGGATGAACTGCGGGGGTTGGCCGAGACCGCGTATCGCATCGTCGTCACGCCCGATCGCGACGCGTTCATGATCGCGCTCGATCACGACTCGAAATATGACAGCCCGAACTTCGCGTGGTTCAAAGAACGCTACGCTCGCTTCGCGTACGTCGATCGGATTGCCGTAAGCGAGCGCGCCCGCGGCAAAGGCCACGGGCGACGCTTGTACACGGAGCTCTTCGAAGAGGCCGCGGCCGACGGCTATCCGCTGGTCGCCGCCGAGGTCAACAGCGATCCGCCCAACCCCGTCTCCGACGCCTTCCACGAAGCGATGGGATTCGAGATCGTCGGCGAGCGCTATCTCCCCGAACGCGGCAAGAGCGTGCGCTACATGGTGCGGAATCTACCGTAAGTAGTTGTCGAACCAGGCGATCGTCCGCTCGAGCATGTCGACGACGTTCTTGGGTTGGCGAATGCCGTGGCCTTCGTCGGCGTAGACGACCAGTCGCGAGGGAACGCCGAGCGTCTGCAGGGCGTTGTAGAACTCGAACGCCTGCGGCGCGGGCACTTCCTCATCGCGCTCGCCTTGAAGTATCAACATCGGCGTGCGCGAGTTCTTGATGAACGTGATCGGCGAGCTCTTCGCGTAGACGGCCGGATCGTCGTAAACCGACGCGCCGAAGAACGGAATCATCCACTGGTTGATGTTGTTCTGCCCGTAATACGACTGCCAGTTGGCGACGCCGGCGCCCGCGACGATCGCTTTGAAGCGCGTCGTCTGGGTCTCGGCCCACATACCCATGTAGCCGCCGTAGCTCCAGCCGAAGAGTCCGAGCCGATGCGGATCGATCGGCGCCGCTTTGATCGCCGCATCGACGCCGCGAAGATCGTCCCGCCAGTCGCCGTAGCCGAAGTCCTTGCGGTTGGCGCGCGTGAACGCTTCGCCCTGACCGTGGCTGCCCCGCGGGTTCGGCATGAAGACGAAGTAGCCCGACGCGGTGAGCGCCGCGTTGAAGAGGTTGCCGTAGCCCGGCGTCGAGGCAGCCGACGGGCCGCCGTGAATGATCGTGATGAGCGGATAGGTCTTGCCGGGCTGATAGTCGTTCGGATAGACCAGCCAGCCTTGCACGGTGAACTGATCGCTCTGCCAATGCAGCGAGACGGCCTTCCCGTTGAGCCGCGGTGCGCCGGCGTTCGCGCTCGTGAGCTGGTGCAGCGCGCCCGGCGTGCCGTACCAGACTTCGGGCGGGCGCGTGAACGAGGTTCGCACGAGCGCAACCGTACCGTTCGCAGCGTAGCTGACGCTACGCAACGACTCGTCGCCGCCGATGCGCTCGGTGATCGCGCCCGTTGCGGTATCGAGCGTGACCAAGTGCAGCGACCCGTCGCGATTGGCGACGATCGATAGTTTTCCGGGCGCGAGCCAGTGCAGCGCCGCCGGCGAGTATCTCGTGCCCGGCGTTGCGTCGCGGGCCGCTCCCGTGACCGGATCGACGAGATACACGTCGCCGCCGACCGGCCCGAAGTCGCTCATCAATCCGCCGACGATCGCAATCGACTTCCCGTCCGGCGACCACTTCGGCTGGTTCATCTGATAGGACGGCGAGAGCAGCACCTTGAGCGTGCCGCCGCCCGAGGGAATCGTGGCGAGTTTCGCGATCCACCAGTTGTTATCGCCGTTGCCGCGCGCGTAGGTACAGACGAAGCGCGCCCCGCTCGGCGCCCAATCGTACTCGTAGACGTAGTCGTCGGGCGGCGTCACGAGCACGATCGCGCCGGTCGCGACGTTTACCGTGGCGATCTGCTGCTCGTCGTTCTCGCTGCCGATGACGCCGACCGCGCGCGCACCCGCCGAGACCGCGCCGGCTTTGCGATGCGGATGCGGGATGTAAAGAAACGCAATGCGCTTGCCGTCGGGCGACCAATGCATCTCGGCCGCATCGCCGGTGAGGTTTCCGACCCGCGTCACGTTGCCGCCGTCGGCATCGGCCACGTAGAGCTGCATGTGACCGGCCGTCTGCGCGTCGGATAAAAACGAGATGCGCGAGCCGTCGGGCGACCACGCGAGATCGCCCTCCTCCGCATACTCCTTGCCGTCGCCGGCCGTAAGCCGCACGCGCGCATGCGTCTTGAGCTCTTCGATCCAGAGCGAGGTCTGGCGGTGCAGGCTTTGCGACCATGCGACGCGCGTGCCGTCGGGGGAGATCGCGGAGTCGGAGACCTGCGCCACCGACTGCACTTGGGTGAGGACGGTCTCCATCGAGGGCTTGGCGATCGCCAGGCCGGGCAATACGGCAAAGGCCGCAACGAGAGCCGCCGAGCGGCGAAGCAGCGTGTTCATCAGCCGGGTGGTACGCGCTTACGATTGCGGAGTCCCGGCGCGCGCAATTAGACGCGACTAATAGTCAATTTTATCAATGGACAAACTTGACACAGTGAACGCGCTTGATGTATCAAGAGTATATCGGTCCAAGCTTCCGACGCAAGCCATCCAATTGTATCGATCCAATGGCCGAATTGCCTCATCCATTTTTGGAGGGAAAGAAACCGAGTGAGCACCACACCGCGCGCCGCTGCCATCGAAACGAACTGGGCCTCGAAGAGCCGCTGGCAGGGCATCGAGCGCCGCTATACCGCCGAGCACGTCGCGAAGCTTCAAGGCAGCGTCGTCGTCGAGCAAACCCTTGCGCGCATGGGCGCGGAGAAGCTCTGGAAGTTGCTGCAAGAGCCCGACGCCACCGCGGCGCTCGGAACGATGACCGGCGGCCAGGCGGTGCAGGCGGCC